>LNFM01010949.1_pt1 | contig 12527 bp, 6 predicted proteins | sample 596031 | NCBI WGS metagenome assembly LNFM01 (sample SAMN04254537, study PRJNA301005) | activated carbon metagenome | isolation source: dual media filters at the Ann Arbor, Michigan drinking water treatment plant | place: USA: Ann Arbor
TGATGGCGTTGGACAGCAGGTTCACCAGCACCTGCTTGACGCGCGTGCGATCGGCGCGCACCAGCCATGCATGCTGCGGCGTCGGAAAGTGCACTTCAATGCCGCTGGCCGCGGCCTGCGGCTCGATCATGGCCTGGCAATCGGCCAGCAGTTCGGCCAGCGCCATCGGCTCGGGTGACAGCGACAGCTTGCCCGATTCGATGAGTGCCAGGTCCAGGACCTCATTGATCAGCGTCAGCAGGTACCAGCCCGCTTGCAGGATCTGATCGATGCTGTCCTTCTGCGCCGCGGTGGGCACAGGTTCACCGGTGTCCATCAGCTGTGCAAAACCGAGGATGGCATTCAGCGGCGACCGCAGCTCATGGCTCATGCAGGACAGGAAGTCCGACTTGGCCAAGTTGGCCTGCTCGGCCGCCTGCTTGGCCTTGCTCAGTTCGAGGTGCTGTTCCTGCAGCACCCCGTCCAGTCGCGTGCGCTCAGCTTCGGCCTGCTGCCGCGCCGTGTTGTCGGTGCCGATCAGCAGATAGCCGATGATGATTGCGTCCGCGTCCTGCAGCGCCGTCACCGACACCACCGCCGGCAGCCGGCTGCCGTCCTTGCAGATGTAGGTGAGCTCATAGACATCCTCGATGCCGCGGCGTGCCTTGAACACCAGCGCTTCGAAGCCCGGCCTGATCGGCGTGGCCAGTTCCATGCTGAGCGCCTGCGCGCGAGCCACCAGTTCGTTCGGGTCGGAGATGTCGGCTGGCGTGATGCGGTTGATGACCTCCGCGGCCGCATAGCCCAGCATGCGCTCGGCGCCCACGTTGAAGATCTGGATCACGCCTCGCTCGTCGGTGGCGATGCTGGAGAAGTTGGCGCTGTTCAGGATGGCCGTCTGCAGCGCGCCGGTCTTGAGCAGCGCCGCTTCGCGCTGGATCTCTGCGCTGGCCAGCGCAGCCTGGGTCTGGCCGGCCGGGGTGGCAGCGGTTCCGGCTTCGGGCATGAGGCGATCTCCTGCGTCCTGGGGGCGGCGCCAAGGGTGGGCGCAGCACAACCCTCACCCCTCAGGGTGACGCGAGTCGCACCGTGACAGCCGCGCAGCCTGGCGTCTGTGCGGTGGCGAACATGGGACGAATCGATCGTTCAGCCCATCGGGCCGGTCGAGCCATGAATGCGGCAGGTTCAGGCGCCGAATTGGGTGGCGCCACAGACCTCAAGCGACCACGCCAAAGAGCGCTCCGACGCCTGCGGTCAATGCCATCGCCATCGCACCCCAGAACGTCACGCGCGTAATGGACGGAACCACAGGTGACCCTCCTGCGCGTGCCGCCAGAAGGCCCAGCAACGCAAGAAAGCACAGAGCGCTGCCGGCCAGACCCCACATGAGTAGCGTGGCTGGAAGCAAGAGGACCATCAGAATCGGCAGCGCTGCCCCGACTGCAAACGTACCCGCCGAGGACAATGCGGCTTGCACGGGTTTGGCGGCGAGCGTGTCCGAGATGCCGAGCTCATCGCGCGCATGTGCGGCCAGTGCATCATGCTTCATCAACTGGGTCGCGACGCTCGACGCCAGGGTTTCATCGAGTCCACGCTTGGCGTAGATGGCCGTCAGCTCTGCGTGCTCCTGCGCCGGATTCGCCGCCAATTCCTTGCTCTCCCGGGCCAGATCCGCCCGCTCGGTATCGGCTTGCGAACTGACCGAGACGTACTCGCCCGCGGCCATTGACATGGCGCCGGCGACAAGCCCGGCGACGCCTGCAACCAGAACGCCCTTGGTATCCGCGCCAGCTGCAGCCACACCCAAGACAAGGCTGGCCGTCGATACGATGCCGTCGTTCGCGCCGAGGACGGCAGCCCGGAGCCAGCCGGTCCGATGAGTTCGATGCTTCTCGCTGTGTCGCATTGCGCCTGCCTGTTGATCGGAGGTGTGTCCCGCTGCTTGACTACTACTTGGGGTCATGGGGCACGCGGCGGTGGAATCGACGACAAAACATCGGGGCGTGGGCACTCGCAATGCGGGCCGATGTAAACGCAACCGCACCGAACCGTCGAACCATCATCACGCCGACGTCTTGCCGTCGAAGTGCTCGGTGTCGGCCTCTGCGTCTGCACGCGTGCGGTGGACTACGCCGTCCCGATGGTTGGGCGGTGCGTAGATCGTGTAGAGCTTCAGGGGCTCGGTCCCGGTGTTGATGATGTTGTGCCGGGCACCGGCGGGAACGACCACGGCAAAACCTGCCTGAATCGCGGTTCGGACGCCGTCGAGCACCACTTCACCCGATCCTTGCTCGACCCGAAAGAACTGGTCGAGCTGATGAACCTCGGCGCCGATCTCCTCCTTGGGCTTCAACGACATGACGACGAGCTGACAGTTCCTTGCCGTATGCAGAACGCGGCGGAAGTCGTCATTGCTCGTGGCAATGGTCTCGATGTTCTGTACGTAACCCTTCATCGCAGCTCCAGTGATCGGCCAAGCCGGCGACGTCGCCATGCGCTGCGGTTTCTCAAGCGACCCACGGCGCAAGGTGCCGCCTTCATGCGGATCAACTTACTGCTGACGCCGCATTTCGTCTGTACGCAGACGAACGCAACTGCACCCGGCGAACCGTGCGGCACGACGGTTGCCGCTGCCAACAGTCGAACGTTCCGAGGAGCCGCCATGCCGCGCGCCCTGCAAACCGTCAACGTCTCCTTCGGCCTGGTCACGATCCCCGTCAAGCTCTTCGGGGCGACCGAAGCCAAGGCCGGCATCCACTTCAACTTCCTGCATCAGTGCGGCTCCCGCGTACGGCAGGTCTACCGCTGCGTCGCGGAGGACAAAGAGGTGCCGCGCGACGAACTGATCAAAGGCTTCGAGGTATCGAAGGATCAGTTCGTCACCTTCACCAAGGAGGAACTCGACACGCTCGACGAGCAGTCCAGCGGCATGATCGAGATCACCGAGTTCGTGCCGGCCGAGACGATCGACCCGGTCTACTACGAGAAGACCTACTACCTCGGTCCAGACAAGGGGGGCGCCAAGCCCTACCGCCTGCTGGCCGAAGCGATGCGACGCGCCGGCCGTTCCGCCATCGGTCGCTGGGCGGCGCGCGGCAAGCAGTACCTGGTCACGCTGCGGGTGGTCGAGCAAGGCCTCGTGATGCAGACCCTCCTTTACGCAGACGAGGTGCGCCCGATCGCCGACATCGAGGTGCCCGAGGCCAAGGTGGCCGACAAGGAACTGGCGCTGGCCGCGCAACTGATCGATTCGATCACCGGCGAGCGCTTCGATCCCACCCAGTACAAGGACGAGGTCAAGGAGCGCATCGAGGCGCAGATCCAGAAGAAGGTCGACGGTCAGCAAATCACCGCGCCGGAAGCACCCGTCGCACCAGGCGGGGCTCAGGTCATCGACATCATGGAAGCGCTGCGCGCCAGCCTGCGGTCGGGACCCGCGGCCCCGCGTCGCGCGCCAGCCAAGCCGGCCACTAAGGCCACCCCAGCGCGCGAGCGAGCCGCCGCTGCACAGGACGAAGACACCGACCGCGCGCTGTCGGCTGATGACAAGCGCGCCGCCAAGAAAGCGCCCGCGCGCAAGAAGGCTCGCAAGGCTGCCTGATTCCCCTCTTGTTAGATTCCTATCGGTTGGTCAGCGTGGCGTTCTCGCTGCGGCAAGCCAGTCGCATCGTCGGGCTGGCGCCCGCCACGGTATCGGCACTGGCACGCGCCGGCGTGATCGCGGTGAGCCCGATCGGTGCGGCGCGCCATGATGATCTGCTGTTCACCTTTGCCGACCTGGCCACCCTGCGCACCGTGGCCGCCCTGCCCGCTACCGCAGTCAGGCGTTCGCTGCGTACCGGACGCAGCGCGCTGTTGCGCGCCTCGGCCGGTCGCCGCCTGCGGGCGCTGGGTGCCCGCCTGGTGGTAGTCGAGCCGGACGGTCGCCTGTGGGATGCAGAGTCCGGCCAATGGCTGCTGAGCTTTGACGAGCAGTCAGCAACGGTGGCGCGCGTGGTGGTTTCGACCGCATGGAACCAGAGCCGCCCGGCGGAACCGATCATCGACCCGTTCGAGCGAGCTTTGCTGCTCGAGGCGACCGACCCCGATGCGGCGGCTGCGGTCTATCGCAGGCTGCTGGAGGAGGAGCCGCTGCGCGAGGATGCCTATTTGAACCTGGGTGTGCTGCTGCACGATGCCGGTCGACTGCACGAGGCGCTCACCGTCTATCAGGAGGGATTGATACGCCTGCCGGACGCGGTGATGCTGCACTTCAACCACGGGGTCGCGTTGCAGGCTCTGGGCGCGCACGCGCAGGCGCGCGAAAGCTACACCGCAGCGCTGCGGATCGATCCGCTGTTTGCCGATGCGCACCATAACCTCGCCCTGTGCTGCATCGAGACCGGGGATGCGCAGGCAGCGGCACGGCACGCCAACCAGGCGCGGCGACTGCGGATGGACTCGTGACCGCCAGTTGCGCTGAAACTGGCGTAGAGGGGCGGATCGGCCGGCCTGGGCCGCGAAGCGCAGTTGCGTGGGTGTGACCGAGTAGGCGCGCTTCTTGTCTCCTGGGCACCCCTGTTCGAGTCCTCGGGTGGCGCTGGCATCATCAGCGCCATGACGAATTTCGACGAAGCCATCGCTTTCGCGCAGGCGCACGAGATCGCCTGGCCGCGCGATCCGGCCACCGACCTCGTGCACTGGGGCGTGCACCACGATGACCCACCGCCGTTCAACGCACTGCGCGGACCAGTGCACCCGCGCGGCGGCGTCTCGGGCGTGATCCGGGTCGGCGATGAAGAGGTCGCCCGCTGGGGCGAGCCAGACCGCGCCGACCAGACCTTCAGCGTCGCCAAGACCTACCTCGCGCTGCTGGCAGGCATCGCGCATGGGCGCGGCTTGCTCGATCCGGATGATCGCGTCAGCGATCGGCTGCCGGGAATCGGATTCGATTCGGCCCACAACCGGTCGATCACCTGGGCGCAGCTGCTGACGCAGACCAGCGAGTGGCAGGGCGAGTGCTTCGGCATGCCTGACCAGGTCGAGCACTATCGCCGGGTCTCCTTCGACCCAACGCCTCCCACCGGCAGGAAAGGCGACCTGCGTCCGTTGCACGCGCCAGGCAGCTACTGGGAATACAACGACGTTCGGATCAACCAGTTGTCGCTGGCGCTGCTGCACCTGTTCGCGCGGCCCCTGCCAGAGGTGTTCGCCGAGAACGTGTTGCAGCCGATCGGTGCCGGACGCGACTTCAAGTGGGAGGGCTACGACGACGCCTGGGTCGAGATCGGCGGCCGCCGCATGCAGTCGGTGCCAGGCGGCACGCACTGGGGCGGTGGCGTGAGCATCAGCGCGCGTGACCAGGCGCGCATTGGCCAATTGTTGCTCGACGGTGGTGCCCACGGCGATCGCCAGGTCATACCCCGCGAGTGGGTGCAGCGCATGCATGCGCCGTGCGTGCAGGCGCCGTTCTACGGCTGGCTCACCTGGCTCAATGGTGATGGACGATTGTTCGCGGAGGCAGCTCGCAACAGCTGGTTCATGTTCGGTGCGGGCGGACACACGGTGTGGATCGAGCCGGACCACCGCGCCGTGGTCGTCACTCGTTGGATGGACGGTGACCAGGCGGCAGGCTTCGTGCGCCGCGTGGTGCAGGCGCTGCGGCGCTAGGCCACGCCAGTCGCCGAGGACCAGGCCGACGGGCGCGCGCCAAGCGCGGGAAGGCGACGATCGGGAGAAACCGGCCCGCCACGGTGCCGACGTCATCTTCGCTTACGCGTGCACCCGCAAGGCTTGCCGCGAGTCCGGCGGAACGTGAATTGCATTGATGCTGCCAGCGAGGAGGTGGAGCAATGCGCAAGCGCAGGCCGGTCATCGTCGGTTTGGTTGCAGGTGGCCTGACGCTGCTCGCAACGCTGCTTGTGATGAACCTCTCGCTCGGCGACAAGCAGATCGATTGGAAGCTTCCACACCAGCACGCTGTCGACTCGCCGCAGTTCGCGCGCACATTGGGCCACCTACTGGGCCCGCCGCTCGTTGGTGGCAACCGCGTCGAGGCACTCGTCAACGGCGAACGCATCTTTCCGGCCATGCTGGATGCGATCAACTCGGCACGCCAATCGATCGCGATGGAGACATACATCTACTGGTCGGGGGAGATCGGGAGTCGCTTCGCGACCGCACTTGCGGAGCGGGCTCGCGCCGGGGTCAAGGTCCATGTCCTGCTCGACTGGGTCGGCAGCAACCGCATCGATACCGCCTACATCGAACAGTTGCAGGCGGCTGGCGTCGAAGTCACGCGCTACAACAAGCCTCACTGGCATGGTCTGGACCGGGTGAACAATCGCACGCACCGCAAGCTGCTCGTCGTCGACGGCCGGATCGGATTTACCGGCGGGGTTGGCATTGCCGATCAATGGCGCGGGGATGCCGACAACCCGGAACAGTGGAGAGATACGCACTTTCGCGTCGAAGGGCCGGTGGTGGCGCAACTGCAGGCGGCGTTCCTCGACAACTGGGTCCAGGCCACCGGCAACGTGCCTTACGGTGATGACTACTTCCCTCCCCTGTCGCCGGTCGCCGGGGAAGGCGGCAACATGCAGGCGCAGATGTTCATGAGTTCTCCGGGCGGCGGCTCCGAAAGCATGCAGCTGATGTACCTGCTGTCGCTGGCATCGGCAACTCGCAGCGTTCGGCTGTCGATGTCGTACTTCGTGCCGGACGACGTGGCCATCGACACCCTCGTTGCGGCACGGGCGCGCGGCGTACAGGTGCAGATCATCGTGCCCGGCCCGCTGATGGATATTGCGGTAGTGCGCCGTGCGTCGCGTGCACGCTGGGGCAGGCTGCTGGAGGCGGGCGCGGAGATCCATGAGTACATGCCGGCGATGTATCACTGCAAGGTGATGATCGTCGATGAACTGTGGGTGTCGGTGGGCTCCACCAACTTCGACAACCGCTCGTTCGCGGTCAACGACGAAGCGAACCTGAACGTGCTCGACGCCCGCTTCGCACAACGTCAGGTGGCGATCTTCGAGGACGACCTGCGGCGCTCCCGCCGCATCACCCTCGAGGAATGGCAAAGCCGGCCGTGGCGCGAGCGCATCGTCGAATGGATGGCTGACCAGATCGGCTCGCAAATGTAGGCCCGACAGAAGGAACGCGCCGCACCGGGCTTGGTCAACCATTTGGATTGCGCAAGCGGTCGATCGCGTACGTCGCGCTGACCCCTTGGCATCGATCTTGCCGTGATGGTGTCGACAGCGTGCGAGCCGCCCAGGCAGCGCCGACAGGAGTAAGGTGATTGTCCGCGGTTGCCGTGTGCCCTACAGAAGGTCCTCGTTAGATGCTGCATAGGACGAGTGAAGTTCTTCCGTGGTGGCAGAAAATCCGGGCTCTGGCAGACCGCGATACGCCGGTAACCGCAGAGGAGCCGCTGCGCGCTGAGCTCTTCAGCGCCGACCAGATGACCGCGCACGGACGGCACCTGGCAGCCGTCCACGTGCTCGAGCGCAAGGTCGTGCCGGACCGCCTGCTGGCGCGGCTGGCCGCGAACGAGCGTGTCCTCGCCGATCTCGCCAAGCGCCTGACCGCCGAAGTTGCGGACAAGAGCCGACTGTCGCCGGCGGCCGAATGGCTGCTCGACAACTTCTATCTCATCGCGGAAGAAATTCAGACTGCGCGCCGACACCTGCCGCGCGGCTACAGTCGTGAGCTGCCGCGACTGGCCATGGCGGCCGGCGGGGGGCGCGCGGCCGGCGTACCTCGCGTCTACGACCTCGCGCTGCAACTGGTGGCGCACGGCGACGGCCAGGTCGGGCGCAGCACGCTCAGCCGCTTCATTGCCGCATATCAATCGCTCCATCCGCTGCTCTTGGGCGAGTTGTGGGCGATTCCGATCATGTTGCGGCTCGCGCTGATCGAGAACCTGCGTCGGGTCGCGGCACGCGTGCATCTGGCGCACGCGCAGCGGGCGACCGCCGGCGTCTGGGCCGACAACATGATCGCGGTGGCCGAGGCCACACCGAGCGACCTGATCCTCGTGGTGGCCGACATGGCGCGCTCCGAGCCACCGTTGAGCAGCGCGTTCGTGGCCGAGTTCGCGCGCGCGCTGCAGGGTCGCGGCGCCGCCCTCGCCTTGCCGCTGACCTGGATGGAGCAACGCCTGGCCGATGCTGGCGTGACCATCGAGCAGATGGTGCGGATCGAAGGTCAGCAGCAGGCGGCCAACCAGGTGTCGGTCAGCAACAGCATCGTCAGCCTGCGCCTGCTCGCCACCACCGATTGGCGCGAGTTCGTCGAGACGCTGAGCAGCGTCGAGCAGACCCTGCGTGGCGATCCGAGCGGGGTGTACGCGCAGATGGACTTCGGCACGCGCGATCGCTATCGGCACGTGGTCGAGTTCATTGCCAAGAGCGCGACCTGCACCGAACCCGACGTGGCGCGCGTCGCCATCGAACTGGCGACGGCGGCTCCCGCAAGCACCGACGATGCCCGGCGGACCCACGTCGGCTACTACCTGCTGGATGCCGGACGGATCGACCTGGAGCGTGCGGTCGGCGCGCGCGCGCGGTTCACCCTGCGCTGGTCCCGTGCCTGCCGGGCGCGCGCGCTGCCGCTGTACGGTGGCGCCATCGTGCTCGGCACGCTGGCCATTGGCGCGGCACCGCTGCTGCGCCTGCACGCCCAACTGGCGTGGCCAGGGTGGGCTGAAGCGGCGATCGCTTTGGTGCTGCTGCTGGCAGCCAGCCACCTCGCCGTGGCACTGGTCAACTGGCTGGTCACGTTGTGGGTCGCGCCGCAGCCGCTGCCGCGGCGCGATTTCAGTTTCGGCATCGCCACCGAATCGCGCACGCTGGTGGTGGTGCCGACCATGCTCGGCAGCGTCACGGGGATCGAATCGCTGGTCGAGGCGCTCGAGGTTCGCTACCTGGCCAATCGCGACGCCAATCTGCATTTCGGCCTGCTGACCGACCTGCACGACGCCGCCGAAGAGCACTTGCCGACCGACGCCGCATTCGTCGACCTGGCCGCTGCCCGCATCGAGGCGCTGAACGACAAGTACGCGCAGGCAGGCGATCCGACCAGCCGGACCACGTTCTACCTGTTTCACCGGCCACGCCGCTGGAACGCGCGCGAACGCGTGTGGATGGGCTACGAGCGCAAGCGCGGCAAGCTCGCCGACCTGAACGCGCTGCTGCGGGGGCGCGCCGGTGCCGGGCCGGACGACTGCTTCGCGCGCATCGTCGGCGAAACCCTGTGGCTGTCGGCCGTGCGATACGTGATCACGCTCGACACCGACACCCAGTTGCCGCGCGGCGCTGCGGCGCAGATGGTGGCGACCATGGCGCACCCGCTGAACCGGCCGCGTTTCGGCAGCGGCAAGTCTGCCGACATCGTGGTCGAGGGCTACGGCATCCTGCAGCCGCGCCTGGCGCCCAGCCTGCCGAGCACCAACCGCTCGGGCTATGCGCGACTGCATGGGGGCGAACCCGGGATCGATCCGTACACCCGCGCCGTCTCCGACGTCTACCAGGATCTGTTCGGCGAAGGATCGTTCATCGGCAAGGGCATCTATGACGTCGATGCCTTTGAGCGCGCCCTTTCCGAGCGCCTGCCTGAGAACCGCATCTTGAGCCACGACCTGCTCGAGGGCGCCTATGCGCGCTGCGGCCTGCTCAGTGATGTCGAACTGATCGAGGATGCACCGGCCTCCTATGGTGCCGACGTCGCGCGTCGCTATCGCTGGATCCGGGGCGACTGGCAACTGCTCGGCTGGCTGCTGCCGCGCCTGCACTCGCTCCCCGGTCGCCCGCGCAATCCGCTGTCGGCATTGTCGCGCGCGAAGATCCTCGACAACCTGCGCCGCAGCCTGGTCCCGCCCGCCCTGCTGCTGCTGCTGCTGACCGCCTGGGCGCTGCTGCCCGAGCCAGGCCGGTGGACGCTGTACGGGGTCATCATCGTGGCGCTGGTGCCGGTCGCCTCGACCTTGACCGCATGGCTGCGCCGGCCGCTGCAGCAGATGCGCTCCGAGGAGCCCACCGCCGCGCATGCGCCGCTGTGGCAGCAAGCGCAGCGGCTGCTGGTCCAGGTCCTGCAGTCGCTCGCCTGCCTGCCGTTCGAGGCGGCTTATAGCGTGGCCGCCGTCGGCCGCACGCTGTGGCGCGTGCTTTGGTCGGGGCGCCGGATGCTGGAGTGGCGACCCTCGGCGGACGTTGTCACACACACGCGGCCCGGGAGCGTGGATGATCTTCTTCACAGCGCGATGCGACTGGCGTTCGGTCCGATCCTGGCGGTGACCTGCGCGGCCGGCCTGTCGCTGCTGCGGCCCCTGGCGCTGCCGGCGGCGTTGCCGCTGTTGCTGCTTTGGTTTGCGTCACCGCTGCTGGTGTGGGCGCTCGATTCGCCGGTGCGTCGACCGCGCGCCGGACTGACCGCTGCCCAGACCGTCTTCCTGCGCCGACTGGCGCGGCGCACCTGGGCATTCTTCGAGGCGCATGTCGGTGCGACCGACAACCACCTGCCGCCGGATAACGTGCAGGAACATCCGGTGGCGCGCGTCGCACATCGCACCTCGCCGACCAACATGGGCTTCGCCCTGCTGGCGGGGCTGACCGCACGCGGCTTCGGTTACCTCGGGACCGGCCAGCTGATTGCACGGATGGACGCCGCGCTGGCAACGATGCAGCGCATGCAGCGGTTCCGCGGCCACTTCTACAACTGGTACGACACACAGACGTTGGCGCCCCTGCGCCCGCATTACATCTCGACCGTCGACAGCGGCAACCTCGCCGGACAGTTGCTCACGCTGCGCGCCGGACTTCTGGCGCTCGCCGATGAACCGGTGCTGGCACGCGGTTGGCGCGAAGGCGTGCACGACACCTTCGGCGTGCTGCTCGAAGCACTCGCTCCCCTGCAGGCCCAGCCCGCCGCACTGTCGGAGTCGCTGACGAGCTTCGTGCAGGTGCTGGACCGATACCGCGCCAGGCCACCCTCCGCCCGCGCCGAGTGGCGCGCCATGCTGGCTGCGCTCGATTCCGGTGCCGCGGCGATCGGCGCGGCGGTCGACGTGGACCTCGCGGCGGTGGCCAAGGCCGACGCGGTGCAGGCCGAGATCAGCAGCTGGGCGAACTTGCTGCGCGTGCAGTGTGGCGCCGGTCACGCCGAGCTGAACGCCGTCCTGCCGGATGACGCCGAGGTGGTCAGTGGCATGCCGATGCCGACTTTGCGCCAGCTTGCGTTGGGCGCGCCAGCGGGATCGAAGGCGGGCGACCACGCTCGTTCAATGCTGCGCGCGCTGGCGGATACCGCCGCCCGTGCCGGTGCGCTGGCCCAAATGGAACAAAGCTTCCTGTACGACGACGCAAGACATCTGATGACGATCGGCTACAACGTTGAGGAGCGCCGCGTCGACACGGGCTACTACGACCTGCTTGCCTCCGAAGCGCGGCTGGGCGTCTTCGTCGCGATTGCGCAGGGACAGATCGGGCAGGAAAGCTGGTTCGCGCTCGGCCGACTGCTCACGTCGGCCGCCGGCACGCCGGTGCTGCTGTCCTGGAGCGGCTCGATGTTCGAGTACCTGATGCCGATGCTGCTGATGCCCAGCTATGAGAACACCCTGCTCGACCAGACCTGCCGCGGCGCGGTGCAGCGCCAGATCGAGTTCGGTGACCAGCAGGGCGTCCCCTGGGGCATCTCGGAGTCCGGCTACAACGGCTTCGACACCGCGCTGAACTACCAGTACCGCGCGTTCGGCGTGCCCGGGCTCGGCCTGAAACGGGGGCTGGCCGACGATCTCGTGGTGGCGCCGTATGCGTCGATGATGGCGCTCATGGTGTCGCCCGAGCAGGCCTGCGAGAACCTGCAGCGACTGGCCACCATCGGCGCGGCCGGCCGCCACGGGCTGTACGAGGCGATCGACTTCACCCCGGCGCGCCTGCCACGCGGCCAGAAGAGCACGGTGGTGCGTTCGTTCATGGCACACCACCAAGGCATGGGCCTGCTGGCGTTGGCGCACCTGCTGCTGGAGCGGCCGTTGCAGCGGTACTTCGAGGCGGACCCGGCCCTGCAGGCCACCCTGCTGCTGCTGCAGGAGCGCGTGCCGCGTGCCGTGACCTTCCAGCCTGACTTCGACCAGCGCGCGGCCACGCGCAGCGCGACCGAGACGGATCAGACACCGATCCGCATCATTGCCGGCGGCGCCGACACCGCCGCGCCCGAGGTTCAACTGCTGTCGAACGGCCGCTACCACGTGATGGTGACCAGTGGCGGTGGCGGCTACAGCCGCTGGAACGACCTGGCGCTGACGCGCTGGCGTGAGGACACCACCTGCGACGACTGGGGCAGTTTCTGCTATCTGCGCGATACAGCCTCAGGTCACACCTGGTCCATCGCGCATCAGCCGACCCACACCCGCGGCGAACGCTACGAAGCGATCTTCAGCGAAGGCCGCGCCGAGTTTCGCCGACGCGACGTTGGCATCGACACCCATACCGAGATCGTCGTCTCGCCGGAAGACGACATCGAGTTGCGTCGGCTGCGCATCACCAACAGCAGTTCGTCGCGGCGCA
>LNFM01010950.1_pt1 | contig 12526 bp, 9 predicted proteins | sample 596031 | NCBI WGS metagenome assembly LNFM01 (sample SAMN04254537, study PRJNA301005) | activated carbon metagenome | isolation source: dual media filters at the Ann Arbor, Michigan drinking water treatment plant | place: USA: Ann Arbor
GCGGCGCGGTGACGATGAAGATCACCAGCAGCACCAGCATCACGTCGATGAGCGGCACCATGTTGATCTCGGCCAGCGGCGCGGCGCTGCGCTGGCGGTCGAAGGAGGCGAAGGCCATGTCGGGTCTCCTGGCCGGGTCAGGCGGCGGGTTTCAGCGTGTGCGCCCGGCCGGCGGCGTCGGCGGCCGGCGTGTGTGCTGCGGCGCCGGGCGCGTGGCCCAGCGTCAGGAAGCTGTGCAGTTCGAAGGCAAAGGCGTCGAGCCGACCCGTCAGCACGCGGTTGCCGCGTGTGAACGCGTTGTAGGCCACCACCGCCGGGATGGCCACGGCCAGGCCCAGGCCGGTCATGATCAGCGCCTCGCCCACCGGGCCGGCCACTTTGTCCAGCGTGCCGGCGCCGCTCATGCCGATGGCCACCAGCGCGTGGTAGACACCCCAGACAGTGCCGAAGAGGCCGACGAAAGGCGCCGTGGCGCCCACCGTGGCCAGCACCGTGAGGCCGCTTTCCAGGCGCATCGTCTCTTCGTCGAGCACCTTCTTGAGGGTGCGCGTGATGTAGTCATTGGCGCTGCCGGCGTCGGCCAGGCGCGTGGCGCCGTGGCGCGCGTGGTGCAGTTGGGCGTGAAGCGCATGCGCACTGAGGTGCGAAAACGGATCGCGCGCGCCGTGGGTGGCCAGTTCGTGCTGCACCTCGTCCAGCGCGCGGGCGTTCCAGAACAGGTTCAGGAAGGCTTCGCCGCGGTGCCGGCGCTGCCATTGCGCCCAGCCCTTGATGACGATCAGCGCCCAGGAGGCGATGCTCATCAGCAGCAGCACGCCCAAGAGCGTCTTGCCGACGGCGTCGCTCTGCGCCAGCAGGTGGGCCAAACCCAGGGAGGGGGCGGTGGGGTCCATGTCAGTGCTTACTCCAGTGGATATTCAATGGGGGCGACAACCTCGACCTCGAGCGCGGCGCCGTTTTCCGTGTGGGGTTGAAAACGCGCGTGGCGCATGGCCCACAGCGCCTGTTCGTCCAGCCGGACATGTCCCGACGTGCGCTGTACGCGCACCTGTGCCGGCAGGCCGCGCACGTCGACCACGACACGCAACCAGACCACACCGCTTTCGCCGGCGCGGCGCGAGGCCCGCGGCACTTCCACCGGGGGCGGCACGAGGTAGCGCACGGCGGTCGCGGCGAGCACCTTGCGCGCCGCCGGCGGTGCGGGAGCGGCCGCCGGGGCGACCACGGCGACGGGCGCGGGTTCGGTGGTCGGCTCGGCCGGTGCCGGCGGTGGTGGTGGTGGTGCGGAATAGGCCTCGGCCGGCAGCGGCGCCGGGCTGGGTGCGGCCAGGACCTGCGCCGGGCGCGGAGGTACGGGCGGCGGTGTGGCAGGTTTGGGCGGCGGCGGTACTGGCGGCTGCGGCGCCGGCGGGGCCAGCAGCTCGACCCTCATCGGCGCGGCGTGCAGCACCGCCTGGCGCACCGCCGGCACCTGCAGCAGCGCCCAGCCGGCGCCCAGGTGCAGCGCGGCCATGGCGGCCAACAGCAGGCGGGTATGACCGCGAGAAACCTCGGCCGGGCGTCGCAGGGCGTGGGCCCAGTGGGTGCAGGGAGCAGGCGACAGGGAAGGCGCGGCGGACATGCGGGCGGGGGCAGGTGGGTTCCGGGACGAAGGCAGCCGGTGGGCAGCCCGTGGAGCGCATCATAAGAGTAATGCGAATGAGTCGCAATCATGATGTGTCTCGTGCCCACAGCACCCGGAAACGGCACCGCCGCCGGTCCCTTGCGGGACGCGGCGGCGGTGTGCGTGGCGCCAGTCAGCGCGCCAGGGTCACGCCGGGCCTGCCATCAACCGGCGCTGGCATCGACGGGCTTGATTTCGATCTTCGGTGCCGTCCTCACGCTCCAGACCATGGTCACGGCCAGGATGGCCACCACCACGCCCAGCGACAGCAGCACCGGGATCTTGATGACGTCGATGAGCAGCATCTTCGTGCCGATGAACACCAGCACCACCGCCAGCCCGTAACTCAGCAGGTGGAACTTGGCGGCCACCGCGGCCAGCAGGAAGTACATCGCGCGCAGGCCCAGGATGGCGAAGATGTTGCTCGTCAGCACGATGAAGGGATCGAGCGTGATGGCGAAGATGGCCGGGATGCTGTCCACCGCGAAGATCACGTCGGTCAGCGCCACCAGGCAGATCACCAGGAACAGCGGCGTGGCGATCTTCTTGCCGTTTTCGATGGTGAAGAACTTCTCGCCGTCGAAGTTCTTGCCCACGGGCATGAACTTGCGCAGCAGTTTCAGCGCCGGGTTGCTCTCCAGATCGGGCTCCTTGTCGGCGGCCCACCACATCTTGACGCCGGTGAGCACCAGGAAGGCACCGAAGACGTAGAGCACCCAGTGGAACTGCGAGATCAGCCAGGCCCCCAGCAGGATCATCACCGTGCGCAGCACGATGGCACCGATGATGCCGATCATCAGCACCCGCTTCTGGAAGGCCGGCGGCACCGCGAAGAAGGTGAAGATCATCAGGAAGACGAAGATGTTGTCCACCGCCAGGCTCTTCTCGATGAGGTAGCCGGTGAGGAATTCCATGCTCTTCGTGTAGGCCAGTTCGGCCCCGTGGTCCTGGTAGACCGCCCACCAGAACAGGCCGTTGAAGGCGAAGCTCAGCAGCACCCAGACGATCGACCAGTTGATCGCCTCCTTCACCGTGACGGCGTGCGCGCCCTGCTTGTTCAGCACGACGAAGTCGACGAAGAGCGCGGCGAGCACCGCGCAGACGAAGAAGATCCACAGCCAAAGCGGCGCGATGGTGTCCATGGACACTCCCGAAGAGTTGAGGGGGTTCGCGCCGAAAGGTCTTGCGGGGGAGGCCCCTGCGGTCCCGGGTTGCCGGCAGGGCGCTGGCAACCGTACTGACGGGATGACGCGGCAGCGTGCGCTGCGTGCTACTCCCCTCTCGACGGGGCGGATGCTATGCAGCCGCGAACAGCCCCGCGCCGTGCAGGCCCAAACGGCAACGGGCCCTCGCGGGCCCGTCGGTGTCGGAAGGAGGCCGGGCTGGCGGGCCCGGGCTCAGCTGGCGTTCACTCCTCGTCCTGCACCTTGTAGGCGGCCACCAGCGCCGTCTGCACCGAAGGCGGCACGGCGTCGTAGTGCGACAGCATCACGCCGTAGCGGCCCTGGCCGCCGGTCAGCGCATTCAGCCGCGGCTGGTAGCCCGTCACCTCGGCCAGCGGCACCTGGCCGCGCACGATCATCGTGCCGGCCACGCCGTTGGCGGTGCCGGTGACGACGCCGCGCTTGGACGACAGGTCGCCGGTGATGTCGCCCACCGTGTTGTCGGGCGCGGTGATCTCGATGTGCACGATGGGTTCCTGCACCACCGGCCGCGCCTCGCGCAGCGCCGCCAGCGTGGCCTTGCGCGCCGCGGTGACGAAAGCGATTTCCTTGCTGTCGACGCTGTGGCTCTTGCCGTCGTAGACCGTCACGCGCACGTCCACCACCGGGTGGCCGCTGATGGCGCCCAGCGCCAGCGCCTCGCGAACGCCCTTCTCCACCGCCGGCATGAAGTTGTAGGGGATGGTGCCACCCTTGACCGCGTCGACGAACTCGTAACCCGCGCCCGCGGCCATCGGCTCGACGCGCAGGAAGACCTCGCCGAACTGGCCTGCGCCGCCGGTCTGCTTCTTGTGGCGGTGGTGGCCCTCGGCCTTGCCGGTGATGGTCTCGCGGTAGGCGATGCGCGGCGGCTGCGTCTTGACCTCGAACTTGTAGGTCTCGCGCATGCGTTCCAGCAGCACCCGCAGGTGCAGCTCGCCCAGGCCGTAGACCACCGTCTCGTTGCTGGCAGCGACGTGTTCGACCTTCAGGCAGGGGTCTTCGTCGACCAGCTTGGCCAGGATTTCCCACAGCCGCTGCTCGTCGCCATGGCGCTGCGGCTGGATGGCCAGGCCGTGCACGGGCTTGGGCAGGTCCAGCGGCAGCATGTGGATGTGGTCGTCTTCGGGTGCGTCGTGCAGCACGGCGTCGTAGTGCAGCATGTCGACCTTGGCCACCGCGACGATGTCGCCCGGCACGGCGAAGGGCACTTCCACCGTCTGCTTGCCCTGCAGCAGGTAGATGTGGCTGGCCTTGAAGGGCTTGCGGCTGTCGCCGACGTACAGCGGCATGTCGCGCGACACCGTGCCCTGGTGCACGCGGAAGATGCCCAGTCGGCCGACGAAGGGGTCGACCGTCACCTTGAACACATGCGCCAGCACGTGCAGCGTCGGGTCGGGCGTGGCGTGCATGGGCACCGCTTCGGCGCCTTCCCCGCGCAGGAAGTCGGGGGCGTTGGCTTCGGTGGGGTTGGGCAGCAGCTTGACGATGACATCCAGCAGTTCGGCCACGCCGGCACCGCTCTTGGCCGAGACGAACACCACCGGGATCAGGTGGCCCTCGCGCAGCGCCTGTTCCAGTGGCGCGTGCAGTTCGCCGGCATCGATGTCGCCCTCGTTGAGGTAGCGGTCGACGAAGTCGCCATCGACTTCCACCACCTGTTCCACCAGCGCACGGTGGGCAGCGTCGACGCTGCCGAAGTCGCCCTGGCCCTCGCGGTTGAAGAAGCAGTCGACGACGCGGGTGGCGCCTTCGGCCGGCAGGTTCAGCGGCAGGCATTCCTTGCCGAAATTGGCCTGGATGTCGGCCAGCACGGCAGCCAGGTCGACGCCCGGGGTGTCGATGCGGTTGACGATGACCAGGCGGTCGAGGTGGCGCGCGGCGGCGTAATCCATCATGCGCCGCGCCATGGGCTCGACGCCGACGGCGGCATTGACCACCACCGCGACGGTCTCCACCGCTTCCAGTGCCGGCAGGCTGTGGCCCAGGAAGTCGGGGCCGCCCGGGGTGTCGAGCAGGTGGACGCGCGTGCCGTCGTGCATGAAGTGCATCACCGAGGTGTTCAGCGAGTGCTGCATGCGGCGTTCGAGCGCGTCGTAGTCACTGACCGTGCTGCCACGCTCGATGCTGCCGGGCGTGGTGATGGCGCCGGTGCGTGCGAGCAGCGCTTCGGCCAGGCAGGTCTTGCCCGCCGCCGACGCGCCCACCAGGGCCAGCGTACGGATGGCGGCGGGCCCCGAAGGGCTGCCTGCGGTGGTGGGGCTGGGCATGAGGGTCTCCTTGTTGGGGGGCCGCGCGGGTGGCGGCGGCATGAGGGTGTCGATGTGAGGGCCAGCGTAGAGCAAGGCGCCGGGGGCCACAACCGGCGCAGGTCAATCCAGATCAAACAAACGCCAGCCACCGGGCTCGGGCCGAGCAGCCGAGGCGCTGCGCACGCGTGCTACCGTGCGCGCCGCCTGGGTTGGCCTGTTCCCCGGCCGTCGAGCACCGCCTTTCTCCCCCGTGACCTCCACCCCACCCCAACCGCCGCAGCGTGTGCTGCCGCTGCTGGTGCTGGCCCAGCTGGCCGGCACCTCGCCCTGGTTCGCCGTCAACGCGGTGATGCCCGACCTGCAGCGCCAGTACGGCTACAGCGACGCCGCAGTGGGCACGCTGACCTCGGCGCTGCAGCTGGGTTTCATCGCCGGCACGCTGGTCTTCGCGCTGCTGGCGCTGGCCGACCGCTTTCCGGCGCGGCGGCTCTTCCTGGGCTGTGCGCTGGCCGCGGCGGCCTGCACCCTGGCGGCGGCGGCCTTCGCCGGCTCCTTCACGATGCTGCTGTGCTGGCGCGTGCTGACCGGCTTCTGCCTGGCCGGCATCTACCCGGTGGGCATGAAGCTGGCGGCGCTGTGGTTTCCGCGCGGCCTGGGGCCGGCGCTGGGCTGGCTGGTCGGCGCGCTGGTGCTGGGCAGCGCCAGCCCGCATGCGCTGCGTGCGCTGGGGGCCGATCTGCCCTGGCAGAGCGTGTTCGTCGCCGTCGCCGCCGCGTCGGCGCTGGCGGGCCTGCTGGTGATCTGGCGTGTGCCCGAGCCGCCGCACCCGGCCGGGCTGGTGCCGCTGCGCCTGTCGGCGCTGGCCAGCCTGTGGCGCGACGCGCGGGTGCGCGCCTCGGTCTTCGGCTATTTCGGCCACATGCTCGAGCTCTACACCGTGTGGGTGCTGGTGCCCTTGGTGCTGGCCACAAGGCTGCAAGGCACGGTCGCGGTGTCGGGCTGGGCCTTTGCCGTCGTCGGCGCGGGCGCGGCCGGCTGCGTGGCCGGCGGGCTGCTGGCGCGGCGCCACGGCAGCGCGCGCGTCGCGGGCACGCAACTGGGCGTCAGCGGGCTGTGCTGCCTGGCCGCACCGTGGATGCTGGTCGCGCCGCTGCCGATTTTCCTGGCCTGGATGCTGGTCTGGGGCGTGACGGTGGCCGGCGACTCGCCGCAGTTCAGCGCGCTGACCGCGGCCAACGCACCGCGCGAGGCCGTCGGCAGCGTGCTCACGCTCACCAACAGCCTGGGCTTTGCCATCAGCGTGGTGTCGATCGAGATCTTCGTGCGCGCCGCGGCGACGCACCCGCTGGCGGCCGTGCTGCCCTGGCTGGCGCTGGGGCCGCTGCTGGGACTCATCGCGTTGCGACCCCTGCTGGGCTCTCGCCCTTGAGCGTGCGAGCGCGGCGCGTTACTCGTGCCGCAGCGCCTCGATCGGGTCGAGCCGCGCCGCGCGACGCGCCGGGAAGTAGCCGAAGACGATGCCGATCAAGGCCGCGAAGCCGAAGGACAGCAGGTTGATGCCGGGGTCGAAGACATAGGGCACGCCCATCACCGCCGTGAGGCCGATCGACGCCGCGGTGGCGAAGACGATGCCGATCAGCCCGCCCAGGGCCGCCAGCACCACGGCCTCGATCAGGAACTGCAGCAGCACCTCGTGCCCCAGGGCGCCGATGGCCAGCCGGATGCCGATCTCGCGTGTGCGCTCGGTGACGCTGACCAGCATGATGTTCATGATGCCGATGCCGCCCACCAGCAGGCTCACGGCGGCCACCGCGCCCAGTAGCATCGTCATCACCTGCGTCGTGCTCGACAGGGTCTCGGCCAGTTGCTTGGTGTCGAGCACGTTGAAGTTGTTCTCGTCGCTCTCGGCCAGCTTGCGGCGTTCACGCAACAGCTGCGTCATGTCGGCCTTCACGCGTTCCGCATCGACGCCGTCGTCCATCGACACCAGCAGCGTGCCGACGTTCAGGTTGCCGGTGAGCCGGCGCTGCACCGCGGCGATGGGCATCACCACCAGGTCGTCCTGGTCGCTGCCCATCGCGGCCTGGCCCTTGCTCTGCAGCAGGCCGATGACCTCGCAGCTGAGGTTGCGCACGCGCAGCCGCGCGCCCACCGGTTCTTCGGTGCCGAAAAGCTCGCGCCGCACCGTGGCGCCGATGACGCAGACGGCGCTGCCGGCACGCTGCTCGGTGTCTTCGAAGAGGCGGCCCTGCGCCAGCGTCCAGTTGTTGGTCTCGAAGTAGGCGTTGGTGGTGCCGTAGACCACGCTGGACCAGTTGCGCGCGCCGTAGACGACCACCGCGCCGGTGTTGGCCTGCGGCGCCACCGCGCGCACGCCGGGCACCTGCGCCAGGATGGCGTCGCCGTCGGCCTGGCGGAAGGGCGGCGAACCTGCGGCGTCGCGCCCTGGGCCCATGCGCTGGCCGGGCCGGACCATCAGCAGGTTGGTGCCCAGGCTGGTGATCTGGTCCGACACCGCCTGCGTCGCGCCGCGGCCCACCGTCACCATCGTGATGACGGCCGCCACGCCGATGACGATGCCCAGGATGGTGAGGAAGGACCGCAGCAGGTTGCGTCGGATTTCGCGCAGCGCCAGGCCGAGGGTGTTGAGCCACATCAGGCAGGTTCCGGCACGGCGGGCTTGGCGACGGCGGCCTGCAGGCGGTCGCTGTCGATCAGCCCGTCGACGAAGTGCACCACGCGCCGCGCGTAGGCGGCCATGTCGGGCTCGTGCGTGACCATCAGCACGGTGATGCCGCGGTCGCGGTTCAGCGCCGCCAGCAGTTCCATGATCTCGCGCCCGCGCTGGGTGTCGAGGTTGCCGGTGGGCTCGTCGGCCAGCAGCACCGTGGGGCGGGTGACCAGCGCGCGGGCGATGGCCACACGCTGCTGCTGACCGCCGGACAGTTCGGCCGGCGTGTGGCCCTCGCGCCCGGCCAGGCCCACCGCGGCCAGCGCCTCGCGCGCGGCACGGTGGCGGCTGGCGGCGGGCTCGCCGCGGTAGAGCAGCGGCAGCTCGACGTTTTCCTGCGCCGTGGTGCGCGGCAGCAGGTTGAAGCCCTGGAAGACAAAACCGAGGTGAGCGCGGCGCAGCAGCGCACGCTGGTCGCGGTCGAGCCGGTGCACGGGCACGCCGCGGAACAGGTAGGCACCGGCGCTGGGCGTGTCCAGGCAGCCCAGGATGTTCATCGCCGTACTCTTGCCCGAACCGCTGGGGCCCATGATGGCGACGAACTCGCCTTGGCCGATGTCGAGGTCGATGCCCCGCAGCGCCTGCACCTCGGCCGAGCCCGTGCCGTAGACGCGCGTCACGCCGCGCAGGCGGATCAGGGGCGCCGCCGTGTCTGCGATCACTTCGCGCCGCCCGTGGTCTGGCCGACGATCACCGCCATGCCGGGCTGCAGCCGCTCGCTCGTCACCTCGGTGTTGCGGCCATCGCTCACGCCTGGCCGCACCGGCACGGCCTGCGGCTGGCCGCCTTCCAGCACCCACACCTGGCGCACCTGCGCGGTGTCGGTGCCGCCGCCGCGGCGGCCGCCGCCGCCGGCGCCACGGGGCATGCGCGGCATCATGCTCGAGACGATGCCGGCGCTGGGCGTGGAGGCCGCCGCAGCCGCCGTCGCCGGCGAGTAGCGCAGCGCGGCGTTCGGCACCAGCAGCGCGTCGCTGCGTTCGACGGTGGTGATGATGGCCGTGGCCGTCATGCCGGGGCGCAGCGTCGAGTCGTCGTTGTTGACGCTCAGTTCGGCCAGGTAGGTGACGACGTTGTCCTTGGTCGTCGAGCCGTAGCCCACGCGCACGATGGTCGCCGGGTAGCGCCGCGTCGGGTAGGCGCTGACGGTGAAGGTGGCAGACTGGCCCGGGCGCACCTGGCCGACGTCGGCTTCGTCGACGTAGACCTGCAGCTTCATTTTCGTCAGGTCTTCGGCCAAGGTGAACAGCGTCACCGCCTGCAGCGAGGCCGCCACCGCGTTGCCGGGCTCGACCGATCGTGACAGCACGACGCCGTCGATGGGCGAGCGGATGGTGGCCTTGCCCAGGTTGGTCACGTTGCTGCTGAGCGTGGCCTGGGCCTGCGCGACGTTGGCGGTGGCGCTGGCCACGCTGGCGTCGCCGCGTGCCGCTGCGGCCTCGGCGGCCGACATCTCGGCCGCCGACGGCACCTGGCCGCCGCTGCGCTGGTAGACGTCGCGCAGCCGCGCCAGCGTGTCGCGTGTCTCGGTGGCCGTGGCGCGCGCCTGGGCCCGTGCGGCCTCGGCAGCGGCCAGCGCGGCGCGTGAACCGCTGACCTGGTCGCGCAGCCGCGTGTCGTCCAGCGCCACCAGCACCTGGCCCTTCTTCACGCGGTCGTTGACGTCCACCGACACCTTGGCCACGGTGCCCGAGAGTTCGCTGCCGATGGCCACCTGCGTGGTCGGCTGCAGGGTGCCGTTGGCGGTGACGGTGACGGTGAGCGCGCCGCGCGTGATGGCCTGCGTCTGGTACTGTGTGGCACCCGCGGCCTGGCGCTGGCCCAGCCAGTACCAGAGCCCGGCGCCGACGGCCGCCAGCACGGCCAGCCCGATCCAGAAGGCCGGGCGGCGCCACCAGGCGCGCGGCGCAGCCGTCGGCCCGAGCAGGGCTTCGAGGGCGGTGTCGGGGTCGGCGGCGGGCGCGGCGATGGGGGGTGTCTGTGCGGGGGTCATGGGGAGGCGGTGAGGGCGGTGTCGGGCGTCCAGCCACCGCCGAGCGCCTTGTACAGGCGCACGTGCTGGGTGGCCAGCGTCGTGGCGGTGGCGGCCACGCTGTCCTGGGCCGAGAGCAGCGTGCGCTGGGTCTGCAGCACGTTCTGGAAATCGACCAGGCCGCTGCGGTAGCGCTGCTCGGCGATCTGCGCTGCATTCAGTGCCGACGCGGCGGCCGACTGCTGTGCGGCCAGCTGCTCGCGCGTGCCGCGCAGGGCCACCAGCGTGTCTTCCACCTCCTGCAGCGCCGCCAGCAGCGTGGCGCGGTAGGCGATCTCGGTTTCGTCGCGTGCCGCCTCCTGCTGGCGCACCTGGGCGCGGATGCGACCGCCGTCGAACAGCGGCACGCTGATGCTGGCCAGCAGCGACGCGGCGGCCGGTGCGCTGCCCAAGCCCGCGAGGCTGAGCGCGTTCAAGCCGATGGAGCCCCCCAGCGACAGGCTGGGCAGGCGTTCGGCGTCGGCCTGGTCGACCCGCGCGGCGGCGGCCAGCAGGCGCAGTTCGGCCGCGCGCATGTCGGGGCGCTGGCGCAGCACCTCGGCGGGCAGGGCCACGGCCAGGTCGGGCGGGGTCGTCGGCGCCAGGGCCGGTGTGCGCGCCTGCAGCGTGTCGGCCAGCGCGCCGGGGGCGCGGCCGGTCAGCACGGCCAGCGCGTTCATCGCCTGGGTGGCGTTGGATTCGAGCGCCGGAAGTTGCGCGCGTATCTGCTCGACGGCCGTCTTCGCCTGCTCGACGTCGAGCTGCGTCACCAGCCCGGCGTCGGCGCGCCACTGCACGATCTGCAGTGTCTGCTGCTGGCTCGCCAGGCTGGCCCGCGCGTTGGCCAGCCGCGCCTGCGTGCCGCGCAGCTGCAGCAGGTTCAGCGCCACCTCGGCGGCCACGGCCACGCGGGTGCCCGCCAGCGTGACGGCACTGGCCTCGGCCGTGGCGTCGGCGGCACGCAGGCCGGCGGCCGTGCCGCCCCAGAGATCGGCTTCCCAACGGGCGTCGATGCTGGCGGCATAGCGTTCGGTCGTGGCCGTGCCTTCGCTGCGGCTGGCCTGGGCCGAGCCGCCGCCGCTGACCGAAAGCGTGCGGCCGGCCGCGGTGAGATCACGCTGCGCGCGCGCCTGACGCAGCCGCGCCTGCGCCGCGGCGATGTCGGTGCTGCCGGCCAGCGCCTGTTCGACCAGCGGTGGCAGCACCGGCTCGTCGAAACGCTGCCACCACGCCGCCAGAGCAACAGCTTCCGCCGCAGGTGTGGCGGCGCCGGTGCCGCTCCAGGCGGCGGGCACCTGCAGCGCCGAGGGTGCCGCGGCGGGTTGCTGCAGCGAGGCACAGCCCGACAGCCCCAGGACGGCCAGGGCAAGGGCAGATGCGACAGAACTCGATGGCGACAGGCGCATATGCCCATGATGCGCGCAGTGCCGTTGCTGCTTTGTGCGGTGCCGCATGAAGCTGCGTAAATCACGCAGCCGCCCTGGGGGGGCGTGATCTCCCCCCGAGCGGCGGCCTGGCGCTCCCGCACGGCAGTGTGCCGCTGGGCACAGGGAGCCGGAGACTGTCGGCCGTGGCGATGCCGCCAGCGGTGCGCGGCCCGGCGGCGCTGCCACGCCAGAGCTCGGCGTCCCCGCATGCGCTGATGCGCTGGACGGTCGCGTCGCACAACCACCCCCGGTGCGCCGCAGCATGAACGCCGAGGCGGAGCTTGCCGTCCGGTGATCATCGGCTGCACAAGCGCATCAAGCCCGCGCCATGTGGCGTCGAACCTGGTCCGTGTTCAAGTGCGCTCGGGGCCGGGGTCGATACGGCGCGCGATTGTGTTGCCTCAACGACCGGGCGCTGACGCCCGCGCCAAATGTTCTGCGGCGGCCCATCGGACACGGCCGCTTCTTGGGGGGAACCATGAGCAACTGGTCACCTGCCGGTCGCTCTGCAAGCCGGCACGGTTTGCTGGCGCTGCTTGCGCTGCTGGCGTTGCTGACGCTGGCGGGCTGTGGTGGTGGCGGCGGCGGTGGTGATGGCGGCGGAAGCATTCCGCCCTTCGACTCGGCCGCCGGCATCGTGGTGCACGACTTCGACGGCGATGGCCTGCTCGACGTCGCCGCTGCCGTCGCGTACGTCGCCGGCGCGCCGCCGCACGCCGGCTCGGTCAAGATCTGGCTGCAGCGGACCGACGCGCCGGGCAGTTTTGGCGCCGCCGCACGCTACGCGGTCGGGCCCGATCCCTCGGTGCTGCGCGTGGCCGATCTCGATGGCGACGGTGTGCCCGATCTGGTGGCGATGAGCAGCCACACCTCGGCTGTGGAGGGCACGCCGCTGGTCGACGACGTGACCGTGCTGCGTGGCGACCCCGCGCGCCGCGGCCGGTTCTTCGCCGGTGCGAGCCTGCATGCCGGCGCGCGGCTGGCCGATGTCGTCGTCGGTGACCTCGACGGTGATGGCCTGCCGGACATCGCCTTCAGCAGCTACAACACCGGGGCGCGGCTGGGCCTGTGGTGGAACGACGCTGCGGCGCCGGGCCGCTTCGGGGCGCCCGTGACCGTGGTGGCCGGTGCGGCCTCGGCACTGGCCGTGGCCGACCTGGATGGCGACGGACGGCGCGACCTCGCCTTCGTGGCCGGCAGCGCGCTCTGGGCAGCGATGCGCAACCCGGCCGATGCCCGC
>LNFM01019595.1_pt1 | contig 12526 bp, 10 predicted proteins | sample 596031 | NCBI WGS metagenome assembly LNFM01 (sample SAMN04254537, study PRJNA301005) | activated carbon metagenome | isolation source: dual media filters at the Ann Arbor, Michigan drinking water treatment plant | place: USA: Ann Arbor
CCACCATGTCGATCATCATGCTCGGCTTCATGTGGTCCATGTACAAGAACAAACGCGCGAACGCGGTGATTCTCGCGAGCAGCGTGATTGTCTTCGCGGGCGCCCTTTGGCTGGTCCGTAGCCAGGAGACGGTTTACGACATCAGTTATATGAAGGCGATGGTTCCGCATCACTCGATCGCCATCTTAACCAGTGAACGGGCACACATCCGTGATCCGCGCGTCCGTCAACTGGCCGACGAGATCATTGAGGCTCAGGTACGGGAGATCGAGGAGATGAAGAAACTCATCGCAGAACTCGAAGCCAATCCGCTCCGCGACGACGCGCCTGATCTACCACCTGACCGAAAGCGCAGAGAGCTATCCGCCAACTGACTTACTTAGTGAACCTCTTTAGCGCGCTGTCACCCCGTCAGGAGGAGCAATATGAACACGCTCAAAAGGACCCGAGTCGCCGTCAACGGCTACGGCGTGATCGGCAAACGTGTTGCCGACGCCGTGACCCGGCAGGACGATATGGACCTTGCCGGGGTGGCGGATATCAGCGTCGACTGGCGGCCACGTATGGCGATGCAGAAAGGCTTCCGCCTTTATGGGGCGACCGCGAAACATGCGGAGTCGATGCGGAAAGCGGGTCTCAATGTCTCGGGGACCCTCGATGATCTGCTCGGAGCGAGTGATCTGGTAGTTGACTGCACGCCGAAGCGGATCGCGGCGGTGAACGTCGACATCTATCGACAAAGGGGCATCAAGTTTATCCTCCAAGGTGGTGAGAAGCACGAGGTGACCGGACACTCCTTCGTCGCAGAGGCCAGCTATTCGAGCGCGCTGAACCGGGCCAGCACGCGCGTCGTCTCCTGTAACACCACCTCAATCGTCAGAACTCTTGCGGTATTGAAGCATGCGGGACTGCTTCGTCGCGCGCGCGGCACGCTGTTACGCCGGGCGACAGACCCGTGGGAAAGTCACCTTGGTGGGATTATGAACACCTTGGTCCCTGAACCTGAGATTCCGAGCCATCAAGGACCGGATGCGCAGAGCGTAGACCCCGAGCTCGACGTCATTACGATGGCGGTGAAAGTCCCCGAGACCCTGGCGCATTTGCACTACTGGTCAGTGCAGTTGACCCGACCGGCGTCCAAACAGGAGGTGCTCGGCGCCTTTGCTATATCGTCCCGGATCGCTCTAATTCGCATGGATGCCGGATTGACGGCCCTTAACACGGTCAAGGAACTGATGGCTGACCTGGGCCGTCCGCATGACAACCTCTACGAAGTGGCGCTTTGGTCGGACATGCTAAAGGTTGAAGGGGACGAGTTGTTCTACGCTTACATGGTCGACAATCAGGCGATCGTCATTCCCGAGACAATCGATGCGATCCGAGCATTGACCGGGATGATAAGAAACGCCGAAAGGTCGATCGCCAAGACTGATGCAGCGCTCGGGATCGGCCTGCTGGCCAAAACGTTGGGGAAGCGATGATCCCAAAAATATTCGGCACCGGCCTCGAGATTGAACTTAGTCCGATCCGGGCGCAGCCATGGCAGTGCTATCGATGAGCGATGCAAACTCCACTCCCCCGTTGCCATTTCATTCCCGCTCGGACCGACTGAACCAGAACTGTTTTTGCGTCACGCTGGACCGTCGAGCCCTTTGCGAGGCGCTAGAGAACGAGGCTAGCGATCCAGCGTTCTGCGAGACCTTCATCCGTCCGAGGGTTCACTTGTTCTCTAACGTGCCGGTGTTCCTGTCAGCCGCGGAGGTGGCCGAGATGCAGGAGGTGGTGGCAGCTATCGAAACGACGGCCCATTTAGCTGCATACAAAGCTGCGGTTCTTTCCTGGGCACCCGAAATCTCGCGGGTGGATCATGGCCCGGTTGGTGCGTTGATGGGCTACGACTTTCATCTTGGCGAGAACGGTTCCCGGTTAATCGAGGTCAATACCAACGCCGGGGGTGCGTTCCTCAACGCCCTTCTTGCAAAGGCGCAACGAAAGTGTTGCGCTGAAATGGACATGCCACCGACGCCGCACACCTTCGAGGACGTGGCGTTTCGCATGTTTCAGGACGAATGGATGCACCAGCGGGGAACCGGCGGCGCACGTCGGATTGCTATCGTCGATGACAGGCCGGAGGAACAGTATCTTTACCCTGAGTTCGTGCTAGTGCGGCAAATGCTGGCCGCGCGCGGTGTGGACGCGGTTATCGCGGACGCCAGCCATCTTCATTATGGGACAGGGCGACTCAGCGTCGAGGGAAAGCCAATCGACCTCGTGTACAACCGCGTCACCGATTTCGCGTTTGATCGGTCAGAGCATAGGGCGCTACGAGAGGCCTATCGCGATGGCGCGGTGGTCGTAACACCGAATCCGCACAACCACGCACTGCTCGCCGACAAGCGCAACCTTTCACTCATCTCCGATCCGGTGATGCTGGAGGAATGGGGCCTGGAGCCAAGACTTATTGCACAGCTCAAATCCGTCCCGAGCACTGTTCTTGTCACTCCTGAAAATGCCGATGAACTGTGGAAGTCCCGTAAGGATCTGTTCTTCAAGCCGATGGGGGGGCATGGCGGCAAGGCCGTATACCGCGGCGACAAGGTGACAAAAAGCGTTTGGGTGGAGATAAACCGTGGAGGCTACGTTGCTCAGACGCTAGTCCGGCCGAGCGAGCGCATGATTAAGATCGACGAAATACCCCAAGTGCGGAAGATGGATGTCCGGCTTTATACTTATGACGGTCACGTTCTTTTAGTGGCCGCCCGCCTCTATCAAGGCCAAACCACGAATTTTAGGACGCTTGGGGGTGGGTTCGCTCCGGCGTTTGTGATCTAGAAAATAGGTTGCCTACGCTGTCAAAAAAAATCGAGGTCGAAGTATGTCATATCGGCATCGGCCATAGTATTTGGGCGCCATGTAGGCCGCAGCTTTTATGGAGTGGCCCGCCCCTCACGCCCTGGCGCTAAGCTGGCGCTGGAACAGGAGGAGAGGACGATGATAAAGCCTACCATTGCCGTGCTTGGTATTGATCTGGGTAAGAACCGCTGCAGCCTCGTGGGACTGGATTCGAGCGGGGCGGTCGTATTACGACGAAAGATCACGCGAGAGAGTATGGTCAAGTTCACCGCCACGCTGCCACCTTGCGTCGTTGCCATGGAGGCATGCTGCGGAGCCCACTTCCTGGGACGCGCCTTCGCCGCCCAGGGCCACGCGGTCCGACTGATGTCGCCGGAGTATGTGCAACCGTATGTGAAGGCCCAGAAGTCGGTCCCATCCCAACGTCGCGGTGGTTGCACTCGCCGCTAAGCTAGCCCGAATCGTCTGGGCTGTGCTGCGTCATGAAACGAACTTCGATCAGGAGGTCTTTGCCTGATCTGCACGAACGCCGCCTGAACTGCGCCGCTGAAAGAGTCTGTGTGGGGTGAAAACAGATGGCATAACGGTCGAACCGGCGGTTCGGAATCCTGATCCTAAATGAGGTGCTAGCCACCGAGGCTTTTTTGAGGACCCGAGGCGCGCGGATATCCATCTTGGCCAGGGCTCGACCCTGAGACCGGATACGTTGATGCAGACCGCAAATGCAATCTCAAGATTACCCTTGCAGGCGGGGCGGGCCATACGTTTTTAGGATGTCACGCTCGGCCTTCAGCTTGATTGCTTCGCGCTTGAGCCGCGCGGTCTCGGCCTGCTCGGGCTTCATCTGACCATGCCGTGGAACGACTGCTGCGGATCGTCCGCAAAGGCTTTACAGCTACGCAATTGCGCCACATGCACACTCAGGTCTTGTGACGCCCGCGCATACGACACGGAGTTCAAGCTTGAAGACTAGTGGGACAACAGCACGGGAAGCCGCAGATTGCTAAGGACGTCTTGGGTTGCTCCCCCCAGAACAAAGTCGCGAAGGCGGGAATGGCCATAAGCCCCCATAACCAAGAGCTGTGCGCCCGCGTCAATTGCAGCATCCTGAAGTGCGAAGCCAATTGAGGCTCCCGAGATCGTCAAGGTTTGCGCCGTCGCCGCGAGCCCCCGACGTTCCAGCGATGCCGCTAAGGTACTGTCAATTCCTTTTTCGCCGAGCGGCTTTTCGTCAGCGACGGTAATGACTGTGATCCGCGTTCCCTTCCCGATCAGAAAGCGAGCATCCGAAAGCGCGCGGGCCGCCACGCGGCTACCGTCCCATGCAACGGCTATGTGATCCAGCGATTTGATGGGGCCATCGTCGGGGACCAGGATAGACGGGCGCCCGGAGCCAAAGATCACCGCCTCGGCAACTTCGCGCATGACGACATTATCCTCGACCAGTCCGAGTATGGACACGTCAAAATAGCGGGCTTGGGAGGCTGCAGAGGCACCTACTTCTCCTATCGATACCGCTTCTCGGCCGCAGTCGATTGTAATATTCAGCCGGGAGGCATCCCGGCGCGCCCACTCGGAGAGGTTCTGACAATGCTCCTGACTTTGATCCTCGGCGGAACGGATCATCTCTGGAATATCAATGAGCAGCCCACCTAGAGCGGACGATACGCGCGGAATGACGACGTTGAATGCGGTCGCCTGAAGATCTGCACCCACCGCACTAGCCATTTCAACCGAGCGAGTGACAGAACCTTCCGGTGCGGGCTGCGGGTAGCTGACCATCGGCAAATACGCGAGAAGACGGGCGTTCATTGATTTATCCTTGTTACAGCGCCCGTGCCCCGTGGGTGCTTTATGCATTCAAGTCGCTTGGGGCGCTTTCTGTTATATGGGGTGCGGTGCATCACTCCGCAGCGCCCCATAGCGTCGCATCAGTGCTTTCTCCGCCTCCAACACGATCATAACCACCACACCGACGGCGATGATGACCCCCCCATCAAGCAACCCTAGGGGCACACTGTCGAACAAGGCATGCATGAACGGCGCATATGTGAAAGTGAACTGGGCCGCGACGACGAGGGCGATTGCTATGAGCACCACCGGCGTGCCTGCCGCTCCGCGGATACTCAATGAGCTCATGTGCAGATAGCGGACGTTGAAGAGGTAGAAGATCTCCATGACTACGAGTGTGTTCACTACCATCGTCCGGGCGGCAGCCTCCCCCAGGCCGCGCTGCAGCGCGTATTCGAAGACCCCGAACACCCCGATTGCGAATAGGACCGACACGAAGACAACCCGCCAAAGCAGAAAGCCGGAGAGTAGAGCTTCGTCTCGGGGGCGGGGCGGCCGTTTCATTACGCTCGGCTCCGGCGGCTCGAACGCAAGCGCCAGACCGAGCGTCACCGCGAGAACCATGTTGATCCAGAGGGCGATCGCGATTACCACGCACAGCGTTTCGCCGCCGTTCGTCGGCAAGGTCCAGGCGATCACCTTCCTGATGTTGTCGTAGACCGTCCTGCCTTCACGCACGGCGGCGGCGATGGACGCAAAATTGTCGTCGACCAGAACCATCTCGGCCGCCTCCTTCGCGGCCTCGGTTCCCTTGCGTCCCATGGCAATGCCGATATCAGCCTGCTTCAGCGCCGGCGCGTCGTTGACGCCGTCGCCGGTCATTGCGACGACATGGCCCTGCGATTGGAGCGCACGGACAATCCGCAGCTTGTGCTCGGGGCTCGTGCGGGCGAACACGGCCGTCCGTCTCGCGGCTCCTGCAAGCTCATCATCGCTCATTGCCTCGATATCTGCCCCGGTCAAAGCCAAGGGCGACTCGTCTATCACTATCTGCCTCGCGATCGCGACTGCGGTATCGGCGTGATCGCCCGTGATCATCTTCACCAGGATCCCGGCCGAGCGGCATTCGGCCACAGCCGCTATTGCTTCGGGTCGTGGCGGATCCATGAACCCCACGAGCCCCAGGAAGGTGATGTCCTTCTGAACCGTCTCGAACGACAGACGCGACGTTCCAGGCTCTGCGAGCTTTGTCGCGAATCCCAGGACGCGCTCCCCGTTCCCCGCGGCAGACGAGATGGCCGCATGCCACTGCGCAGCATCCACCGGGTCGCCTCCTGACAGCGTACTCGACATCGCCAAGAGCTTCTCCGGCGCGCCCTTGAAAAATACGCGGGCCTCTGCGCCGTCGGAGTGATGAAGCGTGGCCATGAAGCGATGCACCGTGTCGAACGGAATTTCGTCGAGCCTGCGCCAGATGGATCGTTCGCGTTCAACGTGAAGACCTGACTTCATGGCCAAGGTCACGAGCGCCCCTTCCATCGGGTCCCCGACCACCGTCCAGCCCGCCGGGCTCTCTATCAGGTCGGCGTCATTGCACAGGAGCGCGGCGCGCAGCAGGAGGTCACGCGCGGCATCCGGACCCGGAGGTCCATCTTCTGCGAGAAGTCTGCCCCGCGGCGCATATCCACCACCCTCGACCATCACCGTGGAACCTGCGGTCACGATCCTGCATGCCGTCATCTCGTTGCGCGTCAGCGTCCCGGTTTTGTCGGAACAGATGACTGAGGTCGATCCCAAGGTCTCTACCGCAGGTAATCGGCGAACGACCGCTTGGCGGCTTGCCATGCGTCGGACGCCGATAGCCATCGTGATCGTGATCACGGCCGGCAGGCCCTCCGGTACGGCGCCGACCGCGAGGGCGACGACCACCATCAATGCGTCCACCCAGTTGTAGCCTCGGGCGAGGTAGGCAAAGGCGAAGACGGCCGCCGCCATGGCGACTGCGAACCATGTAAAGAGACGGCCAAAGCGATCGATCTGCTCGATCAGCGGAGTGGTAAGGGTCTGGACGTTTCCGATCAAAGTCGCGATCCGACCTATCTCGGTAGAAGGTCCCGTTGCGACGGCCACTCCCGTTGCCTGACCGGTCGCGATGATCGTGCCGGAGTAGAGCATCGAACTGCGATCACCGAGGGATGCTGCGCCAACGGCCGCCGTGTCGGATTTGCCAGCCGGCAGGGACTCGCCGGTCAGAATCGCTTCGTTTACGAGGAGGCTTCGGACACGCATGATGCGCAGATCGGCGGGCACCTTGTCGCCCGGCTCTAAGGAGATGACGTCTCCTGGCACTACGTTTCTGGCGTCGATGGCGTGTCGGGCACCCTCTCGGGTCACAGTGGTTCGGGGCGCGACCAGGTCGCGGATCGCTTCGAGCGCTTCTTCCGCCTTGCCCTCCTGCACATAGCCGACGACGGCGTTAACAAGCACAACCGCCATGATGACGGCGGCGTCGACGGGATGGTTGAGAAGCGCCGCGGCGAGCGCCGCCGCCAGAAGAAAGTAGATCAGAGCGTTGTGGAAATGTTTGAGGAAGCGCAAAATCGGATGTGGCCGGGGCGGCGGCGGCAATGCGTTCGGCCCCCACCTCTTCCGGCGAGCCTCCACCTCCTGACCATCAAGCCCGTCCGGGCTCGTGTCGAGCCGCGCAAGCACATCCTGCACATGGATTTCGTGCCAGGGAGTGACCTCGGGAGGTCCAACCTCGGACGTCGTCGGTTGAACTCTCGACACCAATTCAACTCCTCATTCACAGGGACGGGAATTCCCGCGACATGAAATGCCATTCTTCCGCATCAGGCCAGACCCCAAACCGCTCATTCGGTCGACAGCCTGACGGACCGGCAGGCACGAGTTATGGCGTGATCGCGACCTTCAACACCCCGTCACGCTGGTGCGAGAAGAGGTCATACGCCGCCTCGATTTCGTCCAGTTTGTACCGATGCGTGACGAGCGGCGTCAGGTCCACGCGCTCTGATCGTATGACCTCCATCAGCCGCCGCATGCGCTCTTTGCCGCCGGGGCAGAGCGTCGTGACAATGGTGTGGTCTCCGAGCCCGGCTGCAAAAGCGTTGAGCGGTATCGTGAGGTCGCTCGAATAAACGCCGAGACTCGAGAGGCAGCCGCCGGGTCTCAGGACACGAAGCGCCGCCTCAAACGTTGGTTGGGTGCCCAGCGCCTCGATGGCGACATCGACGCCGCGATCGTCGGTGATGCGCATGATCTCATCCACCGGATCAACCTTCGAGAAATCGACGACATGGCTTGCACCAAGCTTCTGAGAAATCGACATCCGCGCGGCAACGCGATCTACGGCGATGATCGTGGTTGCGCCGCTCAGCTTCGCACCGACAGTTGCGCACAGGCCAATCGGTCCTTGCGCGAACACGGCAACTGAATCGCCAATGCTGATGCGCGCGCGCTCAGCTCCGCTGAATCCGGTTGACATGATGTCCGGGCACATCAGCACCTGCTCGTCAGTGAGACCGTCCGGAACTGGCGCGAGGTTCGCCATGGCGTCGGGCACAAGCACATATTCGGCCTGACAGCCGTCGATGGTGTTGCCGAACTTCCAGCCCCCCGTCGCCTTCCAGCCGTGCTTGGTTCCCGCGCCGTCCTGCGAGGAAACGCCGCAAAGGCAAGCATTGCTCCAGCCGCTCGGGGTGATAGCGCCGGCGATCACGCGCTGGCCTTCGTGATATCCCCTGACGGCAGAACCGAGCTTTTCAATAACACCCACCGGCTCATGGCCGATCGTCAGCCCTTGAGCCACCGGATATTCACCCTTCATGATGTGAACGTCGGTCCCGCAAATGGTCGTCGTCGTGATCCGCAGCAGAGCATCGAGGGGGCCAACTTCTGGAATCGGCTTTTCGTCGAGCGCTATCCGGCCGGGCTTCACAAATATCGCAACCTTCATCTTTTGGGCCATCGTCGCACTCCTGAATAATCTGAGACGGTTCACCGTACCTAGCTAGCACGTTCGGCGAGCTTAGACACGAGTGTCTGCTAGGTTCATGGGAACGGCCCCTAGTATTCGCTACAGGCGCCAACCATCACCTCTACGCGGTTGCGGAAGAACCAGCCGTGCGTGCCGTCGAAGCCGGCGGTGAGGACGCTCTTGTCGCTGTTAACGCCGCGCGGCCTTGTAGCTCTGGCGTTCATGAGCTGCGATGGACCCTGCTGGAAAACTACTACTTCCCCGGTGATCTTGAGGCCAGCATCGACAGGTTCGTCGATCACTATAATCACCGGCGCTACCACGAGAGCTTGAGCAATCTGACGCCGGCCGACGTGTACTTCGGACGCGGCCAAACAATCCTGCTGGAAAGAGAAAGGATCAAACGCAACACCGAAAGAAAGCCGCCTAAACTAAAATAAGATGAGCCGGTCTATAGTAAGAGGGAAAGGCGTGAGGGGACCGCGTCTTCAGCCCCCAAGGAGAGAGCCCGGCATCGCAGGATGTCGGGCTTTTTCGTTTTTACTGCCTCGTAGTCAGTTTGCTGTCGCGCTTTCCCCAATCTACTCTCGGCTCGCAGCGTGTATTGCATTGCTTGCTGCTCAAAGCGGGCTTTAGACTTCAAATCACTCATTTGTCGCGCCATGTGCCGGCACACCATAGCGCGCCCGCACAGGTACTCTGCGGTATACATCATTTGGGACAGTCACAAGAGGTGACCCGACGAGCATAAAAAGCTCTGTGCCGAACAAGCGGCTCTTGGGTTCTGCTTGGTAAATGCGCGGCCGTTGGTGGTTCCTACCGCAGAGGCTAATAACTAATAATCTGTCAACGGCTTACGCTGTTACCACGTCGCGTGTCCCAACCCGCTTCTCACCTCTGAATGCGCGCGCAATCCAAACTTACGCCGCAGCTCAGTGCGGTTGAGCAGCTTGATGCGGTGACTGTGGGCCATTTTCTGAACGGCCTTGATCGAGTACCCATAACGCGCGGCTATACGTTGCGGCGAGACGCCCCGCGCCGAGAGTTCCGAGATCTCATCCGGAGTCGGCAGTTTTCGTTTCATGATCCTATAAAATCAAGAACGGCCGCTACGGTTCCCTGCTACCTAATTTGGGCAAGGCTCCCAAATGGGCGGTAATCAGTGGCTCACAGGGACGGACACCTGGGGCACCATGCGGAGGACGCCGATCCACGTCATCACTGACCGCCGATGGTGCCACATAAGCGGATTGCTCCGCCGTTCCAGCTCGAAAGAGCTGGGACGTCTGTCATACACGGCGTTAGCGAGTACATGACACTAGGTATCGCCCTCAACCATCGAAGGCACTACATTCGCACAGGCCGTGAGCCTATCGCACGGTGTGCAAAGGAAAACTTGAATGGGCCGGGCTGCAATCAGTTGAACGCTATGCAGTTGAAGGGGTTGCTGACAGCGGGGACACGTCGCATCGAAGGTGGTTCGAGGGTGCGTCATATCTACCTGTAACAGGAACGCCGCAGCAGGCTGGGCGGAATCAAGTCAGTATCGAGGTCATATTGGGGCTAGGTAAGCCCCGCTGCTGTCACATCGATTCTCCGCGCCACCACATCCCTTTGGCTGGGCATGGCGTGCACGAATCAAACAAGTCGTCGGCAGCCGACGCATCTAGCCCGCTTTGTAAAGGACCGCTAAAAGCATTTGGCCTATTTGATCGCTAGTGACCTTGATCTGGCAACGGCTTACTTCGCCCAATACCGCTTGCGCCGCCACGCCGGCATTAGAGAGGCGAGGCGCAAAAGCTCGGCGTCTCGTTTTTGCTCGACGTCCTCCGCCATCGATATCCAATGGCGTGATTCCGCCTCAAGAGAAGCCTTGGTGATGTGGCTAATGGCGATGAGCATTAGCTTTGAATCCTGTCCGGACGCGCAAGCTGGTCGATGAGATGCGTGGTGAGTGGGATGTATCGATCCGTAGGGCGTGTCGCGTAGTCGAGGTCGATACATCCACCTACACACAACAAGTCCCGTCACTCCGGACAGGCCCACCTTGAACAGCGGATCAGAGAGATTTAACCAGACGCGCGTGCGCTACGGCTATAGGCGGATTCATGTTCTGCTTCGACGCGAAGGTTGCCGCCACGGACAAAACAAGACCAGACGTATCTATCGCGAATTAGGCCTGCAATTGCGCAACAAAACGCCGAAGCGCCGGGTCAAGGCCAAGCTGCGGGACGACCGTCTGCCGGCGACGCGATCGAACGAGACCTGGGCGATGGACTTCGTCCACGATCAACTTGACACCGGTCGCAAGCTTCGCGTGCTGACGATTGTCGATACCTTCACGCGCTTTTCCCCGGCATTGGAGCCACGGTTCATATTCCGCGGCGCCGCCGTCGAGGTGTTGGAAAGAGTCGGCCGACAAGTTGGATCTTCTGCGACGATCCGTGTCGATCAGGGCACCGAGTTCGTGTCACGCAATCTGGATCTGTGGGCCTATCAGCGCGGCGTGACACTCGATTTCTCCAGGCCCGGCAAACCCACCGACAACGCGTTCATTGAAACATTCATGGCCGCTTCGCACCGAATTTCTGAACACACATTGGTTCCCGAGCCTTGCAGACACCAAGAAAAAGTTGGAGGATTGGCGCAAGTACTACAACGAGGAACCCCTAGGGGCGATCGGCAACAAGCCGCCGATCTTGCCGGGCTGAGACTATAGCATTATCTCTCGGCCAGTCTCGGTCCCATCGCGGTGCCGATCGCCGTGGTTGTGTCGTGACGCACGGTCGCATGATCTAATGGAGTTTACGGGCTGTCGCCGCTGCGGCAAGGTGTAGGAGCGAGATGAACCTTTTATACTTTGTGACCGGCCTGATGCTACTGGTTTTAGGCGCCCGGTTCCTGGTGGACGGAGCGTCGAGGTTGGCGTTGGCAATCGGCGTGTCGCCGCTGGTGATCGGCCTGACGGTGGTGGCTTTCGGCACCTCGGCCCCGGAAATGGCAGTGTCGGTCGGAGCGGTCTGGGGCGGGCAATATGATATCGCCGTCGGCAATGTGGTCGGCAGCAACATCTTCAACGTGCTGTTCATCCTTGGCGTATCGGCGCTAATCGTCCCCTTGTTCGTGAACCGGCAGATCATCCGCCAAGAGGTGCCGATCATGATGGGCGTCTCGGTGATATTGTTAGTAATGCTGCGCGACCTGGCGATCAGCATGGTCGAGGGCGGCGTGCTCTTCCTACTACTGATCGGCTACACGGTCTTTGTGGTGGTGCAGTCGCGCCGGGCCAATAAGGCCGCCAGCGAAGGCGCGGAGCTGGCGGCGCTGAACGTGGGCGAGGCCAGGTGGGCCGATTCGCGGCTGATGCAGGTGTTGCTGATCGTTGGCGGGCTGGTGCTGCTGGTGATCGGATCGCGGCTGCTGGTCAACGCCTCGGTCGCCTTTGCCAAGGCCCTGGGGGTCAGCGATCTAGTCGTGGGGCTGACTATCGTGGCGGCAGGCACCTCGCTGCCCGAAGTCGCGACCTCGATCACTGCAGCAATTAAGGGCGAACGCGACATTGCGGTCGGCAATGTTGTCGGCAGCAACGTCTTCAACATCCTTGGCGTGTTGGGCATGTCGGGACTGGTCGCCGGGACCGCTGGGATCACTGTCGCGCCATCGATCATCGCCTTCGACGCCTGGGTCATGCTGGTCGCCGCCGTTGCCTGCCTGCCGATCTTTCTGACCGGCCGTGAGATCGCGCGCTGGGAGGGCGGAGTCTTTCTAACTTTCTACGGGTTTTACGTGGCCTACTTAATTCTTGCTACCGAACAGCATGACGCGCTTGCGACCTACACCTTTGCAATGATCTACTTTGTGATCCCGCTAACGCTCATCACTGCT
>LNFM01010951.1_pt1 | contig 12525 bp, 13 predicted proteins | sample 596031 | NCBI WGS metagenome assembly LNFM01 (sample SAMN04254537, study PRJNA301005) | activated carbon metagenome | isolation source: dual media filters at the Ann Arbor, Michigan drinking water treatment plant | place: USA: Ann Arbor
CGAACCCACGATAGGGGTTTACCCCCTATAACGGTTTAGCAAACCGCCGCCTTCGGCCACTCGGCCACCCCTCCGCAGCCCGTTAAAGCCCCGGTGATCGATATCCACGACGGATGCGGGGCGGTTCTAGCCGGGGGTTCGCGGAGTGTCAAACAAGCCCGCAATTTCGCAAGCGATATCAGCCTCTTGGCGGGCCGGCCTGCGACATGCGACGGTGCCGACATGAGTGCTTCCGCCCCCAGTTCGATCGACATGCTCCAGCGCCTGGTGGCGTTCGACACCACATCGCGCAATTCCAACCTGGAGCTGATCCAGTACGTCCAGGACTACCTCGACGAGTTTGGCGTGCGCAGCACCCTGGTGCCCAACGACGAAGGTACCAAGGCCAACCTCTACGCCTCGATCGGGCCCGAGGCCGAAGGCGGCATTGTTCTGTCGGGCCACACCGATGTGGTGCCGGTCGACGGCCAGCCCTGGGTCACCGATCCGTGGACTTTGACCGAGAAGCCCGACGGCAATCTCTACGGCCGCGGCACCTGCGACATGAAGGGATTCATCGCGGCCTGCCTGTCCCATGTCCCCGCGTTCCAGCGCGCGAAGCTCAAGGTGCCGATGCATTTTGCCTTCAGCTACGACGAGGAGATCGGCTGCCTGGGCGCGCACTCGCTGGTCGAGAAGCTGATGGGCAACGTGCCCCGACCGCAGGCCGTGATCGTGGGCGAGCCTACCATGATGGGTGTGGTCAACGCCCAGAACGCCGGCGGCGGCATTGTCGCCACCTTCATCGGCGTCGAAGCCCATTCCTCGATGACCCATCTCGGCGTCAGCGCCATCCACTTTGCCGGCGACTTCATCCATTGGCTGAACGAACTGCAGGTCGAACTCGCGCTCCGCCAGCGCACCGACATCGACACCGTCCCCGGCCACACCACGATCAACGTCGGCATCGTGGCTGGCGGCACCGCAGGCAATATCCTCGCTCGCGAATGCACGCTGCGCTGGGGTTATCGCACCCTGCCCGGCGACGATGCCTGGGAAGTCCAGCGCCGGGCCGAGAACTACGTCGCCGAACTTCTGTTGCCAAGGATGAAGGCCAAGCATCCCGACGCCAACATCACGCTGGAGCGCCGCTCCTTCGTGCCGGGGCTGAAACCCGAGGAGAACGAGGAAGCGGCCAAGCTCGCCCTGCAATGGACCGGCGGCAACCGCACCTACGCCGTGCCCTACGGCACCGAGGCCGGCATCTTCCGCGGCCACGGCATCCCGACCGTGATCTGCGGCCCCGGCGACATCTCCCAGGCGCACCAGCCCAACGAGTTCGTCGCCAAATCGCAGATGGATGCCTGCGACGCCTTTGTCGGCAAGATGATCGGCTGGGCCGAGCGCCAGTAACGAATCGGACTCGGTGACGCATCGGACTCCGGCCATCCTGGCTCTCTATTTCCTATTGAACGCGTGAAGACCAGATAATGCGGGTTCTTTCTCTCGGTCTCTTCGTTCGTTTATTTCCGATTAAAAACCGATCAAGCAGTCAAGCTTGACGCCGGACGCGCCATGCCGCCCGATCCTCTCCATGACCGCGCGGCAAGAGTCTCACGCCAGCGATGGTCAAGCGCAGCCAAGGGGGGAGAATGATCATGATCCTGGGAATGTCGCTCTCGACCTTCACGACCCTGCACGTCGTCATAAGCCTGATCGGGATCGCAACGGGCGTCGTCTGCCTGTTCGCTCTACTGAGTTCACGGGTCCCGCCCGGAATGACGGCGACTTTCCTGCTGACCACGGTCGCCACGAGCGTGACCGGCTTCTTCTTCCCCAATCTCAAGATCGGGCCACCGGTCATCTTCGGCGTCGTGTCGCTTCTTGTGCTGACGCCGGCCCTGCTGGCGCTGTATCGCTATCGTCTGGCCGGGCCTTGGCGCTGGATCTACATAGCCGGAGCGGCGTTCGCGCTCTATCTCAATGCGGTCGTGGCCGTCGTCCAGGCGTTCCAGAAGCTCGCCTTCCTGAAGCCGCTGGCGCCGACACAGTCCGAGCCGCCCTTCCTGGTGGCGCAACTCGTCGTCCTCGCCATCATCGCCGGGCTTACCGTCCTCGCCCTCAGGTCTTTCCGGCCCGCTCCCGGTTAAACTCCGGCGCAAACCGCGTGTTCGACCTGGAAGACGGCGATCTGCGAGAAACGCCTGTTGTAGGCCTCGACAATCGCCTGGACCTTGGCCCGGTGCGCGGGCGCATCGAAGACGACGACGATCAGCAGCTTGGTGCGCTCGCGCAGAGTCTGGTTCGCGGAGTTGCGCGACTGTCCAGCAACGTTGAGGATGCTCAGCCCATCGGGAAAGCGCGGCGTCACCTCGCTCGCCACGAACTCCGCCCACTGGCGCTCACTCACCTCGCTGCCGCCTTCTATGTTGCGCCCGAAATAGAGATTGAGCTCGAGCGCAGGTTTGAGCGGCGCGGCGCACGACGCCGCAACCTGCGGCGGCGGCGATGGCGTGGCGGTTTGCGCGCAAGCGGACAAGAGGCCGAGCGCGGCCAACAACGCAAGCTTCCGCATGTGCTTAATTCAGGTAGGGAACGGCCATGCCCTTGGTCACGGCGGGTCGGGCGTTGACGATGTCGTACCAGCGTTTGACGTTGGGGAAGTCGGCCAGGTTCACCGTGTGCCATTCATGGCGCGCCGCCCAGGGAAAGATCGACATGTCGGCGATGGTGTATTCCTCGCCGGCGACGAAGGCGTTGCTGGCGAGCTGCTTGTCGAGAACGCCATAGAGACGCTTGGCTTCATCGACGTAGCGCTTCATGCCGTACTCGATCTTGGTGGGCGCCGCGCGCAGGAAGTGGTGCGCCTGACCCAGCATCGGGCCGAAGCCGCCCATCTGCCACATCAGCCACTGCAGCGCGTCATAGCGCTTGGCGGCGTCGGCCGGCATGAACTTCTTCGTCTTGTCGGCGAGATAGATCAGGATCGCGCCTGACTCGAACAGGCTGATCGGCTTGCCGCCCGGACCGTCGGGATCGACGATCGCGGGAATGCGGTTGTTGGGGCTGATGCGCAGGAACGCGGGGCTAAACTGCTCGCCCTTGGAGATGTCGACCTTGTGCACGTTGTAGGGCAGCCCGCACTCCTCAAGCATGATGGAGATCTTGCGGCCGTTGGGCGTGCCCCAGGTGTGAAGTTCGATCATCTCAACATTTCCCCTTTTCATTACGACGACACAACTACAGCACGGTCAGGCGAAGTCGTCGCCTCCGCCGCCCATGTCCTGGTCGAACGACGCCGTGTCGAAATCCTCCGCGGCGCCGCCATCGGCCATCTGGCCGTCGTCCTGTGCCATCGCCTGCTGCTGCCCCTGCCCGTCGGGCACCTGGCCCGGTTGGGCCCCAGCCTGCTGCTGGCCGAACGGATTGCTGCCCATCATGGAACTGATGCCCTGGAACAGCAGGGCGCCGCCGGCCACACCGGCCGCCGTCGCCATCGCCGTGCGCAGGAAGCTGCCGCCGCCTGCCTGCTGGGGCGCAACCGCGGCCTGCAGCGGCGAACGGGTCGACGGCACCATGGAGGGTCGCGCAGGCGGAGCACCGCCAGCTTGCGAACCCCAGGGGGTTACCTTCGGCGCATTGCCGAGGAAACTGGGCGCCGCGGCCGGCGCGGCAGCCACCTTGGCCTCGAGTTCGGCGATGCGCTCCTGTGCCGCCTTCAGAGCCTGCTCCTGCACCAGGACGGTCTGGACCAGCAGATAGGGTGCCGCGGGCTGCCGCGCGACCGAGCTCGCAATCAGCGCCTCGGCCTCCGGATCTCGGGGCTGCGTCTCGAATTGCTGGATCCGCCCGAACAGGCCGGAAATAAGGTCGCGTTCTTGGCCTTGCATGACAGTGCCTCCCGCCCCTTCCGATTCATGGGGCTCCGCCAACGTGGTTGTCCGCTGGCGGAGCGTCAAGGGCTGCCACGCCACGCCATTATTCTACCAGCTTCCGGTATGACCGTTTCGTGTCGATCTTGCCGTACGATCAGACAGAGGGCGCGAAGAATAGAATCTACGACCGTCGCCGGTGGGTCTTCACCCCAGTCAGTTCACCATTGCCTGATAGACGAGATCGCGCATCAGGTAGCGGTAACGCAGACGCGCCGCCGGCGACTGCATCATGTAGACGACGAACAGGCGTTCCTTGGGGTCGTGCCAGAAATAGGTCCCGTAGGCGCCGCCCCAATAGTAGTCGCCCGGCGTTCCCGGCAGCGGGTTGCGTCCGACATCGGTGCGCACGGCGAAGCCCAGGCCGAAGCCCTGCCCCATGCGGGCGCTGGGTTCCAGCGCCTCGAAGCGGAACATGTCGGCGCCCATCTTGATGTCCGGCGGCAAGGCATCGGCGGTCATGAGGTCGATGCTCTTGCGCGAGATCAGCCGCACGCCGTCGAGCTGGCCGCCGTTGGCGAACATCTGCAGGAAGCGTGCGTAGTCGGCCGCGGTCGAGACCATGCCGCCGCCGCCCGACCTCCAGGTGAACTTTTCGGTGATATCGGGGATCGACGGCACCTCGTTCTTGGGCCCCTCCTTCATCGGCCTGGCGCCGCGCGCCTTCTTGTCGGCGGCGACTTCGAAGGCGGTGTCGCCCATCTTGAGCGGCTTGGTGATGCGTTCCTCGATGAACTTGTCGAGCGGCATGCCCGAGGCAACCTCGACGACATGGCCCAGCATGTCGGTCGACATCGAATACTCCCAGGTTGTGCCGGGCTGGTAGAGCAGCGCGAGTTTGGCCAGCTTGTCGGCCATCTCGGCGTTGGTCTGGCCGCGATCGTTGACCTTCATGTCGAGGTAGGACTGCTTCACCGGATTGGCGCCGACAGCGCCATAGGTAAGGCCCGACGTGTGACGCAGCAGGTCCTGTACCGTCATCGGCCGCGCCTGCGGCTCGAGGGCGATCTCGACCGTACCGTCGTCCTTCTTCTTCGGCACCGCGACCTTGGTTTCGGCGATGGCCGGGATGTAGCGCGACACCGGATCGGCCAGGGTGAGCTTGCCTTCCTCCACGAGGATCATCGCCGCCACCGAAACGATGGGCTTGGTCATCGAGGCGATGCGAAAGATGGTGTCATTGGTCATCGCAACCTTGGCTTCCTTGTCGCGGAAGCCGAAGGAGTCGAACATGACGATCTTGCCGTTGCGCACGATCAGCACGACGGCGCCGGGCAACTCGTTGTTCTTCACACCTTCGTTGATCCGGTCGCCCAGCGTCTTGAGGCGGGTCGACAGGAAGCCCACTTCCTCGGGCGACTGCGCCCTGGGAATGCCTTGTGCGCTGCCGGATCGGGCCATCGGCGCCGCCATGCCGAGGACGAGCACCGCCGCGGCGGCCGTACGGAACATCGACATGTCTTTCCTCCGGATTTCCTTGACCGCATCAAAGCAAAACGCCCCCGCTTGCGCGAGGGCGTTTCGGCGTGCGAGCCGCCGTGCGGCCAGGTCACCATGCCTCAGGTAACGGCTATCGGCCCACCGTTCGATCCCGTGGCGCCCTTGATGGGGGCGGGCGAGAAGATATAGGCGAACTGGTACTTGCGGTCGGCGAGCAGGGCCGTGAAATCCAGGTTCTCGTGGTTGAAGATGCCGTGCTTGGTGATCAGTTCGCCATGCACAGGGAAAGCCAGGTTCTTGTCCGGGTTGGGGACCACTTCGGTCGCCCACTGGTCGGCACCGGTCAGGGCGACGCCCTTGTCGATGCACCACTTGGCGACTTCCATGCCGATACCCGGCTCGCCGCCGCCGAACTTGTCGTTGTTCTTCATCCAGAGTTCGCCCCAGCCGGTGTTGAAGAACACGGCATCGCCTTCCTTCACGTCGGCTTCCTGCATGTTCTGCTTCTGCAGGCAGGCGCGCAGGTCGGCCACAGTGATCTCCTGGCCCGCCTCCATCATCGCACCCTTGTGCGCCTTGAGGTCGAACAGATGGCCACGGGTGAAGAACGGCTTCACCTGTTCGATGCCGAGCTTCTTCATACCGTAAGCACCGCCCATCTCCTGCTCGGTGACGCCGTTGTAGTAACGCATCTCGTTCTTGTCGCCGTCCTTGCCCATCTGGATGCCGATGTGGGCGAGGCCGTCGAACTGCGTGCCGGTCTGGCCGATCTCCGTCGTCAGGAACTCGTCGTTGTAGATCAGCTTGTTGGCGCCGAATGGGCCGCCGGTCGGGCCGCCCGGAATGCGCAAGGTAAAGGCACGCTCGCCGAACTTCGGCATTGCCGATTCATAGACGCGGCCGATGCGGTAGACCTTGCCGTCCTTGATGAGCTTGACGGTGTCGAGAACCTTGGCCGGCGTCATGTAGTTCGACGCGCCCGCCTGGTCGTCCTTGCCCCACTTCGGATGCGGCCACCACGGCGCGGCCGAAAGTGCCGGCGCCTGCGCCACCTGCTGGGCGTGGGCAGCGCCCGCGACCAGCGTGCCGGCCGCGACGGCGCCGCCAACCAGTCCGGCGGTGAGGAAGTTGCGACGCTCCTCGTCGACGCCTGCTTCCTTGAGTTCTTCCTTATCCTGGAGATATCTCGAGTCCATGGCTGTCCCTCCTTTGTTATCGTTTGTGTGGAAAGCGTCCCGCCGTCGCGGTTTATCGTCAAGCCAAAGTCGCGGGGTTACTTTGTTACATATGCAAAAATGCTAAGACTCCCACCATGAGCCTGTTCGATCGCGACAAGTCGGCCGAGCGCCTGCCGGTGGCGCTGATCACCGGTTTTCTCGGCAGCGGCAAGACCACGCTGCTCAATCGCGTGCTGGGCGATCCGCGCATGGCGCGCAGCCTGGTGCTGGTGAACGAGTTCGGCGAAGTGGGCCTGGATCACCTGTTCATGGAGCAGGTCGGCGGCGACATGGTGCTGCTGCAGTCGGGCTGCGTCTGCTGCACCATCCAGGGCGATCTCGACCGCACCCTGCGCGACATCGCCCGCCGCCGCGCGGCCGGCACGGCGCCGCCGTTCGACCGGGTGCTGCTCGAGACGACGGGCCTCGCCGATCCGGCGCCGATCCTGCAGCTCCTGCTCAATCATCCCATGATCAGCCACGACTACCGGCTCGACGGCGTGATCGCGACCGTCGATGCCGTGAACGGCGCCCGCCAGCTCGACGAACATCCGGAGGCGGTGAAGCAGGCCGCAGTCGCTGACCGCCTGCTGATCAGCAAGACCGATATCGCCGAGGTCGATACCAACGCCCATCTGCGCGCACGCCTGGAAAATCTCAACCCAGGCGCGGCGCTGTACGAGATCGTGCAGGGCGAGATCGACCCTGCCCTGCTGTTCGATTCCGGGCCGTTCGATCCGGCCGGCAAAAGCGACAGTGTCCGCGCGTGGCTCGGTGCCGAGGCGCATGACCATCACCATCATCACGTCGACCGATCCCGCCATGACGCCCACATCGGCTCGTTCTGCCTGACCTTCGATGAACCGCTCGACTGGGACCGCTTCAACCGCTGGCTGATGGCCGTACGCGCCTCCTGGGGAGATCGCCTGCTGCGCGTGAAGGGCGTGCTCGACATCGTGGGCGAGGACCAGCCGCTGGTGATCCACGGCGTTCACCGCACCTTCCATCCGCCCACCCTGCTCGCCCGCTGGCCCGACGCCGGGCGGCGGTCACAGCTGGTGTTCATCACCCGCGACCTCGACCGCGCAACGGTCGAAGCCAGCTGGGCAGAGATGGCGGACGGCTGACGACCAGGTCCGAAAACCGCGAGACCTTGCACGTCCGACACTCCACCATAGTTGCCACAGCAAGGAGGTCGAGACATGGCAACGCTGCGAAAGGAAATCGCGATCACAAACGGCGCAACGGCTGTGTGGCACGTGCTGCGCGACTTCGGCCAGGTCCACACACGCGTGGCGCCGGGCTTTCTCACCGACCTCAAGATCGACAAGGGTGACCGGGTCCTGACGTTCTTCAACGGCATGGTCGCGCGCGAGCGACTGGTCACGCTGGACGACGAGACCTGCCGGCTGGTCTATGCCGTGATCGACGGCCAGGCCAGCCACTACAATGCGGCGGTCCAGATATTTCCCGAGGTCGATGGCCGCAGCCGGCTGGTCTGGCAGATCGACCTGCTGCCGGACGAGCTCGCACCTGCGATAGACGGGCCGATGGATCAGGCGACCGGCGTCATGAAGAAGACGCTGGAGGCCGCCTGATCCACCGGCTTCGTCAGGCCGCGTCCTGCTGCGGCAGCAGGTCGGCGTACTTCTTGAAGCCGGGAAGAGCCTCGACCCGGCCCATCCACGCCTTCACGTTGGCGTAGGGCGCGAGGTCGATGGCACCCTCCTCGGCATAGGCGACGTCACCGTAGACCGCGACGTCGGCAATGGTGGCCTCGTTGCCGACCAGGAAGGCCGACTTGGCGAGCGAGGCGTCCAGTACCTTCAGCGCATCGTTGGCGAGGCCGGTGTAGAGCTGCAGGACGTTGTCCTCAGCCTTCATGAAGCCCCTCTTGATGGCACGCGGGCGGTAGACGTTGGGCGCCAGGCGATCGAACTCCCAGAACAGCCACTCGCGCACGCGCGCCCTCTCCTCGGCGGTCTTGCCGCCCATCTTGCCGAACTTGTCGGCGAGATAGAGCAGGATCGAGCCCGACTGGCAGAGCTTCAGATCGCCATCGACCAGTGCCGGCACCTGGCCGTAGCGATTGACCGCGAGATACTCCGGCTGCTTGTGGGCACCGGCGCGGAGATCGACGTGCTTGTAGGCAAATTCCTGGCCCATCAACGACAGGGCAAGCCCTGCCTTGTAGGTCGGGCCACTCAGCCAAATGCCGTAAAGCGTCATCTTAGACATGTTTTCCTCCTGTGAACCGTCAATGGCGCGGCATTAGCACGCCGCCTGCGGACAAGCATCGCACTTGAGCGTGAGGCCGTTAAGCCTGTATGACCGGGCATGAAAATTTCGGCCCGCGACATCGATCATCTCTCGGTCAGTCACGCTGACCTCGAGGCCACCGCGGCCAAGCTGCAGCAGCTCGGCTTCAACCTGACGCCTGAGGGGGTGGAGCCGCGCTGCGTCTGCTTCCAGCCCGACCGCGACGACATCCCGAACTACATCGAATTGCTGGCGGGCGATGCCACGCGCATTTCGCTGGCGTTGAACGTGGAAGAGCTCGAGGGCGAGGAACGCACCCACGCCTGGGAGACCGAGGACGGTTTCGAGGTCGATGCCGGTGTCGTTGTCGGCGAGTCCGAGGGGCCGCTGCCGTGGTTCGCGGTGAAGCATGAGACCCCCGATGCCTTCATGGAGCCGGAATGGATCGTCCATCCCAATGGTGCACTCGGCCTGATGGCGATTCACGCCGTGGCCGAGAACCCGAGGGAAACGGCGAAGGCGCTGAAGGCCGCCTGGGGCGGGACAGTCGAGGAGATCTTCGACGGCTGCATGATGATCAAGGCGGGCTCGGTGGAACTGCTGATCTGGTCACCGCTCGCCTACCAGCTCGAATACAAGGCGCTCGAAGTCATGGCGCCCACCGAGTTGCCGGTCGTGGTCGGCGCCGCGATCGCCATCGAACGCTCGCGGCCGCTACAGGCGCTCTTGCGCGCAAACAACGTGGCCTTCCAGCTCACCGAGGGCGATCGCGTCCTGATCGCGCCCGAGCAGTCGGGCGGGCTGATGATCGAGTTCATGCCGCAGACCTGACCACAACACCGGCCCTAGAAGGCCGGCGCTGGCGCCTGGGGGACGTCCTTCCAGAAGTCCGGGTCGTGGCCAAAGAAGAGTCTGGCCCCACCGCGCTCCAGCGCTTCGAGACGATCGAGCGACGCCAGCATCTGCTCGCGGTCATGGACGAAGCGCGGCAGCCGGCGGTCGCGCAGCGTGCGGCAGAAGTAACAGGCGTCGCCGGTCAGCACGATCTCGCCGGCCTCGGTGCGGACCTTGAGCGATTGATGGCCGGGCGTGTGGCCATAGGTCGGCAGGCAGACGACGCTGCCGTCGCCGAACAGGTCGTGCTCGCCCTCGACCTGCTTCACCGGATGGCCATGGTCGAAGTCGGCCTTGAAGAAGCCGACCTTGGCCGCAGTGTCGGGGTCCTGCGCCGCCTGCCATTCCGGCCGCTGCACCACCATCGTCGCATTGGGCACCAGCTCGTTGCCGCCGGCGTGGTCGAAATGCAGGTGTGAGTTGACGATATAGTCGACCTTGCAGGGATCGCGGTCGATCGCTTCGAGGCGCGACTTCACGTCGTCGGCGGCACCGTACTGCTCGAAGCCGAAAATCCTGGCCACGCGCTCGCCCATCCGACCGGCGGCATCGGTCCGGCATTGCGGGTGCATGCCGGTGTCGAACAAGGCGCGGCCCTTGGGATGCTCGATCAGGTACGACGGGATGGGAAGCGCCACCGGGCCGTCCTCGCCTTCGATCATGTCCTTGAGGCGTCCGACCAGCCGCCCGCAGGTCATGGCGTAGAGTTTCGCGGTCATCGTTCCCTCACGCTATCCGCCGGCGGTCTTTCATCGGACGAGCGTAGCACATATGATTCGCGCCATGCGTCTCCTGCCGATTCTCTGCCTCGCTCTGCTCTGCAGCCCCGCCTTCGCCCAGCCGCAACCGCGTGTCGCACTCGACATCACCTTGCCCCCGCCGCCGGATCACCGGCTATCGAGCTTCGGACCGCCGGGCCGCCTGGCCATCGGCCCCGACGGCACACACTATGTGCTGCTGAGCAGTTTCAGCCCCTCGCCTGACGGCATCGCGGCGGCGGCCAGCGCGCGTGTCGAACTGCTGGCCTACCGTCCCCACGGCGGTCTCAAGTTCCGCACCATGGTGCCCGTGCAGGCCAGCGTCGGTCCGCGCGGCTTCAACGCCGCTTCGCTCGGCGTCGCGGTCACCTCCTCTGGCGAGACGGCAATCTTCCTCAGCAGCTCCAACCAGGCGATGGCCACGCCACAGCGGGAGCGCTCGGTGACGTCGATCTATCGGGTGACCGCCGACGGCAAGGTGCGGCGCGCCACCCCGGTACCGCCGGCAACGATGGGCAACGCGGCGTCCTTTTATCAGACCAAGTTCTACATCCCGACGGCCGACAACGGCCTTCTGGTCGGTGGCGGCTTCGGACCCGGCCCATTCAACTGGTGGATCGGCAAGTTCGACGCCGAAGGTCAGCGGACCTGGCAGGCCGGTCCGGGGCCCGGCTATCCGGAAGATGTCTATGGTCTGGCCGTCAGGTCCGACGGAGGCATTGCGGCTGCGGTGCAGGAGATCCGGCGCGAAATGGCGCTCAGCCAATGGTACATCGCGCGCTTTGGTGCGGACGGCACCCCGCAGGGCCGGATGCCGTTCAACACGCAGGGCACGTCTTTTGCGCTGCTGCCCGCCGGATGGGTGTCGGCGCTCAGCCGCTTCGACACATCGCGCCCACCGGAGATCGTGCAACTCGACGAATCGGGAAACATCGCCGGCAGCGCGCCGTGGCGCTATGGCCAGACGCGCCGCATGATCGCCGACGGCGACGGGTTCGCGGCCATCGTCTGCGACACGATGGACGGCCCACCCTGTTACGTTGTGGCCGGCCGGACAAACGGGCAGGTGCGCTGGCAAAGCCCGCCGGTCAATCCCAGCGACATCGCTCGCACGCCCGACGGACAGATCGCGGTACTGGTCTGGTCGGACGACAGCCTGACGGCGCGGCTGCTGCGCTACGCCACGCCCTGAAGGTCAGGCGGCGTCGAGTGACTTCTTCAGGAGTTCGTTGACGATCTTGGGGTTGGCCTTGCCGCCGGTCGACTTCATGACCTGGCCGACGAACCAGCCCATCAGCGTCGGCTTGGCCTTGTAGGCCGTGACCTGGCCGGGATTGGCCTCGATCACCGCCTTGATGGCAGCCTCGATGGCGCCGGTGTCGGTCACCTGCTTGAGGCCGCGCTCCTCGACCAGCACCGCCGGGTCCTTGCCGGTCTCTTCCATGGCAACGAACAGGTCCTTGGCGATGCGGCCCGAGATCGTGCCGTCGGCCTGAAGGTCGAGCAGCTTGCCGAGATGCTCCGCCTTGATCGGCGACTCAGCGATCGTGGCGCCCCGCCGGTTCAGCATCGCGAAGAAATCGCCCGTGACGAGCTTCACGGCTTCCTTCGCGTCGCGGCCCTTGGCAACCGTATCGAAGAATGCCGCCGTCTCCTTCTCGAGGACCAGCACGCCCGCATCGTAGGGCGTGAGGCCATAGTCCTTGATGAAGCGGTTCTTCCGCGCATCCGGGAGCTCCGGCAGGCTGGCGCGGATCCTGTCGACATATTCCTGGGTGAAGACGAGGGGCAGCAGGTCGGGGTCGGGGAAATAGCGATAGTCGTGCGCATCTTCCTTGGAGCGCATCGAGCGAGTCTCGCCACGGCCGGGATCGAACAGTCGCGTCTCCTGCACGATCTTGCCGCCGCCCTCGATGATCTCGACCTGGCGGCGCGCCTCATATTCGATGGCCTGCTTGACGTAGCGGATCGAGTTCACGTTCTTGATCTCGCAGCGCGTGCCGAGCTCGGCGCCCGGCTTGCGCACCGAGACGTTGACGTCGCAGC
>LNFM01010952.1_pt1 | contig 12524 bp, 11 predicted proteins | sample 596031 | NCBI WGS metagenome assembly LNFM01 (sample SAMN04254537, study PRJNA301005) | activated carbon metagenome | isolation source: dual media filters at the Ann Arbor, Michigan drinking water treatment plant | place: USA: Ann Arbor
GCGGCGCTCCGCGATGACCGACGCGTCGACGTCGACGAGCGCCCGCACCCGCCGCTCGACGCCGTCGCCGCCGTGGTGCGCGCCCGCCCCGCCCGACCCACGGCGCAACCGGTACGCCTCGACACGCAGGGGGTACGCCGTCTCGAGCGCCTCGACGGGCGTGTTGAGGGTGTTGCTCATCGCGACGTGCACACCCGACGGCCCGTCCGCGCCGGGCGAGGCGCCCTGCCCGCCGCCGAGCGTCTCGTAGTAGGTGAACCCCGGTCCCCCGATGGTGAGGTTGTTCATCGTCCCCTGGCCCTGCGCCGGCACCGGCACCGCCCCGCCCATCGCCGCGAAGACCGCGTCGACGATGCGGCTGGAGGTCTCGACGTTCCCGCCCGCCACCGCGGCGGGGGCGGCGGCGTTGACGAGGGTCCCCTCGGGCGCGACGACGTGGACCGGCGCGAACGCGCCCGCCGACGCCGGGATGTCCGGGTCGGTGAGGCACCGCACCACGAAGTAGACGGCCGAGCGGGTGACGGCCGGGGGGCAGTTGCAGTTGCCGGGGCCGGTGGGGTCGGTGCCGGTGAAGTCGACCGTCAGCTCGTCACCGGCGATCGTGACGGCGACGCGGATCCAGAGGTCCCCCGGCTCCACGCCGTCGCCCTCCAGGGCCTCCTCGGCGGTGTGGCGGCCGTCGGGCATCGCGGCGATCGCGGCGCGGGTGCGGCGCTCCGCGTAGGCGAGCAGGTCGTCGAACGCCGCGCGCACCCGTGCCGTGCCGTGCCGTTCGGCGACCTCCCCGAGGCGCCGCTCCGCGAGCCGGTGCGACGCGAGCTGTGCCCGGAGGTCGCCCTCGCGCTCCACCGGCGTCCGGGTGTTCGCCAGCAGCAGGTCGAGGACGTCCCGCACCGGCTCCCCGCCGGCCACGAGCCGCACCGGCGGGATGACGAGCCCCTCCTGCAGCAGCTCCCGCGACCCGGCGGGCATGCTGCCCGGGGCCATGCCGCCGATGTCGGCGTGGTGGGCCCGGGTGACCGAGTACGCCGCGACGGCGCCGTCGAGGGCGACGGGGGCGATCATCGTCAGGTCGGGCAGGTGCGTGCCGCCCCGGTACGGGTCGTTCACGACCCACACCTCCCCCGCGACGGCGCCGCGGGCGCGCACCGCGGCGACGGCCTCCGGCATGGCCCCGAGGTGCACGGGGATCGAGGCCGACTGCACCACCATGCGCCCCGCGGCGTCGAAGACGGCGGTGCTGCAGTCGCGGCGCTCCTTGATGTTGGGGCTGAAGGCGCTGCGCACGAGCGCCGCCTCCATCTCCTCGGCGACGGTCCGCAGCGCGTTCGCCATCACCTGCAGCGTGACCGGGTCGAGGGTCACGCGTCCCGCTCCATCACGATCGCGCCGATGCCGTCGCGGCGGGCCGTCCACCCCGGCGCGACCCAGCACGTCGCCCCCTCCATCGGCAGCACCGCGGGGCCCGCCACGGGGGCGCCCTCCGCGGTCTCGGGGAGGTCGGGGTCGGCCCCCGGCCACTCGGCCGCCAGGCGCAGGCTGACCGCCTCGACGGCGCGTCCCGGGTCGGCGTCGCCGTAGCGCTCGCGGTGGGCGGCGTGGAACGCGCCGGCGAGCTCCGCCTCGGGGGCGGCGGGATCGAACGGCACCGTCAGGGAGTGGCTCTGACCGGCGTAGCGGCAGTCGGCCGCCGCCGTGTGCGGGGCGCCCGGCAGGTCGGCGCGCGCGTGCGCGGCGAGGGGCTCGAGCAGCGCGGCGAGGCCGGCGTCCCCGCCGACGGGTGCCAGCACCGTCTGGACGTAGTCGCGGCGCTCACCCGCCATCACCAGGCCGAGGGCGGCCAGGACCCCCGCGGCGGGCGGGGCGATGACACGCCGGACGCCGAGCTCGTCGGCGACCGGGCAGGCGTGCAGGGGGCCGGCCCCGCCGAACGCGATCAGCGTCGCGTCGCGGGGGTCCTCGCCGCGTTCGACGCTCACGCGCCGCAACGCGCGGACCATCTCCTGCACCGCGACGGTGAGGATGCCCTCGGCGCACTCCTCGAGCCCCAGGCCCAGCTCGTCCGCCAGCGCGCCGACGGCCGCGCGGGCCGCGGCGACGTCCAGGTGGATGCGCCCCCCGAGCGGCGCGTCCGCCGGCAGGCGCCCGAGCACGACGTCGGCGTCGGTCACGGTGGGGCGGGTGCCGCCGAGGCCGTAGGCGGCGGGGCCGGGACGCGCCCCGGCGGACGCGGGACCGACCCGGAGCGCGCCGCCGGAGTCGGCCCAGGCGACGCTGCCGCCGCCGGCCGAGACCGTCGCGACGTCGAGCATCGGCAGGTGGATCGGGTGACCGGCGATGACGGTGCCGCTCGTCCGGGCGGGCTGACCGTCGCGGACGAGCGCCACGTCGCACGAGGTGCCGCCCATGTCGAACGTGAGCGCGAGGGGCCGGTCGTCGCGGGCCGCGAGGCGCGCCGCGCCGATCACGCCCCCCGCGGGGCCGCTCAGCACCGTCCACGCCGCATGCTCGGCGGACGCGGCGATCGGCAGCACGCCCCCGCTCGACTGCATGATCGCGGGCGCGGGCAACCCGGCGTCGGCCGCCCGCCGCCCGAGGCGGTCGAGGTACGTCCGCAGCACGGGCGTCAGGTACGCGTCGACGACGGTGGTCGAGATGCGCTCGTACTCGCGGAACTCCGGCAGCACCTCGCTGGACGCGCTCACGTGCACACCCGGCAGCGCCGCGCGCAGGGCCGCGGCGACGGCCGCCTCGTGCGCGTGGTGGGCGAAGGAGAACAGCAACCCCACCGCCACGGCCTCCGAGCCGTCGGCGCGGACCGCGGCGACGACGTCGCGCACCGAGTCCGGGTCGAGCGGCGTCACGACCCCCGACGGGCCGCAGCGTTCGCGCACCTCGTGGGTGCGCGTGTGCGGCACCAGCGGCGGCGGGTGGTGGGCGTCGAGGCGGTAGAGGTGGGCGCGCGTCTGGCGCCGCAGCTCCAGCACGTTGCCGAACCCCGCCGTCGCGACGAGGGAGGTCCGTGCCCCGGCCCCCTCCAGCAGCGCGTTGGTGCCGACGGTCATGCCGTGGCAGAAGCGTCCGACGTCCGCCGCCGTCAGCCCCGCGCGCTCCAGCACCGCGTGGACCGCGGCGATCACGCCCTCGCTCTGGTCGTCGGGCGTCGTCGGGACCTTCGCGGTCACGAGGCGGCCCCCCGACACCACCACGGCGTCGGTGAAGGTGCCCCCGACGTCGACGCCCACCAGGGCGCCTTCCACTGCCGCGACGGTCGCCTCTATCATCGCCGCGACTCTACCGGGGAGACCCCGTCCGCCCGCTCGCCGTCACCCTCGGGGCCCTCGCGCTCGCCGCGCCCCCAACGCTCGCCGCCCCCGCCGCCGTCCCCGGGGGCCTGCTCACCGTCCCGCCCCGGGTGCTGTCACCCGGTCCGGCGAACGGCGACCTCGCGGCCGGCACGGCCGGGTGGGAGGTGCTCGGGCGCGACGCGCCGGCGCCGCTCCCCGCCGGGCGCGGGGTGCGCATCGCCGGCAACGTGACCCTCGTGTCGCCGCCCCTGACGATCCCCGCCACGGCGCAGGTGCTGCGCGTCACCCTGCGGGCCGCGGGAGGGGAGGGGTTGGTGCTGGTGAGCGCCCGCCCCGTCGCCGGCGGGGCCGACGTCCCCCTCGCGACGCTCGAGCCCGGCCCCCGGCGGGCCTCGGTCCCCGTCGGCGTCGCCGCCGTCGCCGGCACGGACGTGCGGATCGTCATCGACCCCGTCCCCGCCCTCGGCACGTCGGTGGAGCTGCACCGCGTCGGTCCGGTGACCGCGCCCCTGCCGCGCTGGCGCGTCGCCCGCGGCGCGCCCGAGGTCGCGGGCGCACGTGGCCGCCGCACCCTCCGCGTCGCCGGTGACCCGCTCGTCGTGCGGGCCCCCGCGTTCCGCCCGCCCCGCGGCGCCCGGGCGCTGCGTGTCGACGTCCGCGGCGACGGCCTGGTCCGCGTCGGCGCCGGGTCCCGCACCGTCGCGCTCCGCGCCTCGTCGGCCTGGCGTGCCCTGCGCGTCCCGCTCCGCCCCGGCGCCCGCTCCGCCGTCCTGCGCGTCGAGGCCGTCCCCGGCGCGGGGGGGCTCGAGCTGCGCCGCCTCGGCGTGGTCCTCAGAACCCCTGGACGGTCGGGCGGATGAGGATCTCGTTGACGTCGATGTGGGGCGGCTGGTCGATGGCGAACATCACCGCGCGCGCCACGTCGTCGGCGGTGAGCTGCTCGCCGCCGACCGGCTCGTCGTAGAAGGGCGTCTCCACCGTCCCCGGGGAGATGAGCGTGACGCGGACGCCGGTGCCGTCGAGCTCCTGCCGGGCGGCCTCCGCCATCGCCGTGACCGCCCACTTCGTGGCGCCGTAGAGCGACCCCGGCGGCACCTTGCGGCCCGCCACGGACCCCATCAGCAGCAGGTGGCCGCGGCGCGCCCGTAGCTCGTCGATGGTGGCGCGCACCGTCAGCGCGGCCGCGTAGACGTTGGTCAGCACCATCTCGCGCCAGTGCTCGGGCGTCTCCTCCTGGAACCCGCGCGTCGCGCCGAAGCCGGCGTTCGCGAACACCACGTCGATGCGCCCGTAGGCGTCGAGGGCGGCGGCGACGAGCGCCTGCTGCTCCTCCCACTCGGTCACGTCGCAGGTGACGGCGAGGGCGCGCTCCGGGCCGCCGAGCTCCGCCGCCAGCTCCGTCAGCTTCTCCGTGGACCGCGCGGCGAGCACCACGCGGTCGCCCGCGGCCGCGGCACGCCGCGCCGTCGCGGCACCGATGCCGCTCGAGGCGCCCGTGATCAGGACCACCCGGTCGTCGCTCACCCGCTCAGCCTCCGCGCGTAGGCGCCTGGGAACTCGGGGCGCATCCGTGTCGCCTGGGCGATCGCGTCGCCCCGCTCCGAGTACCTGCCCGAGAAGAGCACCCAGTAGCCGGGGCGCAGGTCGTCGAAGTCCGACGAGTACAGAACCCCCGCGGGCTCGCCCGCGCCCGACACCCGGGTCTTCGCCGCGCGCGCGTCGGCCTCGTCGCGCACCGACGACAGGATCGCCGTCCACGCCGACGCGCCGGCGGGCCAGTCGGTCGCCCCCGTGTCGGGGTCGGGGTCGGGGTCCACGGGCTCGGGGGCCTCGACGGTGGTCCCCGGGTCCGGGATCGAGGTGATCGGGTCCGTGACGGACGGCGGCGCGGTGACGGTCCCCGGTCCCGTGACCGTGTCGAAACCCGTCGACGGGCCCGTGGGGACGGTCAGGATCGGCGCGGTCGGGCTCGTGAACGACGTGTCCGGCGGCAGCGGCCCGGTCGTCGCCGCCGTCTCGGGGGGCAGGGGCACGAACGACCCGGTCCCGGCGGTCGCGGTCGTCGACGTGGTGACCGTGCCGCCCCCGTCGCCGTCGTCATCGACCACCGCGTACGCCAGGGCCCCCGCGCCGAGCCCGAGGATCGCGACGGCGCCCGCCAGGACCGCCAGGTTGCGCCCGCCGCGCCGCAGCCGCGGCGCGAGGGGGGTGGGGGACCCGCACTCGAGGCAGTAGGTCTGGTCGGCCTCGAGCGGGGCGCCGCAGACCTCGCAGACGGGCTCGGGAGCCGGGGGCGTCCCGTCGCCGGGCGGCGGGTCCTCCGGGGGCGGGGGCGCGCCCCCGGCGAACCAGCGGTCGGCGCCCTCCCAGCCCGTGCGGCGCTCCTCGCTCACGCGGGGGGCCGCATGCTGATGACGGCGGTGACCTGCTCGTCGCCCATCGACGGCGGGATCACCTGGGTCCCGCACTGCCAGCAGAAGCGCGCCTCCGCCCGGAAGGGGGTGCGGCACGTCAGGCAGCACCCCGCCGCGGGGTCGGGCTCGGCGACCCGCCGGCGGTCGCGGCGCTCGCGGTCGAGTTCCCCGAGGCGCACGTCGATGTCGCGGACGGTGTCGTCGATCTCGGCGACCTCGCCCGCCCGCCGCCGCATGACGTCCTCGCCGAGCATGTCGCGCCGGTACAGCTCGAAGGCCAGCCCGCCGAGGTGGTAGACCGCCTCCTCGCGGCGGGTGATCAGCCGCCGCCGCTCGCGTCGCAGGCGGCGCGGGGCCGCGCCGCGCAGAGGGACGTCGCCGGTCTCGTCGACCACCGGCCCCTCGGGGGCGCCGTCATCGGTGACCGCGGGCGGGGGAGGGGTCGCCGCCGCGGGCGTGGCGTCGTCCGCCGGGACGTCCGGGGGCGCGGCCGGCCGCCGGCGCGGCATCCACCGGCGCCGCGCGGCGGGGGGTGCCGCCGCCCCGGTCGTCGGGTCCTCGGCCGGCACGGGGTGCTCGACGGGCTGGTCGGCGGGGGGAGGGGTGTCGGTCATCGCGCACCGGCATCGTAACGGCCGCCTCGGCGCGCGCCCGTCACACCGGCATGCCCGTCCACTAGGCTCGCCGCGTGAGCGCCCCACCCGCGCTGCCGTGGTCGACCGCGCCGTTCGGCACGGCCCTGCGCGCCGCGCTCACGGCCCGCGGCATGAGCTTCCGCGACCTCGAGAGCCGGACCCTGGTGCCCGTCGGGAACCTGCACGGTCACGCGAGCGGCGTCCGCGGCGTCCCCGGGGACGACCTGATGGCCCGCATCGCGGAGGGGCTCGGGGTCGCGCCCGACCACTTCCGCGAGTGGAGGGAGCGGCGCCTCGTCGAGGCGCTCCGCGAGGTGCCGGCGCTCGAGCTGGAGCTGTCGCGGCGCGTCGCCGAGGGGCGCCTCGCCGACTGGCGTCCCCCCGGGTCGCCCCCGGATTGACGTCCGTCGCGGGGCGTCGCTATGATCCCGCTCGCATCAAGAGCGGTGGAGGGACTGGCCCTGTGAAACCGCGGCAACCAGCGCAAGAGCGCCAGGTGCCAATTCCACCAGGTGTGAACCTGGGAGATGCGAGAGTCCGATCGGTCTGAGCACCCGTCGCCCCTCGCCCTCCCGGCGGAGGGCTTTTTTCATGGCGTTCGGAGATCGGGAGGACCGGTGACGGATCACGGGACGGCGGCGACGGCGCTCCGATGTAAGGAGTGCGAGCGCACGGGCGAGCTGACGGCCGCCTACGTCTGCGAGTACTGCTTCGGACCGCTCGAGGTGGTCTACGACATGGAGCGGATCGCGGCGCGCGTCACCCGCGAGAGCATCGCCGCCGGCCCCCTGTCGCTGTGGCGGTACCGCGACTTCCTGCCGTGCGCGCCCGCCGACCCGACCGCCGGCCTCCCCAGCGGCATGACCCCGCTGGTGCGCGCCCCCCGCCTCGCCGCCGCGCTCGGCCTGCGCGACGTGTGGGTCAAGAACGACACGGCGAACCCGACGCACAGCTTCAAGGACCGCGTCGTGTCGGTCGCCCTGGAGAAGGCGAAGCAGCTCGGGTTCGAGGTCGTCGCCTGCGCCTCGACCGGCAACCTCGCCAACTCGGTCGCGGCCCACGCCTCCGCCCACGGCCTCGAGAGCTACGTCTTCGTCCCCGCCGACCTGGAGGAGCAGAAGATCGTCGCGACCGCGATCTACGGCACCACGCTCCTCGCCGTCGACGGCAACTACGACGACGTGAACCGCCTCTGCATGGAGATCGCGAGCGACCGCCCCTGGGCGTTCGTCAACGTCAACGTGCGGCCCTACTACAGCGAGGGCTCGAAGACGCTCGCCTACGAGGTCGCCGAGCAGCTCGGGTGGCGGCTCCCCGACCGCTGCATCGTCCCGATCGCCTCGGGGTCGCTCTACACGAAGGTCAACCGCGGCTTCCGCGACCTGATCGAGACGGGGCTGGTGGAGGACACCGGCCGCCTGCCCGTCATGAACGGCGCCCAGTCCGCCGGTTGCGGCCCCGTCGCGACCGCCTGGGAGAAGGACCTCGACTTCGTGTCGCCGGTCCGCCCCGACACGATCGCCAAGAGCCTCGCCATCGGCAACCCCGCCGACGGCGTCTTCGCGCTCGACGTCGCCCGCCGGACCGGCGGGTCGATCTCGTCGGTGACGGAGGAGGAGATCCTGGAGGGCATCGAGCTGCTCGCCCGGACCACCGGCATCTTCACCGAGACCGCCGGCGGGGTGACCACCGCCGTCCTCACGAAGCTGGCCGCCGCGGGGGAGATCGACCCCGACGAGCGCGTCGTCGTCTACATCACCGGCGACGGCCTGAAGACGCTCGACGCCGTCGCGTCGCGTGTCCAGCGCCACCCCATCGCGCCGACCGTCGCGAGCTTCGAGGCCGCGATCGGCGAGTCCGCGCGCCTGATCGCCTGACCGTTCCCGTCCCCGAGGAGACCACATGCCCGTGACCGTCCGCATCCCGGCCCCCCTGCGTCCCGTCGTCGGCGGGTCGTCGGCGGTGGAGTGCACCCCCGGGACCGTGCGTGAGCTCATCGACCAGCTCGAGGCCCAGCACGCCGGCTTCCGCGACCGGATCATGGAGAACGGCTCCCTGCGCCGGTTCGTCAACGTCTTCGTCGCCGGCGAGGACGTCCGCTTCGGCGACGGCATCGAGACCGCCGTCGGCGACGGCCAGGAGGTCACCATCCTCCCGGCCGTGGCGGGGGGCTGAGCTGGGCCGGATGGACGTCGCCCTGGTCACCGGGGCGACCGGCCTCGTCGGCGGCGCCCTCGTCACCCGGCTGCGGGCCGAGGGCGTGCGCGTGCTCGCCACCGCCCGCACCTACGACGCCGAGCGGGCCCTGCGCGAACGTGGGGCGGAACCCCTCCACACCGACCTGGCGAACATCGGGCAGTGGCGACGCGAGGCGGAGGCCGCGGACGTCGTCTTCCACCTCGCCCAGCCCCGCACGACGCCGCCCCTGCGGCGCGGCGCGGCCCGCCGCCGCGGCCGGGCCGCCGCCGCCGGCGCACGCGCCCTGCTCGAGGTGGCCGGTGACCGCCCCGTCGTGATGCTCTCGACGGGGCTCGTCCACGGTAGCCGCGCGGAGCCCGCCGTCGACGACGACCCCGTGACCGGCGGGATCGCCCTCGCCCGCGCCGCCGTGGCCGCCGAGACGGCCCTCGCGGACGCCGATCTGCGGGTCGTGCGCGTCCCGTGGGTCCACGGCCCCGGCGGCCTGATGCGGGACGTCATCGTCGGCCTGCGGGTCCGCCGTTACCGGATCGTGGGAACGGGGCTGAACTCCTGGGGGATGCTCGGCGCCGACGACGCCGCCGCGGCGCTGATCGCCGCCCTCGACGCGCCGCCCGGCCGGTACAGCGCGGCCGAGGCCGACATCCCGACCCAGGCGGACGTGGTGGGCGTCATCTGCGGGGTCCCGGGCCACCGGCACCCAGACCGCACGCCACTCGCGCTCGCGGCGATGTCGATGGGCGGGGCGATGAGCGAGGCGCTCTCGGCGTCCCTCGCGCTCCGGACCGGCCGCCTCGCCGATCACGGCTGGTCCCCGCGCCAGGACTGGCGCGAGGAGCTCGTCAGGCTGGCGGAGGGCTCCCTGCCGCTCCCGGCCTGAGGGTCACCGGCGTCATCCGGGTCCGCCCGTCCGACCGGTACTGGAGGTCGAGGGTGTCGCCGCGCAGGTCGCCGTAGACGCCGATGCCGATGGCGAGCATCACCTTCCGGCCGAACCCGAGGGCCGGTTGCGCCCGCAGCGTCCGCGAGAACAGGACACGGCCGCCCTCGACCCGGAAGTCGGTCCCCTCCGTCCACTCCTCGCCGTTGACGTAGATGCGGATCGGTCCCTCGGCGCCCGGGGGGAGGGCGATCTCGTGCACGAGGTTTGTGTCGCTCATCTGTGACGAAACCCTAGCGCGGCGCTAAAGGGACGGTTCTCCCCACCGATGGGAGCGGTGCCGGAACGTGGACGCCCGGCTCACGCGTCCCCCCTGATCGCCGAGGCCTCCCAGCATGATCGCCCCGCCCCGCCCGACCCTCCGCCGGATCGTCACGACGGCGCTGCTCGCCGTCGCGGCCCTCGGCCTGCTGCCGGTCGCCGCGAACGCCGCGACACCCGCGAAGCTGCGTCTGCTCGACGTCGACCCGACCTACTCGAGGATCACGGTCACCGGGACCGACGGGGTCGCCCACTCGACGTCGCCGGGCCTGCTGCGCCTCCGCGTCACCCCCACGGGCGGGACCGCGGTGGACCGGGCCGGCTTCTGCGTGGACCTGAAGCACGTCATCGGCGAGGGCAGGGACTACGACGTCCGCATCGCGACGTCCGCGGACATCCCGGCGCTGGCGTCCGCCCGGCACGCCGAGGCCGCCTGGCTCATCCAGCAGGCCGAGACGCTGATCGCGGCGCAGCCCACGGCGTCCCGTGCCCTCGAGGCCGGTGCGCTGCAGGTCGCGATGTGGCAGCTGGTGGGCGAGGCCCGCGAGACGTCCCCCACGAGCGACGCGGCCGTGAACGCCCGCGTCGCCGCCCTCCGCACCCTCGCCGCCGGCCGCGCCGTCGGCGGTCCCATGACGATCACGCCCGACATGCCCCGCGGGTGCGCGGGCCGCAGCGTCGTCCGCCTGCGCGTCACGGGCGTCCCCGGCAGCACCGCGACCCTCTCCGCCACCGGCGGCTCGGCGGTCCTCAGCGCCACGCAGGTGCGGTTCGCCGCCGACGGCGTCGCGACGGTCTCGCTGTCGTCCGCCACCCAGGGGGTCGTGACGGTCACGGCCCGCGCGACGGGCGGCACGCTCGCCCGCCTCGTCCGGGCGTCCACCGGTCAGACGACGCCGCAGGAGACGATGGTGCTGACGCCGGCCACACCGTACGTCGCCACCACGACCGTCACCTTCGACGACTGCCCGGTGATCCCGCTCGAGACCGGCAACGCGCAGACGCCGACCACCCCGACCACCCCGGCGACGCCGGACCAGAACGCCTCCGACGGCCTGGTCACGCCCTTCGAGAACCCCTCGTCCAACCCCACCATCCCGGGCCCCTCCTCGCCGCGCGAGTCCACCCCGCACCACCCGACCCAGACCGGCCCCCGCCTGCGGGTGCGCAAGACGGGCCCGGCGAAGGCGACCGCGGGCCGGACCATCCGCTACACGATCCGCGTCACCAACACCGGCACGGAGCCGCTCCGCGGCGTCGCCGTCGAGGACCGGCTGCCCGCGGGCATGTCCCTGGCGTCCGTCCCCTCCGGCGCGAGCCTGCGCGGCGGACGGGTCGCCTGGACCCTGAGCTCGCTCGCGGCCGGCGCCACCCGGAGCCTGTCCCTGAATGTGCGCCTCGACGCCGACATCACCGGTCGCCGCTGCAACACGGCGTCCGCACGCGCGTCCGGGGCGGCGCGGGCCACCGCCACCACGTGCACGATGGTCCGGTCGATCCCCCGGACCCTGCTGCCCGCCGTCACCGGCTGAGCCCCTGCGCGGCGCGCGCCTCGTCGAGGCGCGCCCGCAGATCCGCAGCGCCTCCTCGTGGTGCGCCACCGCCCCGGCGTGGTCGCCCTCGACCGAGGCGAGCAGGCCGAGGTGGTAGTCGAGGGGGCCGTAGCAGGCCGCGGCGCGCCCGACGACGCCGATCCGCCCGGCGTAGGGGGCGAGCATCCCCCGCAGGCGCGCCGCCCGACCCGCCTGCGACGGGCCGAGGGCCGCGAGGGCCTCCGCCAGGTCGCCCACCGCGTGCCAGTTGGCGTCGAGGCGGACCGCCGCGAAGTCGTCGCGCGCGAGGTCGTCGACCAGCGCCTCCGCCTCCGCGCGGCGCCCGAGGCCCACCTCGACCCACGCCAGCCACGTCCTCCAGGCCCACGCCGCGGGGGAGTCGGCGGCCCCCCGGTCCACGAAGTCGCGGTCGAAGCCGTCGAAGCGGCCGGTGTCGATGAGGGCCTGGACCTCCTGGATGAGCACGTGGAGCCGGGTGTTCGGGTCGTCGGCGCGACGGCCGAGGGCGAGGGCCTCCTCCCCGAACCGCGTGGCGGCCTCCCGGTCGCCCTCCAGCAGCGCGAGGGTCCCGCGCCAGAGCGGGGTCCACCAGCGGTAGTGGGGGAGGCCGAGGATGTCGGCGCCCGCGCCGTACGCCTCCACCTCCTCCCGGACCTCGTCGAGCCGCGCCAGCTCCATCAAGTCCACGATCCGCCATGCCCGCCCCTGCAGCGCCGTCGCGCGGTCGTCGGCGCGGGTCGCCGCCTCCGTCATCTCCGTGGCGACCGCCAGGCGCTCCTCGGCGTGGTCGATGTCCCAGATCGCCACGCGACGGGCGTTGAGGGCCGCGGCGAGGGCGCCCGGGTCGCCGGTCCCCCGGGCCAGGTCCACCGCCTCGGCGCTGAGCGCGTCCGCCCGTGGGCGGTCCTCGTAGTAGAGCTCGATCGCCAGCCGGCCGAGCAGGCGGGCACGCAGACGCGGGTCGCTCCGGCCGACGGCTGCGATCGCATCCTCGAGCGCGCGCGCCACCCCGGCGTCGCACGGGCCGATCACGGTCCCGAGGCCGCCGCGCCCGAGCGCGGCCCGGGCCTCGAGCCCCACGTCGCCGGCCGCGCGGGCCAGGGCCCCCGCCTCCGCGAAGGCCGCACGCGACGCGGCCCGGTGGCCGGCGCGGTCGGTCGCGTCGCCGAGCGCCGCGAGCATCCCCGCCCGGCGGAGGTCCCCGGCGGGCAGGG
>LNFM01018457.1_pt1 | contig 12523 bp, 11 predicted proteins | sample 596031 | NCBI WGS metagenome assembly LNFM01 (sample SAMN04254537, study PRJNA301005) | activated carbon metagenome | isolation source: dual media filters at the Ann Arbor, Michigan drinking water treatment plant | place: USA: Ann Arbor
CCGGCATCAAGCTGTATGTGAAGCGCGTCTTCATCATGGACGAGGCCGAGGCGCTGATGCCGGCCTACCTGCGCTGGGTCAAGGGCGTGGTGGATTCGGCCGACTTGCCGCTCAACGTGAGCCGCGAACTGCTGCAGGAGAGCCGCGATGTGAAGGCGATCCGCGAAGGCAACACACGCCGCGTGCTGGCTCTGCTGGACGAGATGAGCAAGGACGCGGAGAAGTACACCGGCTTCTACGCCGAGTTTGGCGCGGTGCTGAAAGAAGGCCTGGGCGAAGACTTCGCCAACCGCGACAAGCTGGCCAAGCTGCTGCGATTTGCCAGCACGGGTTCCGTTCGGGCTGAGCCTGTCGAAGCCCCCGCGAGCCCTTCGACAAGCTCAGGGCGAACGGGTGGATTGGTGTCCCTCGCCGACTACAAGGCCCGCATGAAGGAAGGCCAGGCCACGATCTACTTCATCACCGCCGACAGTCTGGCCGCTGCCAAGAACAGCCCGCAGCTGGAGGTGTTCCGCAAGAAGGGCATCGAGGTGCTCTTGATGACCGACCGTGTGGACGAGTGGGCACTGAGTTTCCTCACCGAGTTCGACGGCACGCCGCTGCAAAGCGTGGCCAAGGGCGCGGTGGATCTGGGCAGCCTGCAGGACGAGGACGAGAAGAAGGCTGCCGAGGCCGCGGCCGAGGTGTTCAAGCCGGTGCTGGAGCGCCTGAAGGAAAGCCTGAAAGACAAAGCCAAAGATGTGCGCGTGACCTCGCGCCTGGTGGATTCACCGGCCTGCCTGGTGGTGGAAGACGGTGACCTGTCCACCCAGCTGGCCCGCATGCTCAAGCAGGCCGGCCAGCCCGCGCCCGATGTGAAGCCCATCCTGGAGGTGAACGCCGAACACGCGCTGGTGAAAAAGCTGGAGAGCAGCGCGCACTTCGATGATCTGGCCCACATCCTGTTCGACCAGGCGCTGCTGGCCGAAGGGGGTTTGCCGGACGATCCGGCGGCGTATGTCAAGCGTGTGAATTCGCTGCTGTTGTGATCGCCTGACTGCGGCGTTGAAGGGTCGGGGCGGATGACTACACTGTGCCCCGGGGGGTTTCCTCGGGAACAGGGCAGTGCACCTGTTCCCCCACGCACTCAAACGCTCACACCGTGTACCTTCAGCGCCCATTCGACCACGTCGTCACTTTTCGCAACAGCCAGGGAGAGAGTGCCCGCGGCACCTTGACCAGCCTGCAGCGCCGCTCGCTGGTGATGGAGATCTACAACCCGTACTCCATCGTGCAGGTCAGCGAGGTGCTGGGCGAGCTGACCATCCGCTCTGGCGACCGCATCATCTACCAGGGCAAGGCGGTGGTGGTGAGCTTGCTCAACACCGGCCTGATGGCGGTGGTGTCGGTGGCACTCATCGATGAGTGGTCCGATCTGAACGCCATCCGGGGCGATGTGCGCCAGGTGCGCGACGAGGCGGCGCGTTTCGTGGCCGACTGGGAAGCGCGCTTCAAGATCAAGCAGAGCTACCAGGTCACCATCAGCGAGTTCCGGGCATTTCTGTCGGACACTGCGCGCTGGATCGACCAGGCCGACATGGTCGACTCGCTACCGCGCGACACCGTCGGGCGTCTGACCGACGACGTGTTCGGTGCCATTGGCGAGCCCTTGATGGTCAAGGGCAAGGAGTTTCTGATCCGCCTGGAAGACGAGGCGTCCCGCTTGCCCGAAGAAGATTCGCTGCTGCACCGCGCCTATGCCCAGACGGCGTTGCACCCGCTGCTGTTGCGTGCCCCGTTCGTCTACCGCACCTTCGCCAAGCCGCTGGGCTACGCCGGCGATTACGAAATGGTCAACCAGATCCTGGGCGATCCGCGCCAGGGCGGCTCCACCTACATCCAGCTGATCAACGCGATGTTCCTGAAAGCGGCCGTGGCGGTGGCGCACCGCAACCGCATCGACATCCTGGTGGATTTCCTGAAGCGCGCAGCGGACAGGGCGGCCGCGGAGGAGCGTGTCATCCGGGTGCTCAACGTGGGCTGTGGTCCCGGCGTGGAGATCCAGAAGCTGATCGCCACCGGTGTGGACCTCTCGCGTCTGAAATTCACCTTGATCGATTTCAGCCTGGAAACGCTGAAGTACACCCAGCAGAAGATCGAAGAGGTGGCGGCCGCGCACCGGGTGAAGGTGGATGTGAGCTATGTGCAGGAGTCGGTGCACGAATTGCTCAAGCGGGCCACCCGCGACACCGCGCCGGCGGACGGCGAGGGCTTCGACACCATCTACTGCGCGGGGCTGTTTGATTATTTGTCGGACAAGGTGTGCTCGCGCCTGATCCGCTACTTCATGTCGCGCAGCAACCCTGGCGCCCAGCTGCTGGTGACCAACGTGCATTCGGACAACCCCGAACGCTTCGGCATGGAGCACCTGCTGGAGTGGCACCTGATCTACCGCGACGAGGCCCAGATGCGTGTGGTGCTCGAAGAGGTGGACGCGCCGGTCACGCTCTACACCGATTCCACGGGCGTGAACATCTTTGCCGAGCTGGTGGTCAACGCGCGCCTCAAAGCGATGGCGCTCGAAAATGGTTAGCCGACCGAGTTCGCCTTACGAGCAACAGCTCTCGGACTTCCGGCTCACCTACAGCAAGGCCGGCAGCATCACCTCCATCGTGCTGGTGCTGGCCGGTTTTGGTCTCGACTATTTTTCGTACCCGGAGCGGCTGATCGAGTTCTCGCTGCTGCGCCTGCTGGTGGCGCTGCTCACGCTGGGCGTGTTCTTCGTGCTGTTTTCACCCTTCGGGCGCAAGCATGTGCGCTCGCTCACCATGTTGTGGCTGTTGCTGCCGCAGATCATGATTGCCTTCATGATCTTCGAGACCGACGGCGCCGAGTCGATCTACTTTGTGGGCCTGCACCTGGCGCTGTATGCGGTGGGCATCATCCTGCCGATCAGCTTCTTCGAGGGTGTGGGCTTTGGCGCGCTGACGGTGGGTCTGTATGTGGCAGCCTGCGCCCTGCACCCGGACGCCGCCGAAGACACCTCGCGCGTGGTGACGAACTCGCTCTTCATCCTGTTCTCGGCGGCCGCCAGTGCGGTGTGCACCTGGTTCAACGAGAAGGCCCGCATCCGGCTGTTTTCGCTGCAGCACGAGGTGTCGGAGAAAAACGCTTCGCTGCGCGAGATCAACACCCAGTTGGCGGAGGTCAAGGGCCAGCTGATCCAGCGCGAGAAGATGGCCGCCATCGGCACGCTGTCGGCCGGTCTGCTGCACGAGCTCAACAACCCGGTGAACTACAGCCTGATGGCGATCGACATGGGCCTGACCTGCCCGGGTGTGGAGGGCGATGCCATGCTCAAGGAGAGCCTGGGCGATGCGCGCGAAGGCATGCAGCGCATCCAGAACATCGTCTCCGACCTCAAGACCTTCGCGTACCAGAAGCCCGGTCAGGACGCGCAGCGCCCCTTTTTGCTGGGCAACGCGCTGCGCTCGGCCCTGCGGCTGGCCGGCTACGAGCTCAAGGGCATCGACGTGCCGGTGGAGCTGCCGCAAGACACCCACGTGCTGGGCGACGAGCCCGCCATCATCGGTGTGCTGATCAACCTGCTGAGCAACGGACCGTGGTGTCGCGCGAGCAACGTCTGGTGGTGTCGGTGCGCGACAACGGCACCGGCATCGCTCCCGAGAACCTGGGGCGCGTGTTCGAACCCTTCTTCACCACGCGCGACGTGGGTGCCGGCCTGGGCCTCGGCCTGAGCGTGAGCTACGGCATCGTGCAGCGCCACGGTGGCACGCTCGCGGTGGAGAGCGAGCTGGGCGCCTGGACCGAGTTCACCTTTGATTTGCCGAGGCCCGCATGAACGCTGATGACACCGGTGCAGCGCGGGGCCCCTGGGGTCCGCACGCGATCCTGATGGTGGATGACGAGCCGCAGGCCTGCAAATGGTTTGCCCGGCTGTACGGCACCGAGTTCACGGTGTTGACGGCCGCCAGCGTGGACGAGGCGCTGGTCCTGTTGAGCAAGCGCAGTCACGAGGTGGCGGTGCTGCTCACCGACTTCGCGATGCCCACGCGCGACGGCGTTGCCTTGCTCAGCGAGGTGCGTCGGCTCTATCCCCATGTGGCGCGCTTGCTGGTGTCGGCCTACGCCGACAAGGACGTGGCCATGTCCGCCGTCAACCAGGGCAACGTGGAGAAAATTCTGGAGAAGCCACTGGACGACGCGCTGACGCGCCAGGCCCTGCGCGAGGCGCTGGCCTCGAGCATGCGCCGCACGCGCGACCAGTCGCTGATCGCACGGCGCGAGTCGGCCCTGCGCGAGACGCTGGGCTTTCTGGCGCACGAGGTCACCTCGCCCCTGGCCACTGTGCGCGGCTACCTCTCGGCCATGCGCGAGAACCACCGCGACCAGCCCGAGGCCAGTGGCGGCATGGCCTACATCGCCCAGCAAAAACCGGGCGATGTGCTGTTCATGATCGAGGCCGCTCAGCGCCGCGCCGAATATGCGCAGTCGCTGGTGTCCACCTTCGTGCAGACCGCGCGGGACGCCAGCCGGGGCGACACCTCCGCCAGCCTGCGCGCGAGCGAACTGGTGTGCGCGGTGCAGGACGAGTACCCCTTTGATCCGGGCGAGGCCGGCTGGCTTTCGGTCGAGCTGGAGCCCGATTTCACGCTGCCCGGTCGCCGCGATCTGCTCTACCTGGTGCTGTGCACGCTGGTCAAGAACGCGCTGATCGCCTTGCGCGCCGAGCCACCTGCGCAACCCCGGGTGCGCATTGCGCTGCAGCGCGTGGCCATGGTGCCGGGGTTGAGCCCGCAACCGGCGGTGCGCGTGATCGACAATGGACCGGGCATCGCGCCCGAGGTGCTGCAGCGCCTCACGCGCGAGCCCGTGACCACACGCGCCGAGAGCGGCGGCAGCGGCATGGGGCTGCTGTTTTGCCAGCGTGTGATGACCACCCTGGGTGGCGAGATCGCCGTGCACTCCCTCCAGGGCCAGGGCACCACCGTGACCCTCTATTTCCCACCGTCGCCTGACGACACACCGGTCGAGGAGACCCGATGACACCGACAAAAATTCTTTACGTGGATGACGAGGCCATGGCCTTGAAGTATTTCGAACGCCTGGTCAGTCCGCTGGCGCCCGTGCTCACGGCCGGCTCGGTGGAAGAGGGCCGCGCCATGCTGCTGGCGCACGGTGCCGATGTGGCCGTGCTGGTGTGCGACCAGCGCATGCCCGGTGAACGCGGCAACGAGCTGTTGCGCCATGCCCGCGAGTACTACCCCGGCGTCGTGCGCATGTTGACCACCGCCTATTCCGAACTCGGTGACGCCATCGAGGCCATCAACAGTGGCGAGATTTACCGTTACATCAACAAGCCCTGGGAGCTGGAGAGCCTGCGCGCCGACCTGAAGAACGCGCTGGAACTGGCGGTGTTGCGCAGCGAGCGCGACAGCCTGATGCGCGACCGCTTGCTGGCCCAGCAAAGCCGGCTGCTGGCCAACCGGCTGTCTGCCTTGCTGATGGTGGGCTCCGCGGTGCAGGTGGGTGCACACGACCAGGCGCTCCACCGTTTCGCCGAGGCGGCGCGGGCGGTGGGCGGAGCCGAGCCGCAGGTGGACTGGAACCGCTGGGACCACGCCGACCTGCTGCAGGCCGAGGCCCAGCGTGGCGCGGCCATCGCGGCGCTGCTGCGCGACGCAATTCGGGGGCTGGGTCCGCGCGTGGACGCGGCCGATGCCATGCAGGCATTGGCGCGCTCGGTGGGCGGCGAGGTGAGTGGCGATGGTGTGCTGGTGACCGACGCATCGGTGTTCACCGCCTTGCTGGTGTCACCCGCCGGTCAGGCGCCCACGGCGCCGCAGTGCGCGTGGTTGGCCTGGCTGCTCTGGCAGGACGGCCAGGCCCGTGCGACGCCGGCACAAGGCGGCTGGCTGGTGCGACCGGCGGCGCCGGAAGCCTTGCGCACCGACTGGCTGGCCGATGCCATGGAACGCCTGGGCAAAGAGCCGGCCTGAGACCGTCTGGTCGGAGCGCAGGAACCATGGCGGCTGAAAACGGTCACTCAGGCTGGGCTCGGCGGACGCCGGGTCCTGAACCTGTCGGGAATCCCATGAACATCTTTGCTCCCTCCGATCGAAAGCCCCTCGTGCGCAGCGCCCGCCTGGCCGCGTTGCTCTGCGCGGGAGCACTGCTCGGTGGTTGTGCCGTGGGCGTGGGGGTGGGCATTCCGGTCGGTCCGTTTTCCATCGGTGTGGGGCTGGGTTCGGGTGGCGTGAGCGCCGGTGTCAGCACCGGCGTGGGCCCGGTGGGTGTGGGCGTGGGGGTGAACCAGCGCGGTGCGGTGAGCGCCGGTGCCGGCGTGGGCACCAGCACCCCGATCGGCAACAGCAACGCACGGGTGGGCGTTGGGGTGGGCACCAGCACCACCATCTACGACCCGGACCGCCATCGCCGCTGAGCGTCGGCCAGCCGATCAACAAAAAAGCCCGTCCGGCGTGAGCCAGACGGGCTTTTTGCTGCGCGGGTCGAGGCTTACACCAGCGTGATCGTCACGTTGATGTTGCCGCGCGTGGCGTTGGAGTACGGGCACACCTGGTGCGCGGTGTCCACCAGGTCTTGCGCCACGGTGCGGTCCATGCCGGGCAGGCTCACGTTCAGGCGGGCGGCGATGCCGAAGCCGGCCGGGATCGGGCCGATGTCCACTTCGGCGTCGATCGACGCGTCGGCGGGCACGGCAATTTTCTTCATGCCGGCCACGTGTTTCATGGCGCCCATGAAGCAGGCTGAATAACCGGCGGCGAACAGCTGCTCGGGGTTGGTGGCTGCGCCCGAACCGCCCATGGCTTTGGGGGGCGAGAGCTTGACGTCGAGCATGCCGTCGTCGGAACGTGAGGTGCCTTCGCGGCCGCCGGTGGTGTGGGCGCGGGCGGTGTAGACGACTTTGTCGAGGTTGGTGGGCATGGAGGCTCCTGGTTGAATTGCTTGCAACAAGCGGGTGGTGAAAGGGGTGGGTGAATCGGTGAGTGAGATCGTGGTCAATCACGCCATGAGGCGGTCGCGCAAGGCCTGCACCTGTTGGGTGAGTGCCATCGCTTCAGACACCTTGCATTGCGAGGCATCGAGCACACAGGCCGGGATACCGGCCGCGCGGGCCTTGAGCTCGCGGCCCGCCGCGGTGAGGCGGATCAGCACACGGCGCTCGTCCTCCACATCGCGCAGCCGGGTCAGCAGCTCGGCCGACTCCAGCCGCTTGAGCAGCGGGGTGAGGGTGCCGGAGTCGAGGTGCAGTCGCTGACCCAGATCGGACACGGCGAGTCCGTCCTCTTCCCACAAAGCGAGCATGGCGAGGTACTGCGGGTAGGTCAGGCCGATCTCGTCGAGCAGGGGCTTGTAGAGCTTGGTCATGGCCAGCGAAGCGGAATAGAGCGCAAAGCACAACTGGTGGTCGAGCTGCAGGGCTTGCTCGGCGGAAGGGAGTGGGCGAGAGGTCATGGCGGTATTGTCGTGAGCAATTTAATTGTGTGCAATTGAAATGGATAAAGACAGTCCCCGTTGTGGGGACTTTGTGTGCCCACCTGCGGAACCACGGTGTGGCCCCGCAAGTGGGTGGGGTGTCAGGCGGCTGTGCGTTGGCGGCGGCGGCTCAGGCCCACGCCTGCCAGCGCGATGCCCAGCAGGGCGAGCATGCCGGGTTCCGGCACCTCGTTGCCGGGCTCCTCCGGCTCCTCGGGCACGTCATCCGCCGGCAACCAGGTCAGCAGATCCTGGCGCGAGTAGCCACCGGCCTTGTCTTTGAGAACCACCAGTTTTCCAACCAGCGTTCCGGTACCGTCCAGCGAGTCGAGCCATTGTTGGGCCAATGTGCGGGTGTCCCCGCTGGAAGCGCGGAAGTCACCCGAGGACAGGCTGCGGTTGGTGTCGCCGTAGGCGAGTTCCCACAGCGCGAGCTGGAACGCGGAAGCGGTGAGGTCGCTGTTGACGCTGGCGAAATGGCGGGCCCACAGCTCGGTGATGGCGCCGGCCACCGCGCCGTAGCTGGCCTCGGCGAGGGTGCGCACGGTGTAGGGGTTGTCGAATGAGCTCAACGGCACATCGGGCTCCAGGCAGAAGGCGAAGAACTGGGTCCAACTGGTGCCGACCGCCGCGCCCACGTGTTTGTGGTCCAGCACATGCAGGCCGGCGCGCACGTCTTGCGTGCTGCCGCCGTTGAGCCGATAGCCCACCACGGCAGACAGACCGTTGCTGTCGCCGGCCACGGGGGCGGGGGTCCAGGTGGAGCCGCTTTGATCGGTGACGTTGACCTGATCGCCCAGCACCAAAGGGGCGGCGCTGGCGGCGCCCGAACCGAGGGCCAGGGCGAGTGACACAACAAGCGGGGAAAGTTTCATGATGGATGAGTTCCAAATAGTTAGTTGAAATCACTGAATAGCAGGATATGTGCCATCAAATGAATACCAAAGACATCAACGACTTGCCGCAGTCTGGTGCTTGATCGTTCACGGCCTGTCAGAAAAGTCGACGCCTGGGCAGCAGGTCCACGGGCACCACCCAAGAAAAAACCCGCCGGGTTGGGCGGGTTTCGGGGTGGAGGGCGCTTGCAATCAGGTGGGCAGCGCTGCCGGGCGACGGCGACGGACCATGCCCACACCGGCCAGACCGATGCCGAGCAAGGCCAGCATGGCGGGCTCCGGCACGTCGTTGACGCGGACCTGGGTCAGCAGGTCCTGGCGGTTCGGGTTGTCCTTGCCGGCCGTGGTGTCGACCAGCACCAGCAGGCCTTCTGCCATCGGGCCTTTGCCGTTCAGGCTGTCGAGCCAGCCTTGGGCGGTGGATTGAACCGTGCCGCCCGAGGTGAGCTTGAAATCGCCTTTGCTCAGGTTCTTGTCGCTCTCACCGAAGGCCAGTTCCCACAGCGCCACCTGGAATGCGGCTGCGGTGACGTCGTTGGTGACCGAACCGAAGTAGCGGCCCCAGAGTTCGCTGATCAGGCTGCTGGTCGCGTTGTAGCTGGCGCCTTGCAGGGACTTGGCCTGGTAGGGGTTGTCAAACGGCTCCAGCATGGCATCGGGCTCCAGGCAGAAGCTCAGGAACTGCGTCCAGCTGGCGCCCACGGCGGCGGTCACGTGCTTGTAGTCCAGCACGAACAGGCCGGCGGCTGCCGAGCCGCTGGTGCGGTTGTTGAGGGTGAATGCCACGTTGGTGAAGAGCCCGTCGCTGGTGGTGCCGGGCGTGAAGACGGAGCCGACCTTGTTGTCGACGTTCACCTTGTCACCCAGCACCAGAGGGGCTGCGTGGACCTGGGTAAGGGCGCCGAGGGTGAGGGCGAGGGCGGAAGCGAAGTGCGAGAGTTTCATTGGGAGGGTTTGCGTTGGTAAATGTGTCAGATGTAACCAAAAGCACAATCTGAGCCAGCGCGAAGCTTTTCCCGGGTCAAGGCCGTCGCTCCGTGTTTTCCGTGCGTTGAAGCGTGGCCTTCCGTGACCGACCACACAGGTTCTTGCTCTTGCTGTCATAGCTGCACCCTGGCTGCCGGCGGGCTGACGGCCCAAGGTGTCATAAAAACCGACAGCGTCGGTAGCCGTCAAGCCATCAACGGCGCACCCTGCATTTCTTCAATCTGCTCCACCAGCATGTCCACCTGCCCCTGCCAATAGTCACGGCTGCCGAACCAGGGAAAGTTGATCGGGAAGGCCGGGTCGTCCCAGCGCCGTGCGACCCAGGCGCTGTAGTGGATCAGGCGCAGCGTGCGCAGCGGCTCGATCAGCGCGAGCTCGCGCCGGTCGAACGTGCGGAACTGCTCGTAGCCGTCGACCAGCGCGCCGAGTTGCTGCGTCTGCTGGCGGCGGTCGCCGCTGAGCAGCATCCAGAGGTCTTGCACGGCCGGGCCGGTGCGCGCGTCGTCCAGGTCCACAAAATGCGGGCCGGCGCCGGGCTGGCCTTCAGGGGTCCAGAGGATGTTGCCCGGGTGGCAGTCGCCGTGCAGGCGGATGCGCCGGATGCTGTCGTCGTCCAGCAGCGCGCCGGGCTTGAGCACCGGGTGGGCTTCGATCAGGGCCAGCGCTTCAGCCAACGCGGCGGACCAGGCGGTGCGCACCTCGGGCGCCACAGCGGCGTGTTCCATCAACCAGTCGCGTGGCTCGTGGGCGAAGCTGGCGGTGTCCAGCGCCGGGCGCACCTGAAACGGCAGCGCAGCGCCCACGCAGTGGATGCGCCCGAGAAAACGGCCGATCCATTCGAGCACCTCGAAGTTGTCGAGCTCGGGGCGGCGGCCACCGCGGCGCGGGCTCACGGCAAAGCTGAAACCGCCGAAGTGGTGCAGCGTTTCGCCCTGCACGCGCAGCGGTGGCACGGCCGGTATTTCGGCGGCCACCAGTTCTTCGGCGAAGGCGTGTTCTTCGGCAATCTGCGCATCGCTCCAGCGACCTGGGCGGTAGAACTTGGCCACCACCTGGTCCACACCGTTCAGGGGCGACTCCAGGTGGATCTGGTACACGCGGTTTTCGAAGCTGTTGAGAGCGGCCATGCGCCCGTCGCCCCACAGGCCGATGCTGGCCAGCGCGTCCAGCACCACGTCGGGGGTGAGGGCGCTGTAGGGGTGGGTGCTGTTGTTGTCGGATGTCATGGGCCATTGTCGCCCTTGCAGAAGGGCCGATCGGCGCAGCGCACCTATCATCGACCCATGGCAAAAACGAAATCTTCAACCCGTGCCGTGCCCACGTTGCAGGAGCAACTGCCCGAGCTGCGCGAAGGCCAGTCGGTGGCCCTCTTGCAGGAGCTGCACATCCTCACGCGCGAGGGCAAGCTCAACCAGGACACGCGCCGCAAACTCAAACAGGTCTACCACCTGGTGCAGTTCATCGAGCCGCTGCTGGCCGAGGTGCTGGCCGCGCGCGGCGACGTGACCCTGGCCGACCACGGTGCAGGCAAGTCCTACCTGGGCTTCATCCTGTACGACCTGTTCTTCAAATCCAAAGCCACGGGCCGCGTGACGGGCGTGGAAACGCGCGCCGAGCTGGTGGACAAGTCGCGCGCGCTGGCGGCCCAACTGGGCTTCGAGCGCATGGACTTTCTGGCCACCACGGTGCAGGAAGCACTCACGCATCCGGGTTTGCCCCAGCGCATCGACGTGGTGACCGCGCTGCACGCCTGCGACACCGCCACCGACGACGCCATTGCTTTCGGTCTGGCCAAACACGCCAGCCACATGGTGCTGGTGCCGTGCTGCCAGGCCGAGGTGGCCGGTGTGCTGCGCCAGCACAAGGCGCTGAGCCTGTCGCCGAGTTCGGCAGCCAGATCACCAACGTGCTGCGCTGCCTGCAGCTTGAAGCCAGTGGCTACAGCGTCACCGTGACCGAACTGGTGGGGTGGGAGCACTCCATGAAGAACGAGCTGATCCTGGCCCGTAGAATGACCGACGACCGACACGGTGCCCGCGATCGGGCGCGGCAGCGACTGGTGCAGGTGCTCGATGAACTGGGCCTGCCGGAACTCAGGACGCGTTTTGCTGTCGATCAGGTCGCATCAGGTTTGTCCACAGTGACGACATGATTGTTCGCGGTGGCCCTTCGGGTCGCCTGTTTGCCATCTTCCCGGTGTACAAGTCAGCGCCACGCTGATGCCGGTTTGCCTGGTGGTCCTGCGGTGCCGTGCACCTGGGAGCGCCATCCCACAGACCCCATCCTGGAGAGCCTGCCCATGGTCACCGATTTCGCTTTTCTGCTGCAGTCCATAGCCTGGCCTCTGGTGCTGCTGCTGGCCTGGTTTCTGGCCGAGCTGTGCTTCGAGCGCTGGCACATTCCGCGCGTCACCAGCTACGTGGCGGTGGGCCTCATTGGCGGCTTGATCAACCTGCCTGGCCTCACCACCGATGTGCCCGGTCTGCCGTTTCTGGCCAACGTGGCGCTCTCGCTGGTGCTGTTTGAACTCGGTTACCGCATCAACCTGCGCTGGTTTCGCCACAACCCGTGGATGCTGGCGCTCGGTGTGGTCGAGTCCTTCGTCACCTTTGGTCTCATCTACTGGGTCAGCGGCTGGTTTGATTTGCCGGTGGACCACCGCCTCATCATCGCGGCGCTCTCCATCTCGGCCTCGCCGGCCGGTGTGGTGCGCGTGGCCAACGAGCTGCGCAGCGCGGGGCAAGTCACCGAACGCGTGCTGCACCTGTGCGCCATCAACTGCATCTTGTCGGCCGTGGCGCTCAAGCTGGTGGTGGGTTACTGGACCCTCAGCACCTCGGGCGACCTGGTGATGGCGGCCTTTGGCAGCATGTACGTGGTGGCCACCTCGGTGGCCATCGGCGCGCTGATGGGCGTGGCCGTGCCGTGGCTGCTGCGCCAGCGAAACACGCACGAGCGCGGCGTCACGGTGGTGTTTGCCCTGGCCGTGTTGTTGCTCACCACCGCCGCCTACGGTCTCAAGCTCTCGCCGCTGCTCGCCGCGCTCTCGTTCGGCATCGTGGCGCGCGAGCGGCGCGTGCACCTCACCAACGCGCAGCGCGATTTCGGCACCGCGGGCGACCTGCTCTCGGTGTTCCTGTTTG
>LNFM01010953.1_pt1 | contig 12522 bp, 10 predicted proteins | sample 596031 | NCBI WGS metagenome assembly LNFM01 (sample SAMN04254537, study PRJNA301005) | activated carbon metagenome | isolation source: dual media filters at the Ann Arbor, Michigan drinking water treatment plant | place: USA: Ann Arbor
GCCGATGCCTGGGGCAAGACCAGCGTGCAGAACCGCGCCATGGTGCTGCTGAAAATCGCCGACCGTATCGAAGCCAACCTCGAACTGCTGGCCGTGGCCGAAACCTGGGACAACGGCAAGGCCGTGCGCGAAACCCTGAACGCCGACGTGCCCCTGGCCGCTGACCACTTCCGCTACTACGCCGGCTGCATCCGCGCCCAGGAAGGCAGCGCCGCCGAGATCGACGAACACACCGCTGCCTATCACTTCCATGAGCCCCTGGGCGTGGTCGGGCAGATCATCCCGTGGAACTTCCCCCTGCTGATGGCCGCCTGGAAACTCGCCCCCGCCCTGGCCGCCGGCAACTGCATCGTGCTCAAGCCGGCCGAGCAGACGCCGCTGTCGATCACTGTGCTGATGGAGCTGATCGGCGACCTGCTGCCGCCGGGCGTGCTGAACGTGGTGCAAGGCTACGGCCGCGAAGCCGGTGAGGCCCTGGCCACCAGCAAGCGCATCGCCAAAATCGCCTTTACCGGCTCCACCCCGGTCGGTTCGCACATCCTCAAGTGCGCCGCCGAGAACATCATTCCGTCTACTGTTGAGCTGGGCGGCAAGTCGCCGAACATCTTCTTCGAAGACATCATGAACGCCGAGCCTGCGTTTATCGAAAAAGCCGCCGAAGGCCTGGTGCTTGCATTCTTTAACCAGGGCGAAGTGTGCACCTGCCCGTCGCGGGCGCTGGTGCAGGAGTCGATCTACGACGCCTTCATGGTCGAGGTGATGAAGAAGATCAAGGTGATCAAGCGCGGCAACCCGCTGGACACCGAGACCATGGTCGGCGCCCAAGCCTCCGAGCAGCAGTACGACAAGATCCTCAGCTACCTGGAAATCGCTCAGCAGGAAGGCGCGCAACTGCTCACCGGTGGCGCGGCCGAGCGCCTGGAAGGTGACCTGTCCAGCGGCTATTACATCCAGCCGACCCTGCTTAAGGGCAACAACAAGATGCGCGTGTTCCAGGAAGAGATCTTCGGCCCGGTGGTCGGCATCACCACTTTCAAGGACGAAGCCGAAGCCCTGGCGATTGCCAACGACACCGAGTTTGGCCTGGGCGCCGGCTTGTGGACCCGCGACATCAACCGCGCATACCGCATGGGCCGGGCGATCAAGGCCGGTCGCGTCTGGACCAACTGCTACCACCTGTACCCGGCGCACGCTGCCTTTGGCGGCTACAAAAAGTCCGGAGTCGGGCGTGAGACCCACAAGATGATGCTCGACCACTACCAGCAGACCAAAAACCTGCTGATCAGCTACGACATCAACCCGCTGGGCTTCTTCTGATCAGGCTGTAATCCTGCGGCGTGCCGTGCTCCGGGCCGCCGCTCTCGACTGCGAACGCCGCCTGCGGGTGGGATTTGCCGGCGGTTCTGCAAGGCCGCTGTTGACGGCAGCAAATCGGTTTCGCGACGCGGCTTCGGCCGCGTTTTTTATGCGCGTGATGATTCACTACTCGCCGTGAAGGTTTACCGGCGCGTCGGTGCGCTGCCGGCATAGCGGCGGTAGCGCATGGGTGACATGCCAAACCAGCGCAGACAGGCTTTATGAAAACTGCTCGGCTCGCGAAAGCCAAGGGTGGCGGCAATGTATTTGATCGGGCGCGCCGACAGGCACAGCAAGTCATGGGCGGCCTTCAGGCGGGCTTCATCCTGCAACGCGCTGTAGGTCAGTTGCTCGCGCTCCAGGCCATTTTGCAAGCTGCGCGCGCTCAGCCCCAACAGGCGCGCCGTGCTCTCAAGGCTGCAGGGAAAGCCCAGGGCCATCTGCTCGGTCAGGGTGCGACGTGTACGGGCCGCGAGTGAACCGTTGAGCGCCTCTTGCACGCTGGCCCGCAGGTGCTCCTGATGCATCACATGCAGCGTCGGATTGGCGGTGGGCAACACCATGCGCCTGATGTCGGCGCTAAACGTCATGCTGCAGTGGGGTGCGGCAAAAATTAGGTTGTTGCCGAACAAGGCTTCCAGCGCACGCGTGTCGTCCGGTTCTGGATAGCTGAACGCCACTTCCAGTGGCATCACGCGTTCGAAGGGCAGCAGCCAATGGATCAGCCCCAGCGTGAGGGCGTGGCCCATGTCGAGAAAAGCCCGGGGTGCGCTACCACCTGCGGTCGCGGTCTCGATCCCCAGCAGTTTGACGCAATCGTCACGCTGCTCGAGCAACAGCTGCGAGCCGTTGGTGACCAGCACGTGCAGATCGACCAGCGACTGCAAGGCTGCGCCCAGGGTCGGGCTGGACAGCACCGCATAGCAGTGGACACCGAGAACACCGGGGTGAGCATGGGCATAGACGCTGAGCCCGATGTCCGGGTTTTGTGTCAGTGCAGCAGCACGCTCCAACAGCGGGTAGATGCTTGCCAACCGGATGGTACGGCCTGTAACCAGGTCATCCCCAAGGGTGTCGGTCGCGCCACTGAGCAGCGCTTGCAAGCCCGTACCTTGAGTGGCGAGGGCCTTGGTCATGATTTGCAGGCAGGCGGTCGACAGCGTGTGCATGGCGGCTCAAAACGAGGGTGATGGCGGCAATGTTAAGGGTAGGGCGGTGCTGTCGCCTAGCGAGCACGGCGGGACGGGGGTGTTGATCGGCACCGGCTGGGCCGTAGGCGACCACGGACCGCTAACAGGGGCCTGAGGACACTTCTCATTATCGTGTTTGCTCCCTAGGCTGCGCGCATGTGTAAACGCCCGCTGCGTTGGTGGCCTCAGCCGCTGCGTTTTTGTCGATGGCGTCGCCAGGATGCTGCTGCCATCGAGTCAGTGGGTGGCGGTACGCCTTTCCAGGATGTTCTTTAATGTTGGCCACTTGTCGTCTTCCTTCCGCTGAAGAGTGCGTTGAGCACAAACGCATCAACTTTTTCTACACGGAGTTGCAGTGCGGGCATTTTCACCTGCACTACCAGCCGGTGGTGTCTACTCAGGCCCGGCAGCCGCTCTACAACGAAGGCCTGCTGCGTTATCGGCGAAGCGGCCTTGGCTTCAACCCGTTCAGCTTGTTGGAAGGCTATGGCGCCATGCGCCACCTCGACCACTGTGTTGTGCAGCATGTACTCGCAACCTTGCAGGCCAATCCAGACCTGACCCTGGGCTGCAATGTATCTGCCCAGAGCGCGTGCCTCGATGAAGGCTGGGAGCGCACCTTTGAAAGCCTGGCCGCCGCCCCCGAACTGGCCAGCCGCCTGGTGGTGGAAATCACCGAAAGCACGGCCTTCCCAGACACCGCGCGGGCGGTCGAATTTGTCCGGCGTGTGCAGCAGATGGGGTGTCGAGTGGCGGTCGATGACTTCGGCTCCGGCTTCGGAACCTTAGAGTTCATTCAACGCTGCCAGCCGGACATCATCAAGGTTGATCAGGGCTACGTGCGCCGCGCCCGTGACCGGGCGCTGTCGGAGAAGACCCTCGAACATCTGGTAGGACTCTGTCGCACATTGGCGCCGGTGGTGGTGGTCGAAGGCATCGAAACGCTCGCCGACCTCACGCTGGTGCTCAATGCCGGTGGCGAGTGGGGGCAGGGCTATCTGTTCGGTCACCCCGCGGCCGCCCTGGACGGCTTGAGCGAGAACCTGCCAATCAGCGGCTAGCCTGTCCCAGGCGCACGGCCTGTACTGCCGGCCCATGCGCTACCAATGCCAGTGCCAATTCCTCCCAAAGTACCATTTGGCCTCTGCTGGTCGGGGGGCTTAATGGGGGTGCCGGAATTCGCCGGCATCGATAAGAAGAGGACCGCGCCATGTGGACTAAACCCGCGTTTACCGACCTGCGTATTGGTTTTGAAGTGACCATGTACTTCGCCAATCGTTGAGCCGTTTTGCCCCGGCATTGCCGGGGCATCCCACTCGGCATCCTGTCGGACGCGCCTATGTACATTCAGATTCTCGGCTCCGCTGCGGGCGGTGGCTTCCCCCAATGGAACTGCAATTGCCGCAACTGCCAAGGCGTGCGCGATGGCAGCGTGAGGGCAGAGCCGCGCACGCAGTCCTCGATTGCCCTCAGCGACAATGGCCAGGACTGGATCCTGTGCAACGCCTCGCCGGATATCCGCGTGCAGATAGAAGCCTTTCCGGCCCTTAATCCGGCGCGGCACCTGCGTGACAGTGCGATTGTCGGGATCATCCTGCTCGACAGCCAGATCGACCACACCACCGGCTTGCTGACCTTGCGCGAGGGCTGTCCGCACCAGGTCTGGTGCAGCGAGATGGTGCACCAGGACCTGACCAGCGGTTTCCCCCTGTTCAGCATGCTCAGCCACTGGAACGGTGGCCTGCAGCACAACCTGATTACCCTGGACGGCGAGCCCTTCAGCATTCCCGGTTGTGCGAGCCTGGCAATCACCGCGATCCCGCTGCGCAGCAGTGCGCCGCCGTATTCGCCGCACCGTGGCAACCCACACCCCGGCGACAATATCGGCCTGTTTGTCGAAGACCTGCGCAGCGGCGCCACGCTGTTCTATGCACCAGGCCTGGGCCAGGTCGATGAGGCGCTGCTGGCCTGGATGCGCCGCGCCGACTGCCTGCTGGTCGATGGCACGCTGTGGCGCGATGACGAGATGCGTGTGTGCGAGGTGGGCGACAAGCTCGGCAGCGAAATGGGTCACCTGTGCCAGAGCGGCCCCGGCGGCATGATCGAGGTGCTCGATGGGCTGCCCGCCAGGCAGAAGATTCTGATCCACATCAACAACACCAACCCGATCCTGGATGCCGACTCTGCCGAGCGTGCCGAGCTGAGTGCGCACGGCATCGAGGTCGCGTTCGATGGCATGCACATCGTTTTGTAGGGTGCGCTGTGCGCACCAGGAGTCCTGATGAGCCAACCCGCCATGAGCCCTGCCGAGTTCGAGCAGGCATTGCGCGCCAAGGGCGCGTACTACCACATTCACCACCCGTTCCACCGGGCGATGTACGCAGGCAACGCCAGCCGCGAGCAGATTCAGGGCTGGGTGGCCAACCGCTTCTACTACCAGTTGAATATTCCGCTCAAGGACGCAGCGATTCTGGCCAACTGCGCCGACCGCGATACGCGCCGCGAGTGGCTGCAGCGCATCCTTGATCATGATGGCGTGAGCGGCGAGGAGGGCGGTATCGAAGCCTGGCTGCGCCTGGCCGAAGCCGTGGGCCTGGAGCGCGAGCAGGTGCTGTCCCAGGAGTTGGTGTTGCCCGGCGTGCGCTTTGCCGTGGACGCCTACGTCAACTTCGCCCGCCGGGCGTCCTGGCAGGAGGCCGCCAGCAGCTCGCTGACCGAACTCTTCGCCCCGCAGATTCACCAGTCGCGCCTGGACAGTTGGCCGCAGCATTACCCCTGGATCGATGCCGAAGGCTATCGCTACTTCCGCACCCGTCTGCAACAGGCGCGTCGGGATGTCGAGCATGGCCTGCGCATTACCCTGGCGCACTACAGCACCTTCGAGGCACAGCAACGCATGCTGGAGATCCTGCAATTCAAGCTGGATGTGCTGTGGAGCATGCTCGATGCCATGAGCATGGCCTACCAGTTGGAACGGCCGCCGTATCACACGGTGACCACCGAGCGGGTATGGCACCGGGGGATCGCGTTATGAAGCCCAAGCCATTGGTGCACACGGCGCACCCTACAGCCACCACATTCCACGTAGGGTGCGCCGTGCGCACCGCAACGGAGCCGAAATCATGACAACGACGCTCCTGCCCAAGGTGCCCGTCATTCGCCGCGGCTTTCGCCTGCAATTCGAGCCGGTGCAGAACTGCCATGTGCTGCTCTACCCGGAAGGCATGATCAAGCTCAACGACAGCGCCAGCGAGATCCTGCAGCAGGTCGATGGCCAGCGTTCGGTGGCGCAGATCATCGACAGCCTGGATCAGCGCTTCACCGATGTGCCCGGTCTCGACGAAGACATTCTTGCCTTTATGGAGGTCGCCTGTGCTCAGTTCTGGATCGAGCTTCGCTAAACCGGGACACGAGGCGGGGCCGCCGTTGTGGTTATTGGCGGAGCTGACCTACCGCTGCCCGCTGCAGTGCCCGTACTGCTCCAACCCCCTGGATTTCGCCCAGCAAGGCGCCGAGCTGAGTACCGCCGAGTGGATCGAGGTGTTCCGCCAGGCCCGCGCGCTGGGCGCAGCACAGTTGGGTTTTTCCGGTGGCGAGCCGCTGGTGCGCCAGGACCTGGCCGAGCTGATCAAGGCCGCTCGCGATCTGGGTTACTACACCAACCTGATCACCTCCGGCATCGGCCTGACTGAAGCGCGTATCGCCGAATTCGCCGACGCGGGCCTGGACCATATTCAGATCAGCTTCCAGGCCGCCGACGAGGAGGTGAACAACCTGCTGGCCGGCTCGAAAAAGGCCTTCGCCCACAAGCTGGCCATGGCCCGTGCGGTGAAAGCGCACGGTTACCCGATGGTGCTGAACTTCGTCACCCACCGGCACAACATCGACAATATCGAACGAATCATCGAGCTGTGCCTGGAGCTGGAGGCCGACTTCGTCGAGCTCGCCACCTGCCAGTTCTATGGTTGGGCCGAACTCAATCGCGCCGGCTTGCTGCCGACCCGTGCCCAGCTTGAGCGGGCCGAGCGCATCACCCAACAGTGGCGCGACAAGCTGGCCGCGGAAAACCACCCGTGCAAACTGATCTTCGTCACCCCGGACTACTACGAGGAACGCCCCAAGGCTTGCATGAACGGTTGGGGCAACCTGTTTCTCGACATCACCCCGGATGGCACCGCACTGCCATGCCACAGCGCGCGGCAGTTGCCGGTGCAGTTTCCCAATGTGCGCGAGCACAGCCTTGAGCATATCTGGCGGCATTCCTTCGGCTTCAACCGCTTTCGCGGCGACGACTGGATGCCCGAGCCGTGCCGCAGCTGCGACGAGAAGCACAAGGACTTCGGCGGCTGCCGCTGTCAGGCTTTTATGCTCACCGGCGACGCCAGCAATGCCGATCCGGTGTGCAGCAAGTCGGCGCACCATGGCGTGATTCTCGCGGCACGCCAGCAGGCCGATGAAGCGCCGCTGGGCCTGAGCGACCTGCAATACCGCAACGACAAAGCCTCACGCATCATATGCAAGGCGTAGGGTGCGCCGTGCGCACCGCCCCCAACCTGATCTGGAGCGCCGCGCAGGCCGCGACCGCCAGTGCTGACTTCGCCGAGTTGCACGCCGCCCACGGCGGTTTGCTCTGGGTGGCGTTCGACCCGCAGCAGGCCCGTTGTGGCCTGTTCTTCTGCCGCGGCGGTGTTGTGAGAGAGCTGACACCGCCGGGGTTCTCCGTGCGCAGCCGCGTCTACGAGTACGGTGGTGGCGCCTGCTGCGCCACGGAGCAGGGCGTGGCCTTCGTCAATGAACGCGACCAGCAAATCTATTGCATCGATATCGCTGAGGGGGCTGGTGCGCACAGCGCACCCTACCCACTGAGTGATTCGCCTCACGGCCGCTATGGCGACCTGTCTTTCGTGTCGGCCTGGCAGGCGCTGCTGGCCGTCGAGGAAAGCCATGAACAGGCCGCGGTGGTGCACCGCTTGGTGCGCATCGGCCTCACAGGCAAGCGCGATGTGTTGGTCGAGGGTGCCGATTTCTATGCGTCACCGGTGGCGGATGGCGAGGGGCGGCGCCTGGCCTGGATTGAGTGGGATCGGCCCGATCAACCCTGGGTCGCTACGCGCCTGTGCCAGCGCGAGTCGGGTGAACGTACCCAAGTGCTGGCCGGGCAGGCGGGTGATCAGTCCCTGCAACAACCCCGTTTTGATGAGCAGAATCGCTTGTGGGTGTTGAGCGACCAGGCTGGTTGGTGGCAACCCGCCTGTGTTGATCGCGACGTTGGGCTGCAGGCTGCACCCTACGATCACGCGCCGGCACCCTGGCAGGTGGGCGGTCGAACCTATCTACCGCTTGAGCATGATGAGCTACTGCTGACGCGTTTTGAGCAAGGTTTCGGCGTACTGCTGGACGTAGGGTATTGCGGGTCCGCCCAGGCCGTGCGCACCAACTCTCTGGCCTGCGAAGTCATTGGTGCGCACAGCGCACCCTACGCAGAGAGGCAGCTGGCCGAAGGGTTTACGCGTTTCCGTAGCCTGGCTGCCGATAGCGAATATTTCTACTGCATCGCGGCTGCGCCGGATCGACTGCCGGCAGTGCTGGCCATCAGCAGGGACGATGGGGTGGTCAGCATACTGGCTGGCGGTGAACAGCCCTTGCCCGAGCAGCACCTGTCGCGACCCGAGCCCTTGAGTTGTGAGGTGGGCGAGGGCGAGCGTTGCCACGGTTTTTTCTACGCCCCGATTTCAGCTGAAGCATGCCCACCACTGGTGATCTTTCTGCACGGCGGCCCGACCTCGGCCTGCTACCCGGTGTTCGACCCGCGCATCGCTTTCTGGACGCTGCGTGGTTTCGCCGTGCTCGACCTCAATTACCGTGGCAGCAGCGGCTATGGCCGCGCTTATCGTGTGCGCTTAGCCGGGCAGTGGGGCGAGCTGGAGGTGGCGGACATTGGCGCCGCCATCGATACGCTTGCGGCCAGCCAGCGCATTGACCCGCAGCGGGTGTTTGTCCGCGGCGCGAGTGCCGGTGGCTTCAGCGCATTGCGGGCCTTGGTCGAACTGCCGCAGTTGCGCGGTGGCGCCAGTCTCTACGGCGTGAGTGATCCACTGGCGCTGCGGAGGCTGACTCACAAATTCGAGGCCGACTATCTGGATTGGCTGATCGGCGATCCCGAGTGCGATGCCGAGCGCTACCAGCGCCGTACCCCGTTGCTGCAAGCGGAACGGATCACGGTACCGGTGATTTTTTTCCAGGGAGGGCTGGATGCTGTGGTGGTGCCGAGCCAGACCGAAGCCATGGTCGCGGCATTGCGTCAGCGGGGTGTGGCGGTTGCCTATCGCCTGTTCGCTGACGAGCGCCACGGTTTTCGCCAGGCCGCGCACTTGGCCGAGGCGCTGGACGCCGAGCTGGCGTTCTATCGCCACTGCCTGGCGTAACTTCGCCCTTGGTGCAATTGCATTAGGGCATGGATGCAGTACGCTGGCGGCCATTCGAGAACAACAAAAAACAGGCAATTGCATGAGCCAGACGTTGAGCCAACTGCGCAAGTTCGTCTCGCCAGAAATCATCTTCGGTGCCGGCTGCCGGCATAACGTGGCCAACTACGCCAGCACCTTCGGCGCACGCAAGGTGTTGGTGGTGTCCGATCCCGGTGTGGCCGCTGCCGGCTGGCTGGGAGATGTCGAGCGCAGCCTGCAAGGGCAGGGCATCGATTATTGCGTCTACACCCAGGTCTCGCCCAACCCGCGGGTCGAGGAGGTCATGCTCGGCGCCGAAATCTACCGAGCCAACAACTGTAACGTGATCGTCGCCATCGGCGGCGGCAGCCCGATGGATTGCGCCAAAGGCATCGGTATCGTGGTTGCCCACGGTCGCAGCATTCTTGAGTTCGAGGGTGTCGACACCATTCGCGTGCCCAGCCCGCCGTTGATTCTGATCCCCACCACGGCTGGCACCTCGGCGGACGTTTCGCAGTTCGTGATCATCTCCAACCAGCAGGAGCGGATGAAGTTCTCCATCGTCAGCAAGGCAGTCGTCCCTGACGTCTCGTTGATCGATCCGGAAACCACCCTGAGCATGGACTCGTTCCTCAGCGCCTGTACCGGCATTGATGCGTTGGTGCACGCCATCGAGGCATTCGTCTCCACCGGCAGCGGGCCGCTGACCGATACCCACGCGCTGGAAGCGATGCGCCTGATCAACGGCAACCTGGTGCAGATGATCGCCAACCCCCACGACATCGCCCTGCGCGAGAAAATCATGCTGGGCAGCATGCAGGCTGGCCTGGCGTTTTCCAACGCCATTCTCGGCGCCGTGCATGCCATGAGCCACAGCCTCGGCGGCTTTCTCGACCTGCCGCATGGTATGTGTAACGCGGCGCTGGTCGAGCATGTGGTGGCCTTCAACTACAACGCGGCGCCCGAACGTTTTCGCCATGTGGCCGAAACCCTCGGCATCGATGTGCGCGGCCTCAATCACGGGCAGATTCGACAGCGTCTGGTCGAGCATCTGGTGGCGTTCAAACAGGCGGTCGGCTTCCACGAGACACTCAAGCTCCATGGTGTGTCCATGAGCGATATTCCGTTCCTCTCGGCCCATGCCATGGAGGACCCGTGCATCCTCACCAACCCAAGGGAGTCCAGTCAGCGTGATGTCGAGGTTGTCTATGCCGAAGCCCTCTGACGGCGGCGCCAGCCAGCGCGAGGCGCTCAACAGCCTGCTTGGGCTTGGCAGTCACTCGGCGCGCAAGAGCCATTACCCCGAGCTGCTGGCGCGCCTGGAGGACCTGGAAACCGAGCGCAACCGCTACAAGTGGTTGTTCGAACACGCCGTGCACGGCATTTTCCAGGCCAGCGTGCGGGAGGGGTTGCTGGCTGCTAACCCGGCGTTGGCGCGGATGCTCGGCTACGACGACCCCTGTGATGTGCTGTTATCGCTCAATGATCTGGCCCGCGATCTGGTGGTTGGCGGCCCAGATGAGTTGCAACACATGCGTGCTGTTCTGCGTGACGCACCGGGGTTGCTCAATTACGAAACGCGCCTTCGTCGCAAGGATGGGCGAATCATCGATGTGATGATGAACCTGCTGCTCAAGCCCGACCGTCAGGGTGTTTTCGAGGGTTTTGTCGCTGACATTACCGAGCGTAAACAGGCCCAGCAGCGCCTGGTGTTGATGAATGAAGAGCTCGAGGCGCGGGTCAGTGCGCGCACCGCAGAACTGCAAGAGGTCAATGCCAACCTGCAGCGGCAGATCATCGAGCGTGAGCGGATTGAACTGGCGTTGCGTGACGCGCGTGATGCCGCTGAGGAGGCCAACCGCAGCAAGGACAAGTATTTGGCTGCCACCAGCCATGACTTGCTGCAGCCGCTCAATGCTGCACGTCTGTTGATTTCTACCTTGCGTGAGCGGCCGTTGCCGGCGCCGGAGAAAATCCTGGTGGAACGCAGCCACCAGGCTCTGGAAGGCGCCGAAGACCTGCTCACTGACTTGCTCGATATTGCCCGGCTCGACCAGGCGGCCATCAAGCCGGATATCGACGTCTATACCCTGGACGAGCTACTGGCGCCGCTGGCGTCGGAGTTCCAGCCGGTTGCCGAGGCCGCGGGCCTTGGGCTGCGCGTGCGCCTGGGGCATCAACTGATACGCACCGACTTCAGGCTGCTAACGCGCATTCTGCGCAACCTGCTCAGCAACGCTTGTCGCTACACCGAACAAGGGGGCGTATTGCTCGGCGTGCGTGCACGTGGCGATAGCCTGGAGTTGCAGGTCTGGGACACCGGTCGCGGGATCGCCAGCCACCAGATTGGAGAGATCTTCCAGGCGTTCAATCAACTGGATATCGGCCACTCCACCGCACGCAAAGGCGTAGGGCTGGGTCTGGCAATTGTTGATCGGATCGCGCGAATTCTCGGTTATCCACTGACGGTGCGCTCCCAGCCGGGGCGTGGTTCGGTGTTCAGCATTCGGGTGCCCGTGGCCAGCGAGCAGCGGGTACGCAAGGTGGAGTGGCATGCGACGCCTGCGCCTGTGGTCGACCCTTTACCGGGGCGACGGCTGCTGGTCATCGACAATGAGCCGAGCATCCTGCACAGCATGCAGGCGCTGCTGGAGCAGTGGGGCTGCCGCGTTGTCTGTGCGCCGGACCAGGCCACTGCGGTACGCGAACTGCAGGGGCTGGCACCGGATATGATCCTGGCCGATTTTCATCTGGAAAACGGCATGCGCGGCTGCGAGGCGGTTGCCCACTTGCGCGACCTCTTCGGTGTGCGGATTCCGGCGGTGATGATCACCGCTGATCGTAGCGACAGTTGCCGCGGCGAGTTGCAGCGCCTGGGTATGCCGCTGCTCAACAAGCCGGTTAAGCCCGGCAAACTGCGCGCGGTCATTAGCCAGCTGTTGGGCGAGACGAGCACGCTGTAGCGTGGCAACCCTCACGGTTTTCTCGCTGCACTGGCCTATGGCTATGTTTAGAGTGAACCTAGCGTGCGCGGTGGCGGTCTAGGTGAGGTTAATCAGGAGAACCTCACCATGCAAAAACAATCGATGTTCCGCCGTATCGCTGCTGCACTGGCTGTCTTCCACGTACTGATGGTCGTTCAAGTCCCCATGGCCAACGCGGCGATGGTGGGCACGGCCGAAGTGATCAACGCCCAGCAGGAGCAGGTTGATCGCCAGCAACTGCTGAGCATGCTCGACGACCAGGGCGTGCAGGACAAGCTGCAGGCCATGGGTGTCGAGCGTGATCAGGTCGAAACCCGTATCAACAGCCTCACCAACGCCGAGCTGGCACAGTTCAACCAGCAGCTGTCCGAAGCACCTGCCGGTGCCGGTGTCCTGGGTGTGATCGTGTTGTTCTTGGTTATCTTCATCATCACCGATATGCTCTGCGCGACTAATGTCTTCAGTTTCGTGAAATGCATAAACCGTTGATCGACCTGCGTTACCTGCCACTGCTGTTCGCTTTACTGCTGACCGCCTGCGCGAAGT
>LNFM01010955.1_pt1 | contig 12521 bp, 16 predicted proteins | sample 596031 | NCBI WGS metagenome assembly LNFM01 (sample SAMN04254537, study PRJNA301005) | activated carbon metagenome | isolation source: dual media filters at the Ann Arbor, Michigan drinking water treatment plant | place: USA: Ann Arbor
CGCCGGCCGGGTCCAGGATAGCGATCTCGCCCTCCAGCACCACCATGAACGGATAGCTCCGGGCGCCGATCTCGACGAGGACCGTGCCCGCCGTGGCGGCGAGCTCGGTGCCACGGCGACGAAGCACCTCGATCTGGGGCGAGGACAAGGCGAATCCATCGGCGTGGGCCACCGACGCACCTCCGGTTCTTCAGTGCTGGAGCCGGAACTCCACCGTCGCCCCAGCAAAGCAGATCCATGGTGTCCGCCGCCGGGCACCGCGTCCCGCGGAGCCGGGCCGCCGGAATCGCCGGTTCCGCCCATCCGGCATCCGGTGCGCTCCGGGACACGCTCCGCCGCGCACCGGACGCCTCGAACGCGCCGGGCCGCGACGCTCATCTCGGGCAACCGATCGCAATGAGGGAGGCGGCCATGCGTCGCACGCATGTCGTGGTGGCGGGACTGGTGGCGGGGCTCGGCGCGGCTGCGGGCATCGCGGTATCCACCGGGCCGGACGACGGTACCGCCATCCGGGCGTGCGCCGACGCGCACCGCGTCCTGCGGCTGGCCCCCGCCGGCGGCTGCGAGCCGAAGCAGCGGACCGTGGAATGGGCCCGCACCGGGCCCGCCGGCCCGCAGGGACCGGCCGGGGTGCAGGGTCCCGCGGGGCCACCCGGGCCGGCCGGTGCCGCCGGGCCCGCCGGCCCGCTGCTCACCGAGTACCCGCCCGGACAGCTCGTGCGCGGGGTGTTCGCGGTCGACCCGTCCCGTCCCGAGGCCCTCCCCGTTCCCCGCGGACTGCGCTGGTCACGGGAAGCGGCGGTGAGCCTCGCCTTCGCGATCCGGGCCGCGCTGCCGGCATCGCACGTCCACGTGATCCCCCTGAACCCGGTGGCCGCCGACCCCGCGTGCCCGGGGACACTGGAGGACCCGCGGGCGGCGCCCGGGCACCTCTGCATCCACCTCCGGGCGCGGATGGCGCCGTTCTCCAGCCCGGAGCCCATCCCGACCGTGACGGTACGCCCGGTGGCGACCGCGGCCGTCGAGCGCTGGGGGTTCGTGATCACCGCCATCTGGACATGCGGCACCATCAACGCGCCGGAGTGCACGGCAGCCGCCCGGCCCGCGGTCGGCACCTGGGCCCTGACCACACCCTAGGACGGGTGCGCGGTGCGACCGCCCCGGCCGGCCGCACCCCCTGAGCGCCACACAGATGACCTCGCAGCCACGGACACCTCCGGCGGGCACGCCGCCGCCATACCCCTCGCCGCTCGAGACGACGTGGACGCGGCGCCTGGCCGTGACGTCACTCGTCCTCGGCGCCATCGGACTGCTCGTCGGCGCGGCTCTGATCGCGCTGCGCGGCAACAACTGTGACCCGTACACGGGGGCCGCCGATCCGGAGACCCTCAGGATCATCACGTGGGTGGTGCTCCCGTGCGGGGCGATCGGGGCGGTGCTCGGCTTCGCCGTCGTGATTCTCCCCAGGGTGCTGCAGGAGCCGCCCTCCGTCCGGCCGTGGATCGCCCGGCTGGGCCTGCTGAGCGGCTGCGTCGTCCTGGCCGGGGCACTGGGAGGGATGCTCAACGACTACACCTGCGCGATGACCTTCGACTGACGCGCGCACTCCCGGCCGACCGCGACTCGTCGCGCCGATGGCCGGCAGCCCACGCCCGGGAACCGGCCGCACCGCTGACCGGGCCGATGGTTGGCGCTCCCACGCCCGGGAACCAGATGGATGACGGGCACACCGTGCCCCACCAGCCCCAGGGGGACGCCATGACCACCGGAACCGGCATGCAGCCGCAGGAACCCCCGGAGATCCCCACCGAGGACCTCACGCCGGAGGAACTGCAGGACGAGGCGTTTCGCACCCGCGATGGCGCGGGCTCGGGTGAGCCCCTGGACCCGGCGATGGCGCCGGTCATCGAGGCCGGCGGTGGCGTGGCCGAGGGCTTCGAGCAGAGCGAGGCCCTGCTGGTCGATCACGCCGAGGGCGCCGAGGGCGGGACCGAGCGGATCCTGCGGGACGCGTTCACCCCCGAGGCCGGCCAGGAGCACGGCGTCTACGGCGAGGCCGACGAGGAGGCCTCCAGCGAGCGCACCGACCGCTGACTAACCCAGGGCGGCGAACCCGAGGCCGATGTCCACCAGCGAGACCCGTTCCAGGGTGGGGACATCGGCCAGCGGGACCCAGCGGGCCTCATCGGTGGACCCACCCACCTCGTGGCGCAGCTCGCCGCCCGTGATGCGGGCCTCGAAGACCACCCGCACCGCCTTGAGCGGCCGCGGGTCCTGGGAGCGGATACGGGAATGGGGCTCGATGACGTGGGTGTCCACGCCCAGCAGCCGCACGGGCTCCACGGTGAACCCGGTCTCCTCCAGCACCTCGCGCGCCAGGGTCTGCTCCGGGCGCTCGTGGAGGTCGGCGCCGCCGCCCGGGAGGGTCCACGCGCCGGCGCGGCGGCCCTCACCGTTCCAGAAGGCGAGCAGGACGTGGGCGTCCTCGACGATGACGCCGTAGGCGGCCAGGCGCGTGTCGAACGGGGCGGGATCGGCCACCGCATGACGATACGGCACGTTCCACCGGCGCCGTCCCGGGCTCAGCCGCGCTGGGTGGCCTTCCGGAGCCGCTTGCGGGCGCGCTTCTCGGCGTCCAGGTGGCCCTCAAGCTCGGAGATGGAGTCCCGGAGCTTGCCGATGCGCTGCTCGACGGCCTGCAGCTCGCTGGCGGTGGCATCACGCGCCCGGCGCACCGCGTCATCCTCCGACACGGCCAGCTGGGCGGCGGCCGAGCCGTCGCCGGTCAACCGGATCTCACCATCGTCGACGAACGCGGCGCGGTCGAGCTCCAGCACCTCGTCGCCCATCGACAGGTAGATCGTGGACGGGGTCACGGAGCTGACCGGAAGGGGCCGGGGATCGGCACCCACGAGCCAGAACTGTTCGGGAACGGCGGGCATGGGACTGGTGTACCCGCCCGGCGCGGCCCCCACACACGCGTCGGACTCGGGGTGCCGGTGGCCGCCGCCAGGCGGGCCGGCCCCCGGGACCGCCCACCACCGCAGAAGCGCGCCCTGCCACCGGGCGCCCTGGTCCGGCATCCCCGAGCCGTTCGCCTGCACGGTCCCGGTGCCCGGCGGGCGCCACGCCAAACGCGTCGCGGGGCGCCGCCGGCGGTCAATCCTCCAGGCGGGTCACCCGGGGAGTGGCCTCGTCGCGGGCGATGGCGCGGTCCATGTCGGCAACGGCCTCGGCGCGAGCGATCTGCGGTGTGGGCGCCGGGGTCGTCTGCCGGTCGCGCACCGCCTGACGGGCCTCCTCCCAGTACCCCGAGCGGCGGTAGTACTCGTAGATCTGCTGTTCGCGCTCCGGCGTGAGCTCATGGCCGTCGTCCAGCACGGGCGCCGACGCCAGGTGCTCGCGGGTGTACGGCACCACGATGTACGGATCGCCGTTGTCGTCGACGTACCGCGCCTCGTCGATGGGGATCGCGCCCCGGCCGCGGCCGAGCATCCCGGTGCCAACCACCAGGTACCGCACGTAGCGGGCCTCGGCGTCCAGGTAGACGTCGGTGACCTTGCCGACACGGTCGCCGGCCGCGTCGCACACGTCCATGCCCTTGATGTGGTTGAGCGAGGGCAGCCGCGTCGACCGGGGGTACTCCTCCGGGCCGATCCGGGCCTCGCCGGACTCCGGCGCCTGCGGTTCGATCGCATCACTCATGAGATCCCCCTTCACTGGGATGGCGTTCGAGTGCCACCGGGGAGTTCCCGTATCGGACCCCGCGCAACCCCCGCTCGTCACCCGGCGCGCGCACCGGCTACGCTCGAACGGCGCGCCAACCGTCATCCCATCGAGGATCGCTCACCGTCCGACGCCTCTCGCTCCTGTTCTGCGCGGTCGCGGCGGCCTACGCCCTGGGATCGCAGCTGTCCTCCTCGTGGTTCGGGGCGGACGGGCAGAACGCCTCGTTCTTCCCCGCCGCGGGCGTCACCCTGGCGGCGCTGCTGCTCACCTCGCGCAGCGCCTGGCCGGTGGTCCTGGCCGCCGCGTTCGGCGCCGAGGTCGCCGTCGACCTCCTGCACGGGATCGCCCTCGCCCCATCCCTGGGCTACGCGGTCGCGAACACCGTGCAGCCGCTGGTGGCGGCGCTCGTCCTCACCCGGCTGAGCCCCGCGCTCGACATCGGCCGGATCCGTGACCTGGCGGCCTTCCTGGTGGCCGGCGTGGTGCTCGCGCCCCTGCTGGGCGGCGTCCTGGGCGCGAGCGCGTTCACGTTCCTCGACGACGGCGACGGGTTCCTGAGGTTCGCCGGCGAGTGGTGGGTCGGCGACGGCCTGGGGGTGCTGGTGGTGGGCGGCGCGATCCTCGGGTTCCGGTCCGAGTCGGCACGGACGACCACCCGCAGGCGCGCAACCGAGACGGCCGGGCTCACGGCCGTCGCGGCCCTGTCCACCGCGGGCGTGTTCTGGCTCGGGATCTTCGGCCTCGGCTACGTCACCCTCATGGCGCTGCTCGCGAGCGGCTTCCGGGTGGGCACCCGCGGGGTGGCGCTCGCCGGGGCGGCCGTGGCGTTCATCGGCGCGGAGGCGGTCGCGTCCGGCCACGGGTACCTGGACAATCTGCAGGTGTCACCCAGCGAGGGCCTGCTGTACCTGCAGCTCGCCATGGCCGTGCTCATCGCGACGGCCTTCTCCGTCGCCGCCGAGGTCGCCGGACGCGAACGCACAGCGGGCGAACGCCGCGCCGCCGAACGGTTCCGCATGATGGCCGACCATGCCCCGGCGATGCTGTGGGTCACCAACCGTGACGGGCGGTGCACGTACCTGAGCCGCGGCTGGTCGGAGTTCACCGGGCGGCGCGAGGGCAGCGGGCTGGGCAGCGGCTGGCTGAGCGTGCTCGACCCGCGCGATAGGGAGCGCGTGCGACTGGCCCACGAATGGGCGACCGCCAACCGGGAGGCCTTCACCCTCGACTACCGGCTGCGGCGCGCCGACGGCGTCTACCGCCGGGTGATCGACGCCGGCCGGCCCCTGCACGGCCCCGACGGCGAATGGGTGGGCTTCATCGGATCGGTCATCGACGTGCACGAGCGCGCCGAGGCGGAGGACGCCCTTCGCACCAGCGACGCCCGCTTCAAGGCGCTGTTCGAGTCCATCGACGAGGGCTACTGCCTGGCCGAGATGGTCGTGGACGACCACGGCACCCCGGTGGACTACCGATTCCTGGAGGCCAACCACCTCTTCGGGGCGATGACCGGCATGCACGACGCGGTGGGCCAGCGGGCCCGCGATCTGGTGCCGGACCTCGAGGACGAGTGGATCGAGACCTACGCGCGTGTCGCGTTCGGCGGGGAGACGCTGCGGTTCGAGAACGGCTCCGAGGCGATGGGCCGCTGGTTCGACGTCTTCGCCACGCCGGTCGAACCGCACGGACGGTTCGCGTTGGTGTTCAAGGACGTCACCGAGCGCCGCATCGCCGAGACCGCGCTGCGCGAGAGCGAGCTGGAGCAGCGGCGGGCACGACGCAGGGCCGAGCTGCTCACCGAGGTGATCGGGGGCCTGGAGGCCGTCGAGGGCGTCACGGCCCGCGCGGCGCGGCTCGTCGAGCTCTTGGTGCCGCGGGTGGCGGACCGCGCGGTGGTCACGGTGCCGGGCGACCCACCGGTCGTCCTGGCGCACGCGCCGCACACCATCGACCACCCCGCCCCGCATTCGGAAGCCGAGGTCCCCATCGAGACGGGTGAGCGCAGGGAGGCCTCGCTCACGCTCGGGCTCATCGATCCCGAGCGGCGCCCGTACTCCGATGCCGACCGGGCCTTCTTCGCGAACCTCGGCGCGCGCGCCGGGGCCCTCATCACCAGCGCGCGCATCCACGAGGAGGAGCACCGCGTCGCGATGTCCCTCCAGCGCGCGCTGCTGCCCACCGCGGTGCAGGTGGACCCGGCCGTGGACGTCGCGGCGCGCTACGCGGCGGCCACCGGGACGCTCGAGGTGGGCGGCGACTGGTACGACACGTTCCCCCTCGACGACGGCCGCATCGGCCTGGCAGTGGGCGACGTGGTGGGGCACGGCCTGGAGTCGGCGGCCACGATGGGCCGGCTGCGGACCGCCCTCGCGGCGCTCGCCCCCCACTCCGGCGGACCGGGCGAGCTGCTGTCACGGCTCCAGCGGTTCACCGACGGCCCCAACGGCACGGGCTTCGCGACCGCCTGCTACGCGATCCTCGACCCCGCCACCGGCGTGCTGGAGCACGCCTCGGCCGGGCACCCGCCCTGCTTGGTGGTCGCACCGGACGGCGGGACACGCTGGCTGGAGGACGGCCGGTCGGTCCCGCTCTGCGCACTCGGCGGCGGAGGCCGGCCACAGGCCACCACGGTCCTCGAACCGGGGTCGCTGCTGCTGCTGTTCACCGACGGGCTCGTGGAGCGCCGAGGCGAGTCGCTTCAGGAGGGGATGGACCGGCTGGCGCGGGTCGCGTGCGCGCTGCACGAGGCCCCGGTGGAGGAGATCTGCGACGGGGTGCTGGACGCGATGGTGGGCGGGCATGACCGGGCCGACGACGTGGTGCTGATGTGCCTGCGCTTCACGCCCGTCCCGGCACCGGCCTTCCGGATGGCCTTCCCCGCCCTGCCCGAGGAGCTGCGCCACGCCCGCGCGGCCACCCGGTCCTGGCTCACCTCGCGCGGTGTGCAGGAGCCGCAGCGCACCCGCGTGCTGGTGGGTCTGGGCGAGGCATGCTCGAACGCCATCCGCCACGCCTACGCCGGCGGCGCGCCGGGGCTCGTGCGGATCGAGCTCGTCGACGGTGCCGAGGGGCGCTTCTCGGTGCGCGTCTCCGACACCGGCGCATGGCGGGTCCGGCCACCCCACACACCCGAGGGCGGGTACGGTATGCGCGTGATGCGGGGGCTCAGCGACGACGTGGTACTCGACACCGGTGACGATGGCACCACGGTGAGCTTCGAGATGGCGGTGCCGGCGCACCGCGGATGAGCGGCCCCCTGGCCAGCATCCGGGCGGACCGCGGACCCGCCGGCGCCCTCACGCTCGCGATCTCCGGCGAGGTGGACGTCTCCAACGCCGACGACGTGCACCGGGAGTGCGTGGCCCACATGGACGGCGAGGTCCACGCGACCCTCGACCTCACCGGCGTGCGCTACATCGACAGCGCCGGGCTGCGGCTCCTGGTGGCCCTGTGGCAGCACGCCGCCTCAACGGGCGGTTCGCTGCGCGTCGCCGCCCCGCAGGACGGCTTCGTGGCCGAGCTCCTGGCCGTCACCGGGCTGGCGGAGCAGCTGCGCGGCCAGTGATCCGCCCGTCGGGCGTCACTGAGATCCCGTTGAACAGGGCGCTCTGAACCCGGCTGTTATCTTCGTATGAGTATTCCCCCTCGTGTTTCGCACCTCGCCCACCGGGAACGGGAGGGTGCGAGGGTTCGACGCGAGGAGGCTCGCCGTGATGGGCACCAATGGTGGGAACGAACCGACCGCGGAACCCCGGGAGCCGACGCCGCCCCCGGATGACGACGGGGTGGACGAGGCCTCGGAGGAGTCCTTCCCCAGCTCGGATCCACCGTCGACCGGGATGCCGGCCGTGAGCGGCCGGAGCCGCACCACCGCCGCCACCTGACGGCCCCGGGTTTGCGCGGGCCCGTGGGCGGGCAGGGCTCGCCATCGGATGCGAGCAGGAGGTGACGCGGTGCCCGGATACGACGAACTGCCATCGACCCTCCGCAGGTCCGGCGAACGGGCCAGGCGCACGTGGGCCCAGGCACACGACGGCGCGGTCGCGACCTACGGTGAGGGCGAACGCGCCCACCGGACCGCCTGGGCGGTGCTCAAGCACACGCACGAACGTGTGGACGACCGCTGGGTCCCCAAGGACCGGCCGGGCCCCAGCGACCCCCGTTCGGCGGGGACCGCCGCCCAGAAGCGCCGCGGTGAGGGCGAGACCTTCGGCGGCGTGGACCACGACGGCAGCACCCGGCAGGAACTCTACGAGCGGGCCCGCCGTCTGGACGTGACCGGCCGCAGCCGGATGTCGAAGGCCGAGCTGGCCCGCGCCATCGCGCGCGCCCAGCAGGCGGCCTCCCGCGGCTGACGTCGACGGGGGTGTCTCCGGCCCCCCGCCCGGAGACACCCCCGTCGGCGTCGCGCTAGCGGTTCGGCGGCGCCACGAAGTCCGTGACCCCGACCAGTGCCAGCAGGTTCACCACGTGGCGGGGGGTCGACGGGCCGGGTTCGGGGATTCGCAGCTCCGCACCCTCGGGCAGCGCCCGCCGGCGTGTGCGCACGAGCGCCTCCAGCAACGGGGAGGTGCACATCTGCAGGCCCCCGAGCTCGACGGTCACCGACATCCCGATGTCGATCAGGAGGGCCACGCGATCACCCAGACGACGCGACTGCTCGGGGCCGGGGTGGCCACCCACGACCACCAGGGCCGACCTGCCGCTCACCACCACCGAAATCGCGCCGCCCACGTCGTTCCCGCCCTCGTCGCCCGCACCCCTGTCGTTCCCCGCCGGCACCATCGGAAAACGTGGATGTGGCAGGCTCAGCGCATGCACAGGGTGTCGGTGGTGGGCAACTCGGGCAGTGGCAAGAGCACCCTTGCGCGGCGCATCGCCGAGGCCATGGGCGCGCCGCTGGTCGAGCTCGACGCCATCCACCACCAGGCCGGCTGGACCCCCATCCCCGAGGACCGGTTCCTGGAGGAGATGGACCGGATCACCGCGGGCGACCGCTGGGTCGTGGACGGCAACTTCCGGCGGGTGGTCGTGGAGGGCCCGGTGTGGGAACGCGCCGACACCGTGGTGTGGCTCGACCCGCCCCGCCACGTGGTGATGCGGCAGCTGATCGCGCGGACGCTCCGGCGCGCCATCACCCGGGAGGAGCTGTGGAACGGCAACCGGGAGCCGGTGCTGCGCCAGTTCTCGCTGAACCCCCGCCGCTCGATCATCATGTGGGCGTGGACGCACCACCGCGTCTACCGGCGACGGTACGGCGCGGCGATGGCGACGCACCCGCACCTGACGTTCGTGCGCCTGCGCGATCACCGGGCGGCCGAAGCGTGGCTCCGGGGCCTCGGCGCCACGGACCCGCACGCACGCTGACAACGGCGGTTTGACCGGTCCGGCGAGCGGGAACCTCCGCGGCCCGGACCTCGCGGACCACCGCCGGGACGGGACGCGACGGCGGAGGCGGGCCGATGACCACCGTGGGCGGGATCCTCTCGGAGGGCTGGCGGCAGGCCGGCGCACCGATGACGGACGCCGCGCCGGGTCATGGCGCCGGGCCGGCGATCGCGGGGCTGATGGTGCTGCTGCTGGTCGTCGCGATGGGCGCGCTCGCGCTGCGCGGCCGCCCTCGGGGCGCCGCCGGGGGCCTGGCCCACGGCCACCGGCTCGACGCCATGCGCGTCGCCGTGGGCCCCTGGCCGGGTGACGACCGTTGGCCCGCGGGAGAGGTGCAGCTGATGTTGCTGCGCGGCGGGCCGCTGCCGGTGGAGGTGGACGGCGAGATCCGGTGGATGGCCGACGGGGACCTGGTGCGGGTGGGCCCCGCCGCCGGATGCGCGCGGCACGTCCGGCCGCTGCGCACCTCGGCGGTCTGGATGAGCCTCGCCACACCCGGCGCCCGGCCGGTGCGCCGCCCCGCGGTCAGACCATGAGCCCCATGGCGCCCACGCGGGCAAGGATGCGCCGGTCCCGGCGCGGAGCCGGAACGCTCCCGGACGCCAGCGCGCGCGCCACGGTCTCGTAGCGCCGCGTCAGCATCCCCGGCGAGAACCGGGCCGCCACGTGCGCCCGGCAGTCGTGGGGGTCGATGCCGTCCAGCAGGGGGGCGAAGCGGATGAGCTCCCGCACCGTGCGCCGCACGACGCCGGTGACCCCGTCGCGCACCACCTCCGGTACCGCGCCCCGGCCGATGGCCAGCACCGGGGTGCCCACCGCCATCGCCTCGATGAGCACCATGCCGAAGGGCTCCTCCCAGGCGATGGGGAACACCAGCGCACGGGCCCCGGCGATGAGATGCCAGCGCGTGGCCTCGTCGAGCTCGCCCAGGTACTCGATGCCGTCACCCAGGAGCGGCGCCACGTGCTCGGCGAAGTACGCGTGCTCCTCCGGCTCCCGGCATTTCGCGGCGATGCGCAGGGGGGACCCCAGCGCCCGGGCGATGGTGATGGCCTCCCTGACGCCCTTGTCGTGGCACATCCGCCCGACGAAGACCAGGTAGCCGTCGTGATCGGGGCGGAACGGCGCGTCGCGCAGGTCCACGCCGTTGTGGCACACGCTCATGAACGGCAGGCCCGGCGCCGTGCGCGCCTGCGATTCGCTGATCGCCACCAGCCGCAGACCGGCCACGTTGCGCGCGGCGTCGGCGGCCGCCAGGGTGGCGCGCCGGTCGAAGGCCCCGTGGACGACGTGGGCGGTGGGGATGCCGGCGGCCAGCAGCAGGCAGGTCGAGGTGAGGCTGGCGTGGTCGATCACCGCGTCGCATCCGCGCAGCGCATCGACCGCACCCTCCGCGTGTCGCCATTCCTCCCGTCCGCCGATCCGGGCGGGCAGCACCTCCAGCGGCGTCACCACGCGCGCGCCGGGAACGTCCGAGCCGGGCGCGGCCACCAGCACCACGTCATGACCGCGCGCCACCAGGCCCGCGGCGAGCAGCCCCACCACGCGCTCGGTGCCACCGTAGGCGGGAGGCGGCGTGGGCACCCAGGGTGGGGCGACCAGCCCGATCCGCATGGGCTCCGCCACCTCGTCGTCCGCGGCGGTCATCGGGCCGTCCCGGCGTGTGCGGGTGCGTCGGAGTCCGAACGTCATGTCTGCTCCTCCTGTTGGTGGCGGGTCCAGGTTCCCCGGGGGCGGACTCCCAACCCCCGCATGTTCCGAGCGCACATCGGCGACCGGCGTCCCGGCCCGGACGCCCGGGCGAACTCCGCGTTCCGCCCGCTGCACGCGCCCGTCGCGGCGCCACCGGGTGAGGTTTCCTGCCCGCCCCCGGGGGTACGGCGGCTCGCGTGACGATGAGCTCCAGCGGCATGCGGACGGAAACCCGCGCTCCGGTCACCTCCCGCGAACGGGAGGAGCTGATCGTCGAGCACCTGCCGCTGGTGCGGGCCCTGGCGCGGCGGTACGCGAATCGCGGCGAGCCGCTCGACGACCTCGAGCAGGCCGGGACGATCGGTCTCATCAAGGCGGTCGACCGCTTCGATCCCGCAAAGGGCACCGACTTCCGGTCGTTCGCGACGCCCACCATTCTCGGGGAGATCCGGCGCCATTTCCGCGACCGCACCTGGGCGGTGCGGGTGGCCCGGGGGCTCAAGGACGACTACTCCAAGGTGGTCACCACCTCGAGCGCGCTCACGTCCCGGCTGGGACGGACGCCCAGCGTGGCAGAGATCGCGCAGGAGGCGGACCTCTCGGAGGAGGACGTCCTGGACGCCATCGCGGCCCACACCGCCTACCGGCCCCGATCGCTCTCGCATCCACCGCCGAGCCGCGAGGACGAGGCCCCGTTCGACATCCCCGTGGAGGAGGACGGCTACGCCACCGCGGAGGGACGCCACACCCTGAAGAAGGGTCTCGCCTGCCTGCCGGCGCGCGAGCGGGTGATCCTGCACCTGCGCTTTGAGCGCGGGCTCATCCAGTCCGAGATCGCCGAGATCATCGGCATCTCACAGATGCACGTCTCCCGCCTGATCTCCCGCAGCCTCGAGACGCTGCGGCGCGTGGCCGAGGATGGCGCTCCGTGACCGGACGGGTGGCGGCGCGGCGCGCGACGGCACCCGTGGAGCTCCTGCTGCCCGCGGATGCCGCGAGCCTGGCGCCCATCCGTCGCGCCGTGTCGGACCTGGCCACATCACTCGGGCTTTCTCCGGAACGCGTGGAGGACGTGCGCGTGGCGCTCACCGAGGCCTGCGCGAACGTGGTGGTCCATGCATACGGCGGTGCGCCCGGCATCCTCGGGGTTCGCGCCACGGCGGAGGACGGACGGCTCCGCGTGGTGGTGCGCGATGAGGGACGTGGACTGGTCCCCCGGCTGCGCAGCACGAGCCCCGGCCTGCGTCTGGGCCTGCGGATGATCGCGGCCCTCGCCGACGAGGTGGGCTTCCTGGCCGATGAGGGCGGCGGCACCTCCGTGAGGATGGCGTTCCTGCTGCCGGCGCCCCGGTGACCGTGGGGATGCGGTGGCCCCGGGCTCCCCGGGGCCACCGCGGCACATCAGGGGCGGTCGCCGCCGCCGGGATGCCGCTCGTCGCCCTCGCGCGCCCCGCGGGTCTCCGGCGTGGGCCCGTCGGTCACGTCGCGCCCGTGCCGCTGCGCCCCGCCCCGCTCCATGTCCATGTGCTCCTGGGCCGGCATGGGGTCGGTGACCTGCTCGCCCTGCCCGGGGTGGCCGGCCACGAGCGGCGCGCTGTCGGCGGGGGTCCCGCCGGACGCCGTGCCGCCGTGCACCTCGCCGCCCCAGCCACCGGTGGCGGTGCCGCGCGTCTCGATCATCTCGCGGAAGCGCTCGAGGTCGTTCTTGGCGC
>LNFM01010956.1_pt1 | contig 12521 bp, 11 predicted proteins | sample 596031 | NCBI WGS metagenome assembly LNFM01 (sample SAMN04254537, study PRJNA301005) | activated carbon metagenome | isolation source: dual media filters at the Ann Arbor, Michigan drinking water treatment plant | place: USA: Ann Arbor
TCCCCCGTCGCGAGGAAAGGCCACCATGATGGGTGGACTGCAAGCGCCGATGGGAGCCCCTGCGGTCTCGCCGCCGCCGCCTCTTTCGCCGCAAAAAACCCTGATGGGAAGCGGCCCTGCGGCCTCGGCGCCCAAGGTCAACGGCAGTCACGCGCCAGCGCCACCGGCTTCCGGCGCGAGCGCGGGCCTCGACATGGATTGGGACGACGAAGAGCTGGCGACCCAGGTCTACGACAAGATCGACATCCCTTCGCACCCCATGAAGCCGCTGACTGCGGCGCCTCCGCCGCCCGCGCCCGCGAGCATTCCACCGCCGGGCCGGGGACCCGTCGCGCCTCCTCCGGGCTTTACCCAAGGCGCGCAGGGTGGCGCGAGCTATGCGCCTCCGCGTGCACAGACGCAGCCGCTTCCGTCCGCTGGAATCAACGCGCCGAAGGCGCTCCCAGCGATCCCCGCGCCGCCGCCCATGGCGTCACCGATGAGCGTTCCCGCACCAGGGCCCGCGGTGGGAGCTCCCATGGTGCCTTCGCTTTCGGGACCCGCGGTCGGCGCGCCAAACTTCAACGGGCCGCCGCCGGGAGCAAACCCATACTCGATGGGACCAGCGCCCTCCATCGCCCCGCCCATTGTGCAGGGCCAGCCCGTCGCGGCTCGCCCGCCAGCGTCGGCGACAGCCACCGCGCCGCACGCCGCGCAGTCGAGCAAGAAGAACAACTCGATGCCGTTGGTGTTCGCTGGCGTTGGCCTCTTCGCCCTCGCCGCAGGCGCTGGGCTCATCATCATGTTCACTCGGCCCAAGGTCGGGACGATCGAGGTCTCTTCCAACGTTCCCGACGTGCAGCTCGAGGTCGACGGCCGTACGACAGGAATGGGACAGCGGTTCACCGTCGGCAACCTCGAGTCCAACCGCCCCCACACGATCGTCGCGCGACGGCAGGGCTATCGGACGCGCGAGCTCCAAGTGCAGGTCGCCAGCGGTGAAGTCACGCCGGTGCCTGTCGTGCTCGAGCCCGAGGCACCGCAGATGGCGATGAACACCGGCACGCAAGGAATGCCCGTGCAAGGCGGCGTCGTACAGCCGATGGGCGTACAGCCCATGGGCGTGCAACCCATGGGCGTGCAACCGATGGGCGTACAGCCAATGGGCGTGCAACCCATGGGCGTACAGCCAATGGGCGTACAGCCAATGGGCGTGCAACAAATGGGCGTGCAGCCGATGGGGACTCAGCCCATGGGCGTGCAACCCATGGGCGTGCAACCCATGGGCGTGCAACCCATGGGCGTACAGCCGATGGGCGTACAGCCGATGGGAGTGCAGCCCATGGGTGTGCAGCCGATGGGCGGACAGCCCGTGCAAACACAGCCCGTCGCGGTCAACCAACCCACGCAGCAGCCATCCTCCGGTGGTTCGAACCGAAATGTTCGCCGCCAACCCCGTGGCGGTTCGAGCAGCTCGTCGTCGTCTGGGTCCGTCACGCCGCGACTCGTCTCGTCGTCGGGAAACAGCGGCGGCGGGGGCAGTGGATTCCTCTCGATCTCGACGCGACCAGCGTCGCGCTGCACAGTGGCAGGACAGACTTTCTCGACGCCGCGCCTTCGCTTGAGCCTGCCCGCGGGCACCCACCGAGTGCAGTGCAACAACAGCGACTTCGGCGTGGGCGCGACGTTCTCGGTCAGCGTTCGAGACGGTCAAGAGACCCGCGAAATCAACCACCCGCTCAACTGAGCGCGACGCGCGGACGCCGCTTCGCGCTCAGCGCACAGGCGGACCGACGAACACGTAGAGCGCGGGCGCGACATAGGGGAAAGCGCGCTTTCGCTCTTCTTCGATGGCCCGCAGCTGCGCGAGACCCTCGTCGCCCGCGCCGCCGAGGTCACGAACGCGCCGCTCGATCCTCGCGCGGATCACAGGATCTTCCGTGCGCAAGAGCGTGTCTCGCAGCAGCTCGATCGCGCTCGCGTCGGCCCCGCTCTCTTCGAGCATTCGCGCCGCCGACAGCGCGAGCCATCCTGGTCCCTGCCCCGCCGCCGCGGCTCGTCGAAGAAAGTGCGCGCCTCGTCGCTTCGTCGCGCGCCGCTCTTCACCGTCGGGCAAGAGCGGCGCGAGCTCGTACGCGAGGTTGAAGCCGAGCGCGTACAACATCTCTGGGTCGTCACGAAACACCTCGAGTCCGCGCTGCAGATGCTCGACGGACGCCTCGACTGCCTGCCTGGTGATTCGCCGGTGCGTGTAGATGCTGACCGTCGCTCCCCAGAGATACGCGCGGCGAAAATGCGGATCCACCTCCTGCGTCGTGCGCGCGTACGTCTGCAAGTAGCGAAGCTGCGAGCGGGTCGAGAGCGACTCGCCAAAGTACGCGAGCGCGCTGGTAAACAAGAGGTCCGCCGCCCACTCGCGATGCCCCAGCGCCATCGTTCGCGCCGCGAGCGCCGACGGAATGGTCGCCTCGTCGACAGGGCGCCTGCGCAACACGACGTGCGTTCGCGCGGCGAGGCGCGACTCGAGCACGACCGGAACGAGCGCCGCGACGGCAGCGACGACGATGAGCTTCATCACGGTCTCGCGCTTGCGGGTGCTTCGTTGTTCGGCGTCGAGTTCGCTCATCGTTCGCTCACTCCGTCGGACGATCGATCCACAGCCCGTTTTGCGGCTGAAGCACGAGCGCTCCGTCCGCCCGCGCAGCGCGCTCGAAGGTCGACGACAGCCCGTTGCCGTCGAGGTCGCCGTGCGCGCGCGCGGTAAACGCCGCGGTTGCGCCCTCGCCCGTCGAGTCGAACTGGTACGCGAAATAGTGCGGCTGATCGAAGCGAAACTCGAGGGCGTTCCACGTCGGCGACGACGACCATGTGTGCGGCGGGTCGAGCTGCGCCGTTGCGGCGGGGATGGTCGCGGGCGTCAGCGGCGCAGGAGGCGGGATCGTGTGCAGCGTCGAGCGCGTGGGCGCGACGGGACCGACCTGCTGCCCCGCCCAGTACGTCTGCGTCCTGCGGTAGAGCTCTGCGAGTCGATCGACCGCCTCGCTCGTGCGGCTGAGCCTGACGCGTTGGCGAAATCCCGGGAGGAGCGCGCCGATGAGGACCGAGCACACGAGCACGGCGATCGAGACCTGCACCAGCGTGAGCCCTGGGTGCGAACCACGCGAGCGACGCATCACTCGAGCCCTCCTTTGCCGTCGTCGGGCTCGTCCTTCGAGAGGCCCATCTTGGCCAGACGATACCGAAACGAGCGAAACGAAAGCCCGAGCAGCGCCGCTGCCTTGGTGCGAACGCCGTTCGATCGATTGAGCGCCTGTGTGAGCAGCGTCCGCTCGACGTCTTCGAGGTACTTCTCGAGGTTGATCCCCTCGTCGGGGAGCACCGCGCTGGCTTCGGCGTCCGCGACGTGACCGACGATCTCCGCAGGGAGGTCGCGCGCTTCGATCATCGCGCTCGGCGCGAGGGCGACCGCGCGTTCGACGGCGTTCTCGAGCTCTCTCACGTTGCCGGGAAAAGGGTAGCGGACGAGCGCCGCGAGCGCGTCCGGAGAAAACGCGAGAAAATGTCGGCCGTGCTCGCTCGAGAACCGCGCGCGAAAATGCTCGGCCAAGAGCGGGATGTCCTCGCTTCGCTCGCGCAGCGACGGGAGCGCGATGCGAAGTACGTTCAATCGATAGAAGAGATCCTGCCGAAATCGACCGGCCTTCACCTCTGCTTCGAGGTCGCGGTTGGTGGCGGCGACGATGCGCACGTCGACGGCGACTTCGTGCGAGGAGCCCACGGCGCGGACGCGCTTCTCTTGCAACACGCGCAGCAGTTTTACCTGCAAAGGCAGCGGGAGCTCGCCGATCTCGTCGAGGAAGAGCGTGCCGCTGTTCGCCTCGCGAAACAGGCCTTCGCGTCGCGCGTGGGCGCTCGTGAACGCGCCCTTCTCGTGGCCGAAGAGCTCGCTCTCGAGCAGCTCGCCCGGGAGCGCGCCGCAGTTGACGACGAGCATCGGTCGGCTGCTTCGGTCGCTGAGCGAGTGAAGCGCCCTCGCGAAGACCTCCTTGCCGGTCCCGCTCTCACCAGTAATCAAGACGTTGGCCTTCGAGCCGGCCACGCGGCGCACGAGATCGAGCGCCGACGCGAGCGCGGGGCTTCGTCCCACGAGCATGACGTCGCCCGGAAGGCCCAGGCGCGCGCTTCGCGACAGGGCCTTCAGCTGCTCGTTGTCTCGAAGGAGCGCGCGCTTTTCGAGCGCTCTCTCGACGTGCGCCCGCGCCGTCGCGAGGTCGAGCGGCTTCTCGACGTAGCCGTACGCCCCGAGCCTCATGGCTTCGACCGCGGTCTCGACCGTCGCGTGCGCGGTGACGACCAACACCTGCGTCTCTGGCGAGCGCGCGCGTGCGGCGCGAAGCACGTCGAGCCCCGACCCTCCGGGCATGATGAGGTCGGTCACCACCAGGTCGAACGGCACCGGCGCGCTCTCGATCACGTCGTTGGCGACGGTGACGTCCGCGGCCTCGACGACCTCGTGCCCGGCGCGCTGCAAGAGCACCCTAACGAGCTGCCGAAGCGAGGGCTCGTCGTCGACCACGAGGACGCGCGCGGCGCTCTTGGTCATCGCTTTCGGATCTCAGCGACGACGAAGCCCGCGAGCTGCGCGAGCGGCGTGGATTGGACCAAGAACTCAGCGCGGCGAAAGAGCGCGCCCATCGCGGGAAGCTTGAAGACGACCGCCGCGGGCGTGACCGTCCTGACACCATGAAACGCGACGAGCTCGCATCCTGCGGGAACGAGCGAGCGAATGGTCTCGGGGCTGTCGTATCGCGTGTAAACCGCGGCCTCTGTGGTCTTGTCCGAGATCTGCCCAGCGGGGCCGAGTCGCTTCGCCAGATAGCGCAGCGACCAGGGGTTGTAGAACTCCGCGAGCAGCGTCCCGCCGGGTCGCGCGACGCGCGCCATCTCGCCGAGCGCCGTCGAGATGTCCGGCACGTGCGCGAGCACCTTGAACGAGTACACGAGGTCGAACTGCGCGTCGTCGAACGGCAGCTCAGTGGCGCTCGCCTCGCGGACGTCGAGGCCGCGTTCTCGGGCGAGCTCGAGCATTCCTGGGGATAGATCGATGCCCTGTGCGCGCTCCGCGACCTTGGCGACGTGCTCGAGGATGAGCCCCGTCCCGCAGCCGACCTCGAGGACGCGCTTTCGCTCGGCCCGAGGAAGCGCGAGGCGCAGCTCGAGGTCGTCGATCATCTGGTGATAGCCGCGGCCGCGGTCGCGCTCGTACCAGCGGCTGAACTCGTCGTAGTAGCTCCGTGTGTCCATGGGACCCGCGCAGATTGGCGCAAGTTCGTCAGCAGCGCCACACGGTCGAGGGGGTGGAATCAACGACGGCGCGATCGAGCGCGGACGACGACGTCGTCGTAGACATCTTCGTACTGCGCGGCCACGACCGAGGGGCCGCAGTGATCCTGGACCCATCGCGCCCCGCTCTCGAGGCGGGAGCGAACCGCGTCGTTTCGCTCGCTCCACGCGCGCAGGGCGAAGCCGAGCGCCCTGGGATCGCCGGTTCGAATCGGCTCGCACGCCCCAGACGCTTTGAGCTCGGCCGCCGCAGTCCCCTCGCCAACCAGCGACGGAACTCCCAGCGCGAGCGCCTCGAGCACGACCAACGGCCAGTCCATCTTCGCGTGAAGCGTGTCGGTCACGAGGGACAGCACCGACGCTCCCTTCACCAGCGCGTGAATATCGTCGATCTCCCCGAGCCAGACGAGGTCCGCGCCGAGCTCGCGCGCCTCGCGCTCGAGCCGCGCCCTCGCGTCGTGCGCCTTCGCGGTCTTCGGTCGAGACGCCACCACGTAGCGGAGCTCGCGCTCTTTGTCCGCCGCCGCGGCGCGCACGAACGTCTGCGCTCCGTCGCCGAACTCGAGGTCTCCGGCGTACAGCGCGTAGCGGCCCTCGAGCTTGTATCGCGCGCGCGTCGCGACCACGCGCCCCTCGGACACCTCCGGCGGGAGGAGCGCCGGGGCGATCACCCTTGATTTTACACCCACTTTTTCGAGTCGCGCCTTCGTGTGCTGGCTGAGCACGACGACGGTGTCCGCGAAGAGCTCGCCGCTCACGGCTTCGAGCGAGTCCGGCGCGCTGGCGATCGTGTGGACCGTGGGCGTCCCTTTGGCGAGCTTCGCCGCGCGGCCCGCGAGCAGCGTCACCGGGTTGGGAGCAAAGAAAAAGTGCCAGATGTCCGAGCGACGGCCCACCAGGAGGCGCGCCATCACGCGCGCGTTCGCCGCGAACGCAGGCGCGTACTCTCCCGCGCCCTCGTACAGTTGCTCGCTCGTGACGCCAGCGAGGGGAGCGCCCGAAGGAACGAGCACTCGCGGGTGATACCGCACGAGCGCACGCGACAGGTCACGGACGAGGTTTTTGTTGCTGTCGGTCCACGGAGGGGCGACGGGCTTGGAGACAAACAAGACGTCGAACATGGCGATCGCTGCGGCGGGGCGTTTGGTTGGCTACCGCACCGCGCCTTTCGCGCCAACTGCAACCGTCCGCCAATCGAGCGCTCGCGAGCCGGCGCGCCGACACGATCAGGCATACAATCCGCGCATGACAGCTTCGAAATCGACTTCGTTCTTGCCGCTCGTCGCGATCCTCGCGGCCGCGTCCTGGCACTGTGGCGCGTCCACCGCGCCCGCTCTCGACGCTGACGTCGCTGCGATCGACGCGACCGCGATGGACTCTACGAGCGACGTGCAGTGTCAGATCAGCTGCGCCGCGCCGCCGCCGGGATGTCGGTACGTCGGCGAGGTGCAGTGCAATCCGCCGCGATGCCCTCCAATCGAGTGCATGGACGCGGGCGAGCGAGACGTCCCCGATCCGATCGACAGCGGCGAGCGGCGCTGTCGTGACAGCGCAGGCTGCGGTCGAGGAGAAGTGTGTCAGTTCGACATGGGCTGCGGCGCGACCACAGGGCGTTGCACGAGCGATGGGTGTCAGTCACTGCCAGTCGCTCCGCAGTACTGCGGTTGCGATGGACGGACCATCCAAGGGACGAGCGCCTGCCTGCCCGCGCAGTCCTGGGCATCGATGGGTCCGTGTCGCGCGGACGCAGGGTCGGACGCCACCCCCGACGCGGGATCGCGCTTCGCGTGCGGTGAATCCACCTGCGATGCGACGCGGCAGTTCTGCGAGCGCCCCCGAGGCCCCGGGATCTGCCCGCCTCCAGGCGGCGCGGTCTGCCCTCGCGGCTGCCCGGGCTGTCCGCCGCTCCCGCCGGCTTCGTGCGCGCCCCTTCCCGCGCCGTGCGCAGCCATGCCGACATGCGACTGCGTGAGCGCGGCGCTCTGCGGTTCACCGCGGGCCGCGATGTGTACGGGCGATGCGCGCAGCGGGATCACCGTTGGCTGCCTGGGTGTATAGCGACAGCGTGGACTGACGAGGAAGAGATCGTGAGCGACGAGGCGCCTTCGCTCGAGTTCGAACTCGAGCCAATTTTGCAGGATTTTCCCGATTCATTCGAGAGCGAGCGGCTGCTGCTTCGAGCGCCTCGGGTCGGCGACGGAGCGGTCGTGTACGAGGCCGCGGTCGAGTCGATCGAGGCGCTTCGGCCGTGGCTCGAGTGGGTGCACCTCCCGATGTCCGTCGAGAGCTGCGAGAAGAGCATCCGACGCGGAGTCGCTAACTGGATCCTTCGCGAGGATCTTCGCCTCATGCTCTTCGACAAGCAGACCGGGCGATTCATCGGCGGCTCGGGGCTTCACGGTCCCGACTGGGATTCGCGGTGCTTCGAGATCGGCTACTGGGTTCGGAGCTCCGAGGCGAACAAGGGGTACGTGACCGAAGCGGTCCGCGCGATCGCCGAGTGGACGTTCGACGCGCTGCACGCCAACCGCATCGAGATCCGCATGGACGTGCGCAACGAGCGGAGCTGGCGCGTCGCAGAGAGAGCGGGATTCGCCCGAGAAGCGCGGCTGGTGAAGCACAGGCGTGCGCTCGACGGGGTGTTCTCCGACACGTTTGTCTACGCGCGAACGCGACCGTGAAGCGTCGCGGCGCGAACGTCACGGCGACGCGTCGAATCCTCTGCGGCGACAGACGCATGCGGTGTCGCAAAGCCACGAGAAGCCACGGCGGTGCCCGCCTTCGAGCACACCGGTTCCGTGTAAGCACAGGCCCACGTTGGCCGAGGAAATACCGTCGTGTTTGACACGGCGCGTTGACTCCCGCTGGCGCTCGTCTATACCGAGCATCGCGACGTCTGCGGTCGAGGAGCTTGCACGATGGCAGTCAACGATGAGCGCGAGTCGAATCTGCCTCCCCCACCCCCCAGTGATGATGAAGAACGCGATGGGCTCTCGGCTCGGCCGAAGAAGCTGATCGAGCGCATCATGAAGCGGACCGTCGAGTCCGGCTTCGAGGCGATCTCCAAGAGCGAAGACACGGTCCGGTCCGTGATCGACAAGATCAAGGACAAGGAGATCGCGCAGGTCGCGATGGACCAGATCGACGAGACCAAGAACGGTCTCTATCGCGCGGTCGCCCGTGAAATGCGCGATTTCTTGGAGAACACCTCCCTCGCCAGCGAGTTCAAGAAGGCGCTGACGGGCCTGGCGTTCGAAGTGAAGATGGAAGTGCGCTTCAAGGCCACCGAAGACGAGAACGGACGCACGACGATGCGACCGGCGGCGGACGTCGACGTCACCATGAAGGACCGGCCCGGGGCGCGGGACGGCAAAGACGCTCGCGAGCCGAGCGCTCCGAAGAAGTGAAGCCCCGTCGCGAGCGCGCGCTTCTGGTAGCGTTCGCGGCGCCATGGACGGAACAGGCTCTCGCATCGTTCGCGCTGCACGCGGCTCGGAGTTGAGCTGCAAAGGTTGGGTCCAAGAAGCGGCCCTCCGCATGCTCATGAACAACCTCGACCCCGACGTCGCCGAGCGCCCCTCGGACCTCGTCGTCTACGGTGGAACAGGGAAGGCCGCCCGCAACTGGGAGGCGTTCGACGTCATCGTCCGCGAGCTTCGCGCGCTCGAAGAGGACCAGACGCTGCTCATCCAGTCGGGCAAGGCCGTCGGGCGGTTTCGAACGCACCCCGATGCGCCGCGCGTCTTGCTTGCGAATTCGCTGCTCGTTCCGAAGTGGGCGACCTGGGAGCACTTTCGCACGCTCGAGGCGCAGGGCCTGATCATGTACGGGCAGATGACCGCGGGCTCGTGGATCTACATCGGCACGCAGGGAATTCTGCAAGGCACGTACGAGACCTTCGCCGAGGCGGGTCGCCAGCACTTCAACGGCGACTGGTCTGGTCGATGGATCCTCACCGCGGGCCTCGGCGGAATGGGCGGCGCGCAGCCGCTCGCGGCGACGATGAACGGAGCGGTCTGCCTCGCGGTCGAGGTCGACGCGACGCGCGTGCAACGCAGGCTCGACACGCGATACGTGGACGTGATGTGCACGACGCTCGACGACGCGCTCGCCAAGGTGAAGCAAGCGTGCTCCGAGAAGCGCGCGATCTCGATCGGCCTCGTCGCAAACGCCGCGGACGTCTACCCCGAGCTCGTCCGTCGCGGAGTGATCCCGGACTTCGTCACCGAGCAGACGAGCGCGCACGACCCGCTGCGCGGGTACATTCCCAGCGGACTTTCGCTCGAAGCCGCAGCGACGCTCCGAGCGTCGAGCCCGGACGACTACATCCGCCGCGCGAGAGAGAGCATGGCCGCGGAGATCCACGCGATGCGCGAGATGCAGCGCCGCGGAGCGTTCGCTTGCGACTACGGCAACAACATCCGCGCAGAGGCGAAGCAGGCGGGCGCCGAGGACGCGTTCGAGATTCCTGGCTTCGTCCCCGCGTACATTCGACCGCAGTTTTGCACAGGCCGCGGACCGTTTCGTTGGGTCGCTCTCTCGGGAGATCCCGAGGACATCGCGGTCACCGATCGCGCCGTGCTCGAGGCGGTGCCCGACGATCCGTCGCTTCGACGCTGGATCGAGCTCGCGCAGCAACGTGTGGCTTTTCAGGGCCTGCCCGCGCGCATCTGCTGGCTCGGCTACGGCGAGCGAGCCAAGGTCGGGCTCGCGTTCAACGACCTCGTCCGCAAGGGAAAGGTCAAAGCCCCCATCGTCATCGGTCGCGACCACCTCGACTGCGGCTCGGTCGCGTCGCCCAACCGCGAGACCGAAGCGATGAAGGACGGCTCCGACGCGATCGCAGACTGGCCGGTGCTCAACGCGCTCGTCAATTGCGCGGGCGGCGCGTCGTGGGTCAGCGTTCACCACGGCGGCGGCGTCGGCATGGGCTACTCGTTGCACTCGGGCATGGTGATCGTCGCGGACGGAAGCGCGGCCGCGGACAAGAGACTCGAGCGCGTGCTCACCAGCGATCCAGGAATGGGCGTGATTCGCCACGCCGACGCGGGGTACGACCTCGCGATCGAGTGCGCGAAAGAGCGCGGCGTCCACGTTCCCCATCGGGCGTGAGGGATCCCTGCCGATGAGCGCTGCCGTCGACGCGATCTATCGAAACGCCACCGAGCTCGTCACGATGGCCGGGCCCGCGCCGGACCCCACGCGACCGTTCGACTCGGCCCCGCTCGGCGTGATCGAAGACGGGGCGATCGCCGTGCGCGCCGGCCGCGTCGTCGCCCTCGGACCGACGCGCGACGTGCTCGCATCGGTCGAGATCGACCCGAAGAACACCTGCGTGTTTGATTGTGTGGGCGCTGTCGTCGCGCCAGGCCTCATCGACGCGCACACCCACGCGCTCTTCGTAGGGCACCGCGCCGACGAGTTCGTGGCCAGGATCGAGGGCGCGAGCTACGCGGACATCGCCGCGAAGGGCGGCGGGATCGCGCGATCGGTGCGCGAGCTGCGCGCCGCGGACGACGAGCGATTGATCGCCGAGCTCGCCGCGCGCCTGCGTCGGATGCGCTCCTTCGGAACCACCATGGTCGAGGTCAAGACCGGCTACGGCCTGGACACCGAGAGCGAGCTGCGCTCGTTGCGCGCGATTCGCGCTGCGAGCGAGCGAGCGGGCGTGCGCGTGCGGAGCACGTTTCTTCCGTTGCACGCGGTCGATCCAGCGCTGCGGTCTCTGCCCGACGGGCGACGACGCTTTCTCGAGCGGACGATGAGCGAGACGGTACCCGCCGTGTTCGCCCTGGGCGAAGGCGCGCGGCCCGACTACGTCGACGCGTACGTCGACACGACGGGCTTCTCGGTGGAAGAGACCCGACCACTGCTCGAAGCGGCGAAGCGCGCGGGCGTCGCGCCTCGCATGCACGTCGGTCAGTTCGCGGACATCGCAGGCGCGGAGCTCGCGGCGGAGTTCGGCGCGAAGAGCGCCGATCACCTCGAGCACGTGAGCGACGAAGGTCTGCGCGCGATGGCGAGCGCCGGCACTGTGGCGATGCTCTTGCCCGGAGCCGCTTTTTCGCTGGGTCAATCGATGCCCGACGCGCGACGCATGCGAGCGCTGGGCGTCGAGGTCGCGCTCGCGACCGACTGCAACCCCGGGACGAGCTTCGTCGAGAACCTCCCGCTCATGGCGGCGTTCGCGGTGCGTCAGATGGGGCTGAGCACGGTCGAAGCGTGGTGGGCGCTCACGCGAGCGGCTGCGCGGAGCCTCGATTGGGAGGGCGGAGCGCTGCGCGTCGGAGGCGTCGCGGACGTGTGCGTGCTCGACATGCCCTCGTGGCGAGCGCTTCCGTACGCGGTCGGCAGCGTCCGGGACAAGTTCACGCGGGCGTGAGCGGTCGCTCAGCGCTCGAGCGCTTGAGGTAGCGGGTGGCGGCGAGCGCACACGCAATCAAAGCGAGGGAGATCCACTGGGACGTAGACACCCCGAGCACGCCGCCACGGTCGTCCTCGCGCAGGTACTCGAGCGCGAATCGCAGGACGCCGTACGTGACGAGAAAGAACTGAAAGACCATTCCGTCGTAGCGCTTTCGCGGGACGACGACGAGGTACGCGATCACCGCGATCACCAGAGAGCCCAGCGACTCGTAGACCTGCGTCGGGTGCACCGGCAGCGGGTGCGCCGCCGCCGCGGTGATTCGATGCGATCGCAGGTGCAGGTCCCACGCGGGCGAGTACTTGGGAAACAATGCGGCCCACGGCCGCTCGCACACTTCGCCGAAGCAGCAGCCCGCGAGAAAGCAGCCCATCCTTCCCCACGCGAGCCCGAGCGCGATGGCGAACCCCGCCATGTCAGCGGCCTTCCAGAAGGGAAACTTCTCTCGCTTCAGGAAGTACCAGGCGTACGCGCTCGCGGCGATGAGACCGCCGTAGTACGTGAGGCCGCCGGCCCAGAACGCGGCCCACGCAAAGCAGTTGCGCTCCTTGGGGTGGCAGACGCCTTTCGCCGCGTCCCACACGCCGTCGTAGTAGGTGCTTCGGCACTGCTCGATCGAGATCTTCCAATCGACGAGCGACGGGTCGGTGCACGCGTGGACGTAGTCCCAGAAGTACCCATCGGCCAGCACGTGCAAGAGCCGCGAGCCGATCACGCCCCAGATGGTCGCCGACAGACCGAGGTCGATGATCACCTCGCGATCCCGCCCGATGCG
>LNFM01010957.1_pt1 | contig 12520 bp, 15 predicted proteins | sample 596031 | NCBI WGS metagenome assembly LNFM01 (sample SAMN04254537, study PRJNA301005) | activated carbon metagenome | isolation source: dual media filters at the Ann Arbor, Michigan drinking water treatment plant | place: USA: Ann Arbor
ACCCCGCTCATGCTGCCACCTTCGCCTGCTCGTCCTGCATCAGTTGCAGGAACACATCCTCGAGATCGGCGTGGCCGACCTCGATCTCTTCGACGCCGCAGCCTGCAAGACGACAGGCGGTCAGCACGCCTTCGACATCCGCTGCCTGCGCCAAACGCAGCGTGATGCGGCCAGCGCGCTCTTCGATCACCTGCGGCTGCAGCACCGGCGGCAGGTCGCCCTGCAAGCGCAAAGACATCTGCACCCCCGCCAGGCGGTCGATCAGCGCACGGGTGCGGTCCAGGGCAACAAGCCGCCCACCCTTGAGCATGCCGATGCGGCCGCACAACTCCTGCGCTTCTTCCAGGTAGTGGGTGGTCAGCACGATCGTGTGGCCCTCGGCGTTCAGGCGCCGCACGAACGCCCAGAGGCCCTGCCGCAGTTCAACGTCGACGCCGGCAGTCGGCTCGTCCAGCACGATCACCGGCGGCCGGTGGACCAGCGCCTGCGCCACCAGCACGCGCCGCTTCATGCCGCCCGAGAGTGCGCGCATGTTGGCGTCGGCCTTGTTGGTGAGGTCGAGGTGATGCATCACCTCGTCGATCCAGGCGTCGTTGTGCTGCAGGCCGAAGTAGCCCGACTGGTTGCGCAACGTCTCGCGCACCGAGAAAAATGGGTCGAACACCAGTTCCTGCGGCACGACGCCAAGCGCACGGCGCGCGGCGCGATAATCATTCACGACGTCGTGCCCCATCACAGTCACGCGCCCGCTGGTGGCACGCGCCAGACCGGCAATGATCGAGATGAGCGTCGTCTTGCCGGCGCCATTGGGGCCGAGCAGGCCGAAGAACTCGCCCGGCTCGATCCGCAGGCTCACCCCAGCGAGCGCCACCACGCCGCCACGCGCACTGGCGTAGCGCTTGACGACGTCGGTCGCCTCGATGGCAGCGATGGGAGAGTTGGATGCGGACATTGAAATGACGCCGCCCCGGGACAGATCTTCCCGGGGCGGTCGTGCAAACGCGAATTCTAAGGGAGCCGCCCTAGGTGGGGCGGTGATGCGGGCAGCCGAGCATGCCATCGACGCCATAGAGCGACGCCAGACTGGTCAGCGTGAGGGGAACATTGGTGAAGACGATGCGGGAGTTTGCCGCCTGCGCTTCACGCTGCCAGGCGAGCAGCAACGCCACCGCCGCCGAGTCGACCTGCTTGACCGCACCAAGGTCGAAGGCGACATCGCCCCCGCGGATCGCCGCGCGCCCGGCCTCGAGCAGCGCGGCGGCCGTTTCATTGGTCATGTCGGTGGCGGCGAGCTTCATGCCAAGCGTCAGGCCTTCTTGTTGTCGAGCGACTTGTTCCGCTCGACGAGCGACTTGATCAGCCCGTCGATACCGCCCTGGTTCACTTCGCTGGCGAAGGTGTTGCGATAGTTCTCCACCAGCCAGACGCCCAGCACATTCACGTCGTAGATCTTCCAGCCGGCGTCGGTCTTCTCCAGACGGTAGTCAAGCTGCAGCGAATCGCCGCGCGAGGGCACCGCGTTGGTCCTCACCACCACGTCGGTCTCATTGGCGGCGGCACGAAACGGCCGCAGTTGCACCTTGTGGTCGCTTACCTGGGACACGGCTCCGCTGTAGGTGCGCACCAGCAGCGTGCGGAACTCGCGAACGAGCGCCTGCCGCTGCTCGGCCGATGCCTGGCGCCAGCCACGACCCACCGCCAGGCGGGTCATCTTCTCGAAGTCGACGTGCGGGAGGATCTTCTCGTCGACCAGCTGGTTGAGCCGGGCGGGGTCGCCACTTTGCAGCGACTTGTCCTTTCGGATCGAGTCGAGCACGTCGTTGGACAGATCGCGTACGAGCACGTCCGGTGCGGCTTTCTGAGTTGCCGCAGCAGCCGCCGGCTGCTGCGCCGATGCCGGTGTGATGACGCATGCGGCCGCCACCCACAGGGCGGCGGGAATCGAGCGTGTCAGGATCTTCATCAGTTCGGTTCCATTCAGAGTTGGATGATCAGACCGACCATGGGGTCGATCGTTCAGCCAGCTCACCCTTAACGCGCGGCGGCGGGTGAAGGTTGATCGGCGGGCGGGTCCACGCGTTTGTCCGTGGATGACCCACCCTCCTCGGGCTTCGACGCGGCTGCCGCCGGCTTGGCGGGAGGGTCGACGTCATCTTCGTCGTCGAAGCCCTTCGGTCGCGGCGGATTGCCGTCGAACACCTGGTTGTTGCGACGCTGCAGGTAACCGTCGCGGATGAACTGGTACTTGTCGAGAGCCGCGCCCTCGATCAGGCGCTCGGCGGCCAACAAGGAAGCGCGCGTATCGACCAGACGCGTGCCCAGCATCGAATTGCGCAGCCTTACCGGCTCCAGGTAGTCGACCGGATCGCTGTAGAACCCAACCACGCGACCGACGCTGTCGCGCACCGTGCTCGGCCCGAGGAACGGCCAGACGAAGTACGGACCGGGGCCGCTACCCCACTTGCCGAGCGTCTGTCCGAAGTCCTCATCACTGCGCTGCAGCCCCATGCGGCTGGCGACATCGAAACAACCAGCCAGCCCGACGGTGCTGTTGATCACCACGCGGCAGATATCGGACACCGCCTCAGCCGGCTTGCCCTGCAGCAGGTTATTGAGCGCGTTGGGAACATCGTAGAAGTTGGCGAACACGTTACCCACGCAGTCGCGAACCGGCTGCGGCACGTAGTCGCTATAGCCCTGCGCCACTGGCTTGAGCACGGCGCGGTCGACGCGGTCATTGAACTCTGACACGTGCCGGTTGTAGCGCTCCCACGGATCGGACGGGTTCTGCCCGGCATTGGGCGGAATCGTTGCGCAACCGGCCAGAACCAGCGCAATCGCCGCGAGCAGGAGGGTGCGCCCGCTGCGCATAAGGTGACCGCAGTCGCGCATTACTTGCCGTTGCCGTCGCCACCGCCATTGGGCGCTTCGGCGGCCTTGTTGTAGAGAAAGCTGCTGATCAGGTTCTCGAGTACCACCGCCGACTGCGTCATCCGGATCGTGTCGCCCTGCCCGAGGTTCGCATCGTCGCCACCGGGATTCAGACCGACGTACTGATCGCCGAGCAGTCCCGCGGTGAGGATCGCGGCCGAGGTGTCCTTCGGAAACGCGTAGCGCTTCTCCAGTTCGATCGTGACCAGGCCCTGGAAGGTCTTGCTGTCGAGCGAGATCGAGGCGATCCGGCCGACCGTGACGCCGGCACTCTTCACCGGTGCGCGTGGCTTGAGTCCCCCGATGTTGTCGAAGCGCGCCGTGACCATGTAGGTCTCGCCCACCGTCATCGCGGAAAGGTTGGCAGCCTTCAGCGCGAGGTAGCCGATCGCCACGAAGCCGAGCAGCACGAACAGCCCGACCATGGTTTCAATTCCGCGTTTGGTCATCTTCGTATCCTGTTTGCTCGCGCGCGGGAAAGCGGTTCAGCGCGGCGTGGAAAACATCACGGCGGTAAGTACGAAGTCCAGCAGCAGCACCGCCAGCGACGAGATCACCACCGTTCGGGTGGTCGCCTGCGCCACGCCTTCGGGCGTCGCTTTGGCTTCATACCCCTGGTAGAGCGCGACGAAGGTGCAGGCGATGCCGAACACCAGGCTCTTGATCATGCCGTTGCCGACATCGTCCCAGACATCGACCCCGCCCTGCATCTGCGACCAGAACTGCCCAGGATCGATGCCGATCATCAGCACGCCGACCACGTAGCCGCCAAAGATGCCGACCGCCGAGAACATGGCCGCCAGCAGCGGCATGGCGATGATGCCTCCAAGAAAGCGCGGAGCGAGTACCCGCTGCTTGGGATCGATCGCCATCAGCTCCATCGCAGCAAGCTGCTCGCCCGCCTTCATCAGACCAATTTCTGCCGTGAGCGAGGTGCCAGCGCGACCTGCGAACAACAGCGCCGTCACCACCGGCCCAAGCTCGCGCACCAGCGACAGCGCCACCAGCAGACCGAGCGACTCGGCAGCGCCATATCGCGTCAGCGTGTAATAGCCCTGCAGCGCCAGCACGAATCCGACCGCCAGCCCGGAGGAGACGATGATCACCATCGAGTTCACGCCGATGGCGTTGAGCTGCACCACCACCAGGTAGAAGCGCCGGAACGCTGCTGGCAAGACACGCAGCAGTTCGACCATGAAGTAGGCGTTGCGGCCCAGGCCGCGCAGCATGCCCAGCGCCCATACGCCGAGACGCGCGAGGAGGTCGAGCGGATTCACCCACGCACCCCGAGTTCCTCCTCGATCGGTGCGGCCGGATAGTGGAACTTGACCGGGCCGTCGGGCTCGCCGTTGATGAACTGCCGGACCTCCGGCTCGTCGGACGAGCGCAGCTCATCGGGCGTGCCATGCGCGACGATGCGTCCACCGCTGATCAGGTAGGCGTAGTCGCAGATGAGAAAGCACTCGTGCACGTCATGCGACACGATGAGCGAGGTGGCGCCCGTGGCGTCGTTCAGGCGCCGGATTAGGTTGGCGGTCATCCCCATGCTGATCGGGTCGAGGCCGGCGAACGGCTCGTCGTACATGATCAGCTCGGGGTCGAGTGCGATGGCGCGTGCCAGCGCGATCCGCCGCATCATGCCGCCCGACACTTCCGAGATGCGCAGCTTGGCGGCGCCGCGCAGCCCGACCGCGTTCAGCTTCATCAGCACGATGTCGCGGATCATCGCGTCAGGCAGATTGGAATGCTCGCGCAGCGGGAAGGCGACGTTCTCGTACACCGTCAGGTCGGTGAACAGCGCGCCGAACTGGAACAGCATGCCCAGACGACGGCGGATGCGGAACATCTGCGCCTTGTCGCGCGGATTGATCACTTCCCCGTCGAAGGTGAGCGAGCCCTTGTTCGCGGCGTAGACACCGCCGATCAGCCGCAACAGCGTCGTCTTGCCGCAGCCCGATCCGCCCATGATGGCCGAGACCTTGCCCCGCTTGAAGCTGGCGGTGATGTCGCTCAGGATCATCCGGCTCGCGTCGTAGCCGAACGTCACGTTATCAACGGTGATGAAATCGTCAGAGGCCAAGGGGAGGGTGCGGCGACAGCTCGCACGAATGTGGTTGGGTCGGTCCGGGCCGGTGTGGGCAGTGCGCCGGAACCGTCAATGCGGCAGCGCAAAGATTGTCGCATAGCGCCATCGGGCGTTTTGTTGCCGATTGTTGCGCGCCCGCCCGCGCAGCGGAGTGGGACGGCCGCGGATCGGCACGACGGCGCAACGACCGCAAGATCAGGTGATCCGCGGTCCGTTCGGCGCGACCGGAACCGCAGGCGCCGGCTCGTGCTTGGCCGCTGCAGGAACGGCGGTCTCGGTGGCAGCAGCCGCCGCCGGCGCAGCGGCGTTCTCGGCCACGACCACCGACGGCGCCGCCCCCAGGGCGGCGGCAGTCGGTGGCACGTACAGCCCTGCCCACGCCTCGAACAGGCGCCAGGTGACCGCAAGCACCACCGGTCCGACAAATAGTCCTACCAGGCCCATGGTCAGCATGCCGCCGATCACGCCAGCAAAGATCAGCAACAGCGGCAGATCCGCACCGAACCGCACCAGCACCGGCCGCACGAAGTTGTCGACCGTCATCGCAATGACGCTCCACACCAGAAGGAACGTGCCCCAGCCGGTCTCGCCGCTCCAGTACAGCCAGACAACCGCCGGGATGAGGACCAGTCCGGGTCCCGCCTGCGCGATGCACAGGATCAACGCCGCCGCCGTCAGAAGGCCGACGAAAGGCACGCCCGCCACGGCCAGGCCGATACCAGCGAGCAGCGTCTGGATCAGCGCGGTACCAACGACACTGATGGCGACCCCGCGGATCGCCGCGGCCGCCAGGCGCACCGACGCCCGGCCGCGCTCGCCACCCACGCGGTCGGCCAGCGCCAGCACGCGCTGCGAGCCTTCCTCGCCCTGCGCGAACATCACCGCGGCAATCAACACTGTCAGCAGGAAGTGAATGACCAGCATGCCGAGATTGCCGGCCTGCGCCGCTACCAGCTGGGCGCCCTTGCCCGCATACGGTGCGGCGCTCTGCACCAGGCTCGACAAGCCGGCTTCGTGCAGGCTGCTCCACAGATCGCTCAGCCGGGTGCCGACGACCGGGATCTGCGCCACCCACGCCGGCGGATGCGGCACCTCGAAGCTCGATGCCATTTTTGCCCAGCGCAGCAGCGTGTCGACGTTGTCGACGATCGTGTTCACCGCCAGCAGCACCGGCACGATAAACAACGCCAGCATCAGCAGCGTCATCGCGATCACCGCGAGCGATCGCCGGCCGTTCAGCATCACCTGCACCCTGAGCATCAGCGGCCAGCATGACACCACGATCATCGTTGCCCAGATGATGGCGGTGAAAAACGGGCTGACGATCCACAGCGAGGCCAGCATCAGCCCGACGATGGCAAGGATGGCGAGGATCAGGCGAGCGAGATCGAGCGGCATGTCAGTTCGCAATCAGGGCGTCTAGCGGGTGGCCGTTTCGAGATCGCCCCGGTGCACGAGGAAGCTCGACGGCTGCAGCTTGAAGCGCCACCCCAGCTGGCGCAACAGCTCGCGCGTCTGAATGAAGACGATGCCACGCGCGCGCAACGCCATCCACAGCGCCAGCGCGAAGCTGACGTCCAAGTTGGTGAGGCCGATCAGTGCCACGCCGAGCGCCGCCCATGCCACGGCCTGCCAAGGCAGCGCGAATTCCAGCACGACGAGGGCGTAGCCGCCCAGTTGCAGGCAGGCGCGCTGCGCCTCGGCCAGCCTCATGACACTGGTCGACCATCACCAGCAGCTCTGCCTCATCGGCACACCGCCTCCAAGCAGTAGCGCCCGCCGCCCCGTGAGCCTCTGGTTCATGTCTTTCTCCGTCAATGGGGCTGCGTCGCCCGCTGAAACGCGAGCGCACGATATACCGCAGCGACGACCGTTGCAGCCTGAGCGGGCATCAAGCGCAGCGCTGTGCAATACGCGGTGAACCGTGGCCGACCGTCGCCAACTGCGCAGTGAATCAGCGCGCCGAACCGGCAAAGCGCGCAAGCGACGCGCCGCCGCCGTCGAGCAGGTCGAGCCGGGCGCCGATGATGCGATACGCACGCGTGGCGTCCAGCGCTGCGAGCAGGCTGCGCTCGACCGCCATGGCCGGTAGCGGCCCGGCGCGGCGACTGGAGGCGATGGCGCTGAAGCTCAGCGCGGTGGTGTCGAAAGTCGCACCGCCCATGTACCGGTTGACCCCGGTGGAGCCAACGACGCGGCGCTCGGCTGCATCGATCTGCAGCGTCGGGCCGACGCCAGCCTCCTGCGCCGGCACCGGCATGCCGGTCAGTTCCTGCAGCGTCCACAGGGTGCCGGCCAGCGGCAGCGGCGGTGCGGGTGGGTTCATCGACGTGCAGCCTGACACGACCCAGGCGAGCGCGGCAGCCAGCACGCTGCGGCGGCGCACCTGTTCATTGATCCTCACCATCCCGGCCTCCGTGTGGCATCAGCAGCTTGGACTCGCACGAGTCTCGGGAGCGAAGTGTGATCGACATGATCGATGCAACTGTCGCCGCCCTCAGCATGACGTTGCGGAGAGGCTACATGGACCCCCGCGTGGTCACAGGGCCTGGCGGCGCCCGCTGCGCGTTCTGCGGTCACCTCGGTTCGTTCGGCTGGTCCGCGCCGCGGCCGCGCCCCGCCTCTCTAGAATGCCGGCCCATGACCGATGATCGCGTTCTCGCCACCTATCGCCTGCGGGTGCCGGTCGACCAGGCCGCCGGGCGCGCCGAAGCACTGGCGCTCGAGCAGAGCATCGAGATGCCGGCCGCGGCCGTGCTCGACGAGCGCGTGCTGCGCGAGGTCGTGGCGCGGGTCGACCGGGTGGAGGCGCAGCCCGATGGCAGCAGCCTGGCGCGCCTGGCGCTGAGCGCCGAGTCGATCGGCAGCGACGCCGGGCAACTGCTCAACATGTTGTTTGGCAACAGTTCGCTGCACACCGACGTGGCACTCGAGCAGGTGGCGTTGCCGCCAGCGCTCGCGCAGCGCTTCGGCGGACCGAACCACGGCGTGGCCGGGGTGCGCGCGCTCACCGGCGCGCACGGGCGGGCCCTGACCTGCACCGCGCTCAAGCCGATCGGCAGCACGGTCGAGGCCCTGGCGACCCTCACGCGTACGGTGGCCGGCGCTGGCATCGATCTTGTAAAGGACGACCATGGCTGGGCCGACCAGACCAGTGCCCCGTTCGACGCGCGGGTGGCCGCCTGCCAGGCCGCAGTCGACGACGCCAACGCCCGGCGCCGCGATGGCGGCCGCACGCTGTACCTGCCGAGCCTGTCGGGCCATCACGGGCAGATGCAACGGCAGATCGAGTTTGCCCGCCAACGCGGCGTGCAGGGCTTCCTGGTGGCGCCGATGGTGTGCGGGGTGGCGACCTTCAACGCCGTGGCGCGCGAGCATCGCGACTGCGTGTTCATGGCGCACCCCGCGCTGGCCGGCGCCGGCGTACTGGCCCCACCGATGCTGCTGGGCACGCTGCTGCGCTCCTTCGGCGCCGATGCGGTGATCTTTCCCAATCACGGCGGCCGCTTTTCGTACCTGCCCGACACTTGCCAGGCGATCGCCGAGGCGGCGCGCCGGCCGATGGCGGGCATCCGGCCGGCCCTGCCGGTGCCGGCCGGCGGCATGAGCGTGGAACGCGTGCCGGAGATCGTGCACGAGTACGGCGTCGACACGGTGCTCCTGATCGGCGGCTCGCTGCTGATCGCGCGTGATCAACTGGCGCAGCGCGCCGAGGCCTTTGTCGCCGCCGTACATGCGGCCGGCAACGGCAGCGCGGTGGCCGCATGAGCAGCGTGCGCCGCTTTGAGCTCGACAAAGAGGGCGACTACCGCTGGAGCGAGGTGGAGCGCCTGCGCTACAAGGACGAGGGCAGCGCGCCGTTCAAGGACATCACGCGTCAGGTGCTGTTCGCGCAGGCCGATCAGGGCTGCGAACTGCGCTACTTCGAAGTGGCACCCGGCGGCTACTCGACGCTTGAGCGGCACGAACACACGCACGCGGTGATGATCCTGCGCGGTCACGGCACGGTGCGCCTGGGCAGCGCGTCACAGCCGGTGGCCGAGCGCGACCTGGTGACGATCGATCCGCTCACCTGGCATCAGTTTCATGCGGCCGACGACTGCGCGCTGGGTTTCCTGTGTCTGGTGAGCAAGACGCGCGACAAGCCGCAACTGCCGAGCGACGCAGATCTGGCGGCGCTGCGCGGCGTGTAGTCGACTGCTGCGCGGCGGGCATCGGTGGCGATCGATGGAGTCTTGCTGTGGCATGCCGGGCGATCGCATCGTGGCCTGGCCACGCCAGCTGGGCGTGCAGGCGCAGCAGCGGTACCGCGCCAAAGGCTCAGCGCGCGGCGACTGGCGTTCGATCCGAACTTGGCGATCTCCTGCGCGCGCGCAATCAACCGCCACCCGCCGCGGACGCGGTTGCCGCCGCGCTGCACTCGCGGCTGCGCTCAGCGCTGCAGCGTTCGCAGATACTCGGTGAGCGCGTCGACACGCTGCTGCACGGCCGCCTCGGACGCCGCGCCTTCAGCGCGCGCATAGCGCTGTCCCCACAGCGGCATCTGGCGCCCGGCGTGGCCCTTGATGTCCTGGCGACCGTCGATCACGCGGCGCACCTGGTCGGTTGGAAAGCTACCACCGTGCCGCTGCGCCAGCGTGCCCAGATCGGGAATGGGCAGCTTCAATTCGCGCGACTGCGGGCCGTCGCCGCGGCCGCCCGCGCCGTGACAGGTGGCGCACTGCGTTTCGTACTCGGTACGTCCGAGCGACTCGCCGGCCTGCGCACCGGCATCGGTCAGGGCGAAGGCGGCAGTGACGGCAACCAGCAGGCAAAGAAGCTTCATCGCGGCTCCACGGTGCGAGCGACGGATCGCTCCAGTGCGTCCACACTGCCCGCACCGGGCCGCGCCGGGTTGATCCGCCGCAAGCCGGTCGATCAATGCCTGCGATGCAGCGGCGCCGGCCCGCATTCGCTTCGGTTCGCTTCGGTTCGCTTCGATCAGCGCATGCATGCGCCGTGCATCGACACAACGCCCGCCCGCGCCGCAAGCCACCCGCGTACGTGACGGCGCATACGGGCCGGCTGGAGCGGTTCAGGCGCTGCGCCGAAGCAGGCGCCGCGCCGGGCCGATCACGTCGAGCCGTGCATCGTCGTCTCCGACCACGTCGAACGCGGCGGCCACGTCGGCCGGCACCGGCACGCTGCGACCGGTTGCGAGGTCGATGAACGCCCATACAGTCTGCCCCATCGCGAGCGCCTTGCCGTCGCCGGCGCGGGTCACGAGATAGCGGCGGCTTGAGGTCTTCGCCTGCAGTTCGGCGATCCAGGTCCACACCGTGAGCGCCTCGCCGAGGAACGCGGGACGCAGGTAATCAAGACGATGCGAGGCGGCCACCCAGCTCGCACCGCCGGCGAGGTAGCGCTCGGTGGTCCAGCCGCGCGCATCGGAGTGGGCGACCGCGGCTTCTTCCATCCAGCGCAGGAACTCGCGGTTATTGGCGTGGTTGAGTGCGTCGATCGACGTCGCGCCGACGACAACGTCGTAACGAAAGACGGTGGCCAAGGGAGGGCCGCGAGCCGACCTAGCGACGGTAACGTTCGCGCGCCTGAAACGCTGCCACGCACTCGGGCAGGTCGTAGTACAGCCCGGCGCGCGCGCGTCCGCCGGCGATTGCCCGCGTATCGCCCCAACGGGCGTACTCCGACTCGCAATCGGCTCGCGGGCGGCGCTCGTCGCGCACGCACCGCTCAGTACGCTCGGCCCGCAGCGGCGCCAGCCTCTTCTCGCGCACGACCTCGCAGACGCGATCGAGTTCGTCCATTCGCTTCATCTCGGGCTCCGTCTGCGCGTGGGCGAGCCCCGGCGACGACAAGGTGGCGGCGACACCGAGCGAGGCGACGAGCGCGCGGAGAGGCTTCATCACGGATCCTGGGAGTGAACTCGATAGCCGATCGTAGCGCTGCAATCACGCCGCCCATGCCACAGCACGCGGCCGCCCGGCGCGCCGGGTCGGCCACGCGACGCATCACACACCGACTTGTCCAAAAACACTGGGCGCTCATCGACTGGGCGAGCGCCCTGGCGACCTTCCCGCAAGCACGCGGCCGCGTGCGTTCCACCATCAACCCAGGGCGGCGGCGGCGCCGCCGCTGGGCGGTTCGGAAGGGGTGCTTCAGCGTGGGAGGGTGGATCGACCCATCAGGTACTCGTCAACCGCACGGGCGCATTGGCGACCTTCGCGCAATGCACGCGGCCGCGTGCGTTCCACCATCAACCCAGGGCGGCGGCGGCGCCGCCGCTGGGCGGTTCGGGAACGGTGCTTCAGCGTGGGAGGGTGGATCGACCCATCAGGTATTCGTCAACCGCACGGGCGCATTGGCGACCTTCCCGAATCGCCCAGACGACCAGGCTCTGACCGCGCCGCATGTCGCCCGCCGCGAACACCTTGTCGACGTTGGTCCGGTAGCAGCCGTCGCCATCGGTGGTCGCGCGCGCGTTGCCGCGCATGTCCTTGTCGACGCCGAAGCCCTCCAGCACGGCACCGATCGGCGAGACGAAACCCATCGCAAACAGCACGAGGTCGGCCGGCACCTCAAACTCGGAGCCGGCCACTTCGACCATCTTCATCTGGCCCGTCATCGGATCCTTCTGCCACTCCACGCGCGCGGCGGTGAGCGACTTGACGTTGCCGCTTTTTCCACCCTCAGCGTCGCCGTTGAAACGCTTGGTGGTCACCGCCCAGTCACGCGCCACGCCCTCTTCATGTGACGACGAGGTGCGCAGCTTGACCGGCCAGTATGGCCAGGTCAGCTCCTTGTTCTCGCTCGCCGGCGGCTGCGGCAGCAGCTCCCACTGCGTGACGCTCTTGGCGCCGTGGCGATTGCTGGTGCCGACGCAGTCCGATCCGGTATCGCCGCCGCCGATCACCACGACGTGCTTGCCGGTGGCCATGATCTGCCCGGATACCGTGTCGCCTGCCACCACCTTGTTCTGCAGCGGCAGGAAGTCCATCGCGAAGTGCACGCCATTCAACTGGCGGCCAGGAACGGGCAGATCGCGCGGCTGCTCGGCGCCGCCCGTCAGCAGCACGGCATCGAACTCGGCCAGCAGCGCCTGCGGCTCGACCGTCTGCGTGGCCCAGTTGGTGACCCCGCCCGCTTGACCACTCAGCGGCTTGGACGCCACCAGCACGCCGGTACGGAACGTGATGCCCTCGGCCCGCATCTGCGTCACACGGCGGTCGATGTGCGACTTCTCCATCTTGAAGTCGGGAATGCCATAACGCAGCAGGCCGCCGACGCGATCGTTCTTCTCGAACACCGTGACGTCGTGGCCGGCGCGCGCCAGCTGCTGCGCCGCCGCCATGCCGGCCGGACCGCTGCCGACGACCGCCACCTTCTTGCCCGTCTTCGCCTTGGGCGGCTGCGGCACGACCCAGCCTTCTTCCCAGCCCTTGTCGATGATCTTGTGCTCGATCGACTTGATGCCGACCGGATCATTGTTGATGTTCAGCGTGCACG
>LNFM01010958.1_pt1 | contig 12518 bp, 11 predicted proteins | sample 596031 | NCBI WGS metagenome assembly LNFM01 (sample SAMN04254537, study PRJNA301005) | activated carbon metagenome | isolation source: dual media filters at the Ann Arbor, Michigan drinking water treatment plant | place: USA: Ann Arbor
CCGCACGGCGGGAGGTTCTCCTACGTGTCGCCCAACACCGACCTGCTCGGCTGGATCATCGAGCGCGCGGCGGGCAGGCGCTACAGCGATCTCATGAGCGAGCTGGTATGGCAGCCGATGGGCGCGGCAGAGCCCGCCTACATCACGGTCGATCGGCTCGGCGCGCCGCGCTGTGCGGGCGGCATGTGCACGACGACGCGCGACCTCGCGCGGGTCGGCCAGCTCATCGTCGAGGGTGGCGCCCGGGGCGCGCGACAGGTGGTGCCGACGGCCTGGATCGAGGACATCACCCGCAAGGGCGACGCCGAGGCCTGGAATGCGGGGAGCTTCGTGCCGTATTTCCCGGGTGCGGCCATGCACTACCGCGACAAATGGTACGTCGAACGGGGCGTGGCACCCCTGCTATTCGGGCTCGGAATCCACGGACAGAATCTGTTCATCGACGCCAAGCGGGAGATCGTGATCGCCAAGCATTCCTCGCAAGCCTCGCCGCTGGACGCGGGACTCATCGCGTTGACCGGCCGCTTCGTGAGCGAGGTTCGCAAGGCACTGTCCTGACAGTGCGGCCAGCCTGGCTGATGCCGGCCTGCCGCGAGCGGCTCGAAGCTGGCCGACCTCACGTCCAACAAGTTCGCGCCCGATAGTGCGGGCGGTGGCAAGGCACTTTCTTCAAGGGGCGCGCATAGTTGACGCAACGCTGCTCGCAACAGACCGCGCAAGATCGCAGCCTGATGAGCAACCCAAGGGCCTGTGACGGCGGCCAACGTGCCGCACATGTGCAGGTTAGATATCCACACAAAGAAAAGCGGCTCTTACCCCTCATCGCTACTAGGAGGGACGCTGCCGAGTTGATGTTACTGCGGCGGAAAGCGCTGCAGCAACCTCTTGCAACTTGACCGCTTGAAGTTGCATTCCCGAAGCGAGTGTGGTCCTAACGTCAGGGTCTAGTAGGTTGCCTTTCTTGGCATTGGCCAAGAAGTCATCTTTGACAGTGATTGTACGAGTTAAGGCCGAAATGAGAACAGTGTTATCACTGCCGAACTGCGGATCAATGGAAGCGATGAGTGCGACCATGTCTTCCATGTTTTTCGTCAATTGATTTAGTCTCTCTTGAATACGATCAAATTGGTTTGACGAGGATGTGTCAGTTAATGACGCGGCGAAAGCCTCGTTCAGACCAGCCTGCGCTGCTAGTTTCATAGCAAGCGTAGGCGCAGCTCGTTTAGTTTTTTCATCCGCTCTGGAGTTCACACTGGCAAAGATCTTTTCCACGCCAGAGATGATCACCTCAAGTGTCTTATGCAGATTGACTGAAATAGGAAGTGTCAAAGGCGGTTCCCTCCAGCTGTAGCGGTAGTCTTGCTTACAGCACCAGCGGTTGCAACGATGATAGATAAGAAAAGAGGTAAGCGTGTGCTGTCGGCCGCAGTGTGAGCGGTTGACAGAATCTTCGCGGCAGCGACCATGTAGGCATGGTTTTCGGCGGCCCAGTTCCACGGCAGCAGGTCTTCGATTCATTTGATCGCGTGATCTGCGATGCGGGCGAGCACGTCGCGGAGATACGCCTCGGGATCAATGTCGTTGAGCTTGGCAGCGTGGATCAGGGCGTACACCGCGGCGGCATGCTGGCCACCGCTGTCGGAGCCGGCAAACAACCAGTTCTTGCGGCCCTAGGCGACGCCGCGCATGGCGCACTCGGCGATATTGCTGTCGATCTCGAGCCGACCATCGTCGAGGTAGCAGCTGAGTGCGGTCCAGCGTGCCAAGGCATAGCGCATCGCCCGGTGCACACCCATCGCGAGAGGCCCCCAATGACGCGTGAGACGTACGCGATCCTGCTCAGAAGAAGTACCCGGCTCTTCAAGTTCCTGGCGCTGATCGATGCGAGCGCAGTTGGGTTTCTGCTGCCAATCCTGGCGTCGTCGCCGACGCGCGCTGACGGCGGGGCGGGCGGCAACTTTGGTGGTAATGCCGGCGGCAGCGGCGGTGCCGGCTTCACTGGAAGCAACGGCTCCAATGGAGCGGCCGGTTTGGGCGGTGGGGGCGGCGGCGGCGCAGGCGGCGGCCGTGGTGGCGACGGCACGACGCCTGGAGGCGCCGGCGGTAGCCAGCTCCATCCCAATGGCTCTCCGGGAATTTCAAACGTCGCCCCCGGCGGGGGTGGCGCTGGCGGTGGTGGCTTCAATGGGAATGGCCTTGGTACCCCGACAATCACAAACACCGGGGTGATGAAGGGCGGCGACGGTGGCCCTGGAGGTGGCGGTGGCACAAGCGGCGCGGGTGGCGGTGGTGGTGCCGGCGGCTATGGCGCAGTCATCACGGGCAATGGGCTCAGCAACAACAGCGGCATGATCTCGGGCGGGACTGGCGGTAGCGGCGGCAATGCGAACGACAGCGGCCATACGTCGGGGAGCGGTGGCGATGGCGGGACGGGCGTGCAGTTCGTAACTCCGAGTGCGAGCTTCACGAATAGCGGCACGGTCAAGGGCGGCCTAGGTGGCGCCGTTGGTGCGTTCTTCACTGGCGCAAGCCCCGGGACCAATGGCGCTGGTGGCGCTGGCATTGTCGGGTCAGGCCTTACCGTGAACAACAGCGGCACGATCAATGGTGGCATGGGCGGCATTGTTGCTCCGCTCTCCCTGTTTCCTGGCGCAGGCTTCGGGGCTGGCGGCATCGGGCTTGGGGGCTCAGGCGTTACTGTGATCAACAGTGGTGCAATTGCCGGTGGCTTGGGTGGCGACGGCGTGACGCGCGCCAATGCCATCGCGTTTACCGGCGGTGTCAACACCCTGGAGCTACAGCCGAGCTCTGTGATCACCGGCAACGTCGTTGCCTTCAGCTTTACCGACACGTTGCGACTGGGCGGCAGCGGCAGTGCAAGCCTCGACGTCTCGACCATCGGCCCCGCCGCTCAGTACCAGGGCTTCGGGGTCTTTGCCAAAACCGGCACCAGCACCTGGACCTTGTCCGGCACGAACCCCTCTGCCATGAGCTGGACGGTCAGTGCCGGTACACTGAATGCCAACGCCTCGATGCCCAACGCCAACTTCGTCGTCAGTTCCGGCGGCACATTGGGCGGCGGCGGCACGATCGGCGGACTGACCATCAACGGTGGCACGCTTTCTTCCGGCAACTCGATTGGCACGCTTACCGTCACCGGAAATTTCGTCCAGAGCGGAGGTACGTACATCGTCGAAACCACCAGTGCGGGCCAGAGCAATCGGGTTGCCGTCGGCGGCAAGGCCACGATCAGCGGCGGCGCGGTGCAGGTGCTTGCACAGTCGGGTAGCTATGCGCGCAACACCAGTTACACCATCCTCACCGCAGCGGGCGGCGTGAGTGGCGCCTATTCGAGCGTCAGCAGCAATTTCGCCTTTCTCACGCCAACGCTCACCGTCGACGCCAACAACGTCTATCTGCTGCTGATGCAGGGAAACAACTCATTTGCGGCAGGCGCACGGACGGCAAACCAGTATGCGGTAGGCTTGGCGCTCGACCAGGCCAACCCTCCGGCGATGGGTGACTTCGGCAACGTATTGAATGCGATCGGCGTTCTCGACACGACGCAGGGTCCGGCCGCACTCGATGCCATCAGCGGGCAGAATTATTCGGGCTTCTCGAGTTCGATGGTCCAGGGCGCGCAGCTCTTCATGAACAACTTCCTGTCGCAGGGAGGTGGCGGCAGCATCAACAGCAACAAGGTCACGCTGGCGGAAGCCTGCGACGTGGCGTGCGACGGCGCCGTGCCCGCACGATGGGGCGCCTGGGGCGGGCTGCTGGGTGGCACCGGCACCATCGCCGGCAATGGCAATGCCGGGACGCTCACCTACAATGCCGGCGGATTCGCGGCGGGTCTCGACCGCAGACTTGGCGACAACTTTCGCGCCGGGGTTACGGTGGGCTACACCAGCGGCCAGCAGTGGGTCGGCGGCTTCGACGGCAAGGGAATCTCGAATACCGTTACGGCAGGCCTTTACGGCGGCTATGCCCAAGGTCCCGTGTATGTCGACGGCATTGCAGGCTACGCATACAGCGGCAATCAAATGTGGCGCAACATCGCGATCCCCGGCTTGCAGCCCCGCACGGCACAGGGCCTCACCGGGGCCAACCAGGTCTTTGGCCTGATCGAGTCGGGCTATCGCTTCGATTTTGGCGGTGCGCCGGCAGCGTTCGTCACCCCGTTCGTCCGCCTGCAGGGCTTCATCGGCATTCAGAACGCCTTCACGGAGACCGGCGTACAATCGCTGAATCTCAACGTTGCGGCGCAGACCACCAACTCGCTGCGGTCTGTGCTGGGCGCCCGGATGGGCGGCGAAATCGATCTCGGCTGGCGAGAGAAGCTGCACGCGCAGGTCCGGCTAGGCTGGAGTCACGAGTACGCTGGTACGGATCGTCCCGTCACGGCCTCGTTCGCCGGCGCTCCGACCATCCCCTTCACGACATACGGGGCGAGCCCGCAGCGTGACGGCGTGGTGATCGGGTTCACCGCAAAGACCGCGATCGCCGAAGCGACGTCGCTCTATCTCCTCTACGAGGGTGACATCTCCGGTCAGGACAGCAGCCACGCGCTGACCGCCGGCGTGCGTATGAACTGGTGAAAGCTGGGCACCGAACCGCCCTGTCGGCCAGCATGTTTCGTTATGCAGATGGCACAATTCATTACGAGGAAGACATTACAAGTGCGCCGGTAGCGGGCTTGCGGAAGAACTTTAACGGTCGAAAAGACCAATGGCATCAAGTGGTCTGCTAGCTGCCATCGGGCACCGAGCTCCATCGCTTCTACGAGCTGATCTACGAGCGGGATACCCTCGCGAGCTTCGTCTCGCATGAATCGCGACTGAAACCGACCTACCAGGACTTCGCCAGCCATTGCGGCACGGCGGTCCTGCCGGCCTTTGTGCGTCAACGCCGGACTATTTCAGATCTTCCTTACCCTCAAGCCAGTTCGCATAGTCATGCAGACGCTGTTTATTCAGTGGGCTTTGCGCATACAGCTCTTGGAGTGCTGTCTTAAAGGTCTGCTTTACATCGGGCGCGAGCCGCGTGTTCGTCATCACCAACCCTATGACACTTTGCCTGTACCTGTAATCCCATTGCTTGAACAACGATCTAAAGTCATCCGCCGACACCCTGTTCATTCGTCTGATTTCTAGAGCATCCCATCCTTGCTCCAAGCCCTTCTGAATGACTTGTTGAACGGTTCGGTCGTCCTCAAATGATGAAGCCTTTGCGGCCAGCGCGTTATGAAGCTCGGGGTCTTTGACGCCCATGCCTCTTCTGCCGTATTCCGGGTTAAAGCTTGCGAGTGTCGGGTCTCGCTTATTGACGATATAGGCGATGAGTGCGCTGGCTCGTTCCTTACCGCCGAACTCGCGCAGCGTCGTCACCACTTCATCGAAATCGCCGACGCCTAGGAAGTTTACACCCTCCTTGACTACGGCTTCGAAATTCTCCAGCACTTCTTCGGTGTTGTCCAGAAGCGCATCCCAGAATAGGCCCCACGCATTGCTTAGCCTTTGCCTAATCTCGTGATGGCGCATTCGGTATTCGATCAGCTGGGCAAAATCGCGTGTCCGTTCTTCTTGGAAGTATCCGTTCTTAATCCCCTGTAAAAGGGCGGCATCCAATTCAGTGTAATCGGCAAAGCCGACCTGCTTGAGCCGTTTCTGCCACTCGATCTGCTCTGGTGTTTTTTCCCTCTCTCCCCCGGCTGCGGCACTCAGCGAGCCTCCGATCACTTCCTCTAGAAACGTCATATCGGGCGCACCTTCGCAGAATTCGACCCACCCCATTACCGAAAGTGTTCTAACCGCGCTCTGCAACACCCCTTCACTCTTTCCACCCAGGACGGGCATCAGCCTGTCGGTCATTTGCTTGATGCGTTGGATCACTCGAATATTCTTGATCTGCAACGTGGTCGTATAGTCCGCGACCCATTTACCCTCGCGAGTGCTCGCATCGACACCAAGCTCAACACACTCTTCGACCGTCGGTTCGAACAAGACCGAAACATCGACAACCTTCTCAAGATAGGTTCTGAACTTCCGTCCGGCTTTTTCGTCATCGAACTTCTCGTCGTTCAGGATCAAGACAACCTTGCACTTGCGCTCATCCTTGAGATGCGACGCGAGGCCGAGCACATCACCGATGTCGAGCTTGCCGCCCTTTCTCTCGATGTCGTCGAAGCATACAATTTGTTTTCTGACCAGCAGCGTGGACGCTGACTCCACTACTTTGCCTATGCTCCCCATGATGGGAAACTTTGCCACCGCTTCTGCAGCTGTCTTTGTGGTTCTTCGAGCTACTTTGGCTCCCACATCGAGCCCTTTATCAAAGAGTGACACAGCAGTAGAGACAAAGTCGCCAAAGGTCTCCGTGCTCGGGTCCGCTATCGACTTGCCACGCTCAACGGGGATCGTATTTTCAAATATTCTCGTCCATAGCTCCGGCAGTGAGTTTAGCCCGAACAGGGAACAGTAGGCGTAGCTTTTCAGGGCGACATTGCCCGCCATCCCAGCCTCTTTCAGCCAGGTGCGCCAAGCGTACGTCTTGCCTGTACCCCACTTCCCTCTGATGCACAGGACCTCCGGCTTGTCGGACTTCAAGAAGTCCGCGACAACCTTCTTCAGGTAAATCTTGGACACCACCACCCCCGTATTGCACGTGCCGGAGCATAACGAGCAATTCGGTCGTCTGCTACAATCCAAGTAGGTAGTTCCCCTAGCTCAACGCGCAGATCGGCAGGCTGCGCGACGCCCGCGTCATCATCGTTGTGGCAGTCATGGAAGGAACGCTGTTCAGCGTCGTTGCAGGCCTGGTTGCCGCGCCGGTGATCGCGCTGCCGACATCCGTGGGCTATCGCGTGGCCTCTGGCGGTGCGGCGGCACTGAATGCCGCGCTGTCGAGCTGTGCCCCAGGTGCCATGGCGATGGATATCGACGATGGCTTCGGTGTCGCGGCGGCAGCGATCAAGATCCTGGGGACCGCGCGCCGATAGCGGGTGCCCGGAACTGAACCGTGTGTGGGCAGCCCGTCTCCTGCAACTTTTCATCAAAAATTCCGCCTCTTCTTCAAGGAGAGCCACGGTGATCCCGTGAAGCGGAATCTGCCCGAATCGGCCATCATCCACTCGGTACCGCGCTCGCGAGAATACCGGCCCCGGCGTCGACACTTCAGTCCACGGGCCGTGCAGGAGATTGTTGCGATCATCGTTGGCCTGCAACAATCCGGTGACGATCTCCTGTGCGCCCTCTCGCAGTTCGTCGCTGCCCTTCGCTGTGGGCCAATTGATCAAGCCGACATTGGGCGTCGGCACGCGCCTGTCGCAGAGGTCGAAGGCAAGAAAATGAAACAGCTTGAGACGGCCGTTGAAGCTCTGAAACAGCCACTCCAGCGCCATACCCCTGGCTCCGCCGAGAAGCATATTCAGCGTGCGCGTAAGCTGCCCATCGAGTTCCGAAAAGGCGAACGCGACATGGCCGAGAGGCCGGTACAGCCGTTTGAAGGCGGCCGGCGGCTGGGCGTCTTTCAGGCGTACCGCTCGCATGGGCTGGTCCATTCGGGCGCGCCTAATTCTTCGTTTTACGCTATCCTCCCCCAATGGCATCAGGGCATGACGGCACCCAACAGCGCTTGCGGCGCGTGCTGCAAGGCGCGTCTCAGGAACCACCCACCCCGCTCGAGGATATCCCTAAGCGAAATGGGGGTCCCGATCTGTCTTTAGCAGCCGTACGTCCGCTGCAGATGAGCGGAGATCGTCGCCCCCTACCAACTCACGCTGCCGCTAGAGGAGCCGGAGTGGCACGGCCCCAGCTACAACATGGCACGGACGCACATCATTCTGATCATTGGACCGGCTGGTAGAGGGCGCCGAGCACGTCCGCGTATCACGATCGAATGCCGCTAGTCCTTGAGGAGAGCCAGTTCGAAGTCTGGACGCGCGGACTCGCCCCTCAAACGGTCTCGCCAGAGGTTTGGAACGTCAGGAACAATCGCGCAAAACTGACGCAGAGGTCACCATGATTACTCGAGAGATGCTGTCTTCCGGCCAGCTTCCTTCCCGGCGAGCGATGATCTCGACGCGACCTGTATTCTTCCGAACTGACTACGAGCCTTGGCACTATGCGACCTACGGCGGCACCCTCTTTCTCATCGAGCGGGCGGGCCGGATACTGGCAATGACATGCAAACACGTTTTTCAGGATTTCGAATTCGGAGACCTGATTGTTCCGCAGCACACCCGGCTTCGAAAGGGCTCGCTGTGCGCCTCAATCAAGCGAGTTATCAGTCTGGCAGGCCAGCCCGCAGAAGAAACTGATCTTCCAGACCTGTGCCTCATTGAATTCGGACCCGAGGCCACATCGGAGTTCTTCTTCGGCACGCCTTACACGGTCGGCAAGGGAACCTTTGGACCGGGCACCCCTGGTAACACACTCCACATCTTTGGCGTCCGAAAAGACACAACAATCATTGATCCGCCGAGGTTCGACGTCGGCTACTGGCTACTTGAGGCGACAGACAGAGGGCCTTCTCCATATCCTGCCCTGCGGTGGGCCGAGGCCGATCTAGACGTCGAGCCGGAAGCAAGCCTTGCCGGCATGAGCGGCGCACCTGTATTCGACGTGACCGCCGATCGGCTCTGCGGAATGGTTTGCAGGGCCGGGATAGACGGCAGAAGAGCGCGAATCCACTACTTCGACGTCGAAACCATGATTCAATTTGTCGACGGCGCGTTAGGCCCGGCGGTGCTCAGTCCACCCCAAACAGCGCCCGCGTGACCGCACCTTGCCGCTCTCATTGTCGCGGACGTTGGCCATCGGATAGCCAACCGGCGTGGCCGCCGCCTCAGTATACGCACAACATACGGTCGTGACGGCGAGGGAACCCACATCTATGTTCGGTCGGTTGGGTGGGGAAGCGCATGGCTGACCGAAATGATGAACAGAACGCGGCTGGGCGGCCGGGAGACGATCGTCCTGCCGCCGACAACACGCCTGGAACACCACCGCCGGCGGAGCCGACCGCAGGCAGCAAGCAAGGCGCGGCGGCCCCTGCCAGCGACGTAACCGTCCAACTGACAGGAGTGGCTGCGACCGGCGCCGTTGGGAGCTTCGTCCCAACAGTGGGCGTCGGCGCGTCTATCGCGACTACGACCGGAATTGCCGTTGGCACCAGCTCAGCGGGAGCGGAATCCGTGAGCGTGCCGACGCCCTCAGAACCCACCGCCGGCACGGCACCAAATCCGGTACCGGGAGGCTTTGGCACTGGTGCTTTTGGCGCCGGAGGATTCAGCAGCGCAGCCTTTAACACCGGCCGGCCACCGCCTGCGCCGCCGCCGCTCGCGTCGGCCCCCTTGCAAGATGTGACCCTCGAGGCAGCTGGAACAGTTACCGACCCGCCGCGGCCGCCGCCCCCCCAGCCAGTATCCGCCGCCGCGCCCGATGAAGACCCCGAAAGGCGTCCAGCAACCGCCGCAGGCGCTTCTGCGCCAGTGCCGGATCAAACAGGCCCGGAGATGGTAAAATGGACAAAATCACTTGGTATTGCCACGATCGTCCTGAGCATCGCCACGATCATGCTCATGTTTGCTACGGGGATCAGTACCTATTTTCTTTATACAACAAATGAGTCAATAGAAAAGCAAGTAGAACTGAGCCGTGGGCAATTGCGACCCTACGTCGGTTTGGCCAGAGCACATCTAACTAAGACAATCGAATCAACAGATAGACCGGAGAGTATCACTGATTTGAAATTAACGCTTCCTTTCAAGAACTTTGGAACTACTCCTGCGAAAGAGTTCAGAATGTGGGTTGGCATGGATCGGCGAGACGATGGTAACGATCCCGACTTCACCAAGATACCAATAGAACTTTCATCGCACGAGTCCGTCAACACGCTATTTCCCGGTCAAGAGATTACCGTCGATTTTGTTGTGGGTGACGATCGTATGCGAAAGTTGAAGAGTGGCGAGGGCGTGTATTTCGTTTGGGGACGGGTCGATTATCGCGAGTTTCTTGGTCCTGGTGTAGCGCGCTATACGCGCTTCTGTGCCGTTCTTAGACTTAGTGCGCTCAATCCCTACAAGGGGCATTGCAATATCGCAGAATAAGTCCGTCGTATCCCCCTACTACAACGTAAACTTGCTGCTCGCCGTCTCAGATATGCAGCTCTTTCGTAGACATGCAGACGAACTTGACCTCGGCCGGAACGTGCGAGTTCTTCAGTAACCCCTCCGTCAACCCCATTTGGCTCCTAGCTTAGCTAGCCTGTGAAAAGCCTAGCCGATGAAGCCGAACACCTTGCCGTTCTCGGAAGTGAACAGGTTTTTGCTGAGGTAGCCTCCCGTCGCCATGATGGTCGCCTTCACGATGAAGGCTCAGTCGTAGGACGCCAAGTCAAGGCCGGGACCTGCGAGAGCTTCCAATATCGCGGTCAGGAACGCGGCGATAGCAGCGACGACGACGCCCTTGATGAGGTGTAAGCGGGTGGCGTCGGCCGCCTGGGCAGAGCTGCGATAACTCGTAAAGTGTTGTTGCAGCGTGCAAGGCAGGCGAGCGAGCAATCTTACGAGCGAGCTTATGAGCAATCACAATGCATTATGCGAGGTGCTGGCAGGACCTGAGCGACGGCGCCGGTGGAGCGCCGATCAGAAGCGGAAGATCGTGTCGGAATCGCTGCAGGAGGGTGCGGTGGCGTCGGCGGTGGCACGTCGTCACGGCATCAGCAACGGGCTGCTGTACGCGTGGCGGCGCAAGTTCGGGGCGGACCTGGGCGTCGTCTCGACACATCCACGTGTAAGCCGGCCGAACGCTCCGATGCTCAGTCAGATGGCGATAGGAGATCGAACGCCTCGACGCCAAGCGATGGACCCGCGATGGGGCAACCAAGTGATACCGGTGGAACGAACCGTAATAGTGGTTAAAGTAGCATACCGAAGTCAGTTCTACCTGAAGTGGTTGCCATGACGCTCAAAGATAGGCTGCGCCGCAAGCGCCCAAGCCCAAAGACTGCAAAGGTGATAGTACTTGATAATAGGCTTGGCGACTTCAAAGCCTATGATCCGCACTCGAAGTTGATGGACCTCTATCAAGGACCCGCTGCCAAAGCCCTTGAAGCTTTGAACAAGACGAGACCTGTCTATGAGGGTCCAGCTGCCGAGGCAATTGGATCACTGAACAGAATAAAGGCAAGCCTTAACGGTCGCAATGTCGAGCCGCTGTTTCTGACTGGAGCCAACTTACGAATGGGTCCTCGCTCATCCACGGCACTTGAGGCGTTGGAGCGCATGAACGTGCAAGTGGACCAAGGCGCAGCGGCTCGGGCTTTAGAAGCGCTTAGCAAGGCGGGCGTCGAAGGAAGCTTGGAAGCACTTAACAATGCGGGCATCGATTCTCAAAGCCCGCTGGGTGTCCGCGCCTTGGAGGCGATCCTAGCAGTGGAGCGAACCTTTCGTCGCTTCAGAAATGTGGTCGCACACATTCCGAGCTTCGACGCTGAAGTGCGCGACTTCGCTTCTGCGCTGGCCGAAGCGGCCGCAGGCGAGGTCGATCTTCCGACGCTCGCGGTCGGTACGGTGGTTGAATCTGAGAAGCCAGTCGAGGATGGCGTACTGATTCGATGCACTTCACTCATATGGACGTCGGTAGTCCGCAGACTCAAAGCCGATTGGTCGCAGGCATACCAGATTCCTCCGCGAGTGTGGGAAGAAATAATTGCGGGTGGTTTCAAAGAGGCGAAGTTTGACGATGTTATACTTACCCCACGATCGGGAGATCATGGCCGCGACCTAATTGCTGTTAAGCGTGGGTTTGGAAGCATTCGTATCCTAGGTTCGGTGAAAGCGTATGGTCCAAAACACCTTATCACAAAGGAGGAGGTGCATGCTCTTATGGGGGTCGTCTCTTTGGATCCAAATGCGTCAAAAGGCCTGTTCGTCACCACCTCCGATTTTGCGCCGTTGCTATTGGAGGATCAACGGTTGGCGGCAGCAGTGCCTCACCGTATTGAGTTGATGAATGGGCAAGGACTCCAGCAGTGGCTAAAGATGCTTCTCGACGAAGAGTAGAGGTCGCGCGGCCTGGGCATGCCAGCCGTGGGTCACAGCGTGCATGTCGAGCGCATACTAGCGGCCTTGTCGGCTTCCACTACTCGCCATTCTTCTCAGGGGAGAGTTTTGCCGCCTTGCGTGCCAACCGAGCGGCGCGCCGCACCCCAAGCTTCGCGGCGATGCCGTCGCCGTCTGTTACGTCGACGCGGTCCTTGTAGAGGCCCTGGATGCGGGCGAGCTTGTCGAGCGCGGCCAGCCGGCTCGACAGCTTCACCGTGAGCTTGCGCGTCGTCTCGCCTTCCGAGCCGGTGCGCTCGTCTACCTCGACACCCTCAACCATCGCCGCCTCATCCTCATGCAGGGCGTCCGAAGGTGCGGTGTAAGCGATGTTGTCAGGCCGCGGCGCGGTCGAGAGCTTTCGGCTTGACGTAGGCGAAGGGCAGGAGGTCGTCGATGCGGCTCATGGGATGTC
>LNFM01010961.1_pt1 | contig 12514 bp, 20 predicted proteins | sample 596031 | NCBI WGS metagenome assembly LNFM01 (sample SAMN04254537, study PRJNA301005) | activated carbon metagenome | isolation source: dual media filters at the Ann Arbor, Michigan drinking water treatment plant | place: USA: Ann Arbor
ATAAGCGGGCATTCTTCCACTTCCCGATCTTGATCCGTGTATATCTTGGGATTTTGCGTTCTTGTGCTCGTTTAAGATGTCTGATCGATAAAAATGCTGGAGAAATATGTAGTTGTTCTGCGCGCGCGCCGCCAGGGGGGAGTATTGTACCGAGTATGTTCACCGCTATACATACAAGGAGGTATCCCATGGCCATACGATTGGGCGATGATGCGCCGAACTTTACGGCAGACACGACAGAGGGGACGATCAATTTTCACGAATGGCTGGGGAACAGTTGGGGGATCCTTTTTTCACACCCCAAGGACTACACCCCCGTGTGTACGACGGAGCTGGGGACCGTGGCCAAAATCTCGCCGGAGTTTAAGAAGCGGGGCGTGAAAGTGATTGCCGTCAGTGTGGATCCGATGGATTCTCACAAAGGCTGGATCAATGATATCAACGAAACGCAAAAGACGACGATGAACTACCCCATCATCGCCGATCCGGACAAGAAGGTCGCAACACTCTACGATATGATCCACCCGAACGCGATTGACAACATGACGGTGCGATCGGTCTTCATCATTGGCCCGGACAAAAAGGTGAAACTGACGCTGACCTATCCGGCCTCCTGTGGTCGGAATTTCGATGAACTGTTGCGGGTCATCGATTCACTCCAACTCACGTCGAAGTATAAGGTGGCTACTCCGGCGAACTGGAAGGATGGCGAAGATTGCATCATCACCCCGGCGGTGAGCGACGCCGAAGCGAAAGATCTCTTTCCCAAGGGATTCAAGACTGTGAAGCCCTATTTGCGCTACACGCCGCAGCCGAATCGGTAAGTTTTGATCGGCCCGAGAGAAAGGCAGAAGGTACAACAGCACTTTCTGCCTGGTTCTCTTCAAAGACTGGCGAATCCCTTCTTGCAGAGAAGTGTCAGGTACCCCATGCGCAGTATCGATTTCGGTGGGGCCGGCGGGATCTCCTACGAAATGCGCCTTCTGTCACACAACAATACTACGCCAGGAGTAAGGGATTGTTCTCGAGAAGTCACTCTAGGCAGCAACAGACTGGCGTGGTCCCACAGCCAATTTACTCTCATTAATCATTTACGACGACAATGTTGATGGCTACGTTACTTTATGCCCCTCGGCCGTTTTCCCAGCTAGCTGGTGCTTCGATTCGATGGCTCTATTCAGTCAGGAATGCTGGAGATAAGGAGTCACTGAATGCGTCATGACCTCCATAGTTGATAGCTATTCATGATGATACCGATGATACCCAATCCCAACAGGAAGATGGTGCTGTGGACTGGCTGGTCTGCATGAATGAGAACGAGCAACTCCCCGAGTACCACCAGGCTTGACAACACGAGACCAGACATAAACCAGTACAAGTCGATCTTTCTGTCCCGTTCATAGTGCTTCATAACACGAACCCTCCTGAACTGGTTTGTCTCGACATCATTTCGGACATCGCAACTGTGGTGTAGGTTGCATGATGCTCGATGCCATACAGGTTCAGGTACCCGCTGGTGTCAACACCTGGTCTAGTGGTTGAGAGTAGATCCGTTTCTGACGATAGGGACGAGCTCTGTGAAGGTCGTGATGAGTAAAGGAGTATCCCCATTCAGCTAAAACAGCCATATGCGCCGATGCCAGCAGTGAAAATTGGTAGGTGCAGTGACAATGGTTTAGGCGGTTGGCGAATATTCCGGCGAGATGTCTGATGCCCTCGGCGTAGTCCAGATAGGTTAAATGTCCGTTTACTGTTAGAGCGTTACGGATAGCGGTTCGAAACTCACTATCCTTTGGAAATTCGATGAGGAGGAGATAGAGCGAGTAGTATGTGGATTCGTCGAAATGATCCCGACAGTGGCGAAACCATTGTTCATTGCCGCGCAGATTCACATAGAGGCCACCCAATAGGCAGAAAAGGATGATGATCACGTTTTGGAGCGTCAATCTGCTGGTGAGCAGCACATCGATCACTGTGATGACAGACACGAGCAGGGTTCCATATACCATGAGTAGCCGGCCGGAATAGCGGTGAAACAGCTCAGGTTGGTAGAGACGAAGAAAATACGGTTTGGTGTTCAAGTATTGGCAGAGAGAGTGGTCAGCTAACATAGACACCCCCATTGGTGAGACTGGTAGCCGAGAGAACCGTCCGTATTCCGTTCGTAAGGCCGTCGCACTACCACCGATATCCGAGACTCACATACCATGCGCTCGCGCGCAGGTCGGCTCCGTTAAAGGGAATGGTTACGTGTGATCCGTCGTTGAAAAAGGTTTCGTCGGTTCCGGATCGGGTCGACATGAGCACGCGCTGGTACCCGACAGTGGCGTGCCAGTGAGACGTCATGCGCAAGAGCAGGCTCACATCGACATCCCCTCCGAAGCCGTCCGCTTCATGGCGGAATGACGGATTCTGTTGGAACCCGGCGCCGGGGCAACAGGGAGGATCCTCGGCCCTGAGATTCCAAAAGCCTTTGCCTGTATATTTGACGGTTGGCCAGAAATGGCTCTTGAACAAGAAGGCCAAAGGTAGGGGGCGCAATGGCACCTGCATTTCAAGTCCTACCGTGACGGTATTCCAGCGTGCGTTGTACATCGAATTGAGCCCGTTGAGATCGAGCCCTCCTGGTGGCACAATCTGTGTAGCTGGGGTCGTCATTCTGAATGCGGAATAGTCGAAGAGATAGCCAGCGGTGACCGCAAACGCGATCCGCTCTGTATTGTAGAATCGCCAGCCGAGTTGCACGTGAACGCCATAGAGACTGTTTCCTCCGATACTGGAGTTACTCCGCGAGAACAGGCCTTGACGGTCATTGGCAGAAAAATCATCGTCGCGAATCTCTCCATCGACATGTAGACCATAGATCCCTCGAGCATCGACGAAAAAGGTTTCGGACTCGCTGAGCCAGCGGAGGTTGAAACCGCCTCTGGGAGCCGTGCTCTCGAAGGTGAGTTCAGAGAGGATATTGGGGGTGCCGCCTCCGCCAGCAATAGTCCAACCGAACTTGGTCTTTTGAACTCCGCCCATGAGATCGAGAGTCCAAGTGCCGGCCTCTGCAGAGGGGATGGTGAAGGTGCACCATCCTGCAAGGAACAGACTGATGATACCGATACCGATGCGCCTTCTGATGTGACAAATGCTCATGACATGCGGTCCTTTCGCCCTGCTAGGATGTTTCCCCCAAACCCATCTGTGGATGTAACGGCTCCACGCCGGATCCGCGTCATGGGATCCTCGTCATCTTGAGGTGGCAATGGTGGCGGGACTGAGGTGAGGGGCTTCTTGATCTGACGCGGTTTCGTCAACTGCAGATGTCGTTGCCGGCCTAACAGCACCCACCGCATTAAGAGCTGGCGTCGTTTGCCTGGGCTCAGATGCGCCAGTGCGCGAAAGGCCGCATCTTGTTTCGGGTCCTTTTGCCCGAAGTACAGCCAATAGGTCCGTGCATCAGATGGCATGGCTTATCCTGCAACGACTGAGGTGGAAGCCGGTTCAGCCGCCGCAGGGTGGCTCTGGTGGTTGTGTATGTCCGGTTGTGCCTCTTCTGGCGCCATCAGCGCGCCAATTGCCAGGAAGCCCAGCGCGTTGGAGAATTGCGCCTCTTCCATGAGGATCGCGCCGTCCCGGTAAGACTTCAGAGAGGAATACAGTAAGTGGGAGCCACCTCCGCAGAAGACGACGAGATCGAATTCCGGTGCGCGTTCGCCCCAAAGGCTGACTAACCGGTGGCGGATGTCATTGGCCCGGGCACTGGTCAATTGGGCCACACGAGATTCAATGGACTGTGGGTCATACCCTCGCCCTTCCGCGCGGATTTGTCGCTCATGGCGGATGACGCCTTCGACTTCGTAGGGATCGACAGAACGCCTGAGTTTCTCGGTGAGCTCGCGGGCGATGGTCGCATAGATGTCGCTGACGCCTAGATCGAATCCCGCCGATAGATTCGCCATGTTTTCGCGCCCCATCATCGCCACGCATTCCGTCGTCCGTGTACCGATGTCGACTAAGGCGATTTTCACGTGATCGTGTACGTCGGTGGTTTGGCCATATCCGTAGTAATAGGCACCGACTCCTTGAGGAACGACAAAGACACGTTTTGCCTTTAACGCAGTCTTGACGAGATTTTTCACGAGTTCTTTGGATTCCGGCGCCATATAGGCTTGGAGTGGGAGTCCTGCAACGACGGTCGATTGCGGAGGAATGACTTTGGCAACTTGATTGAGGATGGCGCGGTATTGAGGGAGGATCCACCAAACACTGTGGAGGTTATCGAACCGGTCAGGGTGAGCGATCGCACGGTGACCGACGATACAGCGGATGGAGTCGACGACGACTTCGTCGGGTTCGACCGTCGCCCCATACTGTTCGACCTTGCCTGGGGCGATCGCGGCCACGGCGGAGGGAAAGAGGTGTCGTGAGCCGTCATGAAACGCGATCTTTGTGTGTCCGTACCCGATATCCAACCCAACGAGTGTGCCTGATTGCCGTTTACCCTCTCCCGATTCGCCGGCCGACCGGCGTTTGGTTCCGTTCTGTTGCATGCTCGCCTCCATGGTCTGTGGTGATGATCTCTTCCTGTGCCGTGGGTATTACGGATGTGCGGTGAGGTGGAGCTGCTGAACGAGGGGTATCAGTTTGAGTGGATGTTCTGGCTTCCCAGGGAAATGGAATGCGACGAATGTATGACCTTCTGGGATATCAAGAATGATGCGGCTTCATGAGGCCTATTCCCAGGGAAAGACCTGGGAAAATACCTCCTTTCCCAGGGAGTAGTGGCTTCAGTGAGTGGAGTGATCGTTTGGAGACATAGAACTTACTGAGAATCCTGAAGAAAATGGGATCGTAATTCAGTGAGCGTATCTTGGCTTCCCTGGGAAACAGTGTACGGAGTGAGTGGTGGGCTCGGGATGGCCTAGGATGACCTGATAAACCGTCCGTAATACAGGGGCATGGGGAAGGTATTGGGGGGATTCAGAATCGACGAGAAGAACAAAATGTCTGTTGCCGTCTGGCAAGTTTCTGTCACGCAACAATGTATATAGAAATATACATACACACTACAGACCTATTACGGGACGGAGGAATATGGGGTTCGGAGACCAAACTCTAACAGAGGTGCCGTTGAATCAGGGAGTCGGGGAAGACCCACGGTATCTGTCTGGTCGTCTTGATGAGTATCACGCAACAAAGTCTAGCAGGATGCCATCGATGGCCAAAGAGACAGAGAGGTACTACACCAAGGAATGTCGTCTCCTCTTTGAAAAAATTAGGCGGGATTGTCCGTGGATGTTTAAGGCTATCATTTACCCGATGGTCGCGCGTGAGGCCTTCCCACAGCGTCGACCGAATCGGTTGGAGAAAGCGATCGAACGTGAGTATCTGAGGACCCCAAGGTCGATCAATATGATTCCATCTAGCATGACCCGTTTTGTAATACGCAAGTACCGTCTCTCGGATAGACGATATCCTGAAATTTTAGGGTACAGTCAGTCCGCGAAGAAGCGGCTCCAGCAACGAACGCGTGATGAAATAAAGAGAAAGAAGCGCCAATGTCAGGACGAACGCATGCAGTAGTCCCCGCAGGCATCGTGGCTGTATTCTCCCAAGGCGATCCCTACCTATCCCTTGCGGCTGCAGTAGGAGGAATCGTACCGGATATTGATGAACCGTTTTCGGTGATTGGGCAACGGTTATGGTTTTTGGCGGTGTGGATGAAGTATGTGTTTGGACATCGGACGGTGAGTCATTCGTTAGTCATAGTGGGGGTGCTTCTTGTATTGGGAATCATCTTATTGATTCCACCAGTGATCGTTTTGGCTTTTTGTGCTGGGTGGGGGACGCATTTGGTCTTGGATGGGATGTCTGGAGGGGTTCAGTTGTGGTGGCCATCGAAACGGCGATGGGTATTGGCGAGATTTCCTGTCTATGGAATGGTGGATCAATTATGCCTGGTATCAGGGATGGTGTTGTTCCTCCTGGGAATGTGGATGCATATGGAACAGCTTACGAAGGGGATACCGTCTAATAATTCGACACAGACAGTGTATGGAACGAAAGAGATTCTAAGGGGAGAGTAACATGTTGATGCCGTTGGATGTGGAAGTGGAGTGGGCTCAGGTGGTGAAACTGGCGAGGGAGGCTCATCGCCGTATGTTAGGCGAAGTGAGACCTATCGAACAGCGCTCCCTCATGCAGCCAGACGGGTATGTTCTGTGTCTGACCTCGTCCGGTGAATATGAACGGCTTCCGTATACGTTGGAGTCTCGTGTCGAAACGGTCCAGCGGATGGCGAATATCGCGCGATCGACCAATGCACCCGCAATTGCCTTGGTGGTGCAAGGTGTGGCGCCTCTTCAGCACGAGGGAACGATTGCACTTCGTCCGGCTCTATTGCTTACCGTTAATGGGTGTGGGCGATTTGAGGGGCGTGTGTATGAGGTTGTTCAACAGATTGAATGGACTCCTTATCGGGTAACGGCTTATGGTCCGGTGGAACGACACACTCTCTCCGGCAGTTCTACTGATGAGTGGGTTTCGTATGAGGATCCTTCCGTGTGGCCGCAAATTGTGTGGGAGTTGTGAGTCGGAGATCAGACTATGATTGGGGTCGGTAGGGGTAGGTTAAATGGGCGGCGAAGCGACGGCGGAGCTGTCGCGAAGCCGCCACGTGCTCTCAATGAACGACGCAAGCGGTCTATTGGAAACTGTCCGATCTGTCATCTGGCGGTCTCAGGTGTTGGGAATGGATTAACACCACGACATGGGCATATCAAAAACCATTGGACGAGTAATCCCTTATGGCTTCCATCGTGTACTGGCTCAGGAATGCCGTTGGACTGTCTTCAATGGTGCGGAGAGTAAACATCTTGCGCTATTTGTCTTAGGCCGTGAGCCCGCGCAAGGTGCGGGCGATACGGCCATCCCCTCCACGATCTCTCATGAATACCGGTTTATGTTTCTGGACGGCGAGCCACTGACCTGGTCAGTGAGGGAGCCGCCATCCGTCGGCTACTTGAGAGTGCCGGTATCGGCAAAGCTATAGTAGCTCGTCTCTCCGATGACAATATGGTCGATGACCGCGATTCCAAGTAGTGCCCCGGCTTCTACAAGTCGTTTGGTGAGCGTTCTATCTTCCTGACTTGGGGTTGGGTCGCCACTCGGATGATTGTGTGCTAAAACGATGGCACTGGCATTCATCGTGATTGCGGCCTTGAAGGTTTCTCGTGGATGTACGATGGCAGTTTCAAGGGAGCCAATCGCAATGGTATGGAGGCCGAGAATTCGAAATTTGGCATTGAGGATTAGCGCCAACATTTCTTCTCGGTCGTGTCCTTCGTAATAGGCAGCCAAAAACCGATTGACCTGTTGACTGTTGAAAAAAATGGGGGAATCGCTGATTACATTTCCGTCCCGGACGACCATCATTTTGATTTTGGGAATACGGTAGGTTTTGTCTTCCGTATGTACCGATGACATCGTCATAGGGCATCTTTCTGAGGGTAAGGCCGGTGAAGCCCGCGCATCGTGCGGGCGAACCGGCCATCCGTTAATCTTTTCTCAGGGGATGGTCAGTTCTGGCTGGCGTGACGCTGTAGAGCCGCTCGAAGGGCTGCTCGGCTCTCAACTTCTTGGCTGGCATCGTGAGCCGCTCGAATCGCCCGTCGTCGTGCAATCTGGTCAACGTCGGACCGTTGGATCGTCCTGAGTTTCAGTTGTTCCTGGGTCGGCAAATGGTAACGAAAAGCCTTCATGACTCCCTCCTCTGTTTAAGAGATCATCATGTCGGAATACTGCGAGCGTAGCGAGCCGTAGTGTGTCCTTGACTGTTACTCCACTGTTGCGGGTTCAGTTGTTGGATGGTTCAGGGACTCCTCATACCTCTCTATCATATCGACAGTCCAACATTCGCAGCGCATGTGAATACCTACACAGATACATGAATCAGGGAAACAACAACCCAGCTCATGGTCTGAATCCTCTTCCTGATGATTCTCATCGGTGACGTCCATAGTGCTGTCATCAGGATCGTCAAGGGCGTGGTCTAGGTCGTCCATGGAATCCCTCCGGCTGAATAATCTGAGGTTGTATCTGTGCGGATCGGCATAGATCGATCATATGTTTAGTTCCGCGGGAGACTCCGTCCCAAAATATGACGACGAGCAAAATGGGGTGCCGGCGAGCTTCTTCAAGCATCTGACGATTGCGGAGAGCCCCAGCTTGCCGGCCGTAACGGTTCCAATCGGCTGGCCGTCGAAGGACTGTTGCCCCACAGTCTTCTGCAATGAGTCCAGCCCAGGTATCGACCCCTCGCGTGCACCCATGCATGAGCAGATCGTCTGGTCTGATGAGACGTCGGAGTGTGCGGTCGACGAGGCTTTGGTCGGGAAACTCTTGGCTGCCGGACACCAAGATCATGCGTGCCACCATCTGCCTCCTGTAAGAGCGATATGATGCGTATTACAGGAGCGATGTACTGCGAACCAGTTGAGCCAGGAAGTGTCTAGTGAAACAGGTAGTGGGGTCGATTATCTCTGTGTGGCAGGTTTAGGTTTGCCAGGTTCAACATGGATGAGCGGTGAACCGGTCTGAATCTTTATTGGTTGGCCTACGGTAAAGTCACCTTTGGGTTTGTTCACCTTTCGTCTGAATTGGTTCGGGAACTTGTTGAAGATCTTTGTCAGGGCCTTAGGAAGAAGCCAGGCGTTGAGACCTGCAACAAGGAAGATGATGAGGAGAGGGATGATATGGTCCATGACTAATGTCCCTCCGACATGTCCAATACTACCAGATATTCGATTGGTAGGCAATTGGCGACAGTAGTGAGCCAGAGAGCATGAAAGATGTGATCGGATGAGGGGAGAAAATAGGGGTTGTTTTCGAGCTGCCTCTGGAGCCTGAATCGAATCGTTCCCAGGGCCATGGTCGTTAGGAGAATAATGAACAGATACAACCCGGCATAGAGAACCTTATTCGTAGGCGCCGCTTGAATAGCCTGTCTGAAAAGAAACCCTGTTTGGGCTCCAATTGCGAAAATTTGAGCGTGCCAGGCCATTTTGATAAAGAGCCACTCATCTGGAATTCGTTCGAAGAATTGTTCGGCAATCCCAAAGGCCACCAGTATGACAAGGGGAATCCAAATGAGCTCGATAATTTCTACGATCATGTCGTTGCGGATAATATCACAGTTGAATGAAGTGAAAGGGGATCTGGGGGCGGATCCGATACATCGCGGCCGACAACGTCTCAATACAATCGATGCTGAGTTCTCGAGAAATGTGACTCTTTCAGCCCAGGTATGGAGATGTGCATTTTCATCACGCAACGGCCTTCCGAACGGTTCCACTGCCGGTAAATCGTGATGGGAAAGGCATGCATCAGTTCTTCTTGGGACACCATGTTCTTGAACCTGGCTACGGCAATGCCTTGCTTCAGTTGGAGAAATGCACGGTTTACGGCAATTTCGCACGCCAGTTGTTCATCGGTATTGCCGTGACCAGACCATCCAATACCTTCGATGAGCGTAGAATCCGTGATCTCTGTTTGCGGGATCGAAAAAGTCATGGGTGAGTTGGTGGACTCAGCCAGGGACAGTACAGGCAAGAAACAGATGAGGGTAAGGATGATGAGCAGGTGTCGCATAGGTACCTCCGGATTGTCGACGAAGACCACATGGATGAAGAATCTACCCGCAAAGCGGGTCTTTGGCAGGACGTTGGTGATCCTCGATGAGGGCAAGCTCCCCTTCACACGCCCAGCGCATCCATCAGAATGCAGTTCGTGTTGAGGCCGGGGCACACCTAGCTTGCCCTCCCTCCGGTCATCACTGTTCAGGTCTGCCGTGTTGGGCAGTGGGCACCTGAACTCTCATCGAGGCCGTCACGTGATCAGTGTGACGTTCCCACGCACAGAAATTCATGTTGGAGCCAGCAGACCGGTTCGAACGGTCGTCCTTCGCTTACAAGGCGATCGCTCGGCCCATTGAGCTATGCCGGCACAGCTCGAATCATGACAGTGTTCACTGAGGTTGATAGGTGAGAGGGATGACGAGATGTGCTGTTACGCCAAACGGCGTCATCAGTTAAGTTCGGTGACCGTCGACTCTATAGGAGTCTCGATCATAAGCCTCACTGCCCTTTTCCCGTATCGTACCAAGCAAAACTGTTCCGACTCGGGGCACTGGATTGAACCAGCCGGTAGTGCCGAATGGGCCCGACTCCTTAGAGGATGGCTGCTTCTAAGCCTACCTTTCTCGTCATCGTTTTGTAAATAAACGGTCCGCGATCGTCCCAGCGGACCAGAGGGGTGACGGTGTTCTCATTACCTTGCCGTCTCAAGGGAAATGTGGATCGATCTCCGTAGCATGCCGTCAACGGGCGGCGATGCTACAGAGAACTTGATCAACTTAGGCGGCTTGTGCTGCCTTCTTCTTCTTCACCTCGTACTCGAAGCCGACGACTTCCAAGCGACTGTGAGTCTGCTGGGTCTCGCTATCCTGCCACTTACTTTCCTGTAACCGGCCCGTGATCTGGACGGCATCGCCTTTTCCTACGTCATTGGCGAAAGAAGCGGCTTTATCCCCGAAGAAGAGCACGGGAACACGGGTGGTGTTCTTGACGCGTTTGCCCTGCTTATTGTCGTATTCGTTCGTCAAGTACAGGGTGGTCTTGGCCACCTGACTCTTGCTTGTGATTCTGACCTCGGGGGATCCTCCGATGCGACCGATGATCTTGACCTCGTTGACATCGTTCCAGGGTTTGGTGCCGGTGGATGGAGTGTTGGACGTGGACATAGAAACCTCCTTGAACTGAGAGACTCAATAAAGAGTCGTAGATAACCTACAGGTCTTGGTTTACGCGGCCTGTATTGCGAGAGTGGATGTAAGGGGAGCCTGTGTCTCGCACACGAAGGCTCGCAAGAGTCGGGTCACTCGTCGGCGAAGTGCCGGCGAACTGGCTGATCCGATCTCATACTGAAATGACGGGGATGGAGTCGCAATCCGTGAGATGGTGAGTTCGGTACTGTCATGGCCTCGACGATCGTGCAAGATGAGCTGCTGACGTCCGGGTGAGTACATGGTGAAGGTGCAGCCAAGGCCATCAATCAGGGCATGTCCCATGAACGCGATTCCAAGGCTCATCGGAGTTGTACATCGCAGACGCGGTTTCATCGATCCTCCTGGTTCAAGTGTGAGAGATCGACCGTCACGTCTTTACTACCCGCGATGCGGGTCTCCGAATCCGACGTGGTTACATCCGTTCGTGGATTGGACGGTTGGCTGTGACGTGGACGGGTTGGCGAGTCCAGGGGGCGGTCAGGATCGGAAATGGCGGGCGTAGTCCACGTAACAAGGCTCTAAGGCTTTCAAATGCGAGGCCGATCGCCCAGCAACAAATCCGGATCCCATAACAGAATAGGAGAAGCGAGCCCAGGAAGATCAGAAAGGGCAACAGAATTTGTAGACAGAGTGTGAATGTTCTCACGCTGTCTGGAAGGGCTCGTTCTAGGGTGTCGAGAAAGGCGCCGGCAGAGTTCTCAGGAGAGAGCTCGTATGCAGGAGGCATGTGTTCTCTCCTAAGCGATAACTCGTCTTCGTATTCATTGGCTGGGAGCGCGTCACTCAATGCAGTCTGCGGCGCTGAGGGTTCGGCAATCATAACAACATGTGGACGGTGTGTCGGTAAGGGATCAGTTGGCTTCGGCGTATGCTGCGCGAATGGTTTCTCTGCGCTGCACAGATCAGGAGAATGCCGGCAAAGATTGTTGTGGACGAGTTCAATGTACTTTGTTGAGCCAATGGACCCGTTGTATCCTGCAATCGCAAGCCAAGTGTACCCATGGCGATCCAAGTTCTCCTGCAACACTTGACGGGAGACACGCAGGTTGGTGCAGGGGATCAGCAGTTCACTCGGATGTGAGACCCGGGCTAGGTGAATCGTAGAGACTTGGCCAAGTCCAGAATCGAATTTCTGGTTTTGTTGCAGAAGTGCGAACATCACTTTCTTGGCTTCCTGCTGCGTCTCAGGGAAGACGCTGTGTCTCTGGCCAGTAGCATCGGTCCATCCAATTGCATAGGGATGATTGCGTGATTCGCTGTATATGATGGCCCGGAACAGACCGATGGGAATGTCTAACGACTGAGCTTCTTGTTGAAGACAATGATCCCAAGTTGGAACCGGGGGTTTCGCGTGGACTGTATTCATCGGGATGAAAAGGACCATCAGAAGACCGAGAATGGCTCTCATAGTGATGAGGCGAAACTCAGGCTGACGCATAGGACCTCCTAGGCTGAACATGGACGAGACATCAAGCGTGTGGGTTCTACCGGCGTGCCGGTCTCTGAATGACCGGTTGAAGCGGCTTAGGACTGCACTGGGGAACGTGTGGTCTTGAGCTTAGTCCGATGTGTGGAGAGAGCACTGGGTTGTCCATGTGGGTAGTAGACGAACAAATTAGGGAAATAGGCTCTCAGGTGTTGCGTGGTCCGTTCACCCCACATCGGGCAGTAGGAACAGAT
>LNFM01013143.1_pt1 | contig 12514 bp, 13 predicted proteins | sample 596031 | NCBI WGS metagenome assembly LNFM01 (sample SAMN04254537, study PRJNA301005) | activated carbon metagenome | isolation source: dual media filters at the Ann Arbor, Michigan drinking water treatment plant | place: USA: Ann Arbor
TGCGACCGCGTCGCCGCGCTGCGGCCCGACATCGTCCTGATGGACGTCCGCATGCCGGGCGTCGACGGCATCGCCGCCACCCGGCAGATCCTGTCGGCGCCGGCCGCCGGCCGCCCGCGCGTGATCGTGCTGACGACCTTCGACCTCGACGAGTACGTCTACGACGCCCTGCGGGCCGGGGCCAGCGCCTTCCTCCTCAAGGACACCGAGCCGCGGCTGATCATCGAGGCCATCCGCGCGGTGGCGGCGGGCGAGGCGCTGCTGTCGCCGCAGGTGACGCGCCGCCTGATCGAGCGGTTCGTCCGGCTGCCCGAGCGCGTGGTCGAGGAGGCGCCGCCGCCCGAGGATCCGATCGCCGGGCTGACCGCGCGCCAGCGGGAGGTGCTGACCCTCGTCGGCCGGGGCCTGACGAACAGCGAGATCGCCGAGACGATGGTCATCGTGGAGGCGACGGTGAAGACGCACGTCTCCAACGTCTTCGCCCGGCTCGGCATCCGCGACCGCGCCCAGGCGGTGATCGTGGCCTACGAGACCGGCCTGATCCACCCCGGCGAGCGTCCGGGCGTGCCCGGGGTCTGAGCGCCGGCCCCGGGCCCGCCCGGGGCGACCAGCGCCTCCAGCGCCTCGACGGCGGTCGCCCACAGCTGCGACCCCGCGCAGCGGCGGCACTCGTCGAGCGCCGCCGCCGCCGCCATGCCCCGGCGGTAGGGCCGGTCGGTGGTCATGGCGTCCCACGCGTCGGCGAGCGCGAGGATCCGGGCGCCCTCCGGGATCGCGTCGCCGGCCAGCCCGTCGGGGTAGCCGGCCCCATCGGGCCGCTCGTGGTGCCCGCGCACCCACGAGGCGGCCTCGGGGCTCAGCGCATCGGCCACGATCTGGGCGCCGAGCTCGGCATGGCGCCGTATCTGCGCGAACTCGGCGGCGTCGAGCGCGGCGGGCTTCAGGAGGATCGCGTCGGGGACGCCGATCTTGCCCACGTCGTGCACCAGGCCCGCCTCGTGGAGGGCGTCGGCGCGCAGCTCGCTCCACCCGAGCGCGAGCGCGATGCGCCGCGCGAGCTGCGCCACCCTCTCCGAGTGGCGCTGGGTGTAGGGGTCGCGGGCATCGACCGCGCGCGCCAGCGCGCGCAGCGCCTCGAGGCTGCGCAGGCGCTCGAGGCGGTCGGCGCGCTCGGCGTCGGAGATCTCGCGCACGGTCCCCGGGGAGTAGAGGCAGACGAGGTCGCGTCCGTTGTGCTTGGCCCAGTAGAGGGCGCCGTCGGCCAGGCGCACCAGCGTCGCGGCGTCGCCCGCGCGGCCGAGGTCGCAGACGCCGGCGGACACCGTGAGCGACACGCCTGCGGCCAGCGGCCGGTCGCGTATCAGCAGCCGCGCCCGCTCGGCCGCCGCGAACGCCCCCATCGCCGGGGTGCCGGGCATGAGCCAGGCGAACTCCTCGCCGCCGATCCTCGCCACCAGATCGCCCTCGGCGGCCATCGCGCCCAGGCGCCGGGCCACCTCCGCGATCACCTGGTCGCCGGTCTGGTGCCCGAGCCCCTCGTTGACGGTGCGGAAGTCGTCCAGGTCGAACAGGACGAGGCTGAGGGCGCCGCCCGCGGCGGTCGCGGCGGTCGCCTCGGCGGTCAGCCGCTCGTGGAACGCGCGGTGGTTGGGCAGCGAGGTGAGGTGATCGGTCGCCGCCTGGTCGGCGAGCAGCGTGCGGATGTGCGTCTGCTCGACCACGACGGCCGCCTGCTCGGCGAAGCGCTCGATCCGGTCCAGGGTGGCGTGCGGGACGTCCGTGCCGGCGAACGCGAGGCCGATCGCCCCCCACACCCGGCCCGCGGCGATCACCGGTACGGCGGCCGCGGCGCCGAGCCCCGACGCGGCCAGCGCCCGGTCGCCCGCCGCGTCGGCGCCGGCCAGCAGGCGCACGCGGGGACGCGCGGAGTCGTCCTGCGGCCGGCGCATGGCGCTCATGGTGCCGAGGCCGGCGGTGCCGACCGGGCGCCGGCCGGGGGCGGACCAGCCGGCGACGGGTGCCGTGCCGGCCTGCGCGCGCACCACCTCCGCGGCGGCCGCCCCGCTCAGCGCGCCGACCTCCCGGGCCACGATCGCGAGCGTCTCCGCGAGCTCCTCCCCCCGGATCACCGAGGTCGCGACGCGCCGCAGGGCGCGCTGCTCGTCGGTCGCCTCCACCAGCGCGCCCACGACGCGGCGACCGGAGCGGTCGAGGAGCACCCAGACGGCGACCCCGCCGAGACCGAACAGCGCCGCGACCGCAAGGGCCAGCGCGTGGGCCACGGTCACCGCGGCCGCGGTGATGACCCCTGCGATCAGCAGCAGCAGCAGCACGCCGAGCTGGGCCATCTGCAGCCGGCGCATCCGCGCGGCGGCCCGGCGCCACTCCGGGACGTCCGCGGGCTCGCCGCCGCCCCCCGGTGCGGGAGGCGGGGGGCGGCGGAGGGGTATCACCCCACGGACTATCGGGCCGGGCCGGCGCCTCCGCCATCGGCCCCAGGACGGATCTCTGCCGCGCGAGCGCATGCCCGCCGGGCCTCCCGTCCGACCCGGGGATGAGGTGCGGCGCTCAGCCGGCGACCCAGAGGGCGTCCTGCCCGAGCGGAGTGCGCGTCGCGCGCCCCTGCGCGGCCAGGCGCAGCAGGGCGGCCTCGGCGGCCGACGGGTCGGGGGCGTCGTTGCCGCACGCGAGGAGCGCCGCCACCTCGGCCGTCACGAGCCCCGCGGGGAAGCGTCCCAGCAACGGCGCCGGATCATCCGGCGGCGACCGCCGCGGTAGCCCGGGGGCGAGGTTCGCCACCAGGACGTCGTAGACCTCGGCCGACTGCCAGCCGCCGGCCACGAGCCGCCGGCCCCCGGACTCCAGCACCAGGGTGGGCGCGGTGAACCGGACCGGCCCGTCCGTGCGCGCCGTCTTGCCCTGGGCCTCGGCCGGCGATCCGGCGGCGGTGCGTGCCTCGGCGCGATCGGCCTCGTACGCGGCGGTGGTCTCGGGATGGTCGAGGCGGGCGATGACGGCCCGGGCGTCGATGCCGGGCACGCCCTCGAGGGCCGCGGCCAGGCCGGCGTCGTCGTCGAGCACCATGGGTGAGGTGAACCAGGCCAGCTGGATCGCCCGCAGCGCCGCCCACCCGGCGCGCGGGTCGGCGAGGCGCGCGGCCACGACCGCGCGGCATGCGCGCGCGGTGCCCGGCACGCGGGGCGGGTGCGTCAGGGCGAAGGGCATCCCGAAGCGGTCGCGGAACTCCCGGTGCCCCTCGACGACCGTGGCCGGCGTGTACCCGCGCGCCGCATAGACGTCCGCGCCCTCGGCCAGCCCGATCATCACCAGCCGCCAGTCGAGCCCGTCGCCGTAGCGCCACTCCATCACCCGCAGCGCCGGGATCGCCGAGTACGCCCAGGGGCAGCCGGGGTCGGTGTGGAGGGTGGCCGAGACCCGGGCCGGGCCGGTCACAGGCGCTGGTCGAGCCAGCTGACGACGGCCTCGATCAGCGGGGCGTCCAGGCCGGAGAAGACGTGATCGGCGTCGGGGATCGTCTCGCGCATGACGCTGGGGCAGTCGCCCTGCCGGGCGATCGCCTCGAGCTGGGCGCCCTCCTCCTCGCGCACCAGCTCGTCCTCGCCCGCCTGCACGATCGCGAGCGGGACCGTGACGTGGCCGATCCGCAGCCGCGACTCGGCGTGCGGCGCGCGCGGGCCCCGTGCGTGCCACCAGGTGCGGTACGTCCAGATCTCCCCGTCGAGGGGGCGCTCGCCGAAGCCCCGGGCGCGGCGGACGATGAAGATCCGGTCGCGCTTGGGGTCCTCGAAGTCGGGGGCCAGCCGGTGGTGCACGAGCTCGGACACCTCCTCGTATCCGGGATCGGCACCGAAGTGCTTCCAGCGCAGCTTCAGCGCCGCCGGCAGCGAGGCCGGGTGCGCCAGCGTGCACACGCCCACGACGTCGGGAGGCTGCCGGAGCGCCTGGTAGTGCGTGACGACCGTCGAGCCCATGCTGAACCCCAGCAGGACGATGCGCCGGAAGCCCCTGCGGCGCAGGACCGCGAGCGCGGCGTCGAGGTCGAGCGGGGTCCGGTGCATGAGCCCGCCGCCGAAGATGACGCCGTAGTTCGCCATCCGGGTGTTGACCGACAGCACTGTGAAGCCGGCGTTGGCGAGCCCGAACGACACGCGCCGCGGCACCCCGGTGAGGTAGTTGCCGACCGACCCGTGGATCACGAGCACCGCGAGCCGGCGGCGGCGCGCGTCGCCCTCGGCGGCGGGCGTGAAGATCATCCCGTCCCACTTCTGGCCGTCCTCGGTGTGGGTCATGACCAGGTCGATCGACAGATCCCGGTCGTCCGAGCCGAACAGCGGCGGGCGGCGGCGGCCCCCGCGGGTGACGACGCGCGGGCTCACACGCGCTCGCGAAGCCAGGAGGTGACGGCGTGGAGCGTGTCGATCTCGTGGCCCTCGAAGCTGTGGGGCGCGTCGTTGATGCGGATCACCGTGACGTCGCGGTTGCCCGCGGTCCGCGCCACGTGGGCGAGGGCGACGGCCTCCTCGAACTCGACCACCTCGTCGCCGGTGCCCTGCACCAGCAGGATCGGCGCCCAGACCTGACCGATCTGGCGGAAGGCCATCGCCCCGGTCGCCGCCGGCCCCCGGGAGTGCCACCACGTCCGGTAGGTGTAGACCTCGCTGTCGGAGGGCCGGGTCGTCGCCCCCCGGCTGCGCTCGACCACGAACAGCCGGTCGTCCTCCGGCGCGTCGGGGTTGGCACCGATGGCGCGCCGCACGATGCCGGTCAGCTCGGCGTAGTCGGGGTCCGCCTCGAAGCGCTCGGCGCGCTTCTGCATCGACTGCGGGAGCCCCCAGGGGTTGCCGAGGCAGACCAGGCCGCGCAGGTCCGGGACGTGGTGGGTGGCCGCGTAGCGGGTGGCGAGCGTGGCGCCGCTCGAGTAGCCCGACAGGATGATCGTGTCGTAGCCGTGCGCCCGCAGCCAGCGCACCGCGGCCTCGACGTCGCGGATGGCCTCCTCGAAGATCGCCTGCCCGAAGAGCTGGCCGACGTTGGCCATCCGCGTCTCCAGCACCAGGACGGGGAACCCGGCGCGCGCCAGCGGCGAGGGGTAGAAGCGCAGCGTCCCCACGAGGAAGTTGCCCATGATCCCGTGGATGTGGACGATCGCCGTGCGCCGGCCGGTCGCGCGCTCACGCCCGCGGGCCGCCCGCTCGTCGATCTCGAAGAGCGCGTCGTGCACCTCTCCGTCCTCGGAGGTCAGGCTCACGAGCCGGCGGTCGACGGGCACGGGTCGCGGTCTCTATTCCGGGGTGGGGAGGCGGACCACGGCGGTACGATACCGCCGTGGCCGCGACCGATCGCCTCGCCGTGAGCTTCGTGTTCAGCCGCGGGTGCCCGTCCCACGAGGAGGGCCTCGCGCTGCTGCGCTCCGCCGCGCGGCAGGCGCGCGTCGGGATGGACCTGCGCATCGTGGAGGTCACCAGCGACGCGCAGGCCCGGGCGCTGTGCTTCACGGGCTCGCCGACCTACCTGCTGGGCGGGAAGGACCCCTTCGGCGCGGTGACGCCGCCCCACGACTTCCAGCACGACGCGTGCCGCGCCTACGCGCTCCCCGGCGGGCGCGTCGGCCCGCTGCCCCACCACGACGACCTGGTCGCGGCGCTGCGCGCGGCCCTGGAGGACGCATGAGCCTCGCCATCGGCGACCCCGCACCCCCCTTCCGGCTGCCCACCACCGGCGGCGGCGAGGCGGCCCTCGACGACCTGGGCGGCGCCACCGCCGTGGTGGTCGCCTTCTGGTGCAACCACTGCCCCTACGTGCGCGCATGGGAGGAGCGGTTCGACGCCATCGCCCGCGACTACGCCGCGCGGGGCGTGGCGACGGTCGCGATCTGCGCCAACGACGCCGTCAGCCACCCCGGCGACTCGTTCGGGGCGATGGCCGAGCGCGCCGCGGAGCAGGGCTACGCGTTCCCCTACGCCCGCGACGACTCCCAGCAGGTGCCGCGTGCCTACGGCGCGGAGCGGACCCCCGAGGTGTTCGTGCTCGACGCGGAGCGGCGAATCGCCTACCACGGCGCGATCGACGACAGCACCGACCCGGACGCGATCACCGCCCACCACCTGCGAGCCGCCCTCGACGCCGTGCTGGAGGGCCGCGCGCCCGAGGTCGCCGAGACCGCGCCGGTCGGCTGCACCATCAAGTGGGCCCGGTGAGGCCCGGCCCGGTCAGACGGAGGGGCTGAGCCGCCCGTAGGCGCGGTTGCAGTACAGCAGCGGGTCGGTGCCCGCGTGCTCCACCGAGACGACCCGGCCGACCAGGATGGTGTGGTCGCCACCGTCGTGCGCGGCGTACCTCTCGCACACCAGACGGGCGACGCCGAAGGGCAGCAGCGGCACCCCGAACGGGCCGCGCTCGTCGCCGTAGGCGCCGAACTTGTCGGCGCCGGGGCGTGCGAACAGGGCCGACATCTCCTCCTGGGAGGCGCCGAGCACGTGGATCGCGAAGCCGGGCGCGCCCACGAGGCCGTCGTGCGACTGCGCCGAGCGGGCGATGCACACCAGCACCAGTGGCGGATCGAGGGAGAGCGAGGAGAACGACGCGACCGTGATACCGATCGGCGTGTCGCCGGCGCGGGCGGTGACCACGGTGACACCGCTCGGCCAGCGGGCGAGCGTGTCGCGGAAGTCGTTCTCGGAGACGCTCTCCATCGGCGGCAGGGTACTAGCGCGGACGGCGCACCGCCCCGGCCCGGCGGATCAGGTGGCCAGCGTGCTGCCGAAGACCTGCCAGGCGAGCGCCGACTTCGCCACCAGGCTGGTGAGGATGTAGGCCGTCTCGCTGAAGACGCCGTCCCTCCAGGGCCCGGGCCGTCGGAAGTGCAGCGCCATGTTCACGGCGAAGACGTTGAACAGCAGGAACAGCGACACGAAGATCGCGTAGACGAACGTGGGCGCCTCGCCGCCACCGAACAGGTAGCAGGCGATCGCGATCCACGGCACGGCGCCGACGACGCACCCCAGCCAGAAGGGCAGCCAGTCGACGTCGCCCCCGCGGTCCTGGCGCTCCATCAGGAGGCCGAAGAGGATCATCGCGGCGTTGGCGCCGAAGATGGCGACGAGGGCCGCGATGTCGGAGATGCCGGTGAGCATCGCGATCAGCACCACCATCACCGACGCGCTGACCGAGTACTCGATCCAGCGCGCCGGGTTGCGGCCGCGGCGCAGCTGGCCCTCGTACCAGCCGTTCACGGGCGGCGTGGCCATCAGCAGATGGTCGGCCGCGGCGAGGAAGAGGAACAGGGCCACGAAGGGGGCGAAGCGGATGTCGGTGAGCACCTCGAACGCGCCCGCGCCCTCGCCCGGAGGGCCCTCGAGGAACGCCGCGGTGACGGGCGTCGCGAAGTCGTTGGCCAGCAGGAGGATGACCACGCCCTGCGCGAGGTGGGCGAGGCCCACGGCGACGTTCAATCGGCGGAGCCCGCCCAGGCCCCCTGGTGTCGTCGCGTCGGCCACTGCGCCGAGTGTGCCCGAACGGCGCGGGCGGAGGCCGGGGATCGGTCCTGTGGACCTTCGCGCCCCGATCACTACACTCAACCGAGTTCCTCGTCGATACGCGCCGAGGCAGGGCGGCAATCCGGCCGCCCGTGGGAGAACGTCCTCAACCCTCGAGTCACTCCGGTTGGACGGTCGAGTGTGTCTCCCGTCCGAACCGCGGCCACGCGCCGCAAGGAGTACTGATTGTCATCCACCACCTTCGCCGGTCTCGGCGTGAGCGAGAGCGTGCGCGCCGTCCTGGACGCGCGCGGCATCACGACCCCCTTCCCGGTGCAGCAGCTCGTGCTGCCCGTGGCATCCACCGGACGTGACGTGCTCGTCAGCTCGCCCACCGGGTCCGGCAAGACGCTCGCCTTCGGCCTGCCGCTGATCGAGCGCCTCAGCCCCGGCGGCAAGCTCCCGTCGGCGCTGATCCTCGCGCCCACGCGCGAGCTCGCCGCGCAGATCGAGGTCGAGCTGACCCCCCTCGCCGCGGCCCGCCGGCTGCGCATGGCCGTCTGCTACGGCGGAGTCGGCCTCGAGGCCCAGGCCCGCAAGGCCTCGCGCGCCGACATCATCGTCGCGACCCCGGGCCGCTTGATCGACCTCGTCCGCCAGCGCCGCGTCGACCTGCGCGGCGTCCGGATCCTCGTCCTCGACGAGGCCGACCGGATGCTCGACATGGGCTTCCTGCCGCAGGTGAAGTCGATCGTCCAGCAGCTGCCCGCCGAGCGCCACACGATGTTCTTCTCGGCGACGCTCGACGGCCAGATCGGCCAGCTCGCCGAGCAGTTCACCCGCGACGCCGAGCGCCTGCACACCGTGGCGAGCCCCAACGACACCGGCGAGCCGCTGTCGGACCGCCTGTCGCAGAACTTCCTCGCATGCAGCCCGGCCAGCCGCACCGACGAGCTGCTCGAGCTGATCCGGGGCGAGGACGACCTCGTGCTGGTGTTCTGCCGCACCCGCCGGGGTGCCGGCCGCCTCGCGGAGCGCCTCGAGCGCCAGGGGCTGACGGCCACCTCGATGCACGGCGACCTGAGCCAGTCGCAGCGCGAGCGTGCCCTGCGGCGCTTCGCCGGCGGCCATGCCCGCGTGCTGGTGGCGACCGACGTCGCCGCGCGCGGCATCGACCTGGACGACATCGGGCTCGTCATCAACTTCGACCCGCCCGAGGACCACGACGCCTACACGCACCGCGTCGGGCGCACCGCCCGCGCCGGGCGCACGGGCCGCGCCGTCACCATGGTGATGCCCGAGCACGCGGAGCAGATCGGCCGCATGGCCCTGAAGCTGGGGCTCCACGAGCCCTGGGGCGAGACCGGCTACGAGCTGGCCCCGCAGCGGTCGTCGTCGCCGCAGCGCCGCCGCGGGCAGGGCGGCCCGCCGAACCGGTCCTCGCGCCCGCGCGCCTCGGCCACCGCGCCGCGGCCCGCCTCCACGGCCCCGCGCCCGGCGGCCGGGGCCCCGGCTCCGGTCCGGGCCAACCGGGTCCCGCGCGGCTCGCGCCTGCCCGCCGCATGAACTGAGGCGGGCGGAGGGGCGGGGGGCTAGAAGTCCCCTCCCCCTCCCCCGCCGAAGTCCCCTCCGCCGCCGGAGTCGCCGCCGCCGAAGCCCCCGCCGAAGTCGCCGCCTCCGCCGCCGCCCCAGTCTCCGCCTCCGCTGCCGCCGCCGAAGTCCTGGTCGCCGCCCTGCGAGGCGCTCGCATCGCCGCCGCCGAACATCCCGCCGAGGATCATCCCGGCGAGCGCGCCGCCGAGCACCGGGCCGAGGCCCCCGCCGCCCATCCCGCCGCGGCCCATGCCCATCCCGCGGGTCTGCCAGTAGGGGACCATCCGCCCCTGCTCCTCGACCTCGCGGAAGCGCGGCTGGTTGCCGGCCGCCATGTCGGCGGCGCAGCTCGCGCAGGCCGGCAGCTCGGCGTCCTGGCCGTTCGGCGTGGAGATCGTCACCGAGGTCGTCGCCCTGCCGTGCTTGGGATCGAAGGAGCACATGCCCTCGAGCAACGGCTCCTGATCGGCCTGGTCGGGCGAGCGCCCCTCCAGCACCGCCCGCGTCCGGCGGGCCGCGCGCAGGCCCTTCTCGAGCAGCGCGCGGGCGGCCTCGAGGCTCGCCGGGGTCTGGGCCTCCGCCTCCAGCATGTCGCGCGCCTCGCCGTAGGAGAGCACGGCGACGTCGTAGTGCTCCCTCGCCGCCGTGGTGAGCGGCCCGTCGATCTGCATGTCGTCGTCCAGGTCGCCGATCTGGGCGGCGAGCCCGTCGACGAGCGGCTCGAGCGACTCGCGCTGGAGCCCGGCGGGCGCCGCTCCGGCCCGCGACCGCGCCCGTCGCCGGGCGATCACCGCCGCGACCGCGACGGCGCCCCCGCCCAGGAGGAGGATGCCCAGCAGCGCACCACCGCCACCCCCGGACGACCCATCGTCGCCGGTGCCCGGATCCTCGGTGACCGACCCCTGGATGCGCAGGTCGGAGAGCAGCTCGGCGACAGCGATCGTCCCGGCGACGGGGTCCTCGCGCAGCGCCGGGCGCTGGCTGTCGAAGGCCGCCTGGACGTCGGAGGTGCGCAGACCGGACGCGATCCGCAGGTTGCCCGGCGACAGCACGAGGATGTCGCCCTGATAGGCGAGTGTGCCGCGCAGCGAGTTCGCGTAGGCCTGTGCGTCGGTCGGCTTGGTCCGCAGCACGACGTACTTGACGGGGGTCCCGCGCTGGGCGAGGGAGGCGGCCGAGTCCTCCAGCTGCGCCCGCTGGGCGGCCGACACCGCGGCTCCCCGCTCCACCGCCACGTCCGACGACGCGACGGCGGCGAGGTCGACCAGGGCGAACGCCGGGGAGGCGACCGCGAGGAGCGCGGCGGCGGAGAGGACGAGGGCGGTGAGCGCGCGGAGTCTTTTCATGGCGGCGAATCTGTCAGGTGGCCCGGGGCGGCACAACCGCGACCCGGCCGCGGCCGCCCGTGCCGTCACGGTTCCCTTCGCCACTGCGACCCGTTAGCGTCGCGGGCGGAACCCACACGTGCGACCAGGGGGAATGGCGTGTCCTTCTTCAGTCGCCTGAAGGCGATCTTTCAGGCGAAGGCAAACAAGGCCCTCGATGCGGCCGAGAACCCGAACGAGATGCCAAGGTGCGCCGCGGCGTGGCCGACGTCGCCACCAGCAAGAAGCGCCTCGAGCTCCAGGCCGACAAGCTCCAGGCGAGCGTCGGCAACCTCGAGCGTCAGGCCGGCGCCGCCCTCCAGGCCGGCCGTGAGGACCTCGCCCGCACCGCGCTCGAGCGCAAGGCCGGCGTCCAGGTCCAGCTCGAGAGCATCCTGGCCCAGAAGGACCAGCTCCAGGCCGAGCAGGACAAGCTGGTGTCCGCCGAGCAGAAGCTGACGGCGAAGATCGAGTCGTTCCGGGTCCGCAAGGAGACCATCAAGGCCCAGTACACCGCCGCCGAGGCCCAGACCAAGATCGGCGAGGCCTTCAGCGGCATCAGCGAGGACATGGCCGACGGACGATGCAGGCCCGCGCGGGCGCGATCGACGAGCTGCTGGAGTCGGGCGCGCTCGACGACCTGTCGGTGGGCGGTGACGTGGTCGACCGGGAGCTGGCGGCCATCACCTCGCAGAGCTCCGTCGAGGCCGACCTCGCGCGCCTGAAGGCCCAGATCGGGCCCGGCACGGCGTCGGCGGGCGAGATCTCGGGGGGTGCGTCGTGATCGTCCGGGTGCTGGGACACGGGCAGTTCCGCCTCGACGACGGCGACATGGCGACCGTCGAGGCCGCCGACGACGCGGTCGAGGCGGCCATCGCCGCCGGTGACGAGAGCGCCTTCCAGGCCGCCCTCGGCGGCCTGATCGACACGATCCGGCGCGTGGGCGACGCGGTCCCCGACGACGAGTTCGTCGGCTCGGACATCATCGTCCCCGACCGCGACATCACCCTGGCCGAGGCGCAGGCCCTCGAGAGCGCCGCGAGCGGCGAGGGACTCTTCCCCGGGTGACCCCGTGGCGCCGCCGGAGCCCCTCGGGGCCCGGCGGCGCCCCGCGCGGTTCAGGCGCCCGCCGTCACTCCGAGGGTCGCCTGCAGGCCCGCGCCCTCGCCGCCGGTCGCCTGCACCAGGGCGCCATGGCTGAGCACGCCGACGACCACGCCGGCGTCGATCACGACCAGCCGGCGCACCCCCGCAGCGCGCATCGCCTCGGCCGCCGCGGACAGGTCGTCGCCCGGCCCGATGGTCGCGACACGCGAGGTCATCACCTCCGCGACCGGCGTGGCCGAGGCGTCGCCGCCGCCGCCCGCCAGGAAGCGCACGACGATGTCGCGGTCGGTCAGGACCCCGACAGGCCGGTCGGCCTCGGTCACCGGCAGGAACCCGGTGCCGCCCTCGCTCATGAGGCGCGCGGCCTGGGCGATGCTCTGACCCGGGCCCACCGACCGCACATCGGCCGCCATCGCGTCGCGCACTGTCATATCCGCCTCCTCGTCGTGTGGGGGGAGCGTCCCATCGCGGGGCTCCCCGGCACAAGGAGCGCGCTCAGGCGGCCCGCAACCGGGCGAGGATCGCGCCCATGCGCGCCGTGGGCTCCATCCCCCAGTTCGCGTTGGCCTCGATGATCATCGGCCCATCCGGGGTGATCGCGATGTCCCATCCGAGGGTGCGCAGCGGCAGGAAGTGCGATGCGCCGGTGCACACGAGGGAGCAGGCCTCCTGCCAGAACGGCACGTGGTAGGGGAGTCCCCGCTCGTCGGCCGGAGGGGCCGACCACGCCTGCCCGTAGCCGTTGGCCCGGGGCGCGAGCACGTCCCCCACCCTCCCGTCCTCCGGGTCCACCACGCAACTGATGTTGCCGGTCGTTCCGCCCTGGAGGTTGTCGACGCCCGATCCCGAGATCCCCAGCTTCACCGTCGCCCAGAGCACCTGCCCCACTCCGTGCCGGTCGATCAGCGTCACGATGCGCGCGGTGTGGAGCGTCTCATCGCCACCTCCGAGCCG
>LNFM01010962.1_pt1 | contig 12512 bp, 11 predicted proteins | sample 596031 | NCBI WGS metagenome assembly LNFM01 (sample SAMN04254537, study PRJNA301005) | activated carbon metagenome | isolation source: dual media filters at the Ann Arbor, Michigan drinking water treatment plant | place: USA: Ann Arbor
ACGTCTCGCGCCCGACGCTGTCGCGTCCACCGCATCCCATCCCGCGTCCGTGACGATCGCGAAACGCCCCTCACTCGGGTGGGACGCCGCGGATTTTACTTTTGATTTGCCCGACGGCTTAAGCGGAATCTTTTGGGGTGGGGGACTGGACCGCCCGAATCGCTTTGAGATGGTTCAGAAAATTGCAGTTCGCGCGCAACCTGTTTCATCCTGAATCGCGAGATCGTCCGGCTCAACTAGGTAGAAACGAGTTGCTCAGCTGGCTCGCGCCGCCTGAGCTTCGCCGAAGGCTGCGCAATCGTTGCGCACCGTCTCCAGCGTTCGCCGCAGCCAGGTCTTGATGGTGCCGACGGGCACGCCAAATCGCATCGACAACGATTGCCGACTTTCACCGTCGATATAGGCGAGCGACAGCAATACCTGTCGATCGTCCGGGAGCTGCCGGATCGCGGTCGCGGCGATCGGCCGGGCGCGGTCATAGTCGAAGCCGTCAGCGACATCCGTCGCTGGTTCCGGGACCGACAGAGCGAAGTCGAGATCGGTGGTCGGAAGCGTCTTGATGCGAGCCGCATCGATTGCGGTGTTGCGGACGATCACGGACATCCAGCTGATGGGGGAGGATCGATCCGGATCGAAGTTGGGTGAGTTCCGCCAGATCTTGAGATACGCCTCCTGCAGAATATCCTCGACTTCCGATCCGCGCGCGCATACCGCGCGGGCCGTGTTGCGCATTTTTCGGTTCGTCAGCGCATAGAGTTCCGAGAATGCGCCGTCTTCGCCCCCGGCTGTGCGTGCAATCAGCAAAGAAAGACGATCCCTGGCCTCGGCAGTTGATGCTGTCGCGATTTTCATCTGGTGTACCCGAGTTGAGGCGTTGCTCTCGGGTGGAAACGATGGCGTCGTGCGAGTGGATCACCGAAGCGAGATAACTGACTATTTGCCGCAGCGGTCCGCAGGTGGCCGAGATCAGAGGCGCACGAAAGGACCAATCAGGCGGCCGAAGAAGCCGTTCATGCGGAGATCGCCTGTCATGGCCACCAGACAAAGACAGGGTTCGTCGCTGCCGACGATCGGTTGGTGATCCAGCGTCTCGTCGCCGAAGTCGAAATCGCCCGGGCCAAACCGGCCACCCTCGTGACTGAAGCTGCCACGCAAGACACATGTCAGTTCGATTCCGGTATGGGTATGCTCGAGCATGCGCGTGCCCGGACCCGATTGGAGCAGGAACGCACGTGACCTTGGCTGGCCCGGCAGTTCGATCGGCCGCATGCTGACACCCGGGGCTACGCGCCGGCGCCGTCCGATGCGGTAGTGCCGCAGGATTTCCGGCAGGTCGTCGTCGGCCAGGCTAACCGCGGTTGCATGGGGTTGAGGCGACGGTGAATCGAGTTTCGCCATGACGGCCTCGAACGCACCGGCTTTCATGGGGGCGGGCTCGATTGCCTCAAGCGTCGATCCGCCGATGCATTCGACCGCACGCAAGAACCGCCGGCACGTCGAACAGCCCGACACATGAACGGCAACAACGAGATGCTCGCCCGCGTCCAGGGTTCCGACCGCGAAACTTGCCAGCAAATCCGAAGGGGGATGGTGGGTCACGCTCATTTCGTTGCGTCCAACAGCGCTCTCAGCCGGTGCATCGCCAATCTGATCCTGGATTTCACTGTCCCCAACGGTATACCCAGGCACTCCGCGATTTCGGGATGCGGGCGTTCCTCGATGAATGACAGCCGTATGGCCATGGATTGTTCTTCCGAGAGGTTCGACAGGGCCCTGGCGATACGGTCGGCCTCGTCGTTTCGCGCCATGACGTCATCGACGGGTTCGGCGGGATCAACGAGGTAATCGAGCTCGGCATCATGGTCGACCTCGCCCGCGCGGGCAGCCCGCCGCACCCTGTCGATCCGCAGGTTCCGGGCGATCGTGTAGATCCAGGCCGGAGCACCTGCGGAGACGGGATCGAACTGCGCAGCCTTTCTCCACACCGCCAGCAGGGTCTCCTGCGCAATCTCTTCAGCGTCATCGCTGCCGGCGCCGGCCCTCAGCATCAGCCCCTTCACGCGTGGGGCAAAATGCTCAAACAGGCGGCGGAACGCCTCGCGGTCGCCTTCAGCAACGCGTCCGATCAGTGTCGCCCACTCCACCGTAACCCTGGGCCTTTCGTTGCCGAATCTCCGCAGCCGGCTCGACCGAAAACACGCCATTGACTGCCGCGTTCTTGATAGCATCCGGGTCGCTTGGGAACTACGGGACATTGCGCCGCTCAACGGAACTTACCCCTGGTAAACGAGCGGAATGGAGGTTTGGATCAGTTCGCTTGGCCAATTTTTGCCAGGTCAGATAGTCGGGACAGGCGATGAAAGTACGTTGCAGCATCGTCGGCGGCGGGCCTGCCGGCATGATGCTCGGTTATCTGCTCGGACGCGCCGGCATCGATGTCGTGGTGCTGGAGAAGCACGCGGATTTCTTTCGCGATTTTCGTGGCGATACCGTGCATCCCTCGACCCTGCAGGTGATGGACGAGCTTGGCCTGATCGAAGGCTTCCTCAAGCTGCCGCACCAGCGCCTGCAAAAGATGGACGGGATGTTCGGCGGCCATTCCGTGCGGATCGCCGATCTGGGCCGGCTGCATGTGAAGTATCCGTTCATCGCCTTCATGCCGCAGTGGGACTTCCTCAACTTCCTTCGCGAAAGCGGCGAGCGGTTCGCTTCGCTCAAGGTGATGATGTCGACCGAGGCGATCGATCTGATCCATGACGGCGATCGCATTGCGGGTGTCAAAGCGAGGACGCCGGATGGCGTCATCGACATCGATGCCGATCTCACCATTGCCTGCGATGGCCGCCATTCGCTGGTGCGCGAACGAGCCGGGCTCGAGATCGAGGAAATCGGCGCGCCGATGGATGTGCTGTGGTTTCGGGCCGGCAAGCGGGAGAACGAAAGCGAGAGCCTGTTTGCGCGCGTCGATCCCGGAAGGATGATGGTGACATTCGATCGCGGCGACTACTGGCAGTGCGCCTATGTCATCGCCAAGGGGCAGTACGACGCCGTGAAGGCGAGGGGACTGCCGGCGCTGCTCGACGACATCGCGCGGATGGCGCCGATCCTCAAGCCGGGACTCGCTGAGGTGAAGAGCTGGGACGACGTCAAGCTGCTCACGGTCGCGATCAACCGGCTGAAGCGCTGGACACGGCCGGGGCTGTTGTGCATCGGCGATGCCGCGCACGCGATGTCGCCGATCGGCGGCGTCGGCGTCAACCTCGCGGTGCAGGACGCGGTCGCGACCGCCAACCTGCTGGCGTCGAAACTGGCCAACGGCTGCCCGCCGGAAGACGAACTCGACGCCGTGCGTCGCCGCCGCGAATTCGCGGTGCGGATGACACAGCGGATGCAGGTGGTCGCGCAGAACAACATCGTCAGTGCGGCCCTGAAGCCCGGCAATCAGCCGCTCAAGGTTCCCCTCGTCGTGCGTCTGATCACGGCGGTACCCTGGCTGCAGGGCGTCACGGCCCGGTTTGTGGGGCTCGGCGTGCGGCCCGAGCACGTGCAGTTCGAGGACAACGCCAGGCAATGAGCGGATGGTGCGCTGCGCAATCCTGAAGTTGTAGGCAAAATTGTGGCTGCAACCGGTAGTAACATTGCCTGCAACTGTAGCAATCGGGTGACAGCCAAAGGGCTGGAACCGGGGTATTTTTAGTCAGGATTTCGATTTTGTTGCTCAGATTTTGCTCACAAGGGGAATGCAATGAAGAGACTGATACTCGCAGCTTCCGTCCTTGCCGCCAGCACGGCAAGCTCCTTCGCGGCCGATCTCGCGGCTCGCCCCTACACCAAGGCGCCGCCCCCGGTTGTGGCCGCCATGTACGACTGGAGCGGGTTCTATATCGGTATCAACGGTGGTTGGGGACAGAGCAGCACCAGATATGACTGGGCGAACTTCCTGGTTCGTTCGGATGATGCATCTGGCGGCACCGTTGGCGGCCAGATTGGTTACAACTGGCAGGCTGGTTCCTGGGTGTTCGGTATCGAAGCTCAGGGTAACTGGGCCGACCTGAGCCGGACATATGTCGACCCGTTCGATCCGCGCTGGTCCGTTGGTACGACGGTTGACGCACTCGGCCTGTTCACCGGCCGCGTCGGTTATGCCGCCAACAACGTCCTGTTCTACGTCAAGGGCGGTGCTGCGGTCGCCAGCAACAGCTACTGGGCCGCACTCAACAACGTCGATTTCATCAACGTATCCAATACCCGATGGGGCGCTGCTGTTGGCGCTGGCCTGGAATGGGGCTTCGCGCCGAACTGGTCGTTCGGTGTCGAGTACAACCACCTGTTCTTGGGTGACACGGACTATAATTGGGCCAACGCGAACTGGCGCTATACCAACGTCGGCATCCGGCAGGATATCGACTTGGTCACCGCCCGCATCAACTATCGCTTCGGTGGCCCTGGTATGACCAGATACTGATCTTGATACACCAACAAAGTGGAACCCCGGCGCAAGCCGGGGTTTTGCTTTGTGCGGTCGGGGGGCGGGGCGCTGCGCTTGCTATACTGATCGCCAGAACGAACACCTAATTCCAGCCTTGACTCGGTTCTCCGCAAGACCGGGGGTACCCGGATCGGGTCCCGGAACGTCCCTTCGGTCGGAACCGCCACCGCCTACGCCATGACGGAGTACCCGCCATCGACGGGGATCGCGGTGCCGGTTACGAAATCGGACGCGGGAGAGGCGAGGAATACCGCGATGCCGGCAAAATCGTCGATCGCGCCCCAGCGCGCCGCGGGCGTCCGCGCCAGCACGCGGTCGTGCAGGCCTTCCACTTCCTTGCGCGCGTTCTTGGTGAGGTCGGTGTCGATCCAGCCGGGCAGAACCGAGTTGACCTGAATGTTGTCGGGCGCCCAGGCCACCGCGCAGGCGCGCGTGAACTGGACGATGCCGCCCTTGCTCGCCGCATAAGCCGACGCAAAGCTGGCGCCGAAGATCGACATCATCGAGCCGATATTGATGACCTTGCCGCCGCCGGCGGCCTTCATCGCCGGATAGACCGCCTGCGAGCACACAAAGGCGCTGGTGAGGTTGGTCGCAATCACGCTGTTCCACTCGGCGATATCGAGCACGTGCGGCGGCTTTCGGATGCTGATGCCGGCATTGTTGACGAGGATATCGATTCGGCCGAGATCGCGGACGACGCGCTCGGCCATGGCGGCGACGGCGACCTTGTCGGTGACGTCAGCGGCGACCGCAATCGCCCTGGCGCCGGCGCGCTCCAATTCCGCCACGGCAGCCGCCGATTTCTGCTCGTTGCGGCCGACGATCGCAACCGCAGCACCGGCTTCCGCCATTCCGCGGGCCATGCCGAGCCCGATACCGCCATTGCCGCCGGTGACGATGGCGACCTTGCCGCTGAGATTGAACAGTTCTGTTTTCATGGTGTTCATCCGGTTGTGATCGGGAGGGGTTTTGCAGGATGGGCGCAGCAACTTGCCGCCGTGGTTCGACGCGCGAAAGCGGAAACGTGCCTACCAAATTTTCGCGCTGGCATGAAATACTGTGGTGGGCGCAGCGCAAGCGCTCTTGCCTACGATCTAGCGATTGCCCTGCCAGATCAGGATCAGCCCGACGGCGCCGAGCACCGCGCCATATCCCGCCCACTGTAGCTGGCTGATCATGAAGCTCGATTGCGGCCAGCGGATTGCTCCGGTTCCCTGGCCGATCCAGAGCAGGCCGATCGCGAGCGCCATAAAGCCGATGATCGAAAGCGACCTGGCCATGTATTCCCTCCGTTGCCGCTTTCGGTTCTTGAACGCCGCGCGGCTTGACGGGCTGCCTTCCGAAAACCGGTAACGGCGGCGGCCCGCAATTGCGGATCGAATACAATGCCGGTCGGCTCTGCAAGACCGGAAGTCATCACAGGGTTAATCCGCGCGGCTGCCATGGGCCGAGGATTGCGCGTTGGTGACGTCGCGATAGCCCGGTTATGGCGCACCTGGCAGGTGCAGAAAGCCCTGCGCGCCACCCGAATCGAAGGGCGCGCACCAAGCGGATATCCGCAGACGCGGCTATCTCCAGGCACAAAAAAGCCCCGGACGATGCCGGGGCTTTTGAACTGCCGAACTAGCAGAGATCAGTACTTAGCGGCGATCGGAGCGCCGCCCCAGTTGAAGCGGTAGACCAGCGAAGTGCTGATGGTCTGCACGAAGGGCTTGAAGGTGATGTCGCGGCCGAACAGGACGTTGCTGCCGTCGACCTTCTCGTTCAGGCGCTTGCTGTCGAGATAGGACGCACGATATTCGGTCTTCATGAACCAGCCGGGAGAATTGATACCGAAAAAGTTCAGGCTGTTCTCGACACCGCCGCCGACGAACCAGCCCTGGGTGTTGAAGCTGTCGGTGTGCAGGCCCGACGGGGTACCGGTGTTGGAGCCCAGCAGGGTGCTGTCCGACCAGTAGGTTCCGGTGTAGCCGCCGTTGACGTAGGAAAGGACGTTCGGAGTGATGAGGTAACCGACGCGCGCACCGGCTGCCCAAGCCGTTTCCATCTTCACGGAGCCGACGATGCCGGTGGACGCGCCGCCAGCAAATACGCCTGCATCGCCGATGTTGCCCTTCAGGCTGCCGTAGGTGCCGTCGCCGAAGATGCCGAACACCCAGGACGGGCCGGTCTGCCAGTCATAACCGGCACCCACGGTGCCGAACCATCCATCGCCACCCGTCCGGGTGTTTGTGCAGACGATGCAGGCGCCGGTTGCGGTCGAGTCGACGCCGCCGTTCGCATCCCAGGTGCCGCCGCCGGCACCACCGAAAATATAGAAGCCAGTCCAGCTCGGAGCCATCACCACCGGCGCCGGCGCCTTGGCATAGGGCCGAGCCCCCAGATCGGCTGCTGCGGCCGATCCGGTGAATGCCGCCAGCGCGGTCAGAGCGATCACTAACTTCTTCATGTCCCAATTCCCTTAGTTCAAAGCTTCGATCTGATCGCCTTGGTCGATCTGATCGCTCCAGCGAAGTGCGCGAGCACCGATTCCCAAAACCCAGTGTCAGGACTATACGCGGTTCGACCCAAAATGCTGTTGCGGGAGGAGCACACCCTCCGGAAAACGAAAGTCCGGGAAAGGTCTGAAAAATGGGCAGAATCCGGCGTTGTCAGGGCTGAAGCGCCGGAAATAACCGGAATGCTGCCGGGATCGACGGAATCAGACGTCCAGCAGGTCGTCGCTGGCGAATTCCGCCTTGTCGGAGATGAAGGCGAACCGGGCCTCGGCCTTGGTTCCCATCAGCCGCTCGACCGAATCGGCGGTGCCCTCGCGGTCGTCGGCCAGCAGCACCACGCGCAGCAAAGTGCGCTTGGCCGGGTCCATCGTGGTTTCCTTGAGCTGGGCCGGCATCATTTCGCCCAGGCCTTTGAATCGGTTGACCTCGACCCTGGCGTTGGCGTTGAACTCGCTCTTCAGCAGCGCTTCCTTGTGGGCGTCGTCGCGGGCGTACACCGATTTGCTACCGTGGGTCAGCTTGTAGAGCGGCGGCACGGCCAGATAGAGATGGCCCTCGTCGATCAGCCGCGGCGTCTGGCGGTAGAAGAACGTGATCAGCAGCGAGGCGATGTGCGCGCCGTCGACGTCGGCGTCGGTCATGATGATGATGCGGGAATAGCGCAGGTCTTCCTCGCGGTAATGCGCCAGCGTCCCGCAGCCGATCGCCTGCATCAGGTCGGAGAGCTGCGCGTTGGCGGTCAGCTTGTCCCTGCCGGCGGACGCGACGTTGAGGATTTTTCCGCGCAAGGGCAGGATCGCCTGGGTCTTGCGGTCGCGCGCCTGTTTTGCGCTGCCGCCGGCCGAATCGCCCTCGACGATGAACAGCTCCGAGCCTTCGGTGGCCGTGTTGGTGCAGTCGGCAAGCTTGCCGGGGAGGCGAAGCTTCTTCACCGCGGTCTTGCGTGACGTCTCCTTCTCGGCGCGGCGGCGCAGCCGCTCGTCGGCGCGCTCGATGACGAAGTCCAAGAGCTTGTTGGCCTGCAGCGGATTGCCCGACAGCCAATGGTCGAACGGATCCTTGATCGCCTGTTCGACGATCTTCTGGGCTTCGGCGGTCGCCAGCCGGTCCTTGGTCTGGCCCTGGAATTCCGGCTCGCGCACGAACACCGAAAGCATGATTGCCGCGCCGACCATGACGTCTTCCGACGTGACGGGCGCGGCGCGCTTGCCCTGGCCGATGCGCTCGGCATGGTCTTTCAGGCCGCGCAGCATCGCGCTGCGCAGGCCGGATTCATGGGTGCCGCCGTCCGGCGTCGGCACGGTGTTGCAGTAGGAGGAGAGGAAGCCGTCGGCATCCGCCGTCCACGCCACCGCCCATTCGCAGGCGCCGTGGGCGCCGTTGCGGCCGGACTTGCCGGAGAAGATATCAGGATGCACCAGCGTGTCGGCGTGAATGGCGGCGGCGAGGTAATCCTTCAGGCCGCCCGGGAAATGGAAGCTGTCCTCGGCGGGGACGTCCTCGACGCCTTTCAGCAGTTCGGGATCGCAGCGCCAGCGGATTTCCACGCCGCCGAACAGATAGGCCTTCGAGCGCGTCATCTTGAACAGGCGCTGCGGCTTGAAGGCAGCCTTCGCGCCGAAGATATCGGTGTCCGGCTTGAAGCGGATGCGGGTGCCGCGGCGGTTGTTGATCTTGCCGAGGTCTTCGAGCTTGCCCTTGGGATGGCCGCGCTCGAAACTCATCCGGTATAGTTTCTGGCTGCGCGCGACTTCCACCTCCAGCCGCGAGGACAGCGCGTTGACCACGGACACGCCGACGCCGTGCAGACCGCCGGAGGTCTCATAGACCTTGGAGTCGAACTTGCCGCCGGAATGCAGCGTGCACATGATGACTTCGAGCGCGGACTTCTTCGGAAACTTCGGATGCGGATCGACCGGGATGCCGCGGCCGTTGTCGGTCACGGTCAGGAAGCCGTCGGTGGTCAATTCCACTTCGATGAAGGTCGCATGCCCGGCCAGCGCCTCGTCCATGGCATTGTCGATGACTTCGGCGAACAGATGATGCAGCGCCTTTTCGTCGGTGCCGCCGATATACATGCCAGGGCGGCGGCGTACCGGCTCGAGCCCTTCAAGCACCTCGATGTCGGCCGCGGTGTAGCCGGCCTCCGCGTTGCCGGCGCGCGGGGCTGCCTTTGGCACGGCGCGGCCTTTCGGTTCAGACCCGAACAGGTCACTGGGCGATTTGGCTTTTGCGGCTGATTTCAATGATTTGGACATGGCTCTTCAGGTGTTGCGCGCAACAGCGCGGCAGCGAATCGGTTCCTCTGACTATGCCACGGATGGGCTCAAAAAGTGACCTCCGGGCCGAGGGCGGGCGGCAGTAGCGCTGATAGCGGTGGGAATCAACGGCGATCGTGCCGGTGTCCGGCATTGTGACTTGAAGTCACGAGCAATAAACCAGCGTGGACGGCGGTCGACGGCTAGTGCCCGAGATTCGGTCCACATATCTTTGGGTTGTATGTATCAGCGTCCAACAGCGTCCACGGACATCTGATGAGGTTGTGCCCCTAATGTGCCCCGGCCATGCGCAAGCCCCTGACTGACACACTGCTGAGAGCCCTCAAGAAGCCCGAGAAGGGCCGTCTGGAGTTGGCGGACGCTTCCTGCCGGGGGCTGGAATTCCGAATCACTACCGCAGGCAACCGATCCTGGAGCTATCGCTATCGAGCGGCCGGCAGCGGCAAGCTCCAACGGGCCACGATCGGGCCGTATCCCGAGGTGTCGCTGGCTCAGGCAAGGGCGCAGGCGGCCGCCATGCGGGCCGGGGTGGCGCTCGGTGAGAATCCGAGCGAGGCGAAGCGGCGGGAGCGGCGAGAGGCGCCTGGCCGGACCTTTGAGGTTTTGGCTAACCGCTACCTGACCGAATACGCGCGGCGGAAGAAGAAATCTGCCGGCCGCGATGAGGGCAATCTGAACCTGCACGTTCTGCCGAAATGGAAAGATCGGGATTATCGGACCATCCGCCGGGCCGACGTGATCGAGCTTGTCGAAGGCATCCTGTTCGATGGCAAGCCAGTATTGGCGAATCGGGTGCAGGCTCTCGTTTCCGTAATCTTCAGTTTCGCGGTCGATAGCGACTTGATCGGCGCCAATCCGTGTACGCGGCTGAGGAAGCGGGGCGAGGAAGCCGCCGGCGAGCGGGTACTGACGGATCCCGAGATTCGGCTGTTCTGGCGCATGGTGGTGGAGCCGCCGGCGACGCTGGAGACCGGCCTTGGCTTGCGCCTGGCGTTGCTGACGGGGCTGCGGATTGGCGAGATAGCCGGAATACGGCCGGGCGAGCTGGAGCACCTGGGCGAGCCTGGCAAGGCCGTCTGGACGATACCGGGCAGCCGAACGAAGAACGGGCGCGACCATGCCGTGCCGCTGGCGCCGCTGGCGCTGGAAATCATTCGTAAGATTGTCCCCATGACGCCGGGAGGATACGGCGCGGCGATGAAGCGAATCACTGGCAGGCTTCCCGGTGACGAGCCGACGCATAATTCCTGGAAGGCCGAACCGCCGACGCCGCACGATTTGAGGCGGACGTTCCGAACCCGGCTGCCACAGCTAGGCATTGCCGCGGATATTCGTGACCGGCTGATGAACCACATTCCTGCGGGCGCAGGGACGAAACAGTACGACCGGCATCAGTATCTGGACGAGAAGCGAGCCGCCTTGACGGCGTGGGAATCCAGCCTGAGGGCAATTCTGTGAAGCGAGGAGACGGACTTTCAAGGCGCTGCCGCGGCGTGGCACGGCGAAAAATGCTCGCCGGAGCCGCGAGATGGATGCCACACTTCGCAGCATCGCAACCGACAAGCGAACCGCTGGAATCGCCGATCTGCATAAAGCCATGGTCTCAATGAGTATCCGCGATCGGTGCAGGCGTAACCGATGGATAGCTGCGCTTGAACCGCTTCTTTAATTTTAATGTTGGTTTCTCGACGAGAGTCCAGGAGAGAATGGCAAACGCGACGGTAAGTGGCAGTCCAAGTGCCAAAACGGTGAAACCGTTCGTGAGCCCCGAAGGTAGGAAATGTACAAGCGTCTGCTGAATTGGAAAACCGAACAGATAGATGCCGTAGGAATAGTCTCCATCGCGCAAAAACCCAGGGAGATAAAGCTTGCACGTACCGATGTACACGACGAGGTACGTCACTGCGAGGAGGCCAAATATAATCAGCGACGGGTGCATGAAGGCGAAGCAAGCAATGAGCACGGCAGTCATGGCTCTACCGCGGTTCACGATGATCCTGTGATTCCAATGATAGGCCAAACATCCAAGGATGAACGCGAGGATCAGAAACTTCCAGTCTACGACAGCCAGGAAGTTGTGAAGGTTCTTTCCTCTGACCACATACGCCGCAGCAGCAATCAGCACCACCAATCCAAGCAGGGTGAAGTACCTCCTGTTGAATATCACCTTTGAAAACATCAGGAGCGAGATCAGCAGATAACAGTAGAACTCCGGCTTTAGGGTCCAGAGATTCAGATTTACAATGCCGCTGACAGGATTGCTTTCGAACAATCCGGGCAGGAAGAAATGAAGGTTGCCCGTAATGTTCAAAAAGTATCTTGCAAACAGTGGATCGGAGAAATATTCGAGCAGGCTTTTTTCCGTAAGCCATGGTCCGAGAACCATTGCGCTCAGTGTCACTTCGACAATCAGCGCGGGTCCGATTCGGAGCGCGCGGAATGAGAGAAAGGTCAAGGTGTTCTGCGTGCGCAGGGCGCTTCCGGTGACAAGATAACCGCTGACGATGAAGAACATCGGAAGCACCGGGGTGATCAGAATTCGGTGAAACGGATTGGCAGCGAATTCCCCCGCGGACTCTGGTCCCCAGCACACCACGAAGGAGTGCAGGGTGAATACCCAGAGTGAGAGCAGGAGCCTCAGCGTGTCGAAGCCGGGTCCCACGCCGTCGTTGTCTTTCAGAATGTCATTGACTGTTAAAGCAGATCGAACGCTCACTGCTCACCGCTCCGGAACCCGGGGTCAGAGATATGGCGCACTGTGACCAGATTGCTGGCTAGCTCCCGAGGCAAATCAATTACCCACATGCAAAGTTTCAGCCGATCTTACCGCGGCGGTTGAGTCAACGCGATGTGCACAGCAAAAGACCGCCCGAAGGCGGTCACTGTGCTGCGCTACACCGTCTTCACGTTACGGTTCGAGATCACGAGCATGCCACGTTATCATTGACCCTGACTTCTCCCATTCCGTCGGCGCCTCAATCAATTGAATCATCGCTTCGAAGGCGGTCATACGGCGTCGTGCTGGGCTACTTGAAGTTCTGCGAGGTGGCGGCATGACCGAGGATGTGATCCCTCCGGCGGCGGTATTTTTAGGACACCCGTGCTGACGGGTCTCCCATGTTATTGCCAATCTTTCGCACTAATAAACAAGCGCTCTGGATGGGCGCGGCACGGAGGGAACTGCGGCGCATGGCGGCAGTTAACGATGTGTCGACGGCTTAGCAAATTGAAGAAGCGGAGGGA
>LNFM01010963.1_pt1 | contig 12512 bp, 10 predicted proteins | sample 596031 | NCBI WGS metagenome assembly LNFM01 (sample SAMN04254537, study PRJNA301005) | activated carbon metagenome | isolation source: dual media filters at the Ann Arbor, Michigan drinking water treatment plant | place: USA: Ann Arbor
CGTGAACGAGCGCTTTCACGTGGATCTTGATGCACTCAACCCGATTGGCCGCGCTTCCGGTTCGGCGTACGTGCGGACTCGCGACCAGTTCCGCATGAACAGGCCTTTCCTGAAGGAAATCCCAGCGCAGCTCACCTAAGGGCAATACAGGAGGAGGATCGATGGACAGCATCCAGAAAAACGATCGCATCACCGGAACGCCGATCACGCGCCGCATCGTCGAGTTCGTCGAGGCTGCCACGTTCGAGAAGTTGCCAACGGCCGTGGTTCAACGCGCGAAGAACTCCTTCCTAGATACGCTGGGCATTGGCCTCGGCGGTGCCTCGGAAGCAGCGCCCCGGATTCTGGCCGACTTTGCCCGGCAGACCGGCGGCACGGGATCCTCGACCGTGCTCGCACAGGGTTTCAGGACCTCTGCTCCACTAGCCGCGATGGTCAATGGTACCGCCGCCGACATCGTTGGCTGGAGCGACATCTCGGTGGTGCAGATGACCCACCCATCAGTCTCGATCTGCCCTGCGGTCTGGGCCTTGGGCGAGCAACTGCGTTCGCCCGGGAAGGATGTGATCCTCGCTCACGTGCTGGGAGTCGAGGTGGCCGACAAGATCGGGGCCGGCGTCAAGCCCGGGCTGCAGTTGAAGGGATGGCATCCGCTCGCCGTGCTGAATACGTTCGGGTGTGCAGCTGCAGGCGCAAAGCTGCTCGGGCTCGATGCTGGCCGCATGGGCCACGCAATGGGCATCGCGGGCGCGGAGGCCGGCGGCATGCGGGTGGCGATGGGTTCGATGAGCAAAGCCTACGGAGCCGGGCGAAGTGCCCGCGACGGGCTGACGGCGGCATTGCTGGCACAGCTCGGTTACACCGGACCGAGAGACGTCATCGAAGGCCGCGACGGATTCCTCCAGACCTTCGGCGATGGCGCAAGCGGGGCAGGCATTCTCGACAACTTCGGCGCGCCGTACGAGTTCGAATCCCCTGGCATCACGCTCAAGAAGTTTCCCGCCTGCACGCGGTCGCACAACGGCATCCAGGGAATGATCAACCTCAGGAAGGCCATCGGCTTCAAGGCGGACGGCGTCGAGTCGGTGACGTGCCTGGTGACGCCGGCTGTCGTCGACTACCTGAAGTTCTCCCGCCCGCGGACGAAGTTCGAGGCGAAGTACAGCATGGAGTTCTGCCTCGCCACCATCATTCGCGACGGATCGATGGTGGTCGGCTCGTTCAGCGACGAGCTCGCGAATGACCCGATGCTGAATGCGCTGATGGACAAGATCACCATGACGATTTGCCCCGAGTATGCAAAGGACGGCTACAACCCGTCGTACGCTCCTTACGGCTGCATCGTCAACCTGCGGCTGAAGGACGGGCGCGAGTTCTCCGAAAGGGTCGACCGGGGCCCGTGGGAACCCGATTCATCGCCGAGTTGGGACGACCTCGCGGAAAAGTTCCGGGGCAACGCGGAACTGGTACTCGACTCCAGCGCGGTCGACCGAATCATCGAGACCATCGGCCGGCTGGAGGATATCGACGATTTCAGCGAAGTCATGGCGCTGGTGTACGGTGAGCCATAGAGGCCGTTGCGCGCACGACGCGGGCGTGCCGCTGACAGAAGCCGCGAGGTAACCATCGGCGACCCGGGGGGGATCCGGGGGACCTGGTGCCGCCCGCGCGTGCTTGCCTGCACCCCCGCGCACGGGCACTCTCCACGCATGGGTTCGCTCTTCCTGCTCAAGCTCGCGACGATGCCGCTGGTGATCGTCACCGCGACGCTGGCCGGGCGCCGGTACGGCGCCGGCGTGGCCGGACTGATCCTCGGGCTGCCTATCGTGTCCGGGCCGATCTCGGTGTTCGTCGCGATCGAGCAGGGCCTCGGATTCGCACGCGATGCAGCCGCCGGCACGCTGCTGGGGCTGATCGCGCTGGCCACCTACTGCCTGTCCTACGGCTTCGCCGCGCGCCGCTTCGCCTGGCCTGGCGCGCTGGCCTGCGGCCTGCTCGCCACGGCGTCGATGGTCTGGCTGCTCGACGCGGTCGCGCTGCCGGACACCGCCGTGATCTGGGTCACTGCGTCGGCGATCGTGCTGGCGATCGTCTCCTGTCCTGCGCCCGGTCCCAGGCTCCGCCGCAAGCCGCCGCCCGCCTGGGACCTGCCGGCGCGCATCGTCGTGTCGACTGTCTTCATGATGACGGTGACCCTGCTCGCCGCGTCGATCGGCCCGACGATGACCGGCATGGCATCGACGTTTCCCGTGATGCTGTCGGTGATGGCACCGTTCACGCACCGGGTCGAAGGACAGGCGGCGGTGCTGTCGCTGTTGCGCGGCTGCATCGAGGGGCTGGTCACCTTCGCGCTGTTCTTCCAGGTGCTGAAGCTCACGCTGGGCCAGTGGCCGGCGCCACTCGCCTACGGCTTCGCACTGACGGCGACGCTGGTGGCCGCGGCAGCCGTGCTGACGCTGCAGCGACGGCGCGACGCCACGCGGCCGGCCTGAACCGGTGCATGCGCATGGCCGGGCAGGTCACGTTTCGAAACCTCACGTCACGTCAGCGCAGCTCCTTCAGCTTGCCCGGCTCGAGCCGGAACAGCACGGGAAAGGTCGTGCTCCACCGCTGCCAGCGCAAGGATCCCGCCTCGGACACCGACCACAGGCGGCCGTCGTCGTCGAAGGCGATGTCTTCGATGCCGATGACCATCTCGTAGCGCGCGGCGATCCGCCCTGTCGCGGCGTCCAGCCTGTAGAGGAGCCCGAACCGGCTGCTGCTCGCGGTGATCCAGAGGTTGCCCTGCCTGTCGTAGGCGGCACCCTGTGCCTCCCTCGGCAACGGGATCGTCCGCACGGCCACGGATTCGTCCACCGCCTTGCCGTCGTGCGTATCGAAGACGGAGAGGGGGATGGAATGTCCCCTTGCCCTTGAAGCATCCGTCTCGAAGGAACCGACGAACAGGTCGGTGCCGTCGAAGTCGATGAACGATCCCTTCACCTCCCCGCGCAGCGCCACGGTGCCGGTGACGGCGCGCGAAGCACCGTCGGGCGCGAACGCCGCAGCGGCATCGATCCGGTAGAGCCGTCGCGTATCGGACGCGATCAACAGGCCCTTCCCGACATGCACCAGCCCGCCCAGGTGCCCGCATTCTGCCGGCAGGTCGAACTGGCCGAGCGTGCTCCCGCTCTCGATGTCGACCTTGAAGATCCGGCAGGGCCCCCGGCCGACCTTCGGGTCGGTGCTCCGATAGCCGGACAGGTACACGGCACCCGCCGCCCAGGTGACGCCCTGCGGGACGTAACCGTCATCGATCCCCGGTGCCCAGATCATCCGCGTCATCGCCTGGCCGTTCGGCACGGTACCCGGCCCGGTCCACAGGTGGGCGGGCTTCCTGCCCAGCACCTCCATCGCGCTCGACGCCAATGGAAGCAGCGCGCAGAGCACGATGCCCGCGAACCTTGCAGATTCCTGGAGCAGACGACGCATGGCCCGACCATCCCGGGGTGGAACTCAATCGTACGCCGTGCTGGTCTCCGGCGTGCGGCCCCGCGCGAGCCCGGCCCGCTCGACGATCGCCTTCGCGCGCATCCGCGCCTCGCCGCGCAGCGCGGCCTCGTCGACGGTCAGCACGCGGCTGCCGTCGTACAGCATGCGGCCATCGACCCAGGTCTGGGCGATGGAGGCCGGACTCGCGGAGTAGACGACCGCCTGCAGTGGATCGCCGTAGGGCACCCACTCGGGATGGTCGAGGTCGAACAGCACGAAGTCGGCCTTCTTGCCGGCTTCGATCGAGCCGATGTCGTCCTGCCAGCCCAGCAGTGCAGCGCCTTCCACGGTGGCCATGCGCAGCGCCTTGCGCGCGCCGACCAGCGTGGCGTCCATGCGCGAATCCTTGAACATGCTGGCGACCAGGTACATCTGGCGCATCAGGTTCAGGTTGCCGCCGGCGGACACGCCGTCGGTGCCGATGCCCAGGCGCATGCCGGCGGCCATCATCTCGGGATACAGGCCGATCTTCGTCGCGCCCTTGGCGAGCTTCACCGAGGTGGCGGGGCAGAAGGCCACCGCGGTGCCTGCCCGTGCCATGCGTTCGATCTCGCCTTCGGTCACCGCGACCGCATGGGCGATCACCAGGTTGGAACCGAGCCCGCCGGCCTCGTCGATGCGGGTCACCGGCCATGCGCCGTGCTTCTTCTGCGACACCCGCGACTCCTCGATGCTGGTCGCGAGGTGGTAGGTGGTGCCGACGCCCAGCCGCTCGGCCAGTGCGCGCGACCCCACGTGCAGTTCGAGGCTGCACGGCTCCTTGCCTTCGATGTTCACCCAGCAGCCGATGCGCCCGCCCGCCGCGCCATGGTGGTCGCGCACCGTCTGCTCCAGCGCGGCCAGTGCGACCTTCGCGCCCGGGAAGAAATGATGGGCCATCATCTGCTCGGTCCAGCCCCCGGGCGCCTGCGCCGGCCGCACGTCGCAGGCATGGCGTCCGGTGATGCCGCGCATGCCGACCGCCTCGATCGCCTGCACCACGCCCGCGACGTCGTTCTGCGCGCCCATGTCGAGGAAGCAGGTCGTGCCGCAGCGGAGCATCTCGGCCATGCCCACGGTCGCGCCGACCACTTCGTCGCGGCCGTCGACGCTGGCGTAGAACGGCTTGGCCCAGTGGAACACCCAGGCACGCGTGGCCAGGTTGTCCGGGAACACGGCACGCGACAGCGTCTCCGACAGGTGCACATGCGAATCGACGAACCCGGGCACCATGCCGAAGTGGCTGCCGTCGACGACGCGGTCGACGCTCGCGCGGGGATGGCGCAGCGCGACGTCCGCCGCGGGCCCGACGTCGACGATGCGGTCATCGTCGACCACCACCGACGCGCCATGGAGGACGCGGTCGTCGCGATCGACCGTGAGCAGGAACTCGAGGTGGTCGATCAGCGTGCGCATCGGTCGTCTAGCGGGAGATCGTCTTCCAGGCCGCGTCGGCCGCCAGGAGCACGGCACTGTCGCCACGATACGGCCCGACGAACTGCACGCCGAGCGGCAGCGCCTTCTGCCCGATGCCCGCGGGGACGGTCACGCACGGCAGGCCGAGCGTGGTCCAGTTCTTGTTGAACAGCGAGTTGCCGGTGCTGGTCAGGCCGAACGGCGCCTCGCCGGGTGCGCTCGGGGTGAGCAGCACGTCGACGGTACGGAAGGCGTCGATGAACATCGCACCGACCTCGAGCACCACGTCGATCGCGCGCTCGTACAGGTCGCGCGAGGTGCCGCGGCCACGCTCGATGCGCGAGCGCAGGTCTTCGCTGAGCAGGTCTCGGTGGTTGTCGTATTCGTAGCCGAGGGAGAAGGCTTCCTCGAACTGCATGATGGTCGCGTTGGCGTCGTAGATCGCGACGGCCTGCGGCGGCAGGTCGGCATCGACCACCGTCCAGCCGGCCGCGCGCAGCTTGTCGGCGACATCGGCCAGCAGGTTGCGGGTGTGCTCGTCGGTCTTGTCCCAGTGCGGCGTGCGGTACAGGCCGACCCGCGGCTTCGCCTTGTTGCGCGCGAAGTCCGGCAGCGGCCGGCCGGAGGTGGCGCAGGCGAGCAGCGCAGCGTCCTCGACGGTGCGTGCATGGGTGCCGATCGTGTCGAGCGATTCGGCGACGATCTTCAGGCCGGCGCGGTTGATCGTGTTGAACGTCGGCTTGTAGCCCACGATGCCGCAGAACGCCGCGGGCCGGATGGTCGAGCCGCCGGTCTGGGTGCCGAACGCGAACGGCACCATCTGGTCGGCGACCGCCGCGGCCGATCCGCTGGAGGAACCGCCGGGCGTATGGCTGAGGTTGTGCGGGTTGCGGGTGCGTGCCGGATGGCTGTTCGCGAACTCGGTGGTCTCGGTCTTGCCGAGGATCACCGCACCGGCGCGGCGCGCGGCCGCGATGCAGGCCGCATCGGCGCGCGGACGATGGCCGCCGTAGATCGCGGAATTGTAGGCGGTGGGCATGTCGACGGTGTCGATCACGTCCTTCACGCCCACCGGCACGCCGTGCAGCACGCCGCGGCGCGGGCCACGGTCGCAGGCACGGGCCTGTTCGATCGCCAGTTCCGGGTCCAGGAACGCCCACGCCTGGACGGTCGGTTCGCGCTCGGCGATGCGGGCAAGGCAGGCGCGCACCAGCGTTTCGCTGGTCAGCCGTCCTGCCGCGATTTCACGCGCGGCCTGGGTTGCGGAGAACTGGTTGGCAACGCTGGCCATCGGGTTTTTCCTCTTCTTCGGGGGGCGCTGGAAGGATGCATCCGGACGGCGGGACTGTATCACGCGACCGGCGTCCGGCTGCTCTATGATCGCGCTCCGAGGGCATCCGTGCCCGCGCCGCCACCCCAGCCAAGGCCTCCATGCCGACCTCGTATCGCCTGTCCCGACCGCACAGCGTCACGCGCGCCTTACACATCGTCCGCCAAGGGGTGGCCGCCCTGATGGTCGGGGTGATGCCGCTGTCCTTCCCGTCCGCCGGGCTGGTCGCCGGCGCGACGGCCGCACTGGCCATGGCGGGATCGTTCGCCGCCGCCCCGGCCGCCGCCCAGCCGGCCCTGCCGAAGCTGCCGCCCGGCGTCACGCGCGGCCCGAGCGTCGAGGGCATCACCGAGTACCGCCTGGCCAACGGCCTGCAGGTACTCCTGTTCCCGGACGAGTCGAGCGCCAACTTCATGGCCAACATCACCTACATGGTGGGCTCGCGCCACGAGAACTACGGCGAGCGCGGGATGGCCCACCTGCTCGAACACCTGATGTTCCGCCGCACGGCGAACATCCCGAACATCTCGAAGGCGCTCGCCGAACGCGGCGCATGGTCCAACGGCACCACCTGGCTCGATCGCACCAACTATTTCGGCACCTTCTCGGCGAGCGAGGAGAACCTGCGCTGGGTGATCGCGATGGAAGCCGACCGCATGGTGAACGCGCAGATCACCCGTGCGGAGCTCGACCCCGAGATGTCGGTGGTGCGCAACGAGTTCGAGCAGGGCGAGAACAACCCGGTGCGCGTGCTGATGCAGCGGGTCACCTCGACCGCCTACCTCTGGCACAACTACGGCAACAGCACGATCGGTGCGCGCTCGGACCTCGAGAACGTGCCGATCGAGCGCCTCGAGGCGTTCTACCGCCTCTACTACCAGCCCGACAACGCCGCGCTGCTGCTCGCCGGCCGCTTCGACGAGACGCTCGCGCTGGAACTGATCGCGAAGCACTTCGGCGCGATCCCGGCCCCGAAGCGCGTGCTGCCGCGCACCTACACCGTCGAGCCGGTGCAGGACGGCGAACGGCAGGTGATCCTGCGCCGCACCGGCGACGTGCAGGCGGTGATCGCCGCGTACCACATCCCCGCAGGCCCGCATCCGGACGCCGCCGCGATCGACCTGCTCACGGAGATCCTGCGCACCCCGCCCGCCGGCCGGCTGTTCCGCGCCCTCGTCGAAGGCAAGCGCGCAGTCTCGGTGTTCGGCTTCGACCAGGCGCTGCGCGAACCCGGCATCGCGATGTACGGCGCGCAGCTCACGCTCGACCAACCGATCGATGCGGCACGCGACACCCTGACGGCCACGCTCGAAGGCCTGGCGAAGTCGCCGGTGACCGAGGCCGAGGTGGAACGCGCGCGCACCGCGCTGCTGCGCCAGTACGACGAGATCATGGCCAATCCGCCGGCACTGGGCCGCGCGATGAGCGACTCGATCGCCACCGGTGACTGGCGGCTCTTCTTCCTGCACCGCGACCGGCTGCGCAAGTTGACCGCCGCCGACGTGAACCGCGTCGCGACGGCCTACTTCAAGCCGTCCAACCGCACCCTCGGGATGTTCATCCCCGACGCGAAGCCGGACCGCGCGGAGATTCCGCCGGCGCCGGATGTCGCGGAACTGCTGCGCGACTTCAAGGGCGACACGGCACTGGCTGCCGGCGAGACCTTCGACCCGGCCCCGGCGAACATCGAGAAGCGCACGGTGCGGCGCAGGCTGCCGGTCGGCCTCGACCTGGTGATGCTGCCGCGGCGCACCCGCGGCGAGACGGTCAACTTCCAGCTCACCCTGCGCTTCGGCGACGAGAAGGCCGTGTTCGGCCGAGGCATGCAGGCGAGCTTCACCGCCGCGATGCTGATGCGCGGCACCGACCAGCGCGACCGCCAGCAGATCCAGGACGCGTTCAACAAGCTGCGCGCACAGGTCTCGGTCAGCGGCGGACCGACGTCGGTCAGCGTCAGTGGACAGACGGTGAAGTCGCAGCTGCCGGCGGTCCTGGCGCTGGTGGCCGAGGTGTTGCGCCGGCCCTCGTTCCCGGCGCGCGACCTGGAAGAGATGCGCGCCGAGTCGATCGCGTCGATCGACCGGCAGCGGCAGGACCCGGCGTCGCTCGGGTCGCTCGCGTTCAGCCGCCATTTCAACATCCATCCCCCGGGCGACATCCGGCATGCGAACACGCTCGACGAGCAGATGGCGCAGGTGCGCGCCGTCACGCTCGACGGCGTGCGGTCCTTCCATCGCGAGTTCTACGGTGCCGGCAAGGGCGAGTTCGGCGTGGTCGGCGACTTCGACGACGCCGAGGTTGCTGCACTGGTGGAAAAGCTGTTCAACGACTGGAACAGCCCGCGTCCGTACCAGCGCGTGCCGAACGTGCATGCCGACGTCGCACCGGCGCGCATCGTGATCGAGACGCCCGACCGGGCGAACGCCTACTTCCGCATCGGCATGAACCTGCCGCTGCGGGTCGACGACCCCGACTACCCGGCGCTGCTGCTGGGCGAGCAGATGCTCGGCGGCGGCTTCCTCAGTTCACGGCTGGCGCAACGCGTGCGCCATGACGAAGGCCTGTCCTACTCGGTCTGGGCGCAGATCGTCGCCGGCAGCCTGGATGCGAGCGGCGCGTTCGTCGCAGGGGCGATCTTCGCGCCGGAGAACGCGGCGCGCCTCGAGGCGGCGGTGCGCGAGGAACTGCAGCGTGCGCTGGAGGGCGGGTTCACCGACAAGGAGGTCGAGAGCGCGAAGAGCGGCTACCTGCAGTCGGTGCGCGTGGCGCGGTCATCGGATGCCAGGCTGGCCGCGGCCCTCGCGTCCAACCAGTTCCTGGGGCGCACCTATGCGTTCCAGGAAGCCCTCGATGCGAAGGTCGCGGCGGTCACGCCGCAGCAGGTGCTTGACGCATTGCGCCGGCGGCTCGACCTGTCGAAGCTCACCACCGTGCTCGCCGGCGACTTCGCCGGCGCGGCGAAACGGCCGGCAAGCCTGCGCACCGCCCCGGGCGGCGTGAAGCCTGCCACCGCGCCTTGATCGCATCCCTGTTCGACCGCCCGGCCGTCCTGCTCGACCTGGAGACGACCGGCGCCTCGCCCTCGCGCGACCGGATCACCGAGATCGGACTGGTCGAGCTCGGGCCCGGGCTGCCCGATCCGTCGCGGGGCGAGCAGCCGCTCACCTGGAGCACGCTGGTGCGCCCGGGCATCCCGATCCCGCCGTTCATCGCCGGACTCACCGGCATCGACGACGACATGGTGGCCTCGGCGCCGCCGTTCGCCGACCTCGCGGCCGACCTTGCACGCCGGCTCGAGGGCAAGGTGCTGGTGGCCCACAACGTCCGCTTCGACTATGGCTTCCTGTGCGCCGAGTTCGCACGCGTCGGCATCCCGTTCGCGCTGCCGGCGCTGTGCAGCGCGAAGCTCTCGCGCAGGCTGTATCCGCAGCACCCACGGCACAACCTCGATTCGCTGATCGCGCGCCACGGCCTCCACTGCAGCGAGCGGCACCGCGCGCTGGGCGATGCGCGGGTGATCGGCGACTTCCTGCTGGCGGCGGTGGCCGACCTCGGTGCAGAGCGGGTGCGCGAAGTGGCCACCGCGCTGACCGCGCCCGCCGGCACGCCGCGGGAAGCCGTGGCACTGGCAGACGAACTCGCCGATGCGCCCGGCTGCTTCGTGCTGCGCGCCGCCGACGGCAGCGCGCTGTACGTCGGGGCCGGTGCGAGCATGCGCGCAGAAGCCCTCAGGCTGATGCAGAAATCGAGTCCGCTCGGCCGTTCACTGCTGGGTGAAGCGGCGAGCGTCGATCCGGAGCCGCATCCCGGCGTGCTCGGGGCCGCGCTGGCCCAGCGCCGGCTGATCGCCGGGCTGGCGCCGAAGCACCAGCGGCGGGTTGCAGCCGAGCCGCTGCGCGAATCGTGGAGCCTCGCCTGGACCGGCGATCCGGCCGCGGGCTTCGTGCTGCGCGAGGCGACCGACCGTCCGGCGCATGCCTCGGCCGATGACCGGGCACGCGAGACGCGCTTCGGCGATTTCCCGGACGAACAGACCGCGCGCCGGGCACTGGCCGCATTCGCGCGGGAACACCGGTTGTGCCCGACCAGGCTCGGACTGGCGATGCAGCCAGCGCACGCCGGCGCCGACGGCGTGCCACCACGGCCCTTGGCGGATGCCTGCGCAGCCCCCTGCAGCCATGCTGCGCGGCGCGAGTGCCTCGGTGCCGGGCTGCCCGCAGACCCGTCGCGCGAAACCGCGCCAGCCCACCTCGGACGGGCCCTGACCGCCCTCGCGCGATTGCCGCGGCCGACGCCGGTGGCGAGCGCCGGCCGCACCGCCTTCCGGGAGACCGACGCCGAAGGGCGCAGCGAACTGCATGTGTTCGAGGGGCCGGACTATCTCGGCAGCGTCGAGGATGCCGATGCACTCGCCGCACTCGACGCGCGGGCGCATGCGTTCGCGCAGGGAAGCCTCGTGCACGATCCGGAGCCGCTGCGCATCCTCACCCGGATGCTGAAGACGGCGGGACTGCGCATCGAACGCATCCGCCTCTGACGTGGCGCCATAGGCGCTGCGGTATCATCCGCGCCTCGACATTCTCCAGGTGCTGAACATGCCGCCCGTACTGACCGGCGAACACGAATCCGCCTTCAACCAGTTGATGGACGAGACCACCGAAGCGCTCGCGCTGGCCAAGGCCAGCCCGGACATCGACGATCTCGGCGCCTGCCTCGCGGTGGCCGTGCTCAAGGTGAGCCTGGCCATCCATTTCGTCGAGCAGCAGAACCCGGGGTTTGCGAAGGACGTCGAAGAGAAGCGCCAGCGCGTGATGCAGGCGATGCAGGACTGGCACTGACCGTCAGTGCATCACCACCGGCAGCGTCATCAGCGGCTGGAAGCCTTCCAGGAACTCGTCGATGTGTTCCACCGAATCGTCCTGCCGTGCCGCATCCGTGATCGAGTTGCGGAAGTGCAGCGCGATCTCGCCCTGGATGAAGGCGCCCCGCCCGGTGTGCTTGTTCACCAGCTCGTACCCGTGCTGGGCCGGGTACTCGAGGACATAGAACGTTTCGCTGTTGTAGACCAGGTTCATCGTCGTCACCTTTGCCAGGAGCGTCCGGGACCGTCGTCGGGCGTTGCATCGGGTCGGGAAACCTTCCCTTCCTGATGCCTTATCGGCAGTCCCCCGCACAAGTTGAATCTGGGGACGAAGCCGCAGGTTTCAAGCCTGCGGGCGTTTCCACGCCGACTGGGCGATCGCGACGCCCAGCAGGATCAGCACCATCCCGGCAAACGCATTCCAGCCCGGGCGTTCGCCCAGCAGCACCATGCCGAGCAGCACCGAGATGCCGGGCGTCAGGTAATTGGTGAGGGCCATGAACGTGGCGCCGGCCATGCGGATCAGCTGGAAATAGACGATGGTCGCCACCGCCGTCGGGAAGATGCCCATCCAGATCACCGACCAGACGGCCTCGGGTGGCGGCGTGGCCGAGAACGGATCCTCGAACCAGAAGGCGCAGGCGACCATCAGCACGGTGGCGATCAGCAATGTCGCCAGCGCGACCGTGATCGAGTCCATGCGCGGCATCCGGCGCGCCGACACCGCGTTGCCGGCGTAGAGCAGCGCGCCGCCGAGCACCGACAGCTGGCCGAGCACCTGCAGCAGCGAGGTGCTGCCCAGGTCGAGCGCATCCGGGCCGATCAGCACGACCACGCCCGCGAAACCGAGCACGAAACCGGCCGCCTTGGCGCGTGTGATGCGTTCGCCGGGCAGCGCGAAGTGCGCCAGCACCAGCACGCCCAGCGGCATCACCGCGACCAGGATGCCGGCCAGGCTGCTGTCGATATGCTGCGTGCCCCAGGTGATGAAGAAGAACGGCAGGCAGTTGCCGAGCAGCGCGAGCCAGAGCATCCAGCCCCATTCGACCCGGGTGCGCGGCAGCCGGCTGCCGGCGGCAGCCGCGATGCCGAGCAGCACGAGCGACGCAAGCACCAGGCGCGCGGCGATCACCGTCAAGGTATCGAAGCCGGACAGTGCGACCTTGATCGCGAGGTAGGTGGTGCTCCACATCGTCACCAGGCAGGCCAGCAGCACCCAGTGCGAGGCAGGATGGCGGACCCGGGTCACCGTGTGCGGCGCCCTGCGCGTGCAGGGCCGGCGCCGGCAGCACCGGCAGCCGGCACGCGCCGTGCCGGGGGAATACGCCGCAGTTCCGAACTGTGCGGCACCGCGCGCAGGTCGCGCACCAAGCGCCGGAACGGCAGCGACAGCCG
>LNFM01010964.1_pt1 | contig 12512 bp, 11 predicted proteins | sample 596031 | NCBI WGS metagenome assembly LNFM01 (sample SAMN04254537, study PRJNA301005) | activated carbon metagenome | isolation source: dual media filters at the Ann Arbor, Michigan drinking water treatment plant | place: USA: Ann Arbor
GCGACCGACTATCAAACCAAGCCCTTCGACATCGAGGACCTCTCCGGACGGATCGAAAAGCTGCTGGCACCGCAATGGTCCTTGACGGAGGGTTGGACTCTGGGCCAAGCGCCGGCGATCGTCGAGGTCGAGCGTTTGCTGCGCAGGGTATCAGAGATCGATTCGACGATACTTCTGACCGGGCCGAGCGGATCTGGAAAGGAGGTGGCCGGCCGATTCCTACACGCCAATGGACCACGTGCAAAGCTGCCGTTTCTCGCCATCAACTGTGCTGCCATTCCCAAGGACTTGCTGGAGAGCGAGCTCTTCGGCCACGAGAAAGGGGCTTTCAGCGGCGCCAACCAGAGGCACGAGGGAAGCGCGGAGCGCGCTGGTGCTGGTACCTTGTTTCTCGACGAGGTTTCTGAGCTCCCCGTCGCTCTTCAGGCCAAACTTTTGCGGCTCATCGAAGAGCGGGCATTCCAGCGCGTCGGAGGCGATCGACTTCTGCCTTTGCGGGCCCGCATCGTCGCTGCGACCAACGCCGATCTGCAGCAGCGCATCACAGACGGAACCTTCCGATCTGACCTCTTTTTTCGGCTAGCCGTAATATCTGTGGAGCTACCGCCACTAACCTCCCGGCTCGAGGATATTCTTCCTCTGGCCCGTCGGATGTTGGGCGAGTTCAATTCAGCGTTTGGCCGGTCATTGAAAGGTATCGCTCCGCTCGCCGAGGCCGAATTGCAGGCACACGACTTTCCCGGGAACATTCGTGAATTGCGCAATCGCATCGAGCGGGGTGTAGCGCTGAGCGAGGGTGATTGGCTCACGAGCGCTGACGTGTTCCCTGAGCGCGTACGCTCACCTCGCGTCACGGAGACAGTAGCTCGATCTCTATCCGAGGCTCGCGAGGCGACCGAGCGCCGAGTTAGCGAAGCGGCTCTTCGATCCAGTCGTGGCGACGTGGATATGGCAGCGACGTCTCTGCAGATCTCCCGCTCGACACTGTTCGCCAAAATCAAGAAGCTCAGCATCCGGGGCTGAGTGGGATTGCGTTCGCAACCAGCTTGGCTAGTCCGAAAAATCGGACTCGACGCGATGCGGAGTCCGGAAATCGGGACGATGTCTCTTCTCGTCATGTGCCCAATCGGATGATTCCAATGGGTATTCATTTGCCCCAAGGCTGGCATGAACGTTGCGCATGTCTCTCCGCATCAGGTCGCACGCGACCTCAACAAAATGGAGGAGACGATGTCAGAAGCCAAGCACAGGGCACGCGACGAGGCGATCGTTCGTGATGTGTTGAAGAACGGCTCAAACCTAGATCGACGCAGCCTGTTCGTGTCAGCCGCGGCTTTCGGTGTCACTGCCGCTGCAGCTCCCGCGCTTGCGCAAACGCCCGCCCCGACACCGCCCGCAACTCCAGCAGCACCGGCTCGCCGAGCAATCGTCAAGGACGACAGCCGCGTGCTCAACATCGGCGCTACCGTTCGTTCGGGTAACTACTGGAACTTCTCGACGTTCATGACACCCGTAGAAGAGTTCTATGTGCGCAACCACTACCCGACGCCCACGGTCGTGCAGAAGCCTGACCTCGCGCGCGACAAATGGAAACTCAAGATTCACGGCGCTTCGGTCGAGAAGCCGTTGGAGCTTGGATATGAGGATCTGTTGAAGCTCCCGTCCCGGACGATTATCGCGACGATGGAGTGCCACGGTAACGGCCGCACCTTATTCTGGGAGCAGGGTGGTTTTACAGGTCAGGACGTTGCAGGCGGCAACTGGGTGCTCGGTGCTGTTGGTCAGGCGGAATGGCGCTACGTTCCGATGAGCGAGATCTTCGCACGCGTCGGCATCAAGCCTAATGCCAAGACCGTGCTGTTCTGGTCGGGAGTGGACGGCAATGATATGGGCCGCCCGATGCCCTATGCGGACGTGGCCGCGCAGCAGAATGACATGGGCATCTGTTACGCCATGAATGGAAATCCACTGACCGAAGATCATGGTATGCCGGTGCGCGTCGTTGTCCCCGGCTGGGGTGGAACGGCATCGATCAAATGGGTGACCGAGATTCGCGTCACAGATAAGCGGGTGTGGTGCCGCCTCAACACCAAGGGTGAAGTCTATATCGGCCCCACCTACACGGCACCCGAACACGCAGCGGACGATGAGTTCATCGGCGTTACTGCTGCCGATATCAAGGGCCCGATGGTCACTTGGATGCCACCTAAGTCCTTCATCACGGTGCCGCTGGTGATCGACAAGTCTCCGTCGCTTCCTGCCAACTATCCGCTCAAGAAGGGTGAGATGCCGAAGCTCGCAGCTGGCCAGCAGACAATGAGTGGTTACGCGTGGGCACCGCAACATGGCGTCAAGCAGGTCGACTACCGCATCGACGGAGGGGCATGGCAGACGGCGACCGTGCGGCCGCCCAATCTCGGGAAATACACCTGGGTGCGCTTCGAGTTTCCGTGGAATGCGACCGCAGGCGAGCACGTTATCGAGACGCGGACTACCGATAACGCTGGGACTGTGCAACCCGAGCAGATTCCGCTCAACAACCTCGGGATGGCGAACTGGTCGATTCCGAAGTTCCGCATCGCCGTCGCCTGATCGGCACTAATTCACGTCCAAGTCGCGCTCGCCGGGCTCCATCGCAATGTGGGTCCCGGCGGGTATGTGCCGCGAGGAATCTGATCTGATGCGAAAGCTACTGATCGGCATCACAATGCTGCTTGCCGGCGGCAACGCTGCATTTGCTGCCGAAAGCGCCCAGGTTGCGCAAGGCAAGGCCCTGTATGTCGAGTTCTGCCAGCGCTGTCACGGCGCTGACGGTCAGCGGGGTGAAGGTACGCGCACACCTATCTGGGGGCCCGGCGCCCCTAGGGACAAGTTCAAAACGGTGCAGGAGTTGTTCGAGTACCTGCAGTTCTTGATGCCCTTTGACAAGCCGGAGAGTGTTACTGATGAGCAGCGTTGGGACATCATCGCCTACATGATGGTTCAGCACGGTGTCCTGAAGTCGGGCGACACGCTCGATCCGGCCAAGGCCGCGACTATCGCCATCGTTCCGCCCACCGAAAGCAGTTCGCCCCCAGCGACCTCCAATCCACAGCCACCGACAACTCCTCCAAGCGGATCGAGTGCGGCCTCGGCGGAGGCGGGCGAGGCTGTGTTCAAACAATGCCGCGCGTGCCACGAGGTAGGACCAGGGGCCAAGAGCAAGGTGGGGCCGGCGCTCAATGACATCATCGGCCGCAGGGCCGGCACCGTCGAGGGCTTCAACTATTCACTGGCCAACAAGACAGCGGGCGAAAAGGGATTGACGTGGACAGAGACCGAGCTCGCAACCTACCTTGCCGATCCGCGCAAATTCATGCCTGGCAATCGCATGGCTTTCGTTGGAGTGAGAGACGAGCGGGATCGTGCGGACCTTATCGCCTATCTCAAGCGCTTCTCAAAGTAGCGGTGTGCGGCGGTTCCGGAGGCTATGAACCGCTGCCCTTGTCATCAACGAGCTCGCGGGGTTGGATCCACCAGAAGGCGATAAGCGCGAGCAGCATCAGCGCGGCGATCGCGGCGAACGATATGACCCAGCCGAACGTCGACATGCCGCCGCTGAGATCAAGTGCCCAACCCATCATGAGCCAAGCCGCTGTCAAATGATGCGCCTGCGCACCTCGGCCGTCACCCATTCGCTGACCACCACGGTTACGAGGATAATGAGCAGGATGACGGCCACCTGGGGCCAGGCCAGTGTGTTGAGCGAGGCCTCCAGCGCGAGGCCGAGCCCGCCGGCGCCGACCAGTCCCAGCACGGTCGATTCCCTGATGTTGATGTCCCAGCGAAACACCGAGATGGTCGCGAAGGCGGGCAAAATCTGCGGAACTATGCCATAGGCCATCACCTGGGCTTTGGAGGCCCCGGTTGCACGGATGGCCTCGACTTGCCGCTCGTCGATCTCCTCAATCGCCTCGTAGAGGAGTTTGCCGATGAAGCCGATCGAGCGCAGCGCGATGGCGATGATCCCGGCGAGCACGCCGGGTCCGAGCACCGCGACGAGCAGGAGGCCCCAGATCAGCGCATTGACCGAGCGCGAGGAGACGATGACAAGCAGGGCGAGCGGACGCAAGACGTGCGTGCTCGGCGACGTATTGCGGGCGGCGAGAAACGCCAGCGGCGTCGCGATGGCGATGGCAATCGCGGTGCCGAGCGTGGCGATGTTGATCGTGTCCCATAGTGGCCGCCAAAGGCTGGTCGCATAGCTCCAGCGCGGCGGTAGCATGCGGCCAAAGAGATCGGCGGCCTGCTTCGGAGCATCCTCGACGAACGCCCAGATCGTGTCGGCGGTCATCACGCGCCAGCAGAATACCGTCAAGGCTACGAGCGCGAGCCAAGCGAGCCACTCAAGGAGCCGCTGCCTGCCAGTCTTCAGCTGCCAGGCGTAGATGCGGCCCTCGGGCGAGCGCACGACGGGCATGTCAGGCGAACCTCTTGCGGATCCATCCCGAGCTGTACTCGCAGACGAGCACAATCGCGATGATGATGAGGAGAATGGCGGCGGCATTGTCGAACTCGTAACGATCGAGGGCGGTGTTGAGTGTCGCGCCGATGCCACCGGCGCCGACGATGCCGATCACCGAAGATTCACGGAAGTTGATGTCGACCTTGTAGGCCGTGAGCCCGACGAGGCGGGGAGTGACCTGGCTTGCGACCGCATAGTCGATCACCTGCCAGAAGCCGGCGCCAGTCGCGCGGATGGCCTCGACCTGATTGGGTGCGATTTCCTCGATGTCGTCGGCGAGCAGCTTCGAGAGAAAGCCGATCGTCGAGATCGTAAGCGTCAGGAAACCCGCAAAAGGTCCGAACCCGAACATGGCAACGAAGAAGATCGCGACGATAATGTCCTGCAGCGCGCGGGAGACAGCGATAACGCCGCGGCAGAAGCCATAGATCCACCAGGGTGCGATGTTGCGCGCCGCACCGAGGCCGAACGGGACTGCGAGGATCACGCCGGCGACGGTTGCCGTCACCGTCATCGTGAGGCTCTCGATCATGCCTTGTTGGATATCGCCCCACCGTGCCGTGAAGTTTGGCGAGAGAAAGCCTTCGAACAAGCGGCCGGCGCGGAGGACGCCTTCGGCGACGCGCGTCCAGTTCACGTCGATCGAACTCAGGGCGAGGTAGACATAGCTGAGTACACCGAACGCCAGCAGCCATCTGGCCCACGTCGGCTCAATAAGGCGCGGCGGCGACCACGATTGCGCGAGCGCTGCCATGCGGGCCATGCGTGCCTTACTCGGTGGCGCGCTGCCCGTCATTCGGCCGCCTCGATTTTGCCAGCCTGCCGCAGCGCTTCGTTCGTCCCGCTGTCTGCGCGCTCCCCGAACTCGTCGTGATCTTCGTCACGTGCGGCACTCGCCGCCCAGTCCTCCTCGCCATAGATGGTCGTCAGAACCCCGGCAGTCAGGCCGGAGGCCGGTCCGTCGTAAACGATGCGGCCGGCGCTCAACCCGACGATGCGCGGCAGAAACTGCTGCGCCAAGGTGACGTCGTGAATGTTGACGATGGCGGCGAGCCGGTGCTCCGCACATAGCTCCGTCAGAAGGCGCATGACGGACCGCGACGTCTTCGGGTCGAGACTGGCGGTCGGCTCATCGACCAGCAGAAGCTCTGGCTTCTGAGCAAGCGCACGCGCGATGCCGACGCGTTGACGCTGACCACCAGACAGAGCATCGGCGCGCTTGTCGATATGATCGATCAGACCGACCCGCTCGAGGAGATCGATTGCGTCATCGATATCTGTCTTCTGGAAGCGCCGGAACCAGCTTGCCCAGAAACCGGTGTAACCAAGCCTGCCGGCGAGGACATTCTCCATGACGGTCAGCCGCTCGATGAGCGCGAACTCCTGGAAGATCATCCCCATGCGCCGGCGAAGGCGGCGTAACGCTGTACTGCGTGCCGCGGTGATCTCGCTGTCGCCGAGCCAGACATTGCCGCTGGTCGGCTCGACCAGTCGATTGACGCAGCGGATGAGCGTCGACTTGCCAGCCCCCGAAGGCCCGATGAGACCGATGATCTCACCGGGGCCGACGGTGAGGGAGACGTCGGCTAAAGCAACATCACCCGTTCTGTAGCGCTTGGTCAGCGCCTCGATGCGCAGCATGGCGGACGTCCTACGAGGCGGAGCCGGTTGGAGTTACTTGCAGGTGTACTTCACACCCATCGCTGCGTCGATCTCCCGGACCACGTTCCACTTGTCCTTGAAGGATATCTCGACGAACTTTTCCTGCGGCGGCTCGGACTTCTCAAACTCCTTGAGAAGCTCGCTGTCCTCCCACTTGAAGGTGAAGAATGCCTCTTTGATTTTTGCCTGCAACTCGGGTTTCAGATTGTACACCACGCCGTAGCCAGAGGTCGGAAAGCGATCAGACTGGTAGATTACCTTGATCTGGTCGCGCTTGATCACGCCGCGGGCGATCATGCGATCCATTACCGAGGACGCTATCGAAGCTGCAGGGTAGTCTTTGTTGGCGACGCCGAGGATGGAATTGTCGTGCTTGCCGGAGAACACCGGCTCATAGTCCTTTTTGGCTTCCATCTTGAACTGGTCGCGCAACAGCGCGGATGGTGCCTTGAAGCCCGAGTTTGATGTTTCCGCCGTGAATGCGAGTTTCTTGCCCTTGATGTCTTCGATCTTCTCGATGCCCGAACCCGGATAGGTGATGAACTGCATCCGGTAGCCAAACTCGTCTGCCTTCGATGCCATCATCGCGAACGGACGGAAGCCGGCGCAGGCGACAGCGATCGGATTGGAACCGGTGTTGAACGCCGCCACGTGCAAGCGGCCGGCACGCATAGCTTCGATCTGGGCGGCATTCGACTGGACGGGGAAGAACTGTACCTTCTTTCCCGTGACCGTCTCCATGTGCTTCAGGAAGCCTTCCCACACCTTGGCGTAGACGGCCGGATCTTCGACCGGAGTATAGGCGAACACGAGCGTCGCCGGATCGATCAGCTCCTTCGCGTCGGTAGGGATGTCGGCTAGCAGATCGCCGTCGGCATCCTTGAAGCGTGAGTCGAGCGCTGCTGCCGAGCCAATGGCGCCGACGGTCGTTGCTGCCGCGACCAGCATCACCGCGATAGTCCTCAGAAATTCTGTCATTGGTGCCGCTCCGATGTCGTTGGAGTCGCCCCAAATAGCGCACTTATGTGACAGCCAATCACTGGAGCACTGTTCACCGTTCGTGCCAGACACGATTCAGCAGTCATCGCTTCTGCCCCCGATTTCCTAGCCACCCCTTGCTTGCAAGCGAAATCGCGCGTGGACTGCGGGACTACTGTTCCTATCAACCGCTAGTCCTCCCTCCATTCCTTCGCCTCGATCGGAAAAGGGTGGCGCATCGCCCAATCGCGTCACTTCTTGCGAAGCGGACCGTTCGGACCGCCGGGTTCCGATGCCGTGGTTATGACGGGGATCTTCAGCAGTGCCGCGAGCTTCGCCAGCATCACCGTATTGGCGCGCAGTTCAGCGACACCAACGTCCTTGACAGTCTGGAACAGCCCCGCTTGGTGATCCAGGAGCAGGATCACCGTGTCGGAGGTATCGAAGAGGGCCTTGCCGCCGCCGGTCGGCAGCACGCTGCTGGTCGCCGGTGTCGTCGTCTGAGCGTTCGCCGGCGCTTGCAGCAAAAGCAGACCGAAGGCCAGAAGTGCGGTTGCCGCTTGAAATCGACAGTTGGGTTTGCGTTTCATGATCGGCTTTCCCTGATCCGTTGTTGTTGTGTGGGTTCAGGCTGCCGCGCTCAGCTCCTTGCCCTCAATGAAGGTGAGGAGATCGGCGTTTATGACATCGGCGTGCGTCGTCGGCATTCCATGAGGAAAGCCCTTATACGTTTTGAGCGTGCCGTTCTTGAGCAGCTTTGCCGATCGGGGACCGGAGTCGTCGTACGGTACGATCTGATCGTCATCGCCGTGCATGACCAGCACGGGCACAGTGATTTTCTTCAGGTCCCCTGTGAAGTCGGTCTGGGAGAAGGCGACAATGCCGTCGTAGTGCGCCTTGGCGCCACCCATCATGCCCTGGCGCCACCAGTTCCAGATGAGGCCCTGAGACGGCGTCGCACCCGGCCGATTGAATCCATAGAATGGCCCGGCCGGAAGGTCATAGTAGAATTGAGCGCGGTTGGCGGCGACCTGCGCTTGCAGACCGTCGAACACCTCTTTCGGTAAGCCACCCGGATTGGCCGCCGTTTTCACCATCAACGGCGGCACAGCGGCTATGATCGCGGCTTTTGCGACGCGGCTCTCACCGTGGCGGGCAAGATAGTGCACAACCTCGCCGCCACCAGTCGAATGGCCGACATGCACTGCATTTTTCAGATTCAGGTGCGTCACCAAGGCGGCCAGATCATCGGCATAGTGGTCCATATCGTGACCGACCGCGGTCTGGCTCGAGCGGCCGTGGCCTCTGCGATCGTGGGCAATGACGCGATATCCCTTGCTCAGGAAAAACAGCATCTGGGCATCCCAGTCGTCCGCGCTCAAGGGCCAACCGTGACTGAACACGATGGGCTGTCCAGAACCCCAGTCTTTGTAGAAAATCGTCGTGCCGTCGTTCGTGGTGATCGTGCTCATGATCATCTCCTGCTGCTTTTGATTGTTTGATTGTGAGGTCTCGATATCAGGCGGCCTTGATCGCGCGGACGTTGTTCGGACGGGCGTGTGCGACCGCCCAATCGAGCGCGAAATCCGCGACCTCCTCCCATCCCGGCTCAAGGCACGTCCAATGGGAGCGGTCGGGATAGATCTTCAGTTCGGTCGTCGAGGACGACAGTTTCTGTTTTGCGTACATCGCCTCGGTCATCTTCGACTGAGCGATGCGGTCGATGCCGCCGCCGATCAGCAGCAACGGCGCGCGATCGGGATTGTCCCAACGGATCTTGCCGCCGGCGGAGACGACGCCATCCCAGTACACCTTGCCTGGCGTCGGCACGACATAACGGTCGTACAAGCGGTCGACGTCGGCGGGCGGAATGGTCTGGGCGAAACGCGTCGCGAAGAACGTGCGCGACATCCTCATAACGCGGCCCCAGCTTCCCCATGACAGGAATACAGGGAAGGTCGACTTGATCGTGTCCCAGCCAACCAGGATGCCGGATGTCGGGGCCGGATCGATGGCAACGCCGGCGACGCCGAGCCCGCGATCGAGTAGATGCTGCGTGATTGTCCCGCCGAACGAATGTCCGATAAGGATCGGCGCTTCGGGTAGCGATCGGATTACCTGATCGTAGTGGTCTAGAATCCGGTTCATGCCGACGTTCTTGAGATCGGGATGCGGATTCGCGCGCAACTCGGCCGGGGCACGATCATCGAGCGGCCACGATGGCGCGACGACCGTATAGCCCTTTGCCTCGTAGCGGGCCTTGAAACCCTCCCAGCTCTGCGCATTGAGCCAGGCACCGTGAATCAGCATGATGGTACTGGTCATTTGAGGTCTCCCGTGCGGTTGGTGGATTGAAGTTGTCATTCAGGTATTGCGGACGAAGCTGGCGATGGCGTCGGCGGCCATCTCCGGATGCTGGTGTTGCGGACCGTGACCAGTCTGCGGAAACGTCACCAGCTGCAGCGTCTTCAGGTGTGGGCTGAGCGCGTACCAGTTCTCGATCGGAAAACTGATGTCATGATCTCCGCCGACGTGCAGGATCGGAACAGACGTTTGCTTCAGCACTTCCAGGATCGGGGCGGCTGGGAAGACCGGATTCTTCGGCTCGGCTCCAAGCGCTGCGCGGGCAAAATCGATCGGCACTTCCGTGCTGAGACCATGCGTGCGCATTGCCATGCGCTGAAGAGATAGGGCAGATGCTGCCCGACTCGATGGCGATGCCGGTTCGAAGAATAGGATGACGTTGTCATCCGCGTCGTTGATCTCCTTCGCCGCGATTTCATAGAAAAGCGGCTCCGCCGTCTTGACCAGTTTGCCCGGCGGTCCAGATCCGATGAGTACGAGGTGCGTGATGTTGGTCGGGTAGAGGGCAAGAGCCGATTGCGCCGCGAGCCCACCGAGCGACCAGCCCGCGATCACCACATCCTTGAGGTCCAATCCCACAATAAGATCGCGGAAGTCCGCGGCCATCTCGATAGGATTGTAGGTGGCCCGGCCGGTTGAAAGTCCTAGTCCGCTATAGTCGAACGTGATTACTCGGAAGCCGCTGTTCGCCAGCGCGTCGAGAAAAGCGGGATCCCACTTGTCCATGTTTCCGCGAAACCTCGTGCCGAGCACCAGAGGGGTTCCTGTGCCGATCGAACGGTAGGCAAGCGTGCGGCCCGCGACTTCCACCGCCCGATTGGTGGCATCGACATACGCGGAACGGGGGTTGATCGCATGAGACGTTGACGACATTTTCTTTCTCCCCTTTGTCACCGGCCGGTGCGGCGCGCGTGTCCATGAGGAGGATGATGCCGTGCAGGGTTCGTTGCAGCCATTGTACAGGCGGCTGCGCGGATCAAACCTTTGTATGAATGAAGTGGGAGCGACTAGGTTGCCGCCGGAAGCGAGAACACAAAGCGCGCGCCGCCGATGGTGCTGCAGTTGTCGCCGGATATTCGGCCACCGTGCGCCTCGATGATCGAGCGGCATATGGGAAGCCCCATGCCCATGCCGCCTTCCTTTGTGGTGAAGAAGCTGTCGAACAGTCGCGCAAGGCCGGCCGCATCGATGCCCGGACCATTGTCCTCGATGCTGCAAACCATCGTAGCGTCGTCCGGCGCCGCCGTGCGGATGATGATGTTGCGGCTGCCGTCGGACGCGTTCGCCATCGCCTGCATGGCATTGACCGCGAGGTTGGCGATGACCTGCTGGAGTTGCGTGCGGTCGGCGTGTACTGGGGGCACGCTTCGGGCGGGGTGGTAGGTGATCGTGACGCCCCGTGATTGCACTTCATGGCGCAGGAAGAGCAACACTTCGCGGATCACCTCATCAATTGCCAGCGACGCGTGCTCGGGTGCGCGGCGGACAGCCATACCACGGATGCGCGAGATGACATCGGCGGCACGGCGCGCATCGGCAACGATGCGCTTGGTGAGTTCGCGCACTTCGGCGACATCCGGTTCTGGCCGCGCCAGCCAGCGCAGACCCGCTTCCCCATTCGCAGCAATGGCGGCAAGTGGCTGGTTGACCTCATGAGCAATCGACGCCGTGAGTTCTCCTAGCATCGATACGCGGGCCGCATGAGCAAAATCAGCCTGCACGTGCTGCAGTTTCTCCTCGGCACGCTTCCTCTCGGTCGCGTCGACAAAGCTGTTCAAGCTTATGCCCATCTCTGTGAGCGCAGGTGAGAAGGTCGACGTGAAAAGACCTTCGAGTACGCGTCCGTCGATCGTCCTGACCTTAGTTTCTTCCTGATAAGATTCTTCCCCGTTGAACCGCGCCGCATAGACTTTGCGAAGGCTTACGGTGTTTTCCATCCAATACGGTACGATTGATCCAAGGAGGTCGCTAGGCTCTCGACCGCCAAAGAGCTGGACGGCGCTGCGATTGACCTCTGCAATCCGCGAGGACTTCATGGCACGCGTTAGCGCGTCGGGGTTGGCTTCGAAATGCCGGGTGATGTCCGTCACCCCCTGGGCGCGCAGCTCGCTCATGAAGGCGAGGAGCACACTGACATCCATCTGGAAGAGCGGTATGGGCAGATTATGGAAGAGATGCCGATAACGCTCGTTGCTGCGTTCGAGTTCGGCATGGGCACGCTTCCGCTCGGAGATGTCGATCACGCCGGCGAGGCCGGCGGTCCTGTTGTCGGGCGAGTGCCAAACAGTGAAGTGTGCGTCGAAGATCGTCCCATCGAGGCGTCGCAGGCGCGTTTCGACAGAGAAACTCGGCTTGTTCTCGAGGGAGGAGAGAATCGCCTGCGCATAGTCGGGCCAGCTCTCTTCCGGCCATACGAGATCAGTGGTCTTGAGAAGCTCCTCCTTTATCCCGCGCCCGAATAGAGCAACGGTCTGGTCATTGACGTCAACGACGCGCGTCGCCTGCATGATGTCGCGGAGGAATTCCGGATTGTCCGTGAAGTGCTGCCCGAAATCGGTGACGCCGGATGCCCGCGCCCGCCGCAGCAGATCGCGAACGCCGGTGAAATCGACCTCCCAGAAAGAGACTGCCATTGCCTGGAACAAGTTCTGGTAGCGCCGCTCGCTGGCGCGCAGGGCCTCTTCCGATTGTTTGCGCGCGGTAACATCGATAACCCCGACCATGGTGGTGCCGCGGCCCATCTCTCGCGGCGGATAGGCCACCGTGAACAGGCCTTCGAACAGACTGCCGTCGATGCGGCGGAAGCGGCACTCGGTCGAATAGTTCGGTGCCTGCTCGGCGGCGTGGGCGTAGGCCTCGGCGTAGACTTGGGTGCTCTCCTCGGGCCAAAAGACCTCGACGTTGCCGAGCAGCTCCTGTTTGTCGCCACGCCCGAACAGCGCCACGGTCTGGTCGTTGACGTCGACGACGCGCGTACGCTTCATCATTTCCCGCACAAAGTCCG
>LNFM01010965.1_pt1 | contig 12512 bp, 12 predicted proteins | sample 596031 | NCBI WGS metagenome assembly LNFM01 (sample SAMN04254537, study PRJNA301005) | activated carbon metagenome | isolation source: dual media filters at the Ann Arbor, Michigan drinking water treatment plant | place: USA: Ann Arbor
TGGCTGGTGGCAAGGATGCCGTCCATCGCACCTACAAATCCCAAATCGCGTTCATCATCAGCAAAGGTACCGACATGCACCGGAGCCATTTCACACAGGCGCTTCAGAATGTGGTGCGACCTGATCTTGTCGCCTCGGTCGGCAGGCCAAGGGATGCGGTGCGCAAGGAACAATATCTCGCGCATCAGCCGAGGCCTTTGGCAATCCAGGGCCCAAACCTGTTGGCGATCGGCAGCGGAAGTTTCTGCCATAACGCGATTTGGGCCTTATATTTCGGACTGTTTGGATTGACGTCGCGCGGTTCCTGCCCGTCTGCGGTGTGGACGGCATAGGCCATTGGCTCTGGCTCGAAACCCCAGTTTTTCTTGAAGGCATAAGCGCCCGAACCGGTCTTTGACCGTCCGAAATCAAAATGTGTGCAGCCTCGCCGCCGCGCGTGATTCATCAATGCATAATACATGACATCATTCGCCCGCAGACGCCGCGCGTCCCACACGCCGCCGCCCCAGTAAGGCATGACCGCGCCTTTGTGATAAAGGCTCAACACGCTTGCGACGGGCCGTCCAGCTGACAGGACCGGCAGGATGTCAGCGTCGTCACCAAATGTTTGCACGACTGACGACATTAGCGCCTTTGGGAAAACCGGCGTGCCGAGGTTACGCACGCTTTCAGCATAGACCGCGTAATGCCAGTCAAGATCACGCTGATCGCGGCCTGTTTCAATGGCCAGTCCATTTTCAAGGCCTTTGCGGACCTCGGCGCGCTGTTTTCGCGGTATAGCCAATAGCTCAGCCTCATCATCCAACTGCAAGGCTTTCAGGAAATTGGCATGCGACTCGTTTTTCTCAATCCATTCGCCGCCGGGCAACGATCCGCCGCGCAGTTCAACAGTTGGACAGCTCCAGCGTTCGGCAAGTTCGCAGATTGCCTCGGCCAGCTTACCTGTCGCGGCACGGCTATTCGACAATATGCCGCCACCGACGGCAAAACCGGACGATACCAAAGCGCGCCCAAACAAGGGCGAATGGACAAGATGGAACGGAAGAATGGCAATGATGTCACCACTCGATTCCGCCATCAGACAATGCGCGACTTGCCCGGTTCCATTTTCAATCGCCTTCAGCCATTTGGGACGGTGAAACGGCAGTCCATTTTCATGCGCCATGATCCACGCGTCGAGACGTCCCACTTCATTGACATCGCTCAAAACAGCATGCCTGACGACCAACTTGGACCGCAGGATCGGCGCGTTCATGACAGCCTCGCTTGCTCGCGCGCAACAACGCTGTCCAGCCGCTCCCAACGAAAATCCTGGGGTAGCCTGCGCAGCTTATCGGCCATAACATCGAGCTTGGTATAATGGCGCAGCTTCGATTTAATCGGTGCGTTGGTTACGCGGGGTTGGTCCGGGTCAATTTCCCACGGATGGAAATAAATGACCGCTGGACGGTTGTCACGATCGTTGACCTGCCGGATGGCCCAACGGGAGAAAGCATATGGCAATAACCGAAAAAACCCGCCGCCGCCCGCTGCCAGCCGCTTTGGACCAAGTTCGGCAGTGGTTACTGGAATTTCGAGGAAATCGCTGCCCGCGACGGGACGAAAGGCGAAACGCGGGGCTTCGGCCCAGCCATAATGGTCGTGCTTCACTGGTGCCACACTGGAGGAATAAGTATAGCCTTGCTCAGCTAATATTTCATGTGCCCAGGGCGTACGCTGATCAATGGAAAAGCTTGGGGCGCGGTATCCAGTAACTTTTTGTCCCGAAGCATCTTCTAGCAGCTTTCGCGTGCGCTCGATATTGGCGGCAAACTGGGCGGGGGTCAGCATAAACACGCGTTCATGGCCGTAGCCGTGGCTACCGATTTCATGGCCTGCATCTGCAATGCGCCGGATCAGCGCCGGATAACGCTCTGCCACCCAGCCCAATGTAAAAAACGTCGCCTTGATCGCTGCTTCATCGAACAACGTCATCACGGCGTCGGTATTGCGTTCCACCCGGCATTCGAGCGAATCCCAGTCCTTGCGGTCGATTACAGTTTCGAACGCCCCGACCTGAAACCAGTCTTCAACATCGACAGATAGCGCGTTTTGCACTGAATTTCAGTTCCTTGCATGGCCGACTTGGCCGGGTTCATTTCAGGCGGCGCGGCTGTTTTGCATAAACCGCGCTTCGACGCTGGCTTCCTTGTCCATCCAATCAATCATCATGGCAAGTACGCGGCGAAGGGCTGCGTCCTGTTCAGACACGCGCTGTTCTAACGCAGCGATGCGTACCATCACGGCTGTCATGTCAGCATCCTGTTCAGGGGCCGGATTATTGGCGGCTAGTGGTCCAGCTTCGAACTGCGCAACAGCGGCAAGTGGTGCTACAACTTCTGCCATAGGCTCCGTAACCCGATCAGCGAGAATGTCCTGCTCGGCAGGTTCATTCGCAGCTTCGGTGACGAACTCCTCTTCAACCACAGATGCTGCTTGGGCGACCGACACATCATCTACAACTGGCGCTTCTACTATCACCGGCGCGCGCGCCGACATGGGCGCTTCATATTCGAAAGGCTTGCCTGCCATATCGGCGATTACCGCCTCGACCAGCCCGCCATCAAGCAAATCCACCTGCTCGACCGCGCCCATAAGCATTACGCGGTTCATTAGCGTATTCAGCTTGCGCGGTACGCCGCCGGTTTCGGTATAAAGTGCAGTGAAGGCATCGGCTGTAACCTGCGGACGGCCGTTCCATCCGGCGCGTGTCAGACGGTGGATGATGTAAGGTTCGACCTCATTGGCCTCCATCGGTTCAAGATGGTGCGTCGCAATCACCCGCTGGCGAAGTTGCTCCAGTTCTGGCGCGTCACGCACAAGATCGCGAAACTCGGGCTGGCCAAGCAGAAAAATCTGTAACAGCGCCGACGAACCTAACTGGAAATTCGAAAGCATCCTTAGTTCTTCAAGCGCATCAATCGATAGATTTTGCGCTTCGTCGACGATCAGCAAGCATCTTCGTCCGGTGCGCGCTTCGGCATGCAGGAAATTCTCGATGCTTTTTAACGTCGCCGCCTTGTCCAGCCCGCGCGTATCGATGCCAAAGCTCTCCGCCGCCATATGGACCATATCGAGGCCATCAAGCTGGCTGGTCACAATCGTCGCCGCCGTTAGCCGCGACTTGTCAACGCTCTGCATAAGGTGGCTAACTAACGTTGATTTACCCGCACCAACTTCGCCGGTGATGACGATAAAGCCTTCACCCTGCGCGAGCCCGTAGCCGAGATACGACAGCGCCTTGCGGTGCGTTGCGCTCTCAAAGTAAAATTGCGGATCAGGCGTCAGCTGGAACGGACGTCCGGTCAGTTGATAATATTGGTCGTACATTCTGGATGCCCCTTAGAAACTGTACCGCAGGCCGAGAAGCGCCGACGCCGTCAACTCGCTATCGAAATCATCCTGCTTATAGCTATCGAGACCGACTGCCGCCGATGCCGAAAGCCCGCGAATTATCTGACGGTAGAGCGCAGCGTTGGCACCGGTTTGCAAAACATCGCCTGCGCCTGCAAAACCGGGATCGTAATAGCTGACATAGACGTTCGATTCAAACCGTGTCCGCCGATCAAGCTCTGTGCCCAGCGCCGCAACGGCAAAGAAATTGTCGTCCTTTTGTCCATCGATCTGCGCCTGCGCCCCCAATTGCGAGGCGATGAACTTGCGCTGGTTATAGCCCACCGCAAAACCGCTGTCCCAGCCGCCGTTGGTGCCGCTGAACGAAGCCGTCACGCCGCGCTGGCGGAATGCTGCCGATGACGCATTTTGCAGCGAATCACTCAGACAGAAACCACCGGCCTGGCCGAAAGCGCAGCCACCGATGTCGCCCGATAATGGATTACGCGAACTGCGGAACTGCGTCGGTAATGCGGCCAGACTGTCGTTGATGAGCCCGCCGAAGCCGGTCACTTGATCATAAACCGACACGTTGACCGCCCAATCGCGACCGGGCTGATAGCTTAAGCTACCGATATAGGTGTCGGTGCCATAGCGACGGCCGTAGCGCGCCTCAACCGAAGTGCGCTGGCTTGGTCGCCACAATACGCCTGCATCCCAGATCAGACCATCCTGCTGATATGCGACAAGCCGTGGTGAATTGGGGTCGGTGACGAGACGGCCATTGCTGCCGACGACGGGATCGCCATTGATGTCACGGACCGCATCGCGTTCCGAAATCTTGATATCTTCGTAACCGACACCGCCTACCAGCGCGAGCGTTGGGGTCACTGGCACAGTTACATCGGCGCGGGCATATTTGCCGTCGAACCGGCTATCAAGCTGTCCCGCGTCCTCGCGCTCCCAGCTTCCGCTGACCGCCCAGCCAAAGGGCAAGGCGCCCGGTTGCATGCCGACCGAAGCCGTTGCGACCTGGCTGATGCTGTCGTCAAATTGGTCGAAACGCTGCTGGCCGGTTGGCAATGCCACGGCCTCCTTGCTTTCGACCTTGGTGTAGCCCGCACGATAGGCGGCGTTGACGCTAAGGTCGCCCGCTTGGGTCGTAAAGCTCGGGCCGCCGTACACCGAATAGGCTTGAGTGACATTGTCGGGGTTACCGAGCGGATTGATTGTCCCGGCACCGCGTCCGTCCACGCTGGTGCGTGACGCGACGCCGCCTGCCTCAAGGCTGAAATTGCGGGTCAGCGCGACCGAGCCGCGTGCGAGCCCGGTGACGATGTCCTGATCTTGCACATCATTGTCATAACCGATCAACCGTTCATAACGCAGATTGATCTGGGCCTCGGCGCGGCGTGTAGCAATCGAGGCATCGACGCCCGCAGCCACCGTGGAATAGGTAAGAACATCGCCGCCATTTTTCAGGTCGGCAAAAATAACCTGCGTCGCTTCAATATAGGGCGTAACTTCAACGCGCGGACCTTCGCGTTTGCCGCCACCACGACTACGTTTTTCGGCTGGGGCGGTTTCTTGCGGCGCGGCCTCTTCGGGGCTGCCGTAGGTGTCGTCCATCGGCGACCAACCAGAGTCAATCTGCTGCGCCATTGCTGGTAACGGCGAGAGCGCCACGCCTGAAAGCAGAATGAATTTGAAAACTGATCTGTGCATCATGATGCTCCATATCCGTAGTAATTGCCGAACTTGCGTCCGGTGGGAGAGAATTTTGCACGGTTGAGGAGGAGCTGGACATGGTCGCAGCCGCTCAGAAGGCTCAACGCGTCGCGCAGCGCGCTGTCCGTGGTTTCGTCCGCTTGAACAATCATCAGCACTTGTCCGACGTGCAGCGCGAGCACGGATGCCGGCGAGGCCGCGAGCGCAGGTGGCGAGTCAAAAATGATAATCCGTGACGGATCGTTGCGCGTCAAATCGTCGATGATCTGTGCGGTTCGTGCGGCGGCGAGATATTCGGTGTCTTGGTTAGTGCGAGTGCCTGCGGGCAGAATCGAAAGACCTTCGATATCGGTTTCGATGATGAAGCTTTCGGCCTCGACTGTATCGTCGGCGAGCGCATCCATGAAGCCCGGGCCGCTTTCGATGCCGAGCGTCGAAAGAACGCTGGGCTTGGCAAAATCCGCATCGACCAACAGGACACGGTTGTCTTTCTCGCTCGCCATCGACAGCGCAAGGTTGATCGCGCAATAGGTCTTGCCCTCATTGGGATGCGCCGAGCAGACGAGGATCCGTTCGCCGTGCGGCAGCGCATCAAAGCCCTTGCCTCCGCGGGCCGCCAGCAACAACTGCCGTTTGACGATGCGGAATTCTTCGGACAGGCCGCTGACCGGGCCGTCCGGAACGATGAAATTTTGCGCCGCTAGCCGTTCGCGATTGATCTCGGCGACGCGTGTTGCCGCCGAATGATGCGCGCGAGGCTGCATTGACGCGATCGGTGCCGCGGGCGCCGTTACGACTGGAGCCGCCGCCGGCACGGCTGGTTCTGCCAATGGCACCACCGGTGCGGCGTTTCCGCGCAATGCTGCGCCGAAATCGTACATCTCGGCGGCGCGCTCGACCAGCGATCCCGAAGATTTTATGGAACTATGCTTGTTCATATCGCTCCGCCCCTCAAGCCGTCAGACCGCGCTGAATAAATTCAGCGACGAGCAGCATTGCGCACACGGCGACCAGCCCACCTGATGCGCCGTAAAACAGCTTCATTTTCTGCTTGCGCTGCACGCGCTGTTCGCCGGTCAGCATTTGGGAAATTGAGCCGATTACCGGAAGGCCGCTGGCGCGTTCGAGCTTTGCAGCTGTCGGGAAATTGGTTTGCAGATGGCCAAGTGCAAAGGCTGACCCGATTCCAGCGCCAATCCCTGCAATCAGCACGGCGGCAAGCAATAAAGGACGATTGGGCGCTGCTGGCACGTTGGAGAGCGACGGTTCCTTGACGACACGGAACTGTACCGCATCGGTCTGGGTTTCTGCCTGACCACGAAGGCGAATCTGGTCACGTTCGAGTACCAGCTTGTCATATTGCGCCTTAAGCACTTCATAGTCGCGGTTGATGCGCTGATATTCTGCGGCGACGCCCGGTTCGGCGGTTTGTTTTGCCGCCAGTTGCGCCATATCCGACTGAAGTGCACTTTTGCGGGCTTGCAACGCCGTCACCGCTGCTCCGCGTTCTGCTTGCATCGACTGGAGCGAGCTATAGGCTGGGTTCGGGGTGCGGTAGGCGCCACCGCCCGATGAACCACCGCCTCCGCCTGCCGAGCGCAGGGCCGCAATCTGGTTTTTGACTGTAACTACGTCGGGATGGCTGTCTGTAAAACCGCGCGCGCGCATTGAGGCCAATTCGCCCTGTGCTTGACCCAAAGCACTCGGCGCGCCGCCGCCGCCCATCGAAGGCGTATTGAGTGTTGCGGGGGTTCCCGCCAATTGGCCGTTCAACGCAGCAAGCGCGCTGCGCGCCTGAATAAGCTGCGAATCGATCTGGCTAAGCTCGGCGCGCGATGCTTCCATCCGTTGCGATACCGAACCGACGCCTGGAAGCAGTCCAAGATTTTGCGTTTCGTAGGCAACACGCTTGGCTTCGGCTTCGGCTAATTCCTTTTGCCGCGCCTCGATCTGCGTATCAAGGAAACGCAACGTCTGGCTGGTCGCCTTTTGGTCGCCCGCAAGGTTGTCCTCTTCAGCAACATCAATCAGCTTTTGCACCACGTCGCGCGCCAGTTTGCCGCTGGGTTGCTTGGCGCTGATTGCAAAGAAATCATCCTGTTCGGCCTTTACCTCGATATTGGCGCGCAAGCCCTCGATTTTTCCGGCAAGTTCCTGATCGGTCGCAATCGTCGAACCGAGGTCTGTTCCGCGCACCACCTTAGCTAGATTGGCGGACGAAATCAGCGTCTGCGCCAATTGCTGGATATTGCGGCGCTGATTCTGCGGATCAAACCCGGCCTGGCTCGACAACATCGATTGTGTCCGCACCTGAATCTGCGCTTTCGATTCATATTTATTGGGGATCAACGCGACCACCAGCCAGCCCAAAAGACACACGCCCCAGGCCACCGCTAGAGCGAGCCATCGGCGGTTCCACACGCTGTGGACGGCGATCCGGAATTCGTCGTAGAGCGAGTTCATGGCTTAAAACATGCTTTCCGGAATGATGATGACATCGCCTGGTTGGAGCAGGACATTGGCCTTGCTGTCGCCGCGCTTGAGCAGATCCCCGAGGCGCAGCGAATATTCGGTTTGCGCGCCGGTTCCCTTGTTGTGGCGGATCAGCCGCGCCTTATTGCCAGCCGCATATTCGGACAGGCCACCAACCGCGATCATCGCGTCGAGCACGGTCATATTGGCGCGGTAAGGGATCGACGCTGGCTTTTCGGTCGCACCGACAATGCGCACTTGCTGCGATGTCGTCCCGGCAAATTCGTTGACGATCACTGAAACGATTGGGTCGTTGATATATTGCGACAGTTGCAGCTTGATATCTTGCGCCAGCATCGTCGGGGTTTTGCCGACGGCGGGCATGTCGGTAATTAGCGGTGTCGTAATGCGGCCATCGGGACGGACCTGCACTTTCGCGCCAAGCTCTGGATTGCGCCAGACGAAGACCGTCAACTGGTCGAGCGGCCCTATCATATAATCTTCGCCCGGGCCTTCGCGCACCGAAACGGTGGGGGCTTGGGGAAGTTCGGGGCCACCAGCAATCGAGCCGCATCCGGTCAGCGCCGCAGCACTCGCGCCAAGCGCAAGCATCAGCTTGATTTTCAATGAGTTCTTCATCGCCCAATCCTCTTTGACTGCGACGAATCAGACGGTCATGCCCCTATTGGCATGCCTGCAACTGTCGCAGATTGGACTTTGCTATGGAGAAAAAGGGTGAACAGACCGTTAGGATTAACCAGTTTTGTGATGTAAATTCAGCGCTGTCCTGTTTGGGGACAGGCCGATAAGCGAATCTTTATGCCGAAATCTGGCCAAGGCCTTAACCTCATTTGAGCGCCGCCATTGCCTGTTTCGCGGCCTCCGCCAGATCTTGCATGGCCTTCGCCCAAGGGCCATGGCCGTGACTAATCCGGGCGACGCCTAACCCTGCCAGCGTTTGGATGTCGGGCACGCCGTCGCCGACCAAAATGTTCACCGGCAAAGGCGACTTTTCACAAAGCTGCCCGATCAGGCCAGCGTCATAAATGAACGGCACAAACAGGCTGTTTGCTCCTGCATCCGCATAGGCTTTGGCGCGTTCGACGACCGAATCGACCAAGGCGGCATCATGCTGCTCCTTGGGGGTCAGAATAAAAAGATCGGCGCGGGCATTGATCCACATTCCGGATGCGGCGGCAGCCTTGATCCGGGCCGCAGCTTCGGCGGTGTCGAACAATTGCCGCGTAGCCGGGTCCTTGTCCTCGATGTTGATCCCGACTGCGCCAGCCGCCGCAGCCCGGGCCACCGATGCATCCACCGCCGCCGGGTCGGCACCATAGCCTGCCTCCATATCGATGGTTACCGGCAGGTCGGTGACTGACAGGATGCGGTCCAGATTGTCCAGCGCGGCATCAAGCGGCAATGTCTCTTCGTCCTTGAAACCCAGCGAACAGGCGACACCCCAGCTGCCCGTAGCAATGGCTTTCGCGCCTGCGTCGCTCACTGCCTTGGCGCTGCCCGCGTCCCAGATATTATAGAGGATCAGCGGATCGCCGGGGACGTGTAAGTCGCCAAATGCCTTAACCTTATCGTTCATGCGCTTTTCCTCTCAGCATCCAGCAATTTTTCTTTGCGTTCGACCCCATAGGCATAGCCACCAAGCCCGCCGTCGGTGCGAATAACGCGGTGGCAGGGAATCAGCACAGCAACATTATTCGCACCATTGGCGCTGCCCGCCGCGCGAACCGCCTTTGGCTTTCCAACGGCAGCGGCGATATCGGCATAAGTCCGCGTTTCGCCCGCAGGAATTCGGCGAAGTTCATTCCAGATCGCCTGCTGGAATGCCGTGCCAGCAATATCAAGCGGCAGGTCTGGCATTTGCGCGGGATGCTCGATGGCGGCAATCGCGCCTGTGACCAGTTTCTCCAACGCTGCACCGCCAGCAACGATTTCAGCCTTTGGAAATCGCCGCGCAAGTTCGGCCTCGTCTTCGTCGAACGACAGGCGACAAATGCCCTTGTCGGTAGCGGCCAACAACATCTTGCCCAGCTTGGTATCGACCACCGCCCACCGGATCGTCACCCCTGCCCCGCCATTTTTCCACGCACTCGGCGTCATGCCCAAATGTCCCTTCGTATTGGCGTAAAAGCGGCTCGGCCCGGAATAGCCCGCCTCGTAAATCGCATCGGTGACGCTGCCGTTACCATCGAGCGCCGACGCCGCGCGCTTTGCCCGTAATGCGCGCGCATAGGCCGCAGGCGTTACCCCGGTATCGCGTTTGAACAGTCGGTGAAAATGGTGCGGCGCATAATCCACCGCCGCCGCTAGTTCTTCGAGCGAAAGCCCTTCTTCCGCCGCTTCAATCATTTTAAGTGCCGCCGCTACCGCCTCACGGTCACGCCCGACCTCGTCCGGCTTGCACCGCATGCACGAGCGATATCCCGCCGCAATTGCCTCGGCCGGTTCCCAAAAAAACTCGACATTCTCCCGCAATGGCCGCCGCGCCGGGCAACTTGGTTTGCAATAAATCCCGGTCGTTTTGACCGCGCCGACAAATTGCCCGTCAAGCGACCGGTCCCGCCGGTCAAAGGCGTCGAAAGCCCAATCGATATCGACGGCACTTTGTCGGTCCACTTTCATCTCCAGCATCACGCGCGCTCCACTTTGGCCGAGAAGCAGCCATGCGCGGCGTTATGGGCATGGATATAGGCGATTTCTTGGCTCTCGAACAGTTCGCGGATTTTCGCATCTGCCTGCCCGGGCAAAGCTAAAGCGGCGTTGCGCAGCAAGCCTTTACCGTCGAACGCGCGGAATGCCATCGGTCGACCTTCGAAGACTGGCGGCGTTTCATCGACATATTCCGCCTTTTGGCTGACTGCGCTGCGCAGATATATCGCATAAGCCGACCTATAGGGGGTCGCGACATCATGGCTGACATGGTTGAGCAGGATCAGTTCCTCGCCCGCCTTGGCATCCTCAAGGCTGATCCGGCATGGCCAACCTTTATCGGCACCAGCGGTCACGCGCATTGCGCCATGTTCGGCCAAGGTAGCGTCATCCATTTCGAACAGCCCCGAAAACGGTTCGCGCTCTAACCCAGTTATTCGATAGCTCATATTCCGGCTCGTTGTTGATTGGATGCCTGAATAACGCCAAGGCGATTCGCCCGCGTCCCGAAACTTGCTTTCAAAGCATGTGGGCAGACGCACCTAAGTTCACAAAGGTAATGACCCGTAGATAGGCGCACGCCTTCTTGCCCAATGATTCTGTTGCCGCCATCGCGGGAGCAAGAAATATTTGGCAAGGAAGATATGCCTGTCATCATTGCATTATCCCATGACCGGCCAATTGTAGGAAAGCGCTTTCCTCTATCCTCCACAGGCCGCAAATAGCGCCAGCGTTCGCTCGCGCGCCAATTCGGCGCTCGGCTCGTGATAGTCCTTGCGCCGGTCGGAATTGAAACCGTGGTTCGCGTCATACACGAACATCTCTGCCATCGGATGGTCCTTGGCGATCAGCGCCTCCACACCTTCCATCGGGATGCCTTGGTCATATCGGCCGAAATGGGCGATGGTCGGGCATTTGGGCGCTTTGTCGGCGTATAGTGTTGGAACTAGGCTGCCATAATAGCAACTTGCCGCCGCCAGATCGTCGCTGATCCCGGCCATCGCCCACGCGACCGAGCCGCCGTAGCAATAGCCAGTGATGAAGACCGGGCCTTTAGTTTTCAGCGCATCGATGCAAGTCTGCGCATCCTTCAGTGAATCAACGAATGGATGCAGTTCACGCGCCAGTTCGACGGCGCGGTTGTAATCCAGCCCGGTATATTCCGCCTCAAACCCGGGATGTTCGCGGTCGAATATCGCGGGTGACAAGACCTCATATCCGTCCGCCGCATATTCATCGCACAGTTCGCGGATATGATCGGTGACGCCGAAGATTTCCTGGATAAGGACGAGCCCGCCTTTGCGCGCTCCTTCTGGTTCGGCGTGGTAGGCGGCAATTTCCGCGCCGTCGGACATTGTCATACGAATCATTTGGCCCATGCGAAACCCTCCCCTCGTCATTCCCGCGCAGGCGGGAATCCAACTCCTGTCCTTTCGGCATAACGCAAGCTCGTTGCAAAAGGAAACGGCAGGTGATGGATTCCCGCCTTCGCGGGAATGACGAATGTGGGGTTCGGAGGGTCAGCCTTTAGTTTAACCCCAATCCCCATCTTGCAACGCAGCAAAAGCCCTGCTAGGCGCGCGGCGACGGCGGACAAAGGGCAACCTTTCGGCCCGGTCAGCAAATTTTTCAGTCTCACATTCGAGGACACTCACGCGTGGATAATTCCGGCGGCACAAGCGCTAATATACAGGCCAGTCTGGCTGGCCGTTACGCGACGGCATTGTTCGAGTTGGCGCGTGATGCAAAGGCCATCGATGCGGTCGAAGCGAGCCTCATCGGGATCGCCAAGGCAATTGGCGAATCGGCGGATTTGAAGTCGCTGACAACAAATCCGGTTTTGACCCGCACTGATGCCAAGAACGCAATCGGCGCTGTCGCCAAGTCGATGAAGCTCGATACGCTTACAGCCAAGACGCTCGGCGTACTCGCACAGAATCGCCGCCTCGGCGAAACCGTTGCCGTTGCCCGCGCATTTTCAGCGCTTGCCGCGTCGCATCGCGGTGAAGTGACCGCTGAAGTTACTTCGGCCCACGCCTTGAGCGCCGCGCAGATGAAGGCGCTTTCCGCAAAGTTAAAGGCACGCGTCGGCAGCGACGTCGCCATCCAGACCAAAGTCGATCCATCGCTCTTGGGCGGGCTGACCGTAAAAATCGGTAGCCAGATGATCGACACTTCAATCAAAACCCGTCTCAACACCCTCGCGACTGCGATGAAAGGCTAATCATGGACATCCGTGCCGCAGAAATTTCCAAGGTCATCAAGGACCAGAT
>LNFM01010966.1_pt1 | contig 12510 bp, 11 predicted proteins | sample 596031 | NCBI WGS metagenome assembly LNFM01 (sample SAMN04254537, study PRJNA301005) | activated carbon metagenome | isolation source: dual media filters at the Ann Arbor, Michigan drinking water treatment plant | place: USA: Ann Arbor
CCCGCCGGCTGGTCTTCATCGATGAGACCTGGATCAAGACCAACATGGCGCCGCTGCGCGGGTGGGGCCTTCGCGGGCGACGCCTGGATGCGCGCGTGCCGCATGGCCACTGGAAGACGTTGACCTTCATCGCCGCCCTGCGACACGACCGCGTCGATGCGCCCTGCGTGATCGACGGACCGATCAACGGTGACTTGTTCACCGCCTATGTCGAGCAGGGGCTGGTGCCGACGCTGGCACCAGGCGACATCGTCAACCTCGACAACCTCGGAAGCCACAAGGGACAGCGCGCTCGCCGTGCCATCCGCCAGGCCGGCGCACACCTGCTGTTCCTGCCGCCCTACAGCCCGGACCTGAACCCGATCGAGCAGCTCTTTGCCAAGCTCAACCACCTGATGCGCGCAGCAGAGCAGAGAACTGTCGAGACCACCTGGCGCAAGGCCGGCGCCATCCTCGAACTCGTCAGCCCTGCCGAATGCGCCAACTACCTCGTCAACTCAGGCTACGCTTCCGTGTAAACGCAGCGTGCTCTAGCCTTCCAGCCGCATCAGCCCATCCAGCGCCACGCAGCCCTCGGGCAGGCAGACGAGGGGGTTGATCTCCATCTCGTCCAGCCGCGGGCCGATGGCAGCGGCCAGCGCCGAGAAGCGGGCGATGGTTGCGGCCAGGGCTGCGATGTCCACGCGCGGCGCGCCCCGGAAACCGTCGAGCAGCGGAAAGCTTTTCAGGCTCCGCAGCATCGCCTCGGCCCGCGCCGGGGAGACGGGGGCGATGTCGAGCGCCACATCCTTCCACAGCTCGGCCTGCACGCCACCCAGCCCGACCAGCAAGGTCACGCCGAATTGCGGGTCGCGCCGGGCGCCCAGGATCAGCTCCGGTCCGCGCGCGGCCATTTTTTGCACCAGCACGCCATCGACCCGCGCCGTGGGGGCATGGGTGCGGGCGCCCTCCATGATGGCGGCGAAGGCGGCCGCGACTTCGGCGGCGCTGCCCAGGTTCAACTTCACCCCGCCGACCTCGGTCTTGTGCGCGACATCGGGGCTGTCGAGTTTCAGCACCACGGGGTAGCCCAGGGAATGGGCTGCGGCGGTCGCGGCCTCGGCGGTCGCGGCGCGCGAATCGGCCATTGCGGGCAATCCGGCGGCAGCGAAGGCGGATTTGGCCTCGGCCTCCATCAACGTGACGGGGCCGGGGGGGAGGGCGGCCGCCGCCATCTCGGCCTGCGCATCCACCACGCCCATGGCGGGCTGGCCGTCATGGTATTGCAGCCACAGCGCCACCGCCTTCATCAGCCGCCGCATGCTGCGAAACAGCGAGAGATCGGCGCTGGCATCGACCGCGATCGGCCCCGCCCCTTCCAGGCTTTCCGGGATCCAGGCGATGCAGATCGGCTTTCCGGCGGCGCGCGCCAGCGGCGCCATGGCGGCCATGCGCAGCGGCGTCGAGACCGGGTTGTGATAGACCACCGGCATCACCACCACCGCGTATTGCGGGTCGGCCAGCATGGCGTTCATGCAGGCATCGAAGCTGGCCGGGTTGGTGGCGACCTGCGCGGTGAGGTCGCAGGGGTTGCGCGGGCTGCCGAAATCCGGAATGGCGGCGCGCAGCACGGCTTCGGTCTCGGGCGCGGGCTGCGGCAGGGTCAGGCCGGCATATTCGGCATGGTCGGAGGCGAGAATGCCCGCGCCGCCCGAGGGCGTGGCGATGCCAACGCCGCGTGCGCCTGGCTTCGGCCTGGGCGCCTTGGCCATGAAGCCGGCGGTCTCCAGCAGCGCGTCGAAATCCTCCACCTCCAGCATGCCGGCACGCCGAAACGCGGCGGACCAGGCAGCGGTGCTGCCGGCCATCGAGCCGGTATGGGACATGGCGGCCTTCGCCCCGGTCTCGCCACGGCCCAGCTTCAGCACCACGATGGGCTTGCCCAGGGCCCGCGCCTTGTCGCCCAGCTCGATCAGCCGGCGGCCGTCGCGCAGGCCCTCCACGGCGAGTGCGATGCTGCGGCATTCCGGCATTTCCAGCTGGAAGCCGGCGAGGTCGCAGACATCGAGATCGGTCGAATTTCCGGCGGTGGCCATGTGGCACATCGCAAAGCCGCGCTCGGCCGCCTGCATCAGCGCATAGCCCAGCGCGCCGGATTGGCTGACCACGCCCACGCCCCCGGCCGGCGCCGTCATCTTGAAGTAGTCCGGCATGAAGGTCGCGCCCGCGCGGGTGACGTGATTGACAAAACCCAGGCAATTGGCGCCGAGCAGCGGCACGCCGAGGGCGCGGGCGCGTTCGCGCAATTCCTCCTCCTCCACCGCGCGCTCGGGCAGGTCGGTCTCGCCATAGCCCGAGGCGTAGATGGAAAGCCCGCCCACGCCACGCGCCGCCGCCAGCTCCAGGCTGGGCAGCACGCCGGTGCGCGGCATGCAGAGCACGACGCTGTCCACCGCCTCCGGCAGGTCGGCGATGGTGGCGACGCAGGGGTAGCCGTGCATCTCCTGGCCGGCGTATTTCGGATTGACCGCGTAAACCGGCCCGTCGAAGCCGCGCATATTGGTGATGGTGCGGGCGCCAAAGCTGGTGGGCTCGGCCGAGACGCCGACCACGGCGACGCTTCTGGGCGCGAGCAGGCGGCGCAGGGATTCTGCGCTGCGAAGCGGTGCTGGATTCACGTTTGTCTCCCGTTATCGCGGAAAGGCTAAAGCGATGCGGGCGGAGGGCAAGCCCTCTCCAGCAGCGCGGGTATGGCCGAGGCGGCGAGTGCCATGCCGATCTCGGCGTGATGCGGCGCAAAATGGCCGGCGCGGTGCAGCAGGTTGACGGTGCCCAGCACCCGACCGTCCCACAGCACGGGCAGGTTCAGCACGCTCTCGCAGCCCAGCGCCAGGATCGTGGCGTGATCGGCGAAATGGGCGCGGATGGCGGCGGCGTCACGGCCGATGAAAGGCCGGCCCTCGACCAGCAGCTGCTGCGTCCAGGCGCTGGGGCGCACGGGCTTCGCGCCGCCCGTGGGGTATTCCACCGGGTGACTGGAATGGATGCGCGTGTTGCGGCCGGCCGTGCTGTCATGGCGCATGATGGTGAAGAGACGGTGGCCGATGGCCACGGCCATGTCCGCCTGCAGCGCGGCGAAGAGGGGGGCGGCGTAAGGTTTCAGGGCAATTGCCCCACCCAGCCGAGGTCATGGCTCAACACCAGGTTCTCCACGCAGCCGCGGGAGAAGATGTTGCGGTAGAGCACATCCTTCAGATCGGCCCTGCCGATGGCGGTGAAGCGCAGCGCCGCCGGGTCGGCCATGACATGGACATGGGGGAAGCGCGCGACCCAGTCGACCAGCAGGTGCATGGGATTGGTGTCGCCATTGGCCATCAGCGCCCAGGTGTTGAACTCGGCGAAGATGACGGGCCGGCAGGCGGCCATTGTCGCGGCGGCACCTGTGATGACCTGACGCTCGAAGCCCTCCACATCGAGCTTGATGAAGCCGATGTCGGAAACCCCCCGCGCGGCCAGCGCCGCGTCGAGGGTGGTCATGGGCACCCGGGTTGTCGGCCTTGTGTCATCGGCATCCGCGATATGGCTGCCGGCGGAGAAGGCGGCGGTGTGGAAGCTCACCTCGCCATCGCCATCGCCGAGCGCGGTCTGCGCCACCTCGACATGGTCGAGCCCGTTCAGCTCGAGGTTGAACAGCAGGCAATCCGCGGTGGCGGGGTTGGGTTCCACCGCCAGCAGCCGGCTGGCATGCGGCGCCATGGCCACGGCGGTGAGGCCAAGATTGGCGCCGATATCCACCACCGCCATCGGCCGGCCATGGGCCCGGGAGACGGCGGCGGCGAGGTCGCCGACCTGACCGGCATCGGCGGCGGCGAGGGGGAGGTCGCGGAAATAGGCGTCATCAGGCTCGCCGATGAAGCGGCATGGGGTGCCGTTGATCTCGATGCGCGTCCATGGCCGGCCGGAGGCCAGGAACTCGGCCGAATCGTAAAGCGTATCGGCCAGCACCTGCAGCGAGGGCAGGGCGCAGCAATGCGCGATCACGGCCGCCGATTCGGGTGGGCGGCCGAGAATCATCCGGAACGCCCAGGTCACGGTCCAGGCATCCATTGGCGCCTGAAAGTCGAAGCGTTCGGGACGCGGGCCGCGCATCAGGGCCGCGCGCAGGCGGCCATAATTCCGCAGCCGGCGCAGCGCGGCGAGCTCTGACATGTCGCGCGGTTCGCGGCCGCGGAGGAAACGGATGGCCCATAGCGCGGCCTCACCGTTGACCGGTTGGGCGTTGACGGTGGCGCTCCCATCGCGATTCAACATGGTGTGATTTTTCCCATCTCACCTCACTCCGCACCGGCACCGGGGAGACCGTGCCGAAGCGGTTATTGTTTCAACTCAACGATAATCTTGATCGCGGTCACGCTGTCGTGAAAGTGACGGCGCAGAATAAATGATACAAGAACCTGTGATTTATTCCCCAGCGGAAACCCAGACATCATGAAACGTGATGCACGTGCCTGTGATCAGGATCGCGTCGACGCGCCGGAATCATCGCCAGCCGCGATTCATGCCTGTATTGCCAGCCTTGCGGCCGAGGCCTTCGAGATGGGGCATCAGCGCGCCGCGCGGCTTTTGTCGATCACTGCGGCGCTCCTGGCCGGCGGCGGCATGTGGGACCGGCCGCAGGGTTGTGGTGAAGGCGTGGGCGTGACCGCGCCGCTGCCCCTCAGCGACCGCCAAAGGTAAAGGCGGAGGGCATCACCTGCGCCTCGGCGGCTGGGGCAGGGGATTGCTGCGCCTGGGCTTCCTTCATCTTGCTGTCGATCTGCTTGACCAGAGTCAGCAGCCCATTGGCCAGCGCGGGCAGCTGCACAACCGGCACAAATAGCGTGCCCGAGGGCGCGGGCTTACCATCCGGACCAAGCTGGGCAAGGGTGATGCGCGCCACCCCGAAATTGACGCTGGCATCGAGGATGCCGTCGGTGAACTGGCTGGGCATGTCGGTCATGGCGATCCTTGGGCGCTGACCTGGGTGGGATGGCCCCAGGGCAGCCATGGTTATGGCGGGTATTCTTGGAAGCGTTCAGAGCCAGTCGGCAACCCCCTCGCCACGTTTCCGTGGCGAGGGAGAGCCGCTACTGCTCGTGGAAGGCGCGGGCCATGCTGTCGCGCACCGGCTGGGTCATGTAGCGCCAGAAGCTGCGCTGGCCCGTCTGGATATGGCCTTCCACCGGCATGCCCGGCACCAGGAAGACCGAGGGCAGACGGGCCAACTGGCCCTCATCGATGGTGATATAGGCGCGGTAGTAGCTCTGGCGGGTCTGCGGGTCGGTCGTGACATCGGGTGCGAGGAAGGTCACGTGGCCATGCAGATAGGGCACAAGGCGCTGCTTGAAGGCGGGCAGGCGGATTTCGGCCTGCAGGCCGGGATAGACCACGTCGATGTCGTTTGGCTGGACATTCACCTCGGCGACCAGCTGATCGCGGGTGGGGACGAGGTCCATCAGCGGGTCGCCCGGGCGGACGGCAGCACCCACGGTGAAGGCGCGCAGGTTGACGACGGTGCCGGCCTCTGGTGCCAGCACCTCGCGCCGGGTGGAGACATCGGCGGCGGCGCGCATGCGCTCCTCGGCATCGGCCAGGCGGGCGGCAACGTCGCGCGCATCGGTGCTCACCTCCTGCAGCCGCTGGTCGGTCATCTGCTGCATGGTGTTCCGGGCCTCCTGAATCGCGGCCTGCGAGCGGTCGATCTGGCCCTGCAGGTCCACGATCTGGCCCTCCAGCCCATGCAGGCCGCGCTGCAATGCCAGCAGCTCCGGCAAGCGGGCCAGGCCCTGATTGACCAGGCCGCGGCGCATCACCTCTTCCTGGCGGATCAGTTCGAGCTGGCGGCGGGTGGAGAGCAGCTGGCCCTGGGCGCCGGAAATGGCGGCGAGCTGCTGCTGCTCGCGCGTTTCCATCACCGCGATCTGGCTGAGCAGGCTGGTGCGGCGCGCGTCGAACAGCGCGATCTGCCCTGTCATCGCCTCGATCGCGCGGGGATGGGTGGAGGTGGCGAGGTCGGGCGGGAAGGTCACCTGGGTGGCACGGGCGGCCTCGGCCACCAGCCGCGCCTCCTGCGCCTGCAGGGCGAAGCGCTGGGCGCGCAGCGCCTCGAGCGTGGCACCGGACTGCACATCGTCCAGGCGCATGACGACCTGACCGGCCTCGACCCTGGTGCCATCGCGCACCAGGATGTCCTGCACGATGCCGCCCTCGAGATGGGCGAGCGTGCGGCGGGTGCCTTCCACCTTGATGACGCCGGGCGCGATCGCCGCCTCGGCCAGCGGAACGAGCGTGGCCCAGGCCATGAAGCCACCGAAGAAGCCGACCATGATGATCATGCCGAAGATGATCGCGCCGCGGGTGCGCGGCCGCTTGGCATCGAGCAGCGGGTCGAAGGGCAGATCGATGGCCGGGCGACTGGCGCGGACATGCGAGGGCGCCGGCGAGGCGTTCGCGGGTGGCGGGCCGGCCGGGCGGTCGATGATGTCGCTCATCTCAGGCGGCCCCCCCCATGGCGACGGGGGCGGGAATTTCCGCCGGCCTCGGTGGCGCCATCAGGCGCTTAAGCACTTCCGCGCGCGGGCCGAACATTTCGATGGCGCCTTCCTTGAGAAGCAGGACCTTGTCCACGCCCTGCACCAAGGCCGGGCGGTGGGAGACCAGGACCACGGTGGTGCCCTGGGCTTTCAACGTCTCCAGCGCGCGGGTCAGCGCCGCTTCGCTGTCGCCATCGAGGTTGGAATTCGGCTCGTCCAGCACCACGAGCTTGGGCCGGCCGAACATGGCCCGCGCCAGGCCAAGGAGCTGGCGCTGGCCGCCAGAGAGATGCTGCCCGCCATCGCCGATCTCGGTGTCATAGCCATTGGGCAGGCGCAGGATCATGTCATGGCAACCCGCCAGCTTGGCGGCCTCGAAGACCTCCTCGGGCTCTGCCTCGCCCATGCGGGCGATGTTGCGGAAGACGGTGCCGTCGAACAGCTCCACATCCTGGGGCAGGTAGCCGACATGCCGGCCGAAATCCTCGCGCTGCCACATGAAGACATCGGCGCCGTCGAGGCGCACATGGCCCTGGTTGGGCTGCGCCACGCCGATCAGCATGCGGATCAGCGTGGTCTTGCCGGCGGCCGATGGGCCGATGATGGCGAGCGATTCGCCGGGCGAAAGCTCGAAGGCGACACCCTTCACCATCGCCACATTCTGGCCGGGGAAGGCGAAGGAGACGCGGTCCACCAGGATCTTGCCGGTGGGCTCAGGCAGTTTCATGCCATCGGGGCGGATGCGTGGCAGGGCCAGGAAGGTCTGCAGCCGGCGATAGCTCTGCCGGGCGGAGACGAGTTGCTTCCAGCCGCCGATCAACTGCTCCACCGGCGCCAGCGCGCGGCCCATGATGATGGAGGCGGCGATCGAGGCGCCCGATGTCAGCTCCTGCAACAGCACAAGATAGGCGCCCAGGCCCAGGATGGCGATCTGCACCGCGAGGCGGATGAACTTCGTGCTGCCCATGATCCAGGCCGCGCGGTCGGCCGCGGCCTGCTGCGGCGGCAGGGTTTTTGCCACACCCTCGCGCCAGCGGGTCATCACCGCGGGCAGCATGCCCATGCTGTCGATCACCTCGGCATTGCGGCCGATGGCATCGGCCCGGCGCTGGCTGGCCATGCCGGCGGTATTGGCCTCGCGCAGGAGGTTGGAGGTGATGAATTCATTGGCCAGTGTCAGGCCGAAGAGCAGGCCCGCACCCGCCAGCGCCACCCAGCCCATGACGGGGTGCAGCATGAATATGACCGCGAGGTAGATCGGCACCCAGGGCACATCATAAAGGGACAGCATGCCCGGCGAGCCGAGATATCCGCGGCAGACCGCGAGGTCGCGCAGCGCTTCCATCCGGTAGGGCCGGCCGCGCAGCTGCGATTCCAGCGCGCGGGCAAAACCCTCGGGTGCCACGCGGTTTTCCAGCCAGGTGGCAACGCGCTGCATGATGGTGCCGCGAACCGCTTCCAGAATGGCCAGGATGCCGATGGCGAAAATGGCGATGAGCGTCAGGTAGAGCAGCGTATCAGTGTTGCGGGTGGCCAGCACCCGGTCGAAGACCTGCATCATGTAGATCGAGACGGTGAGCTGCAGCATATTGGCCACGCCCGAAAAGGCACCCACCAGCATGAAATGCGAGCGGCAGGACGCGATGGCACGGGCCAGCGGCGTGTCGTTCAACGGGTTCGGGGAGAACAGCCCCGGGCGCGGCGGCATCATGCGAGGTGCCCCCTGGTCATGATCGCAAGGCGTTCGCAGATCGCCGACATGGCATACCCTTTTTTGTCAGAACCCGGCCGGAGCGGGCGGGGCGTTTTGGCCGCCTGAGCGCGGCGCATCATTGGCAGCATCACGTTACCTGAAGGTGTAGGACCCGAAGGTGCAGGGCCATAGGCCGGCCCGGGCCGGCGAGAGGCGTCATCGAGGCTTCTCTTACGCATCTTGATCCCTGACGGCAAACTGTCACACGCATCTATAACAATCCCTGTCGTTTGCGTGTCGTGATTTGTTGTTTATGTTGCAGCGCCGGGGCCGGGCTGGGCGAGATAGGCCATGCGTTTGGCCTCCTGCCGGCCGCGCGTCACCGTCTCCAGCACCAGCCCGCAGGCCAGCGCCAGCAGTCCCGCCAGCACCAGGCCCATGCTCAGCACCGCCGTTGGCAGGCGCGGCACCAGGCCGGAGACGTGGAATTCCAGCAGCACCGGCCAGAACAGCGCGAGGCCCAGGCCCGCCAGCGCCGCCGCGATGGCGCCGAAGAAGGGCATCGGCTTCTCCCGCTTCAGCAGCCCCAGCACGGTGAGGATGATGCGCGCGCCATCGCGCCAGGTGTTCAGCTTGCTGTGCGAGCCCGCCGGGCGCTCGCGATAGGGCGTGGCCAGGCTGCCCATCGGCATGCCCAATTCCAGCGCATGGACGGTGAATTCCGTCTCGGTCTCGAAACCCTTCGCCAGTGCGGGGAAGCTTTTCACGAAGCGGCGCGAGAAGACACGGTAGCCCGATAGCATGTCCGGCACGCCATGGCCGAACAGGGTGGCAATGGCGCCGGTGATCACCCGGTTGCCCAGGCGGTGGCCCGGACGATAGGCGGCCTGCCCGGCGCTTACCCGCGTCGCGGTCACCATGTCGAGCCGGCCCTGCGCCAGCAGCGCCAGCATGGCCGGCGCGGCGGCGGCGTCATAGGTGCCGTCGCCATCGACCAGGATATAGGCATCGGCCTCGACCGCGGCGAAGAGCCGGCGCACGGCATGGCCCTTTCCGGGGCGGGGCTCGTGCAGCACCGTGGCGCCGGCGGCGCGGGCGATCTCGCCCGTCCCATCGGTGCTGGCATTGTCGCAGACCGTGATGGCGGCACCGGGCAGTGCTGCCTGGAAATCGGCGATGACCTGGCCGATCGCCACCGCCTCATTGAAGCATGGGATGAGGATGGCCGCGCGCATCACGTGCCCTTGAAGACGAAGCGGCGGGAGACGGCGAAGTTGATGAACATCCCTGCAATCGACCCTGCCGCCACCCCCAGCACCGGTTGGGCGGCGACCAGGGGGCTGGCCGCCAGCAGGGCGGCATAGGTGCCGTAATTGGCTGCGAAGCCCAGCAGGTTGAGGGCGACGAAACTGCCCCATTGCCGCGCCACGGGCGCCCGCGCCGCGGCGCGAAACGTCCAGGCCCGGTTCAGCGCGAAGGTCAGGCTGGCCGCCGCCAGATAGGACACCACCCGCCCGGCATAAGGCCCGGCGCCGAGCGCCAGCATGCCCAGCAGCACCGCCGAATCCATCACGAAGCCGGCGGTGCCGACCACGCCGAAACGCAGGAATTGGGTGATGATGGGAAAGCGGGAGAGCATTGTTCTCAGTAGATGGGCGCCAAAGCAGGCGCAAACAGGGCAGGCGGGTTGCGATATCGTGGCGTTGCCGGGACGCTTTGCTGAGATGTGCGGGACGTTGGCATTGTGGGTGCGATCGGTCCTGGCAGCATGGGCGGCGCCATTCCTCCGGGGGGAAGCGCCCGCGGAGCGCACCGGGATGAGGGCGGTGCGGGTGGAAACGCGCGAACAGCCTTCCCTTGGCTTCGGCCATCGGCCAATCTGGGGACGGATTTCTTTTCGGGAGAGTGAGATGCTGCGTAGAGACCTTCTGGCGGCCGGCAGCGGCCTGGCTGCGACCACCATGGCGGCGCCGGCCATGGCGCAAGGCTCGGCCGCGCGCACGCTGAAATACGTGCCGCATGCCAATCTGCCGAACATCGACCCCTTCACCAACACCGCCTTCGTCGCGCGCGACCATGCCTTCCTGGTCTTCGACCAGCTCTACGGGATGGACGAGCAGTTCCGCCCGCAGCCGCAGATGGTGGAAGGCCATGTGGTGGAGAATGGCGGGCTGCTCTGGCGCTTCACGCTGCGCTCCGGCCTGAAATTCCACGATAACACGCCGGTGCGTGGGCGGGACTGCATCGCCTCCATCCGCCGCTGGGGGGCGCGCGACGCCTTCGGCCAGGAGCTGATCAAGCGTGTGGCGGAGATGACCGAGGTGAGCGACCTGGTCTTCCAGATCCGCCTCACGAGCCCCTTCCCGAAGATGATCGACGCCTTCGCCAAGGTCACCACCAGCTGCCTGTTCATCATGCCCGAGCGCCTGGGGAACGTGGATCCTTCGACCAACATCACCGAGGCGGTGGGCTCCGGCCCCTATCGCTTCCTGCGCGACCAATGGGTGCCCGGCAGCCGCGTGGTCTATGAGCGCTTTGCCGATTACGCGCCGCGCCAGGAGCAGCCGAGCATGACCTCGGGCGCCAAGGTCACGCATTTCGACCGGGTCGAATGGGTGATCATGCCCGACCCGGCCACGGCCTCGGCGGCGCTGCAGGCCGGCGAGATCGACTGGTGGGAGCAGCCCACGGCGGATCTCTTCCCGCTGTTCCTGCGCGGTGCCGCGGCGCGCAACGTGACCGTGGACATCATCAACAATTCCGGCCTGATCGGGATTTTCCGCCCCAATCACCTGACCGCGCCCTTCAACAACCCCGCCGTGCGCCGCGCGGTGCTCACCGCGATCAACCAGATCGACTTCATGACCGCGGTGATCGGCGATGCCGGCGTGCCGGGGCGTGCCAATCTGCGGCGCGAGGGCATCGGCTACTTCGCGCCCGAAAGCCCCTCGGCCTCCAATGTCGGGCTCGACAAGCTGCGCAAGAGCATCGATGCCGCGCGGGCCGAATTGCAGGCCGCGGGTGCGATGGGGGCGCGGCTGCTGCTGATGAATGCGACCGACCTGGCCTCGATCAACGCCGCATCGCTGGTGGGTGCCGATCTGTTCCGCCGGATGGGCTTCAACGTTGATCTGGTGAGCACCGACTGGGGCACCATGGTGGCGCGGCGCGGCAGCCGGAACCAGATCGACCAGGGCGGCTGGTCGGGCTTCTTCACCTTCTGGTCGGGCGTCGACCATTGGAACCCGGCGAGCCATGCCGCCATTCGCGGCCATGGCGCCAATTCCTGGCCGGGCTGGCCCACCATCCCGGCGATGGAGGCGCAGCGCGATGCATGGTTTGACGCGCCCAACGATGCTGCGGCGCTGGCGGCGACGACGGAGATGCAGCGCATCGCCTTCGAGGAGGTGCCCTATGTGCCCACCGGCATGTATTACCAGCCCACGGCCTATCGGCGGAACCTGACGGGGATCCTGAAGGGCCAGCCGCCGCTGTTCTGGAATGTCCGGCGCGGCTGAGATGCGGCGCGGCGCCTGTGCCTGCGGCGCGGTCACGCTCACCTGCGAGGGTAAGCCGCTGCGCCGTTCGCTCTGCCATTGCCTGCAATGTCAGCAGCGCACAGGCAGCGCTTTTTCCATCCACGCCTATTGGCCGACCGCTTCAGTGATGGTGACGGGGGCGGTGAAGCGCTTCTCCCGCTCAGCCGATTCCGGGCGGCTGATCCATTTCCATTTCTGTCCGGAATGCGGTTCCACCATGTTCTGGAAGGGCGAGCTTTTCCCCGACCGCACCGGCGTGCCGGTCGGGCTGCTGGGCGATCCCGGCTTCCCGCCGCCGGAGGCGGCGATTTTCGCCGAGCACCAGTTCCATTGGGTGACGGTGCCGGAGGGCACGCCGGAATTTCCCGCCGCCGCGCCGCTGCCGCCGGCGTAACCTTTTCCGCCGTCGCGGCGAAGCCCGCATCCATTGCGCGCGTGCCCGCGTAACCCGCGCAAACCCATCTCAGGAGAGAGCATGTTCCGGCGCGACCTTCTCAGTGCCGGCATCGGCACCTTCGCCCTGCCGGCGCTCGCGCAGGGCTCCGCGCGCCCACTGCGCTTCACCCCCGCCTCCGACCTCGCGATCCTCGACCCCATCGTCACCACCACCTACATCACCCGCAACCACGCCTATATGGTCTTCGACCAGCTCTATGGGCAGGACGAGGCGTTCCGGCCGCAGCCGCAGATGGTTGAGGGCCACAGCATTGAGGAGGGCGGCCGCCGC
>LNFM01010967.1_pt1 | contig 12510 bp, 10 predicted proteins | sample 596031 | NCBI WGS metagenome assembly LNFM01 (sample SAMN04254537, study PRJNA301005) | activated carbon metagenome | isolation source: dual media filters at the Ann Arbor, Michigan drinking water treatment plant | place: USA: Ann Arbor
GGAGAAATCGGCGTGATCAGCAGCGTGACCCAGGCCTTCTGCAGCGACTGCAACCGCGCCCGCCTGTCCACCGAAGGCCAGCTCTACCTCTGCCTCTTCGCCAGCCAGGGGCACGACCTGCGCCCGCTCATCCGCGGCGGCGCCACCGACGAACAACTGGCCGGCGCGATTGCCGCCATCTGGCAGGGCCGGAGCGACCGTTATTCCGAACTGCGCGCCAGCCTGCCTCCCGATGCCTCCACTGGCACACGCAGAGTAGAGATGAGCTACATCGGCGGCTGAACAGAATGATCCACACCAACGAAATCACAGGCCTGGTCCTGGCCGGGGGCCGCGGCTCCCGCATGGGCGGGCTCGACAAGGGCCTGCAGAACTTCAACGGCACGCCGCTGGCGCTGCACACGGTGCTGCGCCTGCAGATGCAGGAAGGTGGTCTGGTGGGCGAGCTCATGCTCAACGCCAACCGCAACCTCGCCGCTTACGAGGCGTTTGGCGCTCCAGTTTGGCCGGACACGCTGAGCGACTTCGCCGGGCCGCTGGCGGGCTTCATGACGGGGCTTGAACGCTGCGAAACCCCCTACCTGCTCACGGCCCCTTGCGACACACCCCTGTTCCCGCTGGACCTGGCCCAGCGCCTGGCGCAGGCGTTTGAAGACGAAGGCACCGAGATCGCCATGGCCGCCGCGCTGGAAGAAGACGGGCAGTTGCGGCCGCAACCGGTGTTCTGCCTGATGCGGGTGGACCTGCTGGAGAGCCTGGTGGCCTTCACACAGGCCGGTGGTCGCAAGATCGACGCGTGGACCGCGCAACACAAGACCGTGGTTGTGCCGTTCAACCAGCCCGGCGACGACCCGCGCGCCTTCCACAACACCAACACCCTGGCCGAACTGCACGCGCTGGAAAAGAGCTGACGTGATGAAGACGATCGAGCAGATCGCGGCCGAGCTGCAGGGCTACGACCCGCAGGCACTCAGCGCCGACCGCGTCAACGAATTCCTGGCCCAACTGGTGCAGCCCGTCACCGCCACCGAAGAGGTGGGCGTGTTCGACGCACTCGACCGCGTGCTGGCGGTGGACGTGGTCTCGCCCATCAGCGTGCCGCCGCACGACAACTCGGCCATGGACGGCTTTGCGTTCGACAGCCGACTGCTTCAACCCGGCCAGCCACTGAAGCTGCGCGTGGCGGGCACCGCCTTCGCCGGCAAGGCGTGGGCGGGCTCGTTGCAAGCCGACCAGTGCCTGAAGATCATGACCGGCGCCATCATGCCGGCCGCGCTGGACACGGTGGTGCCGCTGGAGTTCGTCAAGGTCGATGGCAACAACGTCGAAATTCCGCCCGGCGTGGTGAAGGCTGGCGACAACCGCCGCCTGCTCGGCGAAGACCTCATGGCGGGCCAGCCCGCGTTGCGCCAAGGCCAGACGCTCGGCCCCGCCGCGCTGGGCCTGATCGCCAGCCTGGGCCTGCCCACCGTGACGGTGTTCCGCCGCATCCAGGTGGCCTACTTCTCCACCGGCGACGAGATCCTGACGCTGGGCGAGCCGATCCGCGAAGGCGCGGTGTTCGACAGCAACCGCTACACGGTGTTCGGTCTGCTCAAGCGTCTGGGCGTGGACGTGATCGACATGGGTGTGGTGCGTGACGAACCCGCCTTGCTCGAAGCCGCCTTCCGCAGCGCGGCGCAACAGGCCGACGCGATCATCACCAGCGGTGGTGTGAGCATGGGCGAGGCCGACCACACCAAGGCCATGATGAAACAACTGGGCGACGTGGCCTTCTGGCGCATTGCGATGCGGCCGGGTCGGCCGATGGCCGTAGGCCGAATCGTGGAGAACGGCAAGTCGTCGCTGCTCTTCGGGCTGCCCGGCAATCCGGTGGCTGTGATGGTGACCTTCCTGGCGTTCGTGCGCCCTGCCCTGCAACGGCTCATGGGTGGCGCGGCCACTTCTCCGGTGTTGTTGCAGGCGCATTCTCTGGAGCCGCTGCGCAAGAAGCCCGGGCGCACGGAGTACCAGCGCGGCATCGTCAGCCGGGCAGCCGACGGTTCGCTCACGGTGCGAATCACGGGCAACCAGGGTTCGGGGGTTTTGAGCTCCATGGTGGAAGCCAATGGCCTCATCGTCTTGCACCACTCCCAGGGCAACGTGTCCGTTGGCGACAGCGTTGACGTGATGATGTTTTCCGGGGTGGTCTGAGGTTTCTCTCGCTGGTGGGTCCGGTCATCGGCGACCACGGGGCACGGCTCCGCGAATGTCCCCCGGGGCCTTTGGCCCCTCCTCCTCTATTTCGCTGCGCCGTGCCCCATGGCCGCCGATTACCTCGTTGGCACTCGGTCTGTGGGTGAGCCAACGTCACTTCGGCTCGTGAGCGCATGGCGCTCTGCGCAGCGAAATAAAGGAGGAAGGGCCGAAGGCCCTGGGGGACATTCGCGGAGCAGAGCGCCATGCGCTCACGAGCCCGCGAGGTACAGGCAAGAAACACCACGCCCGAAGAAATCACTTCGCCGGAACAACCTCTACATGCCCATCCAAAGGCACCGGCGGTTGATGAGACTTCGCGCGCGACAACAGCGAATACATCGTTGGCACCACAAAGATGGTGAGCAAGGTGCCCAGGCTCATGCCGCCCACGATCACCCAGCCGATCTGTTGGCGGCTCTCGGCGCCTGCACCACTGGCCAGCGCCAGCGGAAGCGCGCCCAACACCATGGCACCCGTGGTCATGAGAATGGGGCGCAGGCGCAGGGCGGCCGAGCGTTTCACCGCCTCCAGCTTGTCCACCCCCTGCTCGCGCAACTGGTTGGCGAACTCCACGATCAGGATGCCGTGTTTGGTGATCAGGCCCACCAGCGTGATCAGTCCGATCTGGCTGAACACGTTGAGCGTGCCTCCCGTGATGTTGAGTGCGGCCAACGCGCCCAGCATGGACAGCGGAACGCTGAGCATGATGATGAAAGGGTCGACGAAGCTTTCAAACTGCGCTGCAAGCACCAGGTAAATGAACAACAGCGACAGCGCGAAGACGACCGCCAGCGAGCCCGACGATTTGCGGAACTCGCGGCTCTGACCATTGAGGTCGGTGGTGTAACCCGGGGGCAAGACCTCGCGCGCGACCTGGTCCATGACTGTGAGCGCATCACCCAGCGCAAAGTCGGGTGCCAGGTTGGCGGTGATGGAGGCGCTGCGGCGTTGGCCGAAGTGGTTGAGTTCGCGCGGCACCACCACCTCGGAGACCTTGACCAGTGAGGCCAGCGGAATCATGGCGTCGCCGCGGCCACGCACGAAGAGGCGGTCGATGTCTTCGGGCGTGCTGCGGTCGGCCGACACGGTCTGCACCACCACGTCGTACTGCTCGCCATCGCGCTTGTAGCGGGTCACGGTTCGACCGCCCAACATGGTCTCCACCGTGCGCGCAATCGCGTCCACGCTCACACCCATGTCGGCGGCGCGCTCGCGGTCCACGTCCATGCGGATCTCGGGCTTGTTCAGTCGCAGGTCGGTGTCGACCTGCACGAAGCCCGGGTTCTTGGCCAGCTCGTCCTGGAACTTGCGCACCGTGGCCGAAAGGTTCTGGTAACTGTCGGAGGTCACGATCACGTAGTTGATCGGGCGCTCGCGAAAGCCCTGTCCCAGCGAAGGGGGCGTGATGGCGAAGGCGCTCACACCCGGCAAGGCCGCCATGCGCGGCCCGATCTCACGCGCGAGGTCTTGCGTGGTGCGGGTGCGCTCTTCCCACGGCTTGGCGCGCAGGAACACGCTGCCCTGCGCCACCGAGGGGTTGCCCACGTTGCTGAACACGTTGTTGAACTCGGGGTACTCCTGACCGATGCGCTCGATGGTTTCGGCGTAGCGGCGCGTGTAGGCCAGCGTGGCGCCATCGGGTCCGTTGATCGACGCGAGGATCACGCCCCGGTCTTCGATGGGTGCGAGTTCCTGGCGGGTGTTCTTGAGCAGCAGCCAGCTGCCCAGCGCACTGGCGATCATCACGCCCACCACCAGCCAGCGCGCTTTCAGCGACAGGGCCAGCACGCGGTCGTAGCCGTTGGTGATGCCGACCAGCACCCGCTCCATGCCGCGGTCGAATCGACCCGGGTTGGCGTTGTGGCGCAGCAGCTTGCTGCACATCATGGGCGAGAGCGTGAGCGCAACGAAGCCCGACACCACCACCGCACCGGCCAGCGCGAGCGCGAACTCGGCAAACAGGCGCCCGGTGCGCCCCGGTGTGAAAGCCAGCGGCGCGTACACCGCGGCCAGCGTGAGCGTCATGGCCACCACGGCAAAGCCGATCTCACGCGCGCCCTTGATCGCAGCCTCAAAGGGCTTCATGCCGTCTTCGATGTGCCGGTAGATGTTCTCCAGCACCACGATGGAATCGTCCACCACCAACCCGATGGCCAGCACCAGCGCCAGCAGCGTGAGCGTGTTGATGGAGAAGCCGAACAAGGCCATCAGCGCAAACGAGCCGATCAAGCTCACCGGGATGGTGACGATGGGAATGATCGAGGCGCGCAGCGTGCGCAGGAACACGAAGATCACCAACGCCACCAGCACCACGGCTTCGGCGATGGTGGTGTAGACGGCCTTGATCGAGCGGTCGATGAAGACCGAGTTGTCGTTGGCCACCTCCACGCTCACGCCGGCGGGCAGGTCGGCCATGATCTTGGGCAGCATGGCGCGCACGCCCGCCGAGAGCTCCAGCGGGTTGGCCGTGGCCTGGCGAATCACGCCCAGCGCCACGCCTTCGCGGCCATTGAGGCGGATGTAGGTGCGCTCGTCCAGCGGCGCCTGCTCGACGCGGGCCACATCGCCCAGGCGAATGGTTTGCCCGTTCACGTTGCGCAGTGCCACGTCGGTGAACTGCGCAGGCGTTTGCAAATCCGTGGCGGCTGTCACGTTGAACTCGCGCAGCGAACTCTCGATGCGCCCGGCTGGCACCTCCAGGTTGGAGCGGCGCAGCGCGTCTTCCACGTCCTGCACGGTCAGGCTGTAAGCGGCCAGGCGGTCCGGGTCCAGCCAGACGCGCATGGCGTACTTGCGCTCACCGAACACCCGCACATCGGCCGCACCGGGTGCGGTCTGCAGCTGCGGCTTGGCCAGGCGGTTGGCGAAGTCGCTGAGTTCCAGCGGGGTGTGGGTTTCCGAAATCATGGCCAGGAAGATCACCGGCTGGGCGTCGGCCTCCACCTTCGCGATCACCGGCTCGTCGATGTCCTGCGGCAACCGCTGGCGCACCCGGCTGACCTTGTCGCGCACATCGGCGGCGGCGGAGTCGGGGTCGCGTTCCAGCTTGAAGCGCACCGTGATCTGGCTTTGCTCCTGGCGGCTGATGGAGGTGATGACGTCCACCCCTTCAATGCCGGCGAGCGAGTCCTCCAGCACCTTGGAGATCTGCGATTCGATCACCTCGCTGGAGGCACCGCCGAACGTGGTGCTCACCGTCACGGTCGGCTCGTCGATCTTGGGGTACTCGCGCACGGTGAGGCCGTTGAAGGCCACAAAGCCCACCAGCAGGATCAGCAGCGACAGCACGGTCGCAAACACCGGGCGGCGGATGGAAACTTCAGGCAGTTGCATGGGGGTGGCTCCGCGAACGTTGTGGAGCGGGCGTCAAGGCTTCGCGGGTGCGGCGGCGGTGGGCGCTGCGGCAGGTGCACCCGCACGGGCCATGTCCACCACCTTGACCGCCATGCCGTCGCGCTGCAGGCGCTGCTGTCCGGCCACCACCACCGTGTCGCCGGCGGACAGACCACCGATCACCTGCACCTCGGCACCCCGGCGCACGCCCAGCTGCACCTCGACGCGGCGCGACACCGTCTTGCGTGCATCGCCCTCGCCCTCTTGGGCAAGGCGGTACACGTACTGTTTGCCCGCCTGCGGCACCAGCGCTTCTTCGGGCACGACCAGTGCGGCATCGTTCACCGAGAAGATGGTCAGCACACGCGCGAACATGCCCGGGCGAAGCACATTGCCACTGGTGGAGGGCATCACGGCGCGCACGGCGATCGAGCGGCCGTTGGCATCGAGCAGCGGATCCACGGCCAGCACCTTGGCTTCGAAATTGCGCCCGGGCAGAGCGTCCAGCTGCACCTGCACCGGCTGGCCCGGCGCCAGCCGGGTCTGGTAACGCTCGGGCAGGCGGAAATCCACCGTGAGCACCGAGGTGTCTTCCAGGTTCACCAGGTCGTCACCCACGCCCACGTACTGACCCAGGTTGATGCTGCGCAGGCCCACCGTGCCATTGAAGGGCGCGGTGATGCGCATGCGCTGCATGCGCGCCGTGGCCAAGGCCACCTGGGCTTCAGCCACCTGCAGGTTGGCCTGGCTTTCTTCCACCACCCGCGTGGCCACGAAGTTCTCGGCCACCAGTTCCTGGTTGCGTTTGAGGTTGGCGCGCGCGATCGATTGTTGGGCTTGCGCCTGGCTGAGCTCGGCCCGCTGCAGCGTGTCGTCCAGTTGCACCAGCAGTTGCCCGGTCTTGACCTGTGCACCGTCGGCAAACGCGATGCGGGCCACACGGCCACTCACCTCGGGCTTGAGGGTGACGCTCTGGCGCGAGCGCAGTGTGCCCACCGCCTGGGCGTCGTCCTGCAACTGGACAGCCTTGACTTTCGCCACCTCGACACCGGGCACACTGCCGCCACCGCCACCGCGCCCGCCGGCCGCCGGCGCGACCGCTGCCGCAGCGGTGGGAGGAGCCGATTTGTTCTGCAGCCACCAGGCCGCGCCGGAAGCCAGGCCGATGCCTGCGATCGCCACCAGCACATAGATCGATTTCTGGGCCATGGTTGTTTCAGTTGAAGTTCAAACGGTACAGGTCGGCGGCTTGCAAGGGACGTGCCAAAAAATCGGTCGCATGCTCACAATCCCGCAATGTAGCAGTGCAGAGCGGGCGTCAGGGCTCGAAGTTCCCTTCGTCCCTCACCCGAAACGGGCGTTCGTCACACGGGAACGCCGCGGTTGGCCAGCGCATCGGCGCGTTCGTTGCCCGGGTCGCCGGCATGGCCTTTCACCCAGTGCCATTCGATCTGGTGGATGCCACCGTGCACCAGCGCGTCCAGCCGCTGCCAGAGATCGGCGTTCTTCACCGGTTGTTTGGCCGCCGTGATCCAGCCCTTGCGCTTCCAGCCGTGAATCCATTCGGTGATGCCCTTGCGGACGTACTCGCTGTCCAGAAACAACGACACGCGGCACGGCCGCTTGAGCGCGACCAGGGCCTCGATCACCGCGGTGAGTTCCATGCGGTTGTTGGTGGTCTCGCGCTCACCGCCCCAGAGCTCCTTCTCGTGCCCCTCGGACTTCAGATACACGCCCCAGCCACCTGGCCCGGGATTGCCCTTGCAGGCACCGTCGGTGTAGATCACCACATGATTCAAAACGCTCACTCCAGAAAACAGTTGATGAAGAAAAAATTCAGCGCCGGTTCGCCACCGGCACAGGTGCGGGCGACCCGGCGCGCCGCGGTTTCCATGCCGGGCCCAGCAGGCGCATGCCGCGCACGCGCTTGACCGCCACCACAAAATACACCGCACCAAAAATGGGCCACCAGCGCGCACCGGCGCGGTCCATCCACGCGGTGCGCTGCAACCACTTGTCGGTCTTCATCGCCGGGCGGTAGCAGCCGTAGCGGTCCGACTCCAGCTCAAAGCTCAACAGTTGAAGCCAGTCGCGCAAACGCCAGGGGCCGATGAAGTCGCCTGCGTCGGGCAGGAACAGATTGGAAGCGCCCAGCATCGACACGCCGATGCGTTCGCTCAGCCGCGCCCGGCCCTGCCGCAAGCCCCAGAGGCTGCCCGGGTTGAAGCCGGAAATGACCACGCGCCCCTCGGGCACCAGCACACGCTCCACCTCGCGCAGCACCTGGTGCGGATCGGCGCTGAGCTCCAGCGTGTGCGGCAACACCACCAGGTCGAGGCTGGCTGCGGGGAAAGGCAAGGCGGCTGCGTCGGTGATCAGCGAGACCTTCATCGGTTGCTGCACCGCGCCCTCATCACCACCACCGTCACCGCCACCGCCACGGTCACCGTTGCCATGGCCCGGCGCCCAGGCCACCACCTGCGTGGGCAGCAAGGCCTCGGGCAGGGCCAGCCAGCGGTGCGGCATGCGGTTGGCCTGCAGGGCCTGCAATTCGGGCAGGCCGAGCTGCAGCGCGTTGTAGCCAAACAGATCGGCCACCGCCAGGTCGAACTGGGTCTGCTCCCAACCCAGCAGGTACTGGCCAGGCGGGGTCTGGAACCATTCGGTCAAACCTGTCAATTTTTCGGGCATGGGAGGTGTCAAGCGGGCAATGAAACAGGCGAAGTCTGCGACACTGCAAGCCTTCGGGCAAACCCCCGCACTCTACACGCCAGCGCCTGCGCCGCGCCCTTCGATCCATGGAACTCTTTCCCCTGCCGGCCTTCAGCGACAACTACATCTGGACCCTCCACAACGGCCAGCGCGCGCTGGTGGTGGACCCCGGTGAATCCGACGGCGTGCTCGCCTGGCTCGCCCAGCACGGCCTGCAGCTCGACACCATCCTGATCACCCACCACCACGCCGACCACACCGGCGGCGTGGCCGCGCTGCGCGAAGCCACCGGCGCGCGCGTGATCGGCCCGACGCACGAGCCCATGCCCGAGCCCTTGCAGCGCGTGGGTGCGGGTGAACACGTTGAGGTGCTGGATCTGCGCTTCGAAGTGATCGAGGTGCCGGGCCACACCGCCGGGCACATTGCCTTTTATGCGGCCGAGGCCAAAGGCACGCCGCTGCTGTTCTGTGGCGACACGCTCTTCTCGGGCGGCTGCGGCCGGCTGTTTGAAGGCACGCCCGCGCAGATGCTGGACTCCCTCACCCGCCTGGCGGCCCTGCCCGCGGCCACACGTGTTTGCTGCACCCACGAGTACACGCTGTCCAACCTCAAGTTCGCGCAGGCCATCGAGCCCGACAACAGCGACCTCGCCGCTTACACACAGCGCTGCCAGGAGCAGCGCGCACTGAACTTTCCCACCCTGCCCAGCTCCATCGGACTTGAACAACGCATCAACCCGTTCCTGCGCACCGCAGAAGCGGCCGTGGTGCGGTCGGCCCGGGCCCACGAGCCGGCCACCAACGCCGACCCTGTGTCGGTCTTTGCCACGCTGCGGACCTGGAAAAACAACTTCAAATGACCCAAGCCTGCGCCCTGCCTTCCTGCTTCCATTCACCCATCCGCCAGCCGCGCTGGCATGTCGCCGCAGCACTCGCCCTCGGCCTGTTTCTCGCCGGTTGCGCCACCGTGGACACCGGCTCGACCGGCGGCCCCGCGCCGGCCAATGAACCCGTGTCGAGCGCCCCCAGCGGCCCGCGCCTGCCCTCGTACCGCCTGCCGGGCAACATCCCGCTGAGCGACATCGGCGTGGCCAGCACCAGCGTGCCGCCGGTGGCGTCGCTCGCGGCACCGGCCGACCTGTGGGAGCGCATCCGCCGCGGTTTTGCCATGAGCGACCTGGACAACGACCTCGTGCGCGACCAGGAACGCTGGTACGCCACGCGCCCCGACTACATCCAGCGCATGACCGAGCGCTCCAGCCGCTACCTGTTCCACATCGTCGAAGAGATCGAACGCCGCAACATGCCGATGGAGCTGGCGCTGCTGCCCTTCATTGAAAGCGCCTTCAATCCACAGGCGGTGTCCAGCGCGCGCGCTGCGGGCATGTGGCAGTTCATGCCCGCCACCGGGCAGTCGTTCGACCTGAAGCAGAACGCCTTTCGCGACGACCGCCGCGACGTGCTGGCCTCCACCCGCGCCGCGCTCGACTATCTGCAGCAGCTCCACCGCCGATTTGGCGACTGGCACCTCGCACTCGCCGCCTACAACTGGGGCCAGGGCAATGTGAACCGCGCCATCACGAACAACCAGCGACAAGGACTGCCCACCGGCTACCTGGACATCAACATGCCGCTGGAGACGCGCACCTACGTGCCCAAGCTGCAGGCGGTCAAAAACATCATGGCCCGGCCCCACGCCTACAACGCCACGCTGCCCCTGATCGGCAACCACCCGTTTTTTGACACCGTCACGCTCGACCGCGACATCGACGTGGCCGTGATCGCACGCCTGGCCGAGGTGAGCGAAGCCGATTTCCGTGCGCTCAACCCCTCGCTCAAACAGCCGGTGGTGATGGCCTCGGGCACGCCCAACATCCTGCTGCCCTGGGACAACGCGCTCATCTTCCAGAACAAGCTGACCACCCACACCGGGCCGCTGGCGAGCTGGACCGCCTGGGTCGTCCCAAGCACCATGACGGTGGCACAGGCGGCCGAACGCGCGGGCATGAGCGAATCCGAGCTGCGTGAGGTCAACAACATTCCGCCGCGCATGAGCCTGCGCGCGGGTTCCAGCCTGCTGGTGCCGCGCACCGGCCAGCGCAACAGCGACGTGCCGCTGCACGTGGCCGACAACGCCCAGCTCAACCTGCAGCCCGACGTGGTGTTGCGCCGCTCGGTGGTTAAAGCCCGCAAGGGCGACACCCTGGCGCGCCTGGCGCAACGCCACGGTGTGAGCGCCGTGAGCGTGGCGGGCTGGAACAAGCTGGCGGTGAACGCCGCACTCAAGCCCGGCCAGCAAGTGACGCTGATGCTGCCCAAACGGGTGTCGCTGGCGTCTGGCGGCTCGACCACCAAAAAGCAGGCGGCGACCACCAGCGCCACGCGCAAGGTCGCCAAGAGCGCGAGCCAGCCCACCAAGGCGAAGGCCACCGCCGTGGCCAAAAAGAAGACCACCACCAGGGCTGTTTCGTCCAGCAACGCCAAGACGCGCGTGGCCTCCACCGCCAAGGCCGAAAAAAGGCCTTGATCCTTCGGGTTTCAGGCCCTGAAGCGGGCCTTGGCCTTGCGCGCAAACACGTTGGTGTAGGTGGCGGAGAGGTTGAAGCGCTCCATCGACCCGGGCTCGTCGAACTGGGCCACCAGACGGGCTGCGATTTCCGGCCCTGCTTCGGGCATCACACCGTCGGGTGACCAGGCCTCGCGTGCGCGGTTGAACGCCGCCACATAGAGCGAGCGGTCGCCCTGGAAGAACCGCTCGGGCACCACCTTGATGATGTCCGACGGCCCCGCGGTCTGCAGCCACTTGAGCGCGTGCACCATGGCGTCGGTCATGGACTGGCTGGCGCGTGGAAACTGGGTGAGAAATTCGGTGGTGGCGCACAGGCACGCGGACGGCATGGGCCCGCCGAACACATCGGCATTGCCGCGCACGCTGCGTGTGTCGGCGACCACGCGCAGTTCACCCGACTGCTCCAGCTGTGTGATGGTCGGGTCGGTGTAGCTGATGGCGTCCAGCGCACCGTTGCGGAACGCCGAGATGGCGGCCCATGCGTTGGGCATGGCAACAAACTGCACGTCGTTGGTCTTGAGGCCACCGCGGCTCAAGACCGCGCGTGCCACCCGGTGCGCAGGCGTTCCGAAATCCTGCACGCCCACCCGCTTGCCGCGCAGATCGCGCAGCTCCCGGTAGTGCCCCATGGTTTTGGTCGACACGCCCACCACGATCTGCGGCGTGCGCCCCTGCAGCACAAACGACTGCATGGTCTGACCCCGCATCTGCCCGGCGATGGTGCTGCTGTAGGTGCCCGACACCGCGTGCGCGGCACCCGAGGCGAGCGCCTGCAGCGACTGGGCGGCATCGGGGAAGTCACGCACCTCAACGTCCAGGCCTTCGGCGGTGAAGTAGCCCAGCCGGTCGGCAATGGTCAGGGGCAGGCAGGAGAAATCGAGGCGGTTGTCCACCGCAATCACCAGCTTGGGCGCACTGCGTGGAGCCGGCGCGCTGGGCGTGGGCGACAGTGACGATGCGGGTTGGGCGCGCGCATCCGGCAGCCCCGCCGACAGGGCCATCGCCGCCGCCACCCGCCCCCAATCTCTCCGATTCAACATGCCCGAACATCCTCTCTGTATTGCTTTATGAATACAGAGAGACTAATTTGCGAACAAAAACCCCGCATCGGGACGATTCCCGAGCGGGTTTGTACGGAGCGATTTCAGGGTCTTTTTTGCAAGCCGATGTAACGGCGCCAACAGGCGCTGCGCTTCAGGCAAACAGGATGGCGATGTTCGCCACCAGCGCGAGCGTCCACAACACACTGCGCACCGTGGCCAGGTCGGCCACGTACATCATGATGTAGAGCAGGCGCAGCACGATGAAGAGAAAAGCCAGCACATCCAGCCGCAGTTGCGAGGCGCCGAGCTGGTGCGCAATGATCACCGCGCCGATGAAGAACGGCAGCGCCTCGAAGCTGTTGGCCTGCGCTGCGTTGGCGCGGGCGCGCCAGTCGGTCTGTTTGGCGAGCCACTGGCGCGGGTGGTGGTTGTCGTAGCCACCCTGGCGCCTGGGGGTGCCGAACATGCCCCACTTGGCCAGCCCCGCGCACACGATGGGCAACAGCGACGCCACCAGCACACACCAATAAGCCACGGTCAATCCCGCCAGTTTCATGGGTTGGTTCTTTCAAAGAAGGGAATCGGTGTGGCTCAGCGCCGGTCCACCAGCGCGTG
>LNFM01010968.1_pt1 | contig 12510 bp, 6 predicted proteins | sample 596031 | NCBI WGS metagenome assembly LNFM01 (sample SAMN04254537, study PRJNA301005) | activated carbon metagenome | isolation source: dual media filters at the Ann Arbor, Michigan drinking water treatment plant | place: USA: Ann Arbor
TACATAATGAAGAAACCTTTTATAATGAAATTTTTAATCAGGGCTTTGGGGCTGTGGTTGGATCTACCATTTATTCTTCGGCCTATGATATTGGCGAAGGCTTAACTTCTGCAAATATTGGTACAGGTGGTATACGTACTGTTACACTTTCAAACCTCCATGTATTTAATGGTACTGGTGCGCCTAACGCAATTTTTAAACTTAACGCAGCAGGTAATTCATTAACACCACGACAAGTTGAAGTGACTATAAACGGAAGTCCTATTCTAAATCAAACAATGGATTTTTTTGACTATATCAAAGCCACTGCAACAGTTCCTTTAGCAGGTATTAGTTCTGGAACGGCTGCTATTCAAATAAAAAATGGTTCTACTACGGCTAATAGTAGGATGGTAATAGCCAAGCATCAATTGATATACCCTCGCATTTTTGATTTTGGTGGCAATAAAAATTTTTCTTTTGAATTATCAGCAAACCCGGCAGGTAATTATTTAGAGATTACAAACTTTAATCATAATGGCACAGCACCCATACTGTATGATATTACCAATGGGAAAAGATATGTTGTTAACATAGATAATCCTGCTTTATTAAAAGTATTCCTGCTTCCATCTACAAGTGCCAGAAAGCTTATTCTCGTTAGTTACGATGCATCAAATATTGCAGCAATTGCTACTGCTCAACAGCGCAATTTTGTAAATTTTACTCTTGCTGCAAATCAAGGAAATTATTTAATCATCAGCCATCCAGCTTTAACAAATGGACTAGGAGGGGCAAATCCGGTAGAAGATTATAGGGCATATAGAAACTCTGCTATTGGCGGCGGTTTTAATGCAAAAATTTATATGATTGATGAATTGATTGATCAATTTGGGTTCGGCATTACTAAAACTCCACTTGGGATTAGAAATTTTTTAATGTGGGCAAGAAGAAATTTTACTACAGGGGAAATCAAGAATGTTTTTCTTATAGGAAAATCCGTGTTGTATTATCAGTATCGTAGTAACAGGGCACACCCCGACATAAGTAAATTGGCCTTAATACCATCTTTTGGTAGCCCGGGTTCCGATATATTATTAAGTTGCGAGCCGGGAAGTGAAATACCGGTTACTCCTATTGGTCGTCTTTCAGTAATAAAACCTGATGAGGTTAGTTTGTATTTAAATAAGGTAAAACAGTATGAGCAAGCTCAGGCCATTTCATCTCCTTCTATAGGCATACAGCAATGGAAGAAAAATATAGTACATATTGTTGGTGCCAGCGATCAGAATTTACAGACTATACTCGATATTAATATGACAAACTATAAGGCCATAGCTCAGGATACACTTTATGGCGCTAACGTTCATACATTTAGTAAAACGTCTACAGACCCTGTTGAGCAATCAAATAGTGCGAGGTTGAAAAGCCTATTTACCGAAGGAATAGGGGTGGTTACTTATTTTGGCCACTCTTCTGCGACTACACTTGAATATAATCTTGATGATCCACAGAACTATAACAATCAGGGGAAGTATCCAGTATTTATTTTTCTTGGTTGTAACGCCGGTAATTTTTTCAATTTTAATCTTGCACGACTACAAACCAACGAAACAATATCTGAAAAATATGTATTGGCAAATGAACGGGGTGGTGTAGCATCATTAGCAAGTAGTTCTCTGGGAATTGTTCACTATCTGGATATATATAATACCCGAACTTATGATGCTTTTTCAAAAACCAAGTATGGTAAATCAATTGGTGAGATAATGAAAGAGGCAATAACTCAGACCTTTAACCTTACTACACAAAATGACTTTTATGCAAGAATGCAATGTGAACAGACAACTTTGCATGGAGATCCTGCATTGAAATTAAATGCTTTTGATAAGCCCGATTATGCTATTGAAGACCCCTTGGTTAAAGTTTCGCCCACATTTATTTCAGTGGCAGAGCCCTTTTTTAAAGTTGACGCTAAGTTTTTGAATTTGGGAAGAGCTACTAATAAAGAGATAGTTATAGAAGTAAAGCGTACTTATCCTGATCTTACAACTGAAGTAATTCATAGAGAAACTATTCTAGGAATTCGTTTCGCGGATTCTCTTAGTTTTAATATACCTATTGTAGCTACGAGGGATAAAGGCCTCAATAAGATTACCGTAACAGTAGATGCGGATAATACAGTTGATGAGTTATATGAAACAAATAATACGATTACTAAAGATGTATTTATTTTCGAAGATGAGGCTCGTCCCATCTATCCTTATCCTTATTCAATTGTTAACAGGCAGGATATTAAATTAATAGCAACAACGGCTAATCCGTTTGTTTCCCTCCGCCAATATAATATGGAGATTGATACCACGGAGTTGTTTAATTCGCCGTTTAAAGTAACAAGATCTGTAAACTCAACAGGTGGGGTATTAGAATTTATTCCAGGTTTGACATTCCGGGATAGTACTGTTTATTATTGGAGAGTTGGGGCCGTTCCAACTTCTGGTTCTCCACTTTGGAATACATCCTCCTTTATTTATTTGCCGAATAGCGATTTAGGATTCAGTCAGGGCCATTATTTTCAGCATCTTAAATCTGACCACAATAATATTTCCTTAGATGCGCAAATGCGAACCTGGAAATTTGATTCTACAGAGCATTTTATTTTTGCAAAGAATGGTGTGTTTGGATCTGCGACAGGGCAAGAAGGCGATTTAATTGTGTCTCCTGATGGTGTTCCTTTTATCCGAAGTGCTTGTGTAGGGTTTTCTCTTATTTTCAACATTTTCAATCCTCTTACATTCCAACCTGATAAAAATCTAACTGGTAAATATGGTTCAGCTTTGCCCTGTCAGCCCAGCAGGCAGTGGAATTTTGAATATAGTTACATGACGCCGGCAACCAGAAAGTTGGCTATGGATTTTATGGACTCAATTCCCCCTGGTTACATAGTGGTGGTTAGAAATATTATGAACGCCGGACAACCTGCTGGTGGTTATGTAGATTCCTGGATTGCTGACCAAACATTACATGGTGCAGGAAATTCCCTGTATCATAAGCTAAAGAATGTTGGATTTAATGTACTTGATTCATTTAACCAGCCAAGATCATTTATTCATATGTATGTTAAAGGGAACACAGGTTTTGTGCCGTCTTCTGCAATGAGTGTAAGCCAGTTTGACTTAGTATCAATGACCAGAGATTTTATGACTCCGGATACCGTTGGTTATATTACATCACCTTCTTTTGGTAAGGCTAAAGCTTGGAAGGAAATACAATGGCGGGGGACAGATTCCCCTGATATAACACCAGGGGATGCTCCAACCGTTGATGTTATTGGTGTTGAAGGTTCAGGTAATGAGTCTGTATTATTTTCTGGATTGGATATTAATCAGCAAGATTTTAATATTAGTTCTATTGATGCCGAATCTTATCCATATCTAAAATTAAGAATACGAAATGCCGATTCTATTAATTATACGGCATACCAATTAAAGTTTTGGAAAATTACTTACGACCCGGTTCCTGAAGGGGCAATAGCTGCCAATATATTTTTAAAAATAAAAGATACTGTTGATGTTGGAGAGCCTGTAGACTTTAAAATTGCGTTTAAGAATGTAACCCATGTAGATTTTGATAGTGTAAAAGTGAAAATGGTAATTACAGACAAAAATAATGTCCCGCATATAATTCCCATACCAAGAAAAAGAACATTGCCTGGAAATGACACATTGCAAGTAGGAACATTAATTAATACAGAAAATTTCCCTGGTTTAAATACAATGTATATTGAAGTAAATCCGGATGATGACCAGCCAGAGCAGTATCATTTCAATAATTTCGCATTCCGCAATTTATATGTAAAACCAGATAGCCTCAATCCATTGTTGGATGTTACGTTTGATGGAGTACATATTTTGAATAGAGATATTGTTTCTTCAAAGCCTGATATTGTTGTTAAACTCAAGGACGAAGCAAGGTGGATGATACTGAACGATACTTCACTTCTTACATTGAATGTTCGTTACCCCAATGGAGCTATAAGAAGATTTTACTTTAATAATGATACATTACAGTTTACACCAGCTGGCCAGGCGCCAAGTGTTGATAATACAGCGATGATTAATTTTAAGCCATATTTTACAGAGGATGGAGAATACGAATTAATTGTAACCGGAAAGGATAGAAGCGAGAATGCAGCAGGTGCAATTGAGTACAGGATAATATTTGAAGTGATTAATAAGCCAATGATTTCAAATATGCTTAATTACCCTAATCCATTTACAACATCAACGGCCTTTGTTTTCACCATTACAGGTAGCGAAGTTCCACAGAACATAAAGATTGAGATAATGACTATTACTGGAAAAATTGTTCGGGAAATCACTAAAGATGAACTAGGTCCCTTGCAGATTGGCCGCAATATAACCGAGTTTAAATGGGATGGCACGGATCAGTATGGACAGAAATTGGCAAATGGTATTTACCTCTACAGGGTAGTTACAAACCTGAATGGCAAATCGCTGGATAAGTATAAATCGCAGAGCGACAAGACTGATAAATACTTTAATAAAGGTTACGGAAAAATGTACCTTATGCGTTAATCATCATAATATATTTACTTTAAAGGAGAGTGTAAATCACTCTCCTTTTTTTATAAGTATATAATCCTAAACAAAAGTTCCCTTTTTCAAAACAACCTCTACCTGACTTGTTATACATTTGCAGACCTTTAATTCTGGAAATGGCAAAAATTGGAATCAACATAGCAACAGGAAGTATTCAGCAAGAAGAAATGATTGTAGGTATTGATTTAGGTACTACTAACAGTTTGGTGGCTGTAATTCATCCGGATAGCAAAAAACCAGTGGTATTAAAGGAGTTCGACGGAAATGCATTAGTGCCATCGGTTATTCATTTTAGCGAAGCCGGTATAATTTCAGTGGGAGAGGAAGCAAAAAAACATCTTATTACTGAACCCCAGAATACAATTTTTTCGGTCAAAAGGTTAATGGGTAAATCTTACAATGATGTTCGTGACACATCTTCTTTTTTTACTTACAAAGTAATTGATGATAATACAGAAAGCCTTGTAAAGGTTCAGGCAGGGGATAAATTCTATTCGCCTGTTGAATTATCATCTTTGATATTAAAAGAGCTTAAAACAAGAGCGGAACATATTTTAAAAACTCCGGTAAACAAAGCGGTCATAACTGTTCCAGCCTACTTTAACGATTCACAAAGGCAGGCAACAAGAGATGCAGGAAAATTAGCAGGTCTGGATGTTTTACGCATAGTTAATGAGCCCACTGCAGCAAGCCTCGCTTATGGAATAGGAATGAACAAAGATGAAGTTAAAACAATTGCAGTCTATGATCTGGGGGGAGGAACTTTCGATATATCAGTACTAAGAATTGTGGGAGGTATCTTTGAAGTGCTTTCAACTAATGGCGATACTTATCTGGGAGGCGATGACTTTGATAATGAAGTTGTGAGGCATTGGATTTCTCAAATAGGATTATCCGAAAATGAATTGTTCGAGAATAAAAACCTTTCGCAACAGTTGCGTCTACTTGCAGAGGAAGCCAAAATCCATCTAAGTTCAGAAGACTTATTTGTTGGTAATGTTCTTAATAGAAAAGTACATTTATCAAGAATCGAGTTTGAAAAATTGATAAAGCCATTTGTTGATAAAACGATTATTTGTTGCAAAAATGCTCTTAGCGATGCAAGACTTACTGTTGATAGTATTGATGAAATAGTTATGGTAGGAGGATCAACCAGAGTGCCATTGGCGAAGAAAATGGTTGGCGATTTTTTCCAAAGAAAGATAAATGATTCATTGAATCCGGATGAAGTTGTAGCACTGGGAGCTGCTATACAGGCAGATATTCTTGCAGGAAACAATAGAGATCTTTTGTTACTAGATATTACGCCATTATCACTCGGCATTGAAACAATGGGCGGTCTAATGGATGTATTAATGGCTCGTAATTCTAAAATACCTTCCAAAGCTTCCCGCCAATACACTACGCAAAAAGATGGGCAAGGAAGTATGCGGATTGCCGTTTATCAGGGAGAGAGAGATCTGGTGAAAGACAATAGAAAGTTAGCTGAATTTAATCTTACAGGAATTCCAGGTATGCCGGCCGGTTTGCCTAAAGTAGAAATATCTTTTTTGATTAATGCAGATGGTATTCTTCAGGTAAAAGCAAAAGAATTAAGAAGCGGCGTAGAGCAAACTATCGAAGTAAAACCACAGTATGGGTTAACAGATGATGAAGTAGAAAAAATGCTTTTAGAATCTATAACTAATGCAAAAGAAGATATACAGGTAAGAGCATTAGTTGAAGCACAAACTGAAGCAACAATTTTATTGGATACTACCAGCCAATTTCTTAGAAAGAATCGTTCGTTTCTGACTGCTGATGAAATTAACAGAACGGAAAACGCCATGAATGAGTTGACTGGCTTGTTGCCTTTAGCAAACAAAGATTCAATTCAAGTTGCTATCGAAAAACTAAATGAAATTTCACGACCGTATGCAGAAAGACTAATGGATGAAGCGGTGAATAAAGCTATGAAAGGGAAGGTGATTTAATTGCATATCTTCTAATGCAATTAATTGCTTTCCAAAAAAGGAAAAATATTACGATAAGATGTAAAGCAAGGGCATTAATCCAAACAGCTTTTCTTTCATATTTAAACTCTACTACACCTTCTCCTTTTGGAATTTGAATACTCATTCCTGGTCGGTCGTCATTTATTATTTCAACTTGGCTTTTGTTATAGAATGCCTTCCATCCTGAATAATAGTTTTGCAAAACAGTTATTGTTGAAGAGCTTTTTGTGTTAACTGATGCTTTGATAATTGTTGGACGCTGAACCAATAGCTGTACAGAGTTATTGGTGGAGTCATTTTCAATAAATACTAAAGAAGTTTCTCTTTTAGCTTTTATTTTGAAAGTGTCTGAGTAAAAATTTTTTAACGTTAATGGTCCTCTATATGAATCCTGGGTAGATACTTCTTTTCTAAAAATATTTGTGTTATACCATGTGTTATTTTTATTATCAATAAAAGTGGAGGCAACCTCATTTGGGTTTATTGCTTGTAATGGAAATCCTTTGGAGGGACGCAAAATGGCATTAACTTCTGAAATTGAAGAACTGCTCACAGAGAAAAAGGGTGTGCAAATAAGCGTATTTAGTATGAGGTCTAAGGCAAAAGTAATTCGTAATAAATCTAGTCGTTTTAATTTTATCAGAAAAATGGCTGTAATTAGAAGACATGCCTGTACAATAGAACTTATCAGTAATGAGCTTTTGTAGTTAATATTTCTTACAAAATCGGAAAGGTTATTAAAAGAAATTTTTTCTAGGTTTTTACCATTAAAGAATACAATAATTAAGCAAATAGTCAGTAATAACCAGGCTAAGCGAATAATAGTTTTTGTTTCAAAACTTTTTCTAAAAAATAGTTCTTCAATACTTTTATTGCTGAATGAGATCCCTATAAAAATGATAAGAGCTACGATAAAGTATAATCTGAAAATTGCCGGATTACGAAAAAAGTTAAAGCCAGGTAAAATGTTAAGTAGATTTCTAATCGGGGTTATTTCTCCAAAAGAAGTTAGTAAAAACAAAATCGCAGTGATAAGAAGATATATAGCTCGTCTGTTTTTCTCTTTTACACTCCTCCATACGGCAAACGGCAAAAGCAGTAATATAAATAGGCCCATGTAGCTGTGGAGCATAGTTCCTTCTGTATTGGCAAAGCTCATTTTTACAGACGACAAAGGTAGCAGCAAGTTACTGAGTGAAGCGGGATGCAGGTAGTTCGAATTAAAGAATTCAGCGTCAGATGCGATTGAATTTCCTCTGCTAATGTTATTTAATACTTCAATTGTATGATACAAACAAGGGGTACAAAGAAGCATTGTAAAAAATACAGCAATTCCCAAATATTTAAATTTTGCGATTCTCTTGGTTTTCTCTTTTTCAAAAAATAGAAACCACAGTAAAATGAAAATTGCTATGCTATAAGTAGTAATAATATTAAAAGCTGCGTAAACACTCGTAAACATCAGCGTATAAACAATAGCAAATTGTATTGAATTTTTTAATGAAGGTGTTTTCAATAGGCTGAGCAAACTGGAAATAATGAGTGGAATAAATGCGGCTGCAGTAATATATAAAAGCCATTGCGTAGAACCTACCATAAATCCGGAAAGCATATAGCATATAGCCAATAGCTGCGAAAGCTTCTGATCTTTTAGAATGTGTTTTTGCAACAAGTAAAACATCCCCCATCCGGCAAGCAGAACAAAAAACATAAACTCTATATGCAGTGTATAGATATTATAATTAAAAAGGGAGCTGAAAAGCATTTGAGGGGTGCTGAATATTCCCCACGTCAAATTACTTTGTAGTGGGAAACCCATTCCCCATGTATTAAACCAGTAGGGAATCTCACCGTTGTGTATTGACTGACTAATGAAGTGATTGATTGGATACTCAAGTGCTATAATGTCATTCTTTAAGGATCGTAGCATAAAGCTAACAGGAGCAAATGCAAGCAAGCCGGCAATAGATATAAGCAGGTAGGGCTGTAATATTTTTTTTAAAGAAGGTTGTTCCTCTTTCAAAGTGTCCAGTTTAGTTGTTACGTTTCAACTTCCACGAACCGTTCACCACAGCATCATAAATAAAAATCGGTAAAAGTCGCTGGAGATGGAACACAAACCACCATCTTTTTGTAATAAATGCTCTTGATTTTTTTTTGTCGATGGCTCTTTTTGATTGTCGGGCTGCTTTATCTGGTGAAGCAACCCAAAACATCCTGTCGCCTTTTCCCATTGCCGTATCTATATACCCGGGAATTAATTCTGTTATGCTAATATTTGCTTTATCACTCTTAGATTTTATCCGTAAACTTTCCAGGTAAATAGATTGAAAAGACTTGCTGGCATGATAGGCCGGGGCGGCTTTATTTCCTCTTGCAGCAGCTATAGATGTAACCCCAACAATATGGCCATTACCCACTTGAAGAAAATATTCCCACGCAGTGGTAATGAATTTTGTAAAGCCTGTTACATTAATAGCTGTTGTTTCGAGTTCAGGTTTCTCTGCCAATGTATTATTGAAATTTATTACAGAAGCAGCAATAATAATAATGTCAACGCCATTTATTTTTTTGATTAAATCTTTTATGTGTAATGAAATATTCTCGTCGGCAATATCTGCTTGCTGACTGAATACTTTCCCTGGATACTGGAACTCAAGTTCTTTCAACAGATTGCCCCTTCGGGCCATTATGCCAATAGTACATCCTTCTTCAGCGTATAATTCTGCAAGACGTCTTCCCAGGCCCGAGCTAGCACCAATGATGATGACTTTTTTACTCATGAACGAACTATTTGCTTATAGCTTTTTTTCTTTTCTTTTTCCCACCAATATTGACCAAGCATTTTTCTTGTAGCAAACTGACCAAAATATTTTTCAAAACTTCGATATAATATTACATCATACTTACGATGAAAATTTATCCAGCAGGCATTGCAATTTTTGCTGTAATGTTTTTGTTTTTCTTGGGCCTCTATTCCGTTAAATACCTCATCAAGAGAATTGGTAAAAACATTGCCGATCATAACATTAAGGTTCTGGCAAATAGGTACATCACCATTGGGCAAAATAACAAGACTATCAAGAATGCTATAACAATTCAAATTTAATCCGCCTCTTCTCCATTCATCATACAAAACAAGAAAGTCGAAATTTTCAGGAAATTCTTTAATTATTTCAGGAATATTATCCCTGATGTTAATCAGCTGTTCTTTGGTAACAGGGGGTGGCATCATTCCGGTGGCTTGCTCTGGCCTGGCACCAATTAATTGTTTCGCTTCTTTAAAAGAACGTATCTCGTCAGATTTAAGAGAGCCAATATCGTTAAAATGAGCTGTTTCAATTGTGTCAAAAAAAGAAATGTCATTGTAAACACCAACCCGCATATCAATACCATATTTTTTAGCCACACCTGCCACATGCTTCATGTCATTGAAGTCGTTATAAGGTGATAAAGTAAACATCAGACTAATAGGTACTTTCTTATGCGTTTTCTCCAATACATTAATAATTCCTTCATACCCATCTTTTCCCCTCATGTGCAGGTAAGAGTCTTTGTCACCATCAACAGAAATAAACAAACGCTGTGGTGGACATTTCTCAACTGCTTCAATAACACTTTCGGGCTTAAGTGCATTAGTGAGCAAATCAAAATTTGGATGGTGTTTATTAAACCAGGCCATTATATCCATGGCATCAGGGTGTAGAAGAAACTCGCCGCCTTCCAATCCAACTGTTGTTTTTTTCGTAACACAACGGCTGCTCATTATTTCTTTTATTTTTTCAAAAGGCAAATAGTTAACCGGTCTTTTTGTCCAGATAAGACAATGTTTACAAGCGGAATCACACAGGTCCGTGCCATAAATCATCAATGTAGATAATTTTTTATGACCGGGTCGCCATTGATTGTTAAGAAAAGTGAGTCCTCTATTTATATAGTTTTTTGCAGAGTACATAGTTTAGCTACACCGGAAAAGTCTTTTGTTGTTGATTGTAAAACTATTGCCGGGGATTGTTAAAAGTAGTAAGAATTAAGCATTGCATAGTCTTTATGCATACTTGTTTTTCAATTGTAAAAACGGTTTTTCAAAATAACGGTAACTTAATAGGCTTAGGAGAACTGCAGCAGTTGTTACAATAATGCCACTTCCGGTTTCAGCGACTCTGTAACTGATACTTATTTTGTTGAGAATTAAGTCACGAAAATAGGGGAATAACAAAATGTAAACCGGCCAGTGATAAACATAAAGTCCGTATGATATTCTCCCAAAAAATTTCAGGATGCGATTATTTAAAAGGAATTGAATGATTTTTGATTCTCCGTTAACGGCTTCATATACAAGAATCCCAAAAAGAACAGCAAACGTAGTATATCCTACAAAAGCAAGATAAGGAAGTGTAACTGATTGCTGATTATTGATAAAATAAAAGCCGAAATTTATTGCAGCCATCAGTAGCACAATCAGTGTTGTGTATTTTTTTAAAAAGCCGGGATTAGTTCGCATAAGCAAGGCAAGTATACTTCCTATACATAGACCATCAATTCGTGTAAATGTATAGAGGCTGCCATAGGATAAGTCTTCAATTTTATACATCCAAATTGCATATCGAGCAATTATTACTACTAATAATATTAATACAGATACTGCAAGAAGTCGCTTTGGTTTGCGAATGAGTAGTATAATAAAAGGCCATACTAGGTAAAATTGTTCCTCTACAGCTAAAGACCATGTGTGCAATAATATTTTATCGCCATAGGGCTCTTTAAAAACAAAGAGCCAGTTTTGTAAATATGTCCAGAACCACAATTGATTATTTGTGTAATAACTACTTTCAATGTTAATGCTTTTGATAGTAGGTAAGATTAAAAGACAAATAATCAATGTAAGGTAAAAGAGAGGGAAAATGCGCAAAACCCGACGCATATAAAAGTTCCTGAGAAAGTTTGGTTTGTCAATAGTGTTTAAAAGAATCTCTGTGATAAGAAATCCGGAAAGAACAAAAAATAAATCAACTCCCAGCCAACCAAAAAAGAAATAGTTCATGAAACCGAAGTTGTGTAAGAAGACAACGAGTAAAATGGCAACTCCTCGCAAACCATCAAGGGCAGGGTAGTAAGACCTGGCGGTTTTTTCGGCAGTCATGGAAGGATAGAAATGGGTTAATTATTCCTTTTTCAAAGATAATCTTCTAAGAAGATACTTTCCAACTAAGTCGAACTCTAGGTTTACAGTACCGCCTTTTTTTACACTGTTTATATTGGTGTGTTCAAAAGTGTATGGTATAATAGCAACACTAAAAGTCCTCTTTCTTATATTAAATACTGTCAAACTTATACCGTTAACACAAATGGAGCCCTTCTCAATTATCAATTCTGCAAATTTTTTAGGAAACTCAAATTCAAGCTCCCAGCTTCCTTTCTTTTCTTTTCTACTAACACAAATTCCTGTTGTATCAACATGACCTTGCACCAGGTGTCCGTCAACTCTATCGTTTAACCGAAGGCAGCGTTCAAGATTAACAAGAATCCCTTTTTCCCAGGTGCCAGCGTTTGTTTTTTGTAAGGTTTCTTCAATAGCGGTTACCCGGTGGGTGGAGCTGTTTACTTCTTCCACAGTAAGACAAATTCCATTATGGCTTACACTCTGGTCAATTTTTAGCTCAGCGGATATTGGCGAGTCAAGCCAAAATGTTTTATTCGAGCCATTGATTATGACCTCTTTAACTACTGCAATAGATTCAATTATACCTGTAAACATAAGGCAAGTTAAATCTTTTCCTCACACGTTTCAGAGTTTCACTTTTCCCCCTTATCTTTGCAATCCTAAAAAAAATACCGAAGGAGGTATAAAATTTTATGCTGATTATTGATTCTAAAGACTGCGAAAACATAGACAAAGCTCTAAAGAAGTACAA
>LNFM01012397.1_pt1 | contig 12510 bp, 10 predicted proteins | sample 596031 | NCBI WGS metagenome assembly LNFM01 (sample SAMN04254537, study PRJNA301005) | activated carbon metagenome | isolation source: dual media filters at the Ann Arbor, Michigan drinking water treatment plant | place: USA: Ann Arbor
AGTTCCCGCTCGCCGGGGCTGTCGTCGATCAGGAGAATGGAGGAATGCGACATCATTATAAGGAGCGGTATCGCAGGGACTGTGCCGGATGAAATCGAGATGTGATGAAGGTGTGAAATGTCTGTGAAAGCAGGCAGTTATACAGATAAGCTCATTTGATTAGCGAACCATGATCTATGCTTGAACGAGGAGTAGTTCTGGAGAAATTCCCTAGAGTAAGGGAATTTCTCCAGAGCGAGAAATCAGGCGGCCTTCGCGGAGGCACGTTTCCATTCCATCATCTTTGCGGTGAGTTTGGATGAGGCGGAGGCATAGGCGCCGTTCAGACCGATCGAGGCCTCTGCGCCGGCCTTGTCGCCTTTCATCACCTTCATCACGACATCGCCTGCCGCATTGTGAAAGGCCTTATGCAAAGCGAGCACTTCTTTGTAGTGCGGATCTGACGTTTGCGCGCCGGTCAGGCTGTAGAGCCATTTCCCGAACTCACACCGGTTATCGACGCTGACTTCCGCCGGAATGAGGGTCAGTGTCCCGTCGATGTTCTGCTTCAGTTTCACTTTCCACGCTCCATGCGCGCCGATAGCTTTGTCGATCTGCTCTAGGATATTCGACATGATTCCTCCTGATGAAGTAGTGGTACGACAATGGTCTTGTCGGCTGGTCAGGATGGGATCTTGAGAGGATTGAGTAGGTGATTTTCTGGAATATGCGGGAGGCTAACAGGGATATTTCGGCCGGGTCATTGTGGTGACGGCGTGGTGGGTGTACGGAAAATGAACGGGGAGCCGGGTAATCAGGAAATGGCTCCCGGCCGCGTTGCTTTGACTGCTTCACGGCAGGACAAGATTTGAGATTCTGTGTATGGAGAATCCGGTTGACTGGTGAAGCGCTGCGCGCTACAGTCAACGCATGATCGCGAGTTTTAAGCATCGAGGGCTGAAACGGTTTTTCGAGGAAGATGATCCCCGGAAGCTCCCGCCGGACATGGTGGATCGGATCAGAGTCATTCTCGCGCGGCTCCATCAGGCGGAGACGATTGAAGATATGAACGTCCATTCCTACAGGCTGCATCCGTTAAAAGGAAACCGGAAAGGGGAGTGGGGGGTCACGGTGCGAGCCAACTGGCGCATTACGTTTCGGTATGAAGATGGGTATGGATTGGACGTGAATTTAGAGGACTACCATTGAACAAGGGACAGGCGATGAAAGCGTTGAAAATGAAGAATCCGCCGCATCCTGGGTTGTCGGTATGGGTCGATTGTCTGGAGCCGCATGGGTTGAGTGTGACGGAAGGGGCGAAAATTCTTGGCGTATCGCGATCGGCGCTGAGTCATCTGGTGAATGAGAGCGCAGCCCTGTCGTGGGACATGGCGATCCGCCTGGCGAAGGCGTTTGGCGGCACGCCGGAGGGATGGATGCGGCTAACGGGCGAAGAAAATCAAAGTGAAGATGTTTGTGGCCGATGCGGTGAGTGCGTAAGGAGCGTCTGTGTGCGCTGGTGCCGTCTCATTCCACAGGTGGGGCCTCTGTTGGTCAGGTTTGTGTGGACCGGTCCGTTGAAGTGAGCCGTGGGACCGCTCGACTATTCCTTGAATTCGCAAGGCAAGACGTGGCCCCACTGATTTTAGTAAGTCTCCAGACCCCTTTGTGAGGGGAGAGTGAAACATGAAAGTTAGAGCACCCGCTATGAACTCCGTACGTTACAGAGAATTGTCCTAGCCTGCGGAGGGCGACTCGCGATTACGCTGGAGCCTGGGCCCAACACCCACCGGGCCGCGTAAGCCTGGCCGTCGTGCACCGCGAAACGGGGAGGGCATGGGATTGCATCGCGTCGCGCAGTCAAACAATGACTCCCGGCCCATTTGTTCGACCCAGCGCCGGGAAGTCAATACTCCTGCCTGACCCTATAGTTGGGTTGTTCTCAATGCGATGCTGAAGCGTGGAACTCCATGGCGGGTAGCGGTTAGTCAGTCGGCTCGATTTTCAAGACAGTTGCTGACCCTCATTCGCCCCTCACTCTTGCCCCTACCTATTTCGGAAATGTATCGGCGAAGAAAGCTGCAAGCACTAAGATAGCGCCTGCCCAGATTTTTGCAGCTAGATCTTGGGTTCGCTTGAAACGCTCGTACTGAGAGGGATCTCCGTATTTTCGAAACAAAACTACATCTTCAAAAAAGAAGAAAGTGGGGACGCCTACGACCCAAACTGCTCCGAGGGCGATAGAGAAGTTTCGATAACATACATGCCCCAAAGCAATTGCAAATGCAGAGCCTATGAATAGAAGAAACATGGCAACTCCAAACATCAGTATGCGATTGCCAATTTTGGGGTCCTTATAGATTCCACTCATTGAAGTTCCGTGCATTGTAAGTCTCCCATGAAGCACTGGTTGGATAGGAAGGTTCTTTAATGATTCTGCCGTGAGTGAGTTGAGGCTTGGCCGCACAGGTTATAGATCATGATGAGTGCGGTTGTGGTTTCTTTTGCGAAGGCCTGTCCTGTTTGTTTGATTCCGTCGGCTGAAAATGGGCAGGTTGCATTGCGGAACCAGCACAGACCATTTGCACTCTTCTCCTTCCGCTTTTTCCAGGGTAGGTTCTCTAAATAGTCGGGGGGCACCACAAACTCACCAGTTTGGGGAGGGCTGAGAGGATCATTCTGGAAGGCCTCGTCATCTACGCAACCTATGGAGATTCCCCAGGCATCTTTGGGATTCTGGCTGCTGAGTTGATGGAGAGTTGCGAGTGTCATCGCGCATCCGTGCGCGATGCTCGCTGCTTGCTTAACCTGACTAAACCCCAACATGGGATGAAATCCAAAGGTGCCGCAGAGCCAGGCTGGTTTGGTGGTGCCGACTATGAGATCCAGCGGTGGTTGTTTGGCTGTCGCTTGGGTTGCCCTGTAAATGGTCTGAACATCTCGCTGTGCGTTCGTAAATGCTGTTACCTTCCGATTGTATTGTAATTCTGTCACTCGTTGATTCAGTGCGCGCCAGTCATTTCCGAAACGTCTTTCTATCTCAGATTCGTCTGAAAATCCCTCTACCCGTCTTTCTAGAGAGGCGGATAGAATGAGATGAGGGTGGGAGGGCCTTCTTGCGAGTAAGCCTTGTTTCGCCGCTTCTTCGAGGAATTTTACTACGGGAGAGAGCGGAAGGTTGTCCATGATTCCGCCATCTACGAAGACGGTCGATTGCTCTCCGGTTGGATAGACTTCGGAATGGCGTCGAGGGCGAAAGACGGCAGGGAAGGCGCTGCCAGCCAGCAGCGCCTCAACGAGCAATGGTGATTTGTCGCCTTTAGCTAGGTCATGCCTATATGAGTGTTCCCCGATCATGTGTAACTTGCCGTTGGTGAGATCAGTAGTGCTGATCAGCAGGTATGGATCAGCAGCTGCCCCTGAAAGATTTTTCAAAAACCCTTCGACGGATATGTTGCGCTGTTTTTCCTGAGGGATGCCTTCCAAGACATGTTCGGCAATTAACATCTTTAGCGGTTCTGCTCCCAGCATTTCCAGGCCTGCTCCTGAGCGCTCAAACAAATAGTCGACGGCATGGGCAAGTTGGCTACTTAGAGCTTCACCATCAGAATTGTGCATTGCACGGTAGAGTTCTAATAGCTCGAAGGGACTGATATACAATAGGCGTTCGAATCCCGCGGCGACTTCTCTGACAGTGTGATTGAAGCGATCGCTACTCAGATGATCAAATTGTCGGCATACGTCATCCAACATTTTCGGTGTGACATGCACGTCGTTGGCGCGGATTGTTAGTCTGCGTACGAGATCCGCGAAGCGGTCGGTGATGACAAAGCGGTCTAACCCAATAAATGTGGCTGCCGCTTTCTGGACTGTGATCCTCCCCTTCAGTTTATCCTGTGAAGTCACACGGGCGGCCAGTGCTGCCATGATCGAGCCAACGGAGGCTCCAGCGAAGACTCGTGGCTTAATGCCAGCTTCGTTGTAGGCTGCGATGGCACCGATCTGAAACACGCCGCGGAATACTCCCCCACTCCAGACGGTTGAAATCCAGGGGGTAGGGTTCGGAGGAAAATTGTGAGGATCATTGGAAGTTGTCGGAAACTGTTGACTATTGCGTGTTTCAATAGGTGGTTTGTTTTGGCTTGGGGGTAGTGTTGGCCAAATTGGCTGAAGGCGTTCGATATCAATGGGTTGCAAAACCTGCCGTTCTGACTGCTGAATCTTGTCTAGCTCTGAAAGGGGGCGGAGCGTGCAATGGCGGCAGATCTCGTGAAGCCCTGGTCCTGAATTGAGATCGGTGCCTGGAAATTGCTCTTTCGTTCCTGCATGGATGAGGCCAAGGTTGTCCAAGAGTTGTCGGCACTTGATCGGCGCGGAGTCTTCTTTTCGGTCAAGCCTTGTTGTCTCAGGGGCAAGCATGCGTTGCAGCGTAATGCGGCATCCAGTCGCGACTGCATGTAAGACAATATGCTCCCGTTCCTCGTTTGAGGGCGTTGCGAGAAATCGCTCCGTGATATGTAGGGGGTATTCTGTTTCTATCGGAAACAAGTTGGCCGAGACGAATCTTTCGGCGGTCCCAGGAAACTCGTGGATAGCTTGTCCATTTGGCAGGAGTGCGCTGTACTGCTCAGTTAATTCCCTCTCTATCGTGACCCGGCGGGAACGGAGCAATTCAAATGAACGGGCAGCGATAGCGCTGATCGAGGAACCTGAATCTTTCTTTGAGTCTAGCTGTTGTGCTGGAAAAGGGACTACATGAAATACGTGTGCGGCCTTGGTCCTTGGGTTCATGTTGGTGCGGAGATAGTCCATGAGTGGAGCAATCGGTTCTTCGCCAACGCAGGCTGGGTCGATATATAGCTTGCCATCAACCTCATAGGCTTTCAAAAACGGGGGGAATGCCATAGAGGCCATCATGCCGTCGATAATCTTGGTGTCATTCGAAAACCCTATGGATTTCCCATTTTGCAGTGAGGTTCCCACAACTACGATTCGGATGCCGTGGGTGTCACTCTTAGGCGATAGATAGTGTGCGAAAGTTTTTGGCGGCGCTTCTTGATCGTTAATAGCAGTGTCTGATTCTGCCAATGCGCATTCTGCGGCTGAAGCATGATCAAATCGCCCATAGTAGTGCGGGTGGAATGTCGAGATGAGAAATTGTTTGATGGCGTAGGGGTGAAAAAGCTGATCGTGAAGATCATAGGCTTTTAGTAAGAGATGTCTGTCGTGATAGACGACAAGAGCCATAAATATAGCGATCGCTATGAGGATACTTAAGGCTGAGAAGGCCCAATTCCATGGCCATAGGGAGTCGGGGAGTAGGTGAGCTAGCTGATAGCTCGTAAAGCTTAGCGCGCTCATGAATAGCAAAGCTTTTATTGCTCTAATGGGTGCGAGAGTTATTATTCGCTTCCAAATGGAGAGGAAATGGTTAACCGGGGCTGTTCTCCAGTGTTTCTGGGTATTTTCTGGAGGGAGCAATGACACTCGACGATAAGCACGGAGTAGAGGGAAGAACAGTCTCCAGGAATAGCAGACAAGGAATGATAAACAGCGGAGTACTGCTGGTGGGATACGCTTCCAACGTTGGATGCGATTCCTTGAAGCACGTGCTTCTTTCCAATGCAGATATCTTTGTGCTGCCTGGACAAGTACGTGCAGCGTAATTTGTAGTTTGGTTACATCATTGAATAGTCTGAGAAGGCCTACTACCGCTCGAAGGGCTCCTACTCTCTCATCTCGTTCTTTGCGATGGTGGATTGGGAGCTCCATTGGAGCCAATGCGTGTTCAGTATTGAGTTCAAGAGGATCAGGACTCAATTCATGGCGCAAGACTCGTAGCGAATTGCGTGCGGCGTTAAGAATTTCTCGGAAACGGCTTACTTGTCCATCCAGTCCGCCAGGTTCTGCGAATACTTCTCCTAACGCAACGGCATTAATTGCACCAGCCGATAGGCCGAGTACAACATTGGGTGGACGTCGTCGTGCAACGAGAAGCGCGTGGATCACACCGAGTTGAACCATTGCGTCAAATGCCCCAGAACCGAAAGAAAGGGCAAAGAGCTCGGGTTCGCCTTCCCGAGGGACTTCGTACACACTCTGTTTCGCGGTGCCCTTTTTGTGGGTATCACTGTCATCAGGATTAGGTTTGTCAGCGTTCATGAAAAGTCATTCCATGGGAAATGTTATCAGGCGGCCTATTGTTTCGCCTGTGTGGAGAGGGGGTGATTTGCCCTTGTTACCTGCCCTGTTGGGATATGTCCTAAAGGAGATCTAGAGTGCTCATGCAGCGATTGTCCAATTGTCCCCAACGATCGAGTGCAAGGCTCTGGCTGTCTAGGCTCCACAGTTCAAAGTGACCTGCCATGGAGCCGTTTGGGGGAGACGATAATGATAAACGGCCAAAATTATTCTCGTTTGTCGCGAACAGCAGATCCTTCTTGTAGGAGCCAAAATACTGGTCAAGTTCTGATGGGCCATTAAAGTCAACGCGAGGGCGCTTGCCAACATCATATTCCCGGCTAAAAATGCTACGCATGCCGACTCGGGCGATCGGGGATGAAACAAACTCAATGAGTTTGGATGCCGGGCGGATGGGGTTTTGGAGGACCGTTAATCGGCCCCAGTGTATATCTCCTGTAAGAATAATGTAGGTGACATCTCTGTCGCGCATGTTTTTCGCAAGACAATCAAGAATCTTGTCGAACTCGGGGTAGTCACAGAGAGCGTTATCATAGGACTCGCTTAGCAGCCAGAGGGGCTGTCCCAGGACGAGAAGGCCGATTCGATCAACCGTGTTTATCCAGTTAAGGAGAGTGTTAAGTTGTCGGGTGGACATGAGCGAGGGGCGTGTAGTGCTTCCACTATTGGGGCTCCGGCGCGCGTTGTCTTTACTCGTCCGGTCGGATCTCGTATCCGTGACAAATAGGTCTAGACCACTTATCTTTCCGGAACACCAACAGCGCGAGTCATTTTCGCCGCCAGAGAATCCCAGGGCGAAGTTTAGTACCCCTTGGTGTTGAAAGAAGTGTTTTAGGGCCTCGTCCCTAGACTCCTCCCAGTTGCGATCGTAGGATCGGCTTAGCCACCACATTGAATCTGGATAACTGTTCCAGAATTCATGGTCGTCGCATGTGAACATGTTGGCGCCGTAGGCGAGAAGTGATCCTAAACGGTCATCTTGGAATATCTCGTGGTGTCGATCTCGATAAATAGCCTGAATTGTATCACTTGAACTCGGGACGTCCCCATAGATTTGGTCGCCGGCAAAAAGTTTCAGGTGAGGAACAATTTGTAGCATTTCAAGGATTGCTTTGGCTCGTGCGGCGTTGGCGTAGTACTGCTCACTTGGGAAGTAACATGAGAATAGGCATAGCTCTAGCGGTGCTTGGGTGAGCGTTGCTGGAGGGGTGTGAATGAGTGCTGTTTCCAAGGAGCTTCCCATAGGGGGCGGTACACGGATGTTGTATTGAGTGCTAGGAACAAGATGGTCGATGTCGACTATGCAGGTTGAGGATTGATCTAGCCTAGTCATGCTTTGGGTCAATTGTTCAGAATCGGGTAGGGAGATTCGAGGGGTGATTTCTATGGGGCAATCCAATCCTTCCCAAGGTAATAGCTGTATTCGTGCGTGAGTAGATTGAATCGAGCCGGGGAAGCAACGTGAGATAGATATCATTTATCCCTTCATGCGATTCCCGAGGCCGATGATGGCATCCAGCAAACTCTTTGTGCCTCTTGGTGTTGTGATAAGTGCGCCGAAGCTAAGGAGAAGCACTACAATCCAGTCGGACCAGTTCGGGTGTGACTGCAAGCTAGTGAACAGGCCTGTGATGATGAATGCTTCGATAGCGGCCAGTACTGTCGAAAACACAGATAGGTGGCGAACGTACTGAAACTCAGCGGCTTTGAGAGCGTTAGGGAGCTCTCGTTCTGCGCGTAGTATGGCTGGAAGGTATTTAATGTTCAGCTCGTTTCGCCACATGAATAGGATAGCTGGTTTGATGTCTGATTGCGCATTAGCTGCACGGAGGTCATTAATGTCCTTAATCCATTTGTTGGTCAGTGTGCGGACAGCTACCGAGTTTGGGTAATCTGAAAGGATTCTCGAGATTCGTTGATTGAGAAATGTGGGGCTGTGGGGGGCTGTTCGGATGAGTTCATCGACCAACTCGCTGATAAACGCAAGGCCGGGATCCGTCTGCATTTTTGCGAAGCGGATCACTTGAATCACGTTCTTTACGTCTGAGTCTGAAATATCAGTAATAGGGCTGTCGCCAACTCCTCTGAGCAAAAAACTTTCGATCAATCTTTCCTGAGGTGTTGTATGTGCCTCATAGCCTTTAAGAAGGGGTTCCGCTGCAAACGGGAATCTTGATGTTGCATACTTAAATTTTCTTCCGTATCGAATGCTCCACGGTTCATCTTTGGCGTCGCTTGGTCCATATATAATGTAGGCAAGTGCCTCCCAGTACCTCCTGGGTTTTGCGCCAGTGAGTTTGAAGATTTCAACGACAGATTGATGTAGCGGGACAAAAATCACTACAAGCCCTATGAGTATTATAATTCCATCATGAGTTGTTACGAGGTTTGCGGGCATTTGCTCTCCAGGGTTTAGGAATTATTATAAGTGTTCCCCTGAGTGGATCCATTCGTATGGAGCGTTGTTGATGATTGTGAATGAGCTCCGTATATGCAGGTCTGGCAATAATCTCTGGCGTTATTAGCGTAACTCGCTTTGGGGGCCGTTGTGTCGCACCATTGGCTTCAGAAAGCTCAAGCAATGGTTGTTATCTGGGGTGTGGTGTTTATTTAGCCTCTGTCTGACTTGGCGATGACATTCCTGTCGCAATCCGATCAACAATGTCGCTATGTGTCGTGATTAACGTTTGGAGGCCGGACAAGCATTCCTTGAGCTTGGTTTTGTCAGTCTCGGTGATTTTCTCGCATTGTGTTTTCTTTTCCTTCAATTGCAGAAGTAGACTTTGGCGTAGTGGAGCCAGGAGGTTTGATCCCTTCGAGAATGAACCTGACGTTGTGGTTCCAAATGCTGTATCCGTCGCGAGGGTAAGTAATTCTGCAGCTGATTGAGTGCCTTTTGCAGCGCCTGGAGCGACGCCTTCAGCCGCAATCCTGGATGCCTTCTTGATGGTTTCGATTGAAAAGTCGGTGTAAGCCTTGAGTAGGTCCTCCGGATCATTGTCGAAACTCTTTAGGCTCCAGTTTCCGACATCGTCCTTGATGAAAGCCATTGAGACTTTGCCGCGCCCGCTAGCATAGACCGTATTGGTCTTAGCCCAGTAATGATCAGCAAATAGCCGGTCGGTCACCTTCACTCGATTAGCAGTCGACCCGATTCCAGCTAGGGTGGTTGCGATGCTCCCTGTATGGGCATTAAACCACTCGTAGAGATGAACAAAGTCTGTCGGTTCGGTTTCACGGAGTGCCACGCCAGGTGAAAGCTCCCGACGATCGAGCCCATTGGGGGTGAGTTGTTTGAGTAAGGCATCGGCACGAGCATTCAGTTGGTTGGCATATTCGGAAGTGGCGACGATGGTACTTACTTGAGCAATTCTGACTAAGTTGTTAAGTGAAGCTCCTGCCCCAGCTGCGACGGACCAGCGGAACGCGATAAATTTCAAGTCGCCGGACAGGGTTGCAACACTTTGAAGGAAGTCTCGCACGGAACCTTCGGAAACTCCTCTTGTAGATTGTCGCAGGCTGGTATTCATGGATTTTAGATTGCGAACTTTAACGAGAGCGATATCAATGTCCTTGATCAATGTCACAAGTTGCAAGCAATCAAAGTGGTCGATATCATCCAATAAACCAAAAAGGCGCCAGAACTTCAGATGGTACCAAGGTGATTCAGCCTGAACTTGGTAGCAGATCCCATCCCCTTTGGTCGTCCCATGGAAGGTGAGCGGACTCCCTCCCTGCACCGCTTTCCCATCGTTGTCGATCCGCGGGAGGGGCCATTCATCTGGTGACTCATGTCGTAGCCCCCAAAATCCCTTATTGGCGAAAACGGCTCGTGTCAGGTTGTCGGTTTCGATAAGGCCGCGCTCTGTCTGATCGAGTAGGCCCCAGAGGTTTCCCCATTGGGCCTCAGGTTCTTCCGACAATGGGCCCTTGTAGACCTCCACATCGATTCGCATGGTAGCCGATCCAGAGAATGGATGAGTCTCACAGCCAGCTAGGGACATTGCTATGCTTAGAACGATGAGTAAAAAAGATGGTGTGGTGCGATAGCTCATGCGGCCTCCTGGGCAGCAGAAAATGGTTGTTTGCCTCTACGGTATTGATGCAAAGCGAGACTCCAGCTTCTTTATCAGTTTCTCAATTTCTAGTTCAGTTAGTTCTGGCATATTCATGAGGGCTTCGATATCACGGTGAGCGCTAGAAATTCTTGCACGTTCGTCTACTATGTCCTTCCACTCATTTTCGTGGACCTGTTGGCCGTGGAGGGACTTTCCCGCCAATTGCTGCAACATGCCGATGAGTGGTTTGCTATCGGAGGTCATCGCCATCAACAGGCGTTCGTCGGGGTCGAGACGGCGGACTCCTTCTGGACCATAGAGAGAGTAGCTACGTTGAGTGGGTCGTCCATCAGGGCAGAGTAACTCCGTTGTGGCAGGATTGGATCCACCAGGGTTGGCATTCTTTGGGGAACCTAGCTCCGAGCCGTTTTCGTCACCAAGGAGCTTGATCTGATTTTCGATCAGGGTTGCAATGAGGTCTTTGTTCTTTGTTTTATCGTCGTTATCGAGAGACTCCTTCAGATTGATCAGCCGGTCGATGTCCTTAATAAGCTTATCCCGACGAGCGTTCTCACGCATGGCGTTGGCTGGAATCACGCGGAAGGTATTGCTCTCCTTGTCGAGTGAAACCTGTGATCCGAATGGATCTATTTGTTCGGATCGGAGTACGCCAGACTCGAAACGTATCTTTGCAAACAGCGCGCTCGCTTTTCCTGTCATGCGGAAGCGGTAGAGAGAGTCGCTCACGATCTTAGGCTTCCCGATTTGCCGGACCATAAAGGGTCCTCGTTCTTTTGTGTAATCCTTGCCGTCGCCGCTTTGATTCCTCCCTTCTTCAACCTTGCAAGAGTCTACAATTCTGAAATAGTAGGTTGTTCGAAAGCGGACCTGTTCGTCCTGGTGAGCGGGGTGCTCACCCAGATCGACACGCATTGCGGGAGGCACGTCTCCGATCGTCGAGCACCCTTCGGCTAACAAGAGCAGAGTTGAAATGGTGAGTAATCGAGAGACGTAGGAATGTCGGTAATACAGCATCATTGCCTCATCAGGGTTATAGCAACATCGTTGTGTAATCCAAGAAATGAGGGCCGCCCCTCACCTATTGGATTTGGCCCTATATGCTTATCCGGTTGTCTCCCGCGAAGTAAAAGGGGACGGGAATCATTGTTTTTCAACCCATTCGACCGCCTATCTGGCCGAAGCATCGCTTCCAAACGGAGGAGAGGGCGCAATGTCAGAAACCATTTCGGTTGAGTATGTGGCGATAGGTCATTCTCAGTCGGCTGCAAGAAGGGATTCAGTCGTGATTTAATCGAGATCTTGTTCTTCTCCACCGAGCGGGTAGTGAGAACCAAATTGTCGATCACGGTGAGCCTCGTTGTTGCTCAATGCTTTTCGAGTGGGGGCGGACGGTACCACGAGATTAGAAGTAATTCGACCCCCTCATTTGGTCAGTGATAGGTGGCTCTAGTCGCTAGGTATGCAAGTACCTAGATTGGACCTGTAGGCAAATGAATGTGAGTAAATATTGGGCTGTCGAGTGAGCTGGTTTCTTGGTCGGTGAGATGTTGAAGGTGAGGCGGGCGGTTTCTCTCTGGGATGCCGCCGGTAGTCAGCGTTCAACCGTTACTCCGTTCCTTCGGGCTCCTATCTCTGGCTGAAGTAATGGGACGTGAACATGGGGTGCGGTCTTGCAATCGAACAGTGCAGAGCTTGAGCTGAAGAAATCCTCCTGCCTCTTTCTTTCATCCTCAGAGAAAGGCCAGTCGGAATTGTATGGTGACGATCTCTGGGGCAGTCTGCAGGTATGCCGGAGGGCGCTTGGCATCGGCCCGCCGTTCGGTCGGGCAAGACAACGGGGACATTCTGAATTGTTTTGATGTAGTGGCCTTGCCGGCCGTCTATAGGTTTGATCTTCGTCGTTCGTTCTCGCAATCGGATTCAACCGTCAGCTCCAACTCACAAAACATGCAGAGCTTCTTGACTATCGGCTCGATCCTGCAACTTGCCGTCATGCTCGTACTCGCCTTGATCTGTTTCTGCAGAGGGCATAAGGTCGAACTCTGGTCTGTGTGTGTGAATGAAGCCGTGTGTCGCATCTATCAGTGCAGGGACGGTGTCTCTTCGATATTTCGCAGAGGAGGGTTCGTCATGAACGGCACGCTCGCAGTCGCGGTACTCACGTTGCTCTTGTTCGCAGCGCCTCTTGCTGCGCAAAGCCCTTGCCAGGATTGCCTTGCGGCGGCTCGTGCGGAGTTGAAGAAGTGCCTTG
>LNFM01003092.1_pt1 | contig 12509 bp, 8 predicted proteins | sample 596031 | NCBI WGS metagenome assembly LNFM01 (sample SAMN04254537, study PRJNA301005) | activated carbon metagenome | isolation source: dual media filters at the Ann Arbor, Michigan drinking water treatment plant | place: USA: Ann Arbor
CGAATGCCAGCCTGCAGGCCCGGCTCTCGCCCAACCCGATCGGCGTGTCCGGCCGTACGCTCGCCGCCACGCTGTCGATGTGCCAGACCAACCCGAATACGGGCGCCTGCATCACCGGCCAGGCATCCATCCTGAACTTCACCTCCAACAACGGACAGACGGTGACCTTCAGTGCCTTCGTGGCCTCGAACGGCCAGCCGATCGCCTTCGACCCCGCGACCAAGCGGCTGTTCGTCCACTTCTTCCAGGGCAACAACCCGGTTGGCTCCGCGAGCGTCGCGGTGCGCACGACGAATCCGGACGCCAAGGTCACCGCCTTGGCCAATTGACGAGGGATGTTGGCAGCCTGTCCGACCAGTTCGGGCAGGCTGCCCAAATCCTCAATTGTCGGCCAGCGGCTCCAGCGCGTCCAGCAGTTCGGACTCGTCGGGGATTTCCTGGGCGAGCGGGTAGGGCCGCTTGAAGGCGACGCCGTCCAGGGTCAGCGTTTCGAGATCGGGCGCCGATATCGTCCGCTCGCTGCCGTCGCCACAGACGAGCGTGGGCCAGCCGCTGACCTGGCAGGTGATGTCGGTGTACCAGTTGCCGAGCTGGTTTCCCGCCGACAGGACGAAGAGCCCGTCGCCGACGCGGCGCACCATGTCGCCATTGGCCGCAACCCAGGTGAACGGCTCGAGGGGCGGCAGCCCTTCTCGCGGCAGGAAGGCGATGGCGATGGGCTGGCCCCCGCCACGCTCGCCGGCGGCCTTCAACCGGCGCATGCCGAGCGTATACTGAGCGATGATCACCTCGCGGCCTGCATAGAGCCTCGCGATGCCGGATTGTTCGGGAACGAGCCGCGCCAGGAACAACGTCGCCCATTGCGGGGCAGACCCCTGCGCCGTCGCGGGCGTCAGCACGCAAAGCAGAAGCGCGGCAGCGGTGGCGAGTTGGCGCATTCCTTTCTCCCGGACCGCCATTGAACCGGATCGGCGGCAAGAGTCGAGTCCCTGGCACGTCCACCCTGTCCGGCGAGGCAGGTGAATGGCGGGCCAAGGCTCGTATCGAGCTCGTCCGGCCAATCTATGGCGTCAGCCTGGCGATGGAGCGGATCTCGTCGGCCACGAGATGCTGCAACCGCCAGAGATTGCGGTCACGGATGCCGTGGTCCTCCAGATGCGTCACGGTGTTGTAGAGATATTCGGCGCAGGAGCCGACATGGCCGCAGGCGCGCGCCAGCACCCAGGCAACCTCCTCCGGCGGCAGCTTGCGCGCGACGCCGCGGCCCGCGGGACCGGCCCAGAAGGCGAGGGCCCGCACAGGACCATCGGTCGTCTCGACGGGAAGCCAGCGGATCGTGCCGATGTCCTCGACAGCGCTGACTTCCCGCCGCAGCATGGCCTCGATCTGGCCGCTGCGATCCTGTTCGGGCAATCGGAAGGCGACGCCGTCGCAGCGACCGCCCCGGTCAAGCGCCATCATCAGGCCGGGCTGCGCGGGAGATCCGCGCCATGCCTTGATCTCGAGACAGAAGGACCTGTGCCAACCGTAGGCGGTGCCGCGCCTCTTCTCCACGGCTTCGAAGACGGGCTTCCAGATCAGCGAGCCATAGGCGAAAATCCACAGCGGCACGTCGCCGCTTTCTTCGAGCAGACGATCCGTCAGGGCGGCGTAGCCCTCGTCGCCGAGCGGCGTCCAGTCCGGGTCGGGGCCGGGATCAACCTCCGGCCGCGCGCAAAGCGCGACGAGGTCCGGGGTCAGCGACATGATCCGTCTTTCGCGCAATGCGAATCCACTCTGTGAGGCTGCCAAGGATTGATCCTGGAGAGAGCGTCCGCAAGCGATTTGGCCAGCCGGGCGCCAAAAAAATCCGGGGCGTCCCCACAACGAGAAAAGCCGCCTGGGGGGAGGCGGCTTTCCGACTTACAAGCCGGGGTGGGGGGGGAACCAGCTGGCTTGTGATAAAATAATGCCGAGGCTGGATGTTGGTTCCGAGGGTTCGAAACTTTTTTTGATGGTTTTTTCCCGGCCGGCTCCGTCCCCCTGCGACGCACGAGACTTAGCCCAGGGCGACGACGAAGTGCTTGGTGACCGCCTCGACGATCTGCCATGTGCCCTTGAAGTCGGCCTCCACCACGAAGGCATCACCTGGCCCCACTTCGACCGGCTCGCCGCCGTCCTGGGTGATGATGATGCGCCCCTCGATGAGGTGGACGAATTCGTAGTCCGTATAGGTGGCGTGGTAGGTCCCGGGGGTCGCCTGCCAGGTTCCGGACATGACCTTGCCGTCCTCCGTCGTGTGCTGGACGAAGGTTTTCATGGTCGGGCTGCCCGAGACGACCTTCCAGCCGTCGAGATCGTCGGTCAGAGGATTCGACGGCAGTGCGCCGAATTTCAGCAGTGTCTTCCTGGTCATGCTCTTGCTCCTTGGACGGTCGGGTCAGAATGCCGGTTCACGCCAGGCCGCCCGAAGGATGCGCAGCCAATTGTCCCGGCAGATCTTTGCACGCTCCGCCTCTCCATAGCCGGCACGTTCCAGTCCGGCAACGAGGTTCTGCAGCCCGGCCGCGTCCGTGATTTCGGCGGGAACGAGCGCGCCGTCGAAGTCGGAGCCGATCGCCACGCCATCGATGCCGAGCCGGTTCACGAGATGGTCGACATGGCGGATCAGGTCGGCGATCGGGGTTGCGGCATCCTCGCGCCCGTCGGTCCGCAGGAAGGTGACGGCGAAATTGACGCCGACGAGGCCGCCCGTCTCGCGGATGGCATCAAGCTGGCGGTCCGTCAGGTTGCGGCTCGACGGCGTGATGGCATGCGCATTGGAATGGCTGGCGACGAGCGGCTGATCCGACAGTTTCGCCACGTCCCAAAACCCCTTCTCCGTCATGTGCGAGAGATCGACGACGATGCCCAGCCGGTTGCAGGCCTTGACCAGGTCCCTGCCTGCACCGGTCAGTCCGGGACCTGCATCAGGGCTCATCGGAAAGGCGAAAGGAACGCCATGGGCAAAGACGTTGTTGCGGCTCCATACCGGGCCGAGCGAGCGCAGTCCCGCCGCATAGAACACGTCGAGCGCCTCGAGATCGGCGTCGATCGCCTCGCAACCCTCCATATGCATGACCGCCGCGAAACTGCCTTCGGCCATCGCGGCGTCGATGTCGGCCACGGTGCGGCAGAGCCGCCACGCGCCGGCCCGGTCCAGCCGCAGCGCGATCGAGGCCATCTGCATGGCGATGTCGAGCGATGGCGCCCGCTCCAGGGGAGCGGAAAGCGGCGTGACATAGTGGCCGTTTTCGTCCGGTTCCTTCAGCACCAGGTCGCCGGAGGGTATGTAGATGGCGCACAGACCACCCGCGAGTCCGCCAGCCCGGGCGCGCGGCCGGTCGATGTGGCCGGCCGTCACGCCATCCTGGAAATCCTTGACCGGGTCGAAGCCATCGCGTTCTCGCTTCCACAGACGCAGGAGAACATCGTTGTGACCGTCGAAAACCGTCTGCATCGAAACTCCCCATGCCGCTCGACGCATTTCTAGCAAGCGCGGCAGCGGATGCCAAACGGCGTGGAAAGTCGAAGCCTGGGGTTATTCGTCGTCTCCGGAGATCCAGCCATGCGGCGTGACCTTCTTCTGGGTCACCGAATCGATGAAAACCCACCAGCCGGCATCGCTTTCGTCCCAGTCTCCGCCGATGGTTTTCAGACGGTCGAGCGCACGGTACTGGCCAAGCGATTCATTCTCCTGGCCGTCGGCATCCGTCCAGACGATCCGCATCTTCTTGCCGTTGGCTGGCGCTGTCGAGATTGGGCGGGGAGCAGGCATGCGTTGACTCCGATTTCCGGCGCTGGTTCGCAGCAACGCGGGGACGGTCGCGGCGTTCCATCTACCGTGTAGAGGTTCCAGGCGCAAATTGCGGCAACAACACCGGCTGTAAAGCCAATCAAAGCGCATGCAAAGAGCCGTTAAGGTTAGTCTATCCTTAATGACTGGCCGGTACTGTTGTCGCGCAGGCCATGGAGGGGCTGGCCTCAATCGGTGTAAGGGATAGCGAAGATATGACCCATGCGGAAGGGGTCGTGCCATCACGGGGGGCTGTGGTCGCCGGCTCGGTCGGGGCGGAGCGGGCGTCGAAGCCGTGCTCGCCGGCAGAGGCGACGGAGCTCATCTGGGCCGGCGCGGACTGGATCTGGGAAACCGACAGCGACTTCAGGTTCTCTTGGCTGTCGGACACCTACCAGGCCACCACGGGGATCGACCCGGCCCGCGTGCTCGGGCGTTTCCGCTTCGACTTTCTCAAGAACGCAGCCAAAGACAGCGAGCTTTCCGCGCGCCATCTCGAAGACCTGCAGGCCAGGCGTTCCTTCCGCGACTTCGTCTATGAGCTCGATGGCGCGCGCGCGGAGTGCCGCCTGGTTTCGACCAGCGGCTTCCCGCGTTTCGATGCCGCGGGCGCGTTCCTCGGCTATCGCGGCATCGGGCGCAACGTGACAGCGATCGCGGCGTCGCTGCAGACGATGGCCGTGACCGCACCTGCCGTCCGGCCGGCGACGCTCGATCCGGTGCACGCCGAAAGCCATGCCGAGCGCATGATGGCCGCGCTCAACATCATGAGCGACGCATTCTGCTACTATGATGGCGACGACCGGATCGTGCTCTACAACGAGGCGCTGACCACGATCTATCACGGGTTGGACGACATCCTGCGCCCCGGCGTGACCTTTGCCGAACTGATCGACACCGGTATCGAGCGCGACCTCTGGGAACTCGAGGACATGACGCCGTCTCAGTGGCGCACCGCGCTCCTGGACAACCGCCGCAACGAGACCGGGTCGCGCTCGCTGATCCGGTTCAGGGATGGACGTTCCGTCCTGCATCGGGAGATGCGGACGGACGATGGCGGCACGGTTGCGATCTGCACCGACGTCACCGAAATGGAGAGCAGGCAGGCCAAACTGGCAAAGGCCAACAAGAAGACGAAGCGGCTCCTGTTCGATCTCGAGCGCACGATCGATGCGATGAACATGGGCGTCGTGCTGCTGGACAGCGACCTCAATGCCGAGATCATCAACCAGACCTTCTTCGACCTTTGGCGGCTGCAGCCGGGTGAGGTCGAGGTCGGCTCTCCGTTCCGGGCGCTGATGGACGTCAACCGCTTCAACGGCGTCTATGCGGTCAGCGATGCCGAGTGGGAGGAGTACGTCGCCTCGCGGCTCGCGGAGATCAAGGCTGGCGATGTTTCGCCGCGTGAGTTCGCGCGCGCCGACGGCTGCACGATGATCTACTCGGTGACGGCGCTGTCGGGCGGAAAGCGACTGGTGACCTACTACGACATCACCGAGATGAAGACCCGCCAGCGCGAGCTCGCCGAAACGCACGAGCGGTCCAGGCTTGCCGAAAGCGTCATCGACGCCATCAAGGATCCGATCTTCGTCAAGGACAGCGCGCTGAAATTCGTGCTGGTCAACAAGGCCTTTGCGGATGTCTTCGGCAAGGAGCCGAGCGCCATGCTCGGCCATTCCGGCGCGGAATACGTCGCACCCGAGGAGGCGCGCGCCTTCGAGGCGTCAGAGCGCCAGGTGCTTGCGACCGGAGAATCCTACGAGATCGAGGAGAGTTTCACCTCGGAAGACCATGTGCGATCCCGGATCGTGCGCAAGCACCGCGTCAGCATGGAAAGCGGCAACCGGTATGTCGCCGGCTTCCTGTTCGACGTGACGCAGATGAAGCAGCGCGAGACGGAGGCCGAGGACGCACGCCAGCAACTGGCCCATGTGCTCGAATCGATGCCTGCCGGCATCATAATCTACGACCGCGACGACCGTTTCGTGCTGGCCAACAGGCAGCTGCAGGACTCGCTGCCGGCGCTCAAGGGAAGCTGGGAAGCCGGGCAGACCTTGCGCAACGCATTGGAGCGGGCTCAGGCCGCCGGTTACTTTCGCGACAGCGGCGACCCGGAGCTCGACGCGCTCCACGATGCGGATCCGCAAGGCTGGATCGATCGCTACATCGAGCGCTATCACGCCGGGCACACGGTCTCCGAGCGGCAAGGGCCGGACGGACGTTGGTCCCAGGTTTACGATACGCGTACGCCCGACGGTACCTTCATCGGCGTGCGCGTCGACATCACGGAACTGAAGCAGCGCGAGACGGCGCTGCGCGACGCCATGCGGCAGCTCGACCTGTTCCGCCATGTGCTGGACGAGCTGCCCGTCGCAACCAACATCAAGGCCGACAACCTCGTCCTCGAGTATGTCAACAAGGCCTGGTGTCAGCTGACAGGATTTACGCGCGAAGAGGCCATCGGCAAGACGGATCTCGACCTGTTCGGCGCGGTCGAGGCAGCGGGATTCGCTGCCGACGATACCTACACGGGAACGACCGGCGCCGGCGTGGAAACGGAGGAGGCCGTCACCCATCGCGACGGCAGCGTACGCCAGCTGATGACGCGCAAGCGGCGGCTGGTAAGCGCCGACGGCACGATCCACCTGTTCGGGTCGAGCACGGACATCAGCGAATTGAAGGCCCGCGAGACGCTGCTGCACCAGAGCCTGCGCGAGAACGAGGTGTTCCGGAGCCTGATCGACAACCTTCCCGTGGCGATCTACGCCAAGAAGTCCGATCTGAAGCTCAACTATGTCAACAAGGGATGGTGCGACCTCACCGGCTTCACCGAGGACTTTGCGCTCGGCAAGACCGACGTCGACATCTTCGGCAAGGATGGCGAGCTGTTTGCAGAAGCCGACCGCGTCGTCCTCCGGTCGGGCGCTACTCGCGAGTTCGAGGAGAGCGTCTCGGCGCCCGACGGCTCCGTCCGGTACCAGCTCGCGCGCAAGGGCGCCTTCGTGGCTTCGGACGGCACGCACTATCTCATCGGCTCGTCCATGGATGTGACCGAACAGAAGCAGCGCGAGGCCGACCTCCTGGAGGCGCAGCGGCGCGCGGTCGTCGCAGACCGTGCGAAATCCGAATTCCTGGCCAATATGAGCCACGAGATCAGGACGCCGATGAACGGTGTGCTCGGCATGGCCGAGCTTCTCGCCAAGTCCAATCTCGACCCCAAGCAGAAAACCTTCACCGACATCATCGTCAAGTCGGGCAACGCGCTCCTGACAATCATCAATGACATACTGGACTTTTCGAAGATCGATGCCGGCCAGCTCACGCTCGATCCCGCGCCCTTCAACCTGTCGGAGGCGATCGAGGATGTCGCCACGCTGATCTCGACGCGCGCCAAGGAAAAGGACCTCGAGCTCATCGTCCGCGTCGCGCCCAACCTGCACGACATGTTCATCGGCGATGTCGGGCGCTTCCGGCAGATCGTCACCAATCTGATCGGCAATGCGGTCAAGTTCACGGATTCCGGCCATGTTCTGGTGGATGTCACCGGCGCCATCGAATCCGGCCTCGCCGATCTGCGCATCGCGGTGACCGACACAGGCATCGGCATCGCCGCCGACAAGCTCAAGCTCGTCTTCGAGAAGTTCAGCCAGGCGGATGCCTCCTCGACGCGGAGGCACGAGGGTACCGGCCTCGGCCTGGCCATCACGTCGCGCCTCGTCGAGCTGATGGGCGGCGACATCGGCGTCGAAAGCGCACCCGGCCAGGGCTCGACCTTCTGGTTCACGCTTTCGCTGCCGCATGGCGGCAAGGCGACCGGCAGGCGGGTGACCCCGATCGACGTTTCCGGCGCCCGCATCCTGATCGTCGACGATAATGCCATCAACAGGGCAATCCTGATCGAGCAGATGGCGTCCTGGAAATTCGACGCCTGCGCCGCGGCCAGTGGCAGCGAGGGGCTGCAGGTTCTCGAGGCCGCGGCCGGTCACGGGATGGCCGTCGACTGCGTGGTGCTCGACTATCAGATGCCCGGCATGTCGGGCCTCGAAATGGCAAGCCTCGTGCGCAGTTCGCCCCGTTTCGCCGAGGTGCCGATCGTGATGTTGACATCGGTCGACCAGACGCTCGGCAGCGCAAGCTATCGCGAACTGCTCATCGACGCGCAGCTGATCAAGCCGGCGCGCTCCTCGACGCTGCTGGAAACGCTCGTCGCGACCATCCAGCGGCACCGCGCCAGGCGGCGGGGCGAAACGCCCGAAACGTCTGCGGACAAAGCCGACGCGCAGCACAAGGGCGTCGAACCCGTGCACAGGCCGGCTCGGCGCGCGGCGCAGCCGGGCGTCGGGCAAGGGCTGGACATCCTCGTTGCCGAGGACAACGAGGTCAACCAACTCGTCTTCACCCAGATCCTGGCCGAAACCGAACTGACCTTCCAGATCGTCGGCAACGGCCGGCTCGCGGTCGAGATGTTCAGGGAGTCGGCGCCATCGATGATCCTGATGGACATTTCGATGCCGGAGATGAACGGCTTCGAGGCAACACACGCGATCCGCGCACTGGAACGGGAATCAGGCAGGCATACGCCGATCATCGGCGTCACGGCGCATGCGCTCAAGGGCGACCGCGAGCGCTGCATCGATGCCGGCATGGACGACTACCTGCCAAAGCCGATCAGCCCAAAAGCACTGCTCGACAAGATCGGCGTCTGGTCGGTGCAGGTATCGCGCGGCCAGCGCGACGCCGTCTAGCTGCGCCATTGCGCGGCGTGGCTATGGTGTGATCGCACCATAGCGAATCCGCCGCCAGTGCGGGCAAGCTGCTTTCACCAGACCGTATTCGGTTCGGGCGGGAGCAGCGCCGCCGCACTACAACGGCAACGCCACTTAACCCCAACGGGCGATGTTGCGGCGCGAGCCGGTACCTTCCGGCCCATTGCAGCGCTCCCGCCCCCTTTTTCGCCAGATCTCCGGCGGCGCAGAGGCGGCCTTGCGCGAAGCTCGCTCACATCGACGGCCAGTGCCCTCTGGGGACCGTTGCCGGATCGACATGAAACCGTCATGCAACTGTTACATTGGGTCCTTAAGGCCTCTCCTTGACGCTGCTCAGAGGCGTCTAAAGAGATCAATCCGACAGGAGCAGGCCCATGAAATCCTCAATCCTTACGGCGTCCGTCGCCGCAGTGGCGATCGTCGCCTCGGCCGGCTACGCCGCCGCTCGCGACCAGGTAAAGGTCGTCGGTTCGTCGACCGTGTTCCCCTACAGCCAGGCGGCTGCCGAAGAATTCGCCAACAAGACCGGCAAGCCTGCCCCGGTGGTCGAGTCGACCGGAACGGGCGGCGGCTTCAAGGCATTCTGCGGCGGCATCGGCCCCGACCATGCCGACATCACGGGCGCATCGCGCGCCATCAAGGAATCGGAAGTCAAGCTTTGCGCCGACAATGGCGTGACCGACATCACCGAGGCACTGATCGGCTTCGACGGCCTGTCGATCGCCCATGCATCGAGCGCTCCCGACATGAACCTGACGGAAGAGCAGATCTTCAAGGCGCTCGCCGCCGAGGTTCCGGATGCCGACGGCAAGCTCGTCGCCAACCCCTACAAGATGTGGTCGGACATCGATGCGTCGCTGCCCGCGACCGCGATCATCGCCTTCGGCCCCCCGCCGACGTCCGGCACCCGCGATGCCTTCGTCGAGCTGGTTATGCATGACGGCTGCAAGGATCTGGCTGGCATGGCCGACCTGAAGAAGGCCGACGAGGCCAAGTGGAATGAAGTCTGCTCGCGCATGCGCCAGGACGGCCCCTTCGTGGAAGCCGGCGAAAACGACAACCTGATCGTCCAGCGCCTCGAGGCAGATGCCAACACGATCGGCATCTTCGGCTATTCGTTCCTGTACGAGAACTCGGACAAGCTGAAGGCCGTCAAGGTCAACGACGTGGCGCCGACCTTCGACACGATTGCGGATGGCTCCTATCCCGTCTCGCGCCCGATCTTCTTCTACGTGAAGAACGCGCACCGCGACGTGATCCCGAACATGAACGAATTCCTGATGGAATACGTTTCGGACGGCGCGCTGGGCGCTGACGGCTACCTGCCGGAGCGCGGCCTGACCCCGCTGTCGGATGCCAAGCGCAAGGAAGTCCAGGACGCGGTCCAGAACTCGAAGAAGCTCGGTTCCTGATCCTCTAAGTCCATCAGCCGCCCGCCCCAGGGGCGGGCGGCTGATCAACGCATGCGTCTCAGCCGGTCGGGGGTTTCATGGCGGGGTATCTGTTCGGCTTCATGGCGCTCGCCGCCCTTCTTGCGGCCATGCTCGGAACGGCACGCAGCCGATCCAACCGGGGAAAGGCCACGGTCAAGACCCATTCCCGTCCGATCTATCACGGACTCAACGCCGCCATCTGGACCGGCGTTCCCGCATTCGTCTTCCTTCTCCTCTGGTTGTTGGGCCAGAACGGCGTCATCGACATGCTCGTCCTGGGGAGCTACCCGGGCGTGGACGCACTCAGCGGTCCGGAGCGCGATCTCCTGATCAGCGAAATCCGCCAAGTGGCCAGCGGCTCTATCTTCAAGGAGCCCACCCCGGAGGTTCTTGCGGCTGTCGAGCACCTGAAGTCCCTGGAGCAGATTGCCACCTGGGCGATGGTCGCGGTCGTCGCGGCATTCTGCACGGTCGGCGCCTTCCTCGGAATTCGTGCGATCGAGACGCGCTTCCGGGCACGTCACAGCGTCGAACGTGCCGTCACGTGGTTCATGATCTTCTCCTCGCTCGTCGCCATCCTGACGACGGCCGGCATCGTGCTGTCGCTCGTCTACGAGGCGCTGCAGTTTTTTGCCCGCGTGCCGATAACGGAGTTCCTGTTCGGTCTTCGCTGGGAGCCGCAAATCGCCATCCGCGCCGACCAGGTCGCGGGGCAGGGTGCCTTCGGCGTGATCCCGGTGCTGTTCGGCACCTTCGTCATCTCGATGCTGGCAATGCTCGTGGCGGTCCCGACGGGAATTCTGTCGGCGATCTATCTGACGGAATACGCCGGTGAGCGCTTCCGCGCCGTCGTGAAGCCGCTTCTCGAGATACTCGCGGGCATCCCGACCATCGTCTACGGCTTCTTCGCGGTTCTCACCGTCGCTCCACTCATCCGCGACTTCGGCCTGATGCTGGGGATCAATGCCTCGCCAAACAGCTCGCTCGCCGCCGGCGCGGTGATGGGTATCATGATCATCCCGTTCATCTCGTCTCTCTCCGATGACGCGTTCGCTGCGGTTCCGCGGGCGATCCGCGAGGGTTCGTTCGCCCTTGGCGCGACGAAGGGCGAAACGATCCGCAAGGTGCTGCTCCCTGCGGCGCTGCCGGGCATCGTCGGTGGCGTTTTGCTGGCGCTCAGCCGCGCCGTGGGCGAGACGATGATCGTCGTGATGGCGGCGGGGCTCATCGCCCGCATGACGCTCAATCCCTTCGACGCGGTGACAACGGTGACCGTGCAGATCGTGACGCTTCTCATCGGCGACAGCGAGTTCGACAACCCCAAGACGCTCGCCGCCTTCGCACTGGGCCTGATGCTGTTCATCATCACGCTTGGCCTGAACTTGATTGCCCTGCGCACCGTGCGCAAATATCGGGAGAAGTACTGATGTCCACCACCGAGATATCCGGTGTTTCGGGGCTCCCGTCGGCGCCACGGCCGCCGGTCGTGTGGAAGTCCGATGCGATGGCCAACCGTCGCAAGGCGCGCTATGCGGCGGATCGCCGTCTGCAGATCTACGGCATGACCGCGATCGCCTTCGCGCTCGGCTTCCTGGCCATCCTTGTCGGTACGCTGACCTATACGGGCTACAACGCCTTCACCCAGTCGATGGTGAAGATCGACATCGATTTCAGCTCGGCGGAGATCAATCGGGAAAACCCGATGGACTCCAACTGGCGCACGATCTTCCGTCAGGCCGTCATCGACGATGTCGGGGAACTGTCGCGCGCCGAGGAGCGCGACTATTTCTCGATGTTCACCTCGTCGGCCCCGTTCCTGATCCGCGACGAGATCATCGCCGATCCGTCCATCCTCAATGGCCGTGCGACCTTCGTCGTGCCGATGTCCGATCCGATCGACCAGCTTGCCAAGGGCCTCGTCGACACGAGCCTGCCCGAAGACCAGCGGCGCGTGAACGACAAGCAGATCGAGCTGTTCAACACGCTCGAGGCGAAGGGCGCCATCACGCAGCCCTTCAACTGGGGTCTGTTCTTCAACTCGGACAGCCGCTTTCCTGAGCTGGCGGGCCTGGCTGGCGCGATTTCCGGTTCGTTCTGGCTGCTGCTCGTCTGCCTTCTGATCAGCCTTCCGGTCGGTATCGGAGCAGCCATCTATCTCGAGGAGTTCGCGCCGAAGAACCGGTTCACCGATCTGATCGAGATCAACATCAACAATCTGGCGGCCGTGCCGTCGGTCGTGTTCGGCCTGCTTGGCCTTGCCGTCTTTCTCGGATGGTTCGGCCTGCCACGGTCGGCGCCGCTGGTTGGCGGCATGGTGCTGGCGCTGATGACGCTGCCCACGATCATCATAGTCACGCGGGCGGCGCTCACATCCGTGCCGTCCTCGATCCGCGAGGCAGCGCTCGGCATCGGCGCGTCGAAACACGAGGCGATCTTCCACCACATCCTGCCGCTCTCCATGCCGTCGATCATGACCGGGACCATCATCGGCCTTGC
>LNFM01010970.1_pt1 | contig 12509 bp, 14 predicted proteins | sample 596031 | NCBI WGS metagenome assembly LNFM01 (sample SAMN04254537, study PRJNA301005) | activated carbon metagenome | isolation source: dual media filters at the Ann Arbor, Michigan drinking water treatment plant | place: USA: Ann Arbor
CGCTCGACGAAGCTCTTCAGGCGGTCGGCCGAAATCGGCCCGGCCTTGGTCTTCTTGGAAACGGCGCTTCCGTCCGGCATGTCCTCAACTCCCAAGGGTCCAGTCAGGCGGACCATAGGAGCCGAGGCGGCGTCGGCTCAATGACGCTGTTGCGATGAAAGACGGGGATAACGGGGACGGTCCGGGCGAACCTCAGCCGTGCTTGTGCTCGCCCTTATGTTGACCTTGGTCGAAGGCCTTTTTCTGGTCGCCCGAGGCCTCTTTCTGGTGCTTGGCCTTCCATTCGTCGTAGGGCATGCCGTAGACGATCTCGCGGGCCTTCGGGTCGGTGACCTCGATGCCTTGCTTGCCGGCTTCCTCGCGATACCAGCGCGACAGGCAATTGCGGCAGAAGCCGGCCAGATTCATCATGTCGATGTTCTGAACATCGGTGCGCTCCTGCAGATGCGCGACCAGCCGGCGGAACGCGGCGGCTTCGAGATCGGTGCGGGTCTTGTCGTCCATGACAATCTCCTGGGAACGAGCGGCTAGAGGCGTGTCCGGGGATATAGGCTCAGCCCACAGTATAGACCAGCCGGCAACGGCGATCCCGGCGCGTGCACCCGCCCCTCCTGGAGATATTTCGGCAGCAGGTGGCTGTGCGGCCCCTCGGGCGAGCGGCCACCGGGCGCTGGGATCGGCTGATGGACCTCCAGCCGGGCCAGCGCCGAAGTGAAGATGCGAGTCGGACTGGCCTGCGCGATCGCGCCGCCGGCGGGATTGCCCGGCGCCAGCAGCGGATGGCCGACACCGCCGCGCATGGCCGCGCGGGTCACCGCATCTTCGGCCCGGAGGCGCACCATCATGTCGATATGGGGTGCGCCGATGCCCAGGTCGAAGGTCGTGTCGTCCAATTCATGAATCGTCGTGCGCCGAGCACCTTCGTGAGGTGAGCAAAAGGCGATCTCGCGAGTGCGGCCGCTGTCGTCGATCAGGGCAAACATCACGGCGCCGGTGAGCGGCCCGATGTAGAGCGCGCCGCGACTGGTCGTGACCGACAGTGTCTCGATATCGACGCTGAGATCCGACTCGTCCGGATCGTACTGAAACTCGCCGATGGCCCCCCAGGTGCCGACGCTCCAGCTGTTGGCGGCTTCGGCGAGATGCCGCCGTACGATGTCGCGGGGATCCTCCTCGTCGAGCCGCACGCATTTCATGCTGCACCCGTCAACGCAACGAAGCCGCAACGGCGGATCGGATCGCCAGCGCCAGCCGCCTTCCCCAGGTACGCGCCTCGACTGGCGTGCCGATCAGATCCTGACGCACTTCCAGCGAGCAATGCGGCAGGTCGCGGGGCCGCGCGTGAGCATTGAGCGTGTACTCGTAGGACGCGCGTGCCGAATAGGGTTCGTTGTCGCCGACCACGAGCGAGGAGTCGCGCCGCAACTCCGCCAGTAGCGGCTCCGGCAGGCGCGCATCGTCGTTCCACAGCACGCCGACGTGCCAGGGGCGCTTAAAACCCTTCATCTCGGGCGTAAAGCTGTGCATCACGAGCAAGGCAACGGGCCGCCCGCTTGCCGTCATCCGGTCGAGATGTCGATCGACCTCGCGGTGATAAGGCCAGAAGCACGCCTCGGCGCGAGCGTCGATCTCCGCCTTGGCCAAACCGTGGTTCGCCGGCACCGAGGTACCGTCGCTGATCTCCGGGATCGATCCCTCGCCGCCCGGCCAGCGATTGCAATCGATCACCAGACGCGAATAGCCGGAGGCGACGAGCGGCGCATCGAGAGCAGTGGCGAGTTCAATCGCGGCGTCGAGGCCGCCGATGTCCCAGCCGATGTGGCGCGCGAGCTCTTGTTCGGAGATGCCGAGATCGCCCAATGCCTTGGGGACGGCCTTGCTGGCGTGATCGCAGAGCAGCAGGAGTGGCGCCCGGCCCTTTTCATTGAACACCGAAAACGACGGCGGATCTTCCGGCCCGAGGAGTTGTTGCATCGCGCCCCTATAGTGCGAAGATCGCCCAAATGAAAGATGCCGACGCACGCGCCCTGTTGCGCGACCTGTTCGATGCGGCCCTGGCGGCGGCCCGCCCCGCCACCTGCCTCGCGCCTTACATCGCCAAGCTGCAGCCCCCCACAGGCAGGACGATCGTGATCGGCGCCGGCAAGGCCAGTGCCGCGATGGCACGCGCCGTCGAGGAGCAGTGGCCGCATCCGCTCGAAGGCTTGGTCGTCACCCGCTACGGCTATGGCGAAGCTTGCAAGCGCATCGAAATCGTCGAGGCGGCCCATCCCGTGCCCGACGAGAAGGGCCGCGCCGCCGCCGGCCGCATCCTCGACAAGGTGAACAGCCTCACGGAAGACGATCTGATGCTTTGCCTCATCTCGGGCGGCGCATCTTCGCTGCTCGCACTCCCCGCCCCCGGCCTGTCACTCGCCGACAAGCAGGAGGTCAACCGGGCGCTGCTGAAGTCGGGCGCCAACATCGTCGAGATGAACACGGTGCGAAAGCACCTCTCGGCCATCAAGGGCGGGAGGCTCGCCATCGCGGCACAGCCCGCACGCGTGCTGTCGTGGCTGATCTCCGACGTGCCCAATGACGATCCTGGCGTGATCGGTTCGGGACCGACCGTGCCTGACCGGACGACCTTCGCGGAAGCACTGTCAGTATTGGCCAAATACCGCATCGATCCGTCCCCCGCAGTGCGCGCTCATCTCGAAGCCGGTGTCGCTGGCAAGATCGAGGAGACGCCCAAGCCCGCCGATCCGCGGCTGAAGCGTGTCGAGACGATCATCGTGGCCACGCCCAAGCGCTCGCTCGAAGCGGCCGCGGCGGTGGCGCGCTCGCGCGGCTGCGTGGTCGTGATGCTGGGCGACAATCTCGAGGGCGAGGCGCGCGAGCTGGGGGCGGCACACGCCCGTCGCGCCCTCGATCTCGTGGCGGGCGCGAAGAAGCCGACGATTATTCTTTCCGGTGGCGAGACGACCGTGACCGTGCGCGGCAAGGGCCGCGGCGGGCGCAACGTCGAATACTTGCTCGGGAAGGCGATCGAGGCAAACGGTGCCCCGCAGATCTGGGGCCTGGCTGCCGATACCGACGGCGTCGACGGCGCCGAGGACATCGCCGGCGCCATCTTCACGCCCGACTCGCTTGCGCGCGCCCTGGCCAAGGGCCACGATCCCAAGGCGATGCTGCACGACAACGACGGCCATAGTTTCTTCGAGGCGCTCGGCGACAGCGTGGTCACCGGGCCGACCCGGACCAATGTCAACGATTTCCGCGCAACCCTGATCGTGCCGAATCCATGACGACCTACAACGGCTCCTGCCATTGCGGCGGCATCGTCATCCGCTTCGACTCGGACAAGAAGCCCGAGGAGATGCGGGTCGGCCGCTGCGGCTGCAGCTTCTGCCGCCGCCATGGCGCACGGACGATGGGCGATCCGGCAGGATCGGTCGAATTCCGCGCCAAGTCCGGCGCTCTCTCCCGCTACCGCTTCGGCCTCGGGATCACCGACTACCTGCTCTGCGCCAAATGCGGTGCCTATGTCGGCGCCGTCATGCCGGACGAAGGTGGCGCGATCGGCATCGTCAACGTCAACTCCCTCGACATCCGCGACACTTTCGATCCCGCGCCCGCGCTGCACCACTACGACGGCGAGGACGAAGCCCGCCGCCGCAGCCGCCGCCGAAAGTTTTGGGTGAAGGCGACCGTTACAGGCTGACGCGGGGCGCACACGAGTGGTTGTGTTTTCTCGTGGATTCGATTATGAATTTGTTAATGCATGCATTAACCTGCCGCTGCCTGTCGCCGGAGAGCCATGAAGACCAACGATACCTTTCGCATCGCCGTCTTGCCGGGAGACGGCATTGGCCTTGAAGTCATGCGCCCCTGCCTTGCGGTGCTCGAAGCCGCAAGAAATCGCATCGGCGGCTTCCGCCTGGCGTTCGATCAACGCGAAGCGGGAGCATTGTGCTATCGCGACACCGGCGTCGCTCTGCCCAAGGCGTCGCTTGCGGCAGCTCGGACAGCCGACGCAATCCTGCTGGGCGCCATGGGCTGGCCGGAAATCCGCTACGCCGACGGCACCGAGATTTCGCCGCAGATAGACTTGCGGATCGAGTTCGGACTCTACGCCGGGGTCCGTCCGGTCAGGGCCCTGCCCAGCGCCGCTCCGGTCTTGGCCGACCGGCGGTCCAAAGCTCTGGATTTCGTCGTCATCAGGGAGTCGACCGAAGGTCTTTTCGCATCCCGCGGCAAGGGCACGGTAGTCGACGATCGCGAAGCGCGGGATACCATGGTGATCACGCGCGACGTCTGTGAGCGCCTGTTCGACTTTGCCTTCGAGCTGGCGCGCGCCCGCAAAAAGAATGGCGGCAAGGGCATCGTAACCTGCATCGACAAGGCAAATGTCTTCGCCAGTTTCGCTTTCTTTCGCAAGGTCTTCGACGAACGCGCGGCGCTGCATCCAGACATCACAGCCAGCCACGCCTACATCGATGCGACGGCCCTCTTCATGGTCCGCAAGCCCTGGGAATTCGACGTCCTGGTCACCGAGAACATGTTCGGCGACATCCTGTCCGACCTCGGCGCCGGCCTTGTCGGCGGCATGGGCTTCGCACCGTCGGCCGACATCGGCGACGAACATGCCGTATTCCAGCCCTGCCACGGGACCGCGCCCGATATCGCCGGCCAAGACAAGGCCAACCCGACCGCAATGTTTCTATCCGCCGCCATGATGCTCGAATGGCTGGGCGAGAAGCATGACCGGCCGCAGGCGGTGACCGCCGGGCAGCTCATTCGCGGTGCCGTGGACAACGCGTTCGACGGCGGCATCAGGCCTTTCGAGATCGGCGGGCGCGATGGCACGACCGACATCGCGCGCCGGGTTCTCGAAGCGCTGAAGACGGCCGAACCCGCGACCGCCTGAGATTCACCTCATCATGCCCGCAGTCCTTGCGCACTCACGGACCGGAAGCGGTCCGAACCGATTCTCCAGCGCCGAGAGCGCCTATCGTGCGCTCAAGAAGCTCATCCTGGACGACGAGCTGCCGGCCGGCAGCCAGTTGCTCGAACAGGAAGCCGCCGAGCGCCTCGGCATGAGCCGCACACCAGTACGCGAAGCGATGGTACGGCTCGAGAAAGACGGCGTGGTCGAAATCAGGCCGCGCCATGGAATGCGTGTCCTGCCAGTGTCGTCCGACGACATGCGCGAGATCTACCAGGTTCTGACCGCGCTGGAGTCGGCAGCAGCCGAAGCGGTGGCGCGAAGCGGCGTCACGCCGGCCGAACTCGCAAGCCTACGGGCCCAGGTGGCCGAAATGGAGACGGCACTCGACCGTGACGACCTCGATGGCTGGGCGGATGCGGACAAGCGGTTTCACCGGCTGCTGGTCACTTTGACCGGCAACCAACGCCTGCAACAGATGGTATCGCAGCTCGACGAACAGGCGCATCGCGCCCGCGTGTTGACGCTTCGGCTGCGGCCGAAGCCCGTCAAGTCGATTCGCGATCACGCCCGGCTCGTGGCCGCCATAGCGCGCCGTGACGCCGAGAGAGCGCGCCGGATACATCACGACCATCGCACCAGGGCAGGCGAGATGCTTGTCGGCCTGCTGGACCGGCTCGGACTCAAGCAGGTCTGAAATGCACGCTCGGCATCGAAAGTTCTGGATGCACCCGACCTTCATCGCCTAACGTCCTCCCATGGCTGTACTCGGAGTGATTGCCGACGATTTCACCGGCGCGACCGACATCGCGGGCATGCTGGTCAAGGGCGGGATGCGCACGATCCAGACGATCGGCATTCCCCCCAAGGAGACGATTCCCGACGATGTCGACGCCGTCGTCGTGGCGCTCAAGACGCGCTCGATCCCGGCAAAGGACGCCGTCGCCCAATCGCTTGAGGCGCTGAAAGCGCTCCAGGCGGCGGGCTGCGTCCGCTTCTTCTTCAAATACTGCTCGACCTTCGATTCGACTGACGCCGGCAACATCGGCCCGGTGGGCGATGCCCTGCTCGACGCGCTGCAGGCGAAGCAAGCAATCTACTGTCCGGCTTTCCCGGTGAACGGCCGCACGATCTTCTTCGGCCATCTGTTCGTGGGGGACCTGCTGCTCTCGGACACGCACATGCGGCACCATCCGCTGACGCCGATGACCGACTCCAGCCTGGTGCGCGTACTGGCGCGCCAGACCAGGCACAAGGTCGGGCTGGCATCGCTGAAGCAGGTGCAGTCCGGATCGGCTGCGTTGCGGGCCGCGCTCGACAAGCTGGTAGCCGAAGGCGTGCGCCATGTCGTCGTCGATGCCGTGGCCGACACCGATCTCGGCATCATCGGCGAGGCCGTGGGCGACGATACGCTCGTTACCGGCGGCTCCGGTGTGGCGCTCGGCCTGCCCACCGCCTATCGCCGCCGCGGATTGCTGACGCACACACCCAATGCCGACACGCTGCCGGAAGTCACCGGCGCGGCCGCGGTACTTGCGGGCTCCTGCTCCACGGCAACGCTCGGCCAGATCGCCGCCTTCAAGGGTCCGCATCTCGCCCTCGACACGGATGCGATCTGCCGCGGCGAGCCCGTTGGCGAGAAGGCACTCGCCTGGGCCAAGGACAATCTCGGCAATGGCCCGATCCTGCTCTCCGCCAGCGACAAACCCGAGGCCGTGAAGGCCTTGCAGGCGAAATACGGCGTCGAGAAGTCGAGCCTGGCGATCGAGAAGACGATGGCGGCCCTCGCCCGCGGGCTGGTCGCATCGGGCGTCGGCCGCCTCGTCGTTGCCGGCGGCGAGACCTCGGGCGCGGTCGTGGGCGCCCTCGACGTGACGGCGCTGCGCATCGGGCCCGAGATCGATCCGGGCGTGCCGTGGACGGCCTCTGTCGGAAAGAAGCCGATGCTGCTGGCGCTGAAGTCGGGCAATTTCGGCGCGCCGGATTTCTTCACCAAAGCGTTCGAGCGCCTATGAGCACCAAAGAATCCAAAGCCCGCGACGATATCTGCGCGCTCGGCGCCAAGCTCGCTGCCCGCGGGCTCTGCCCCGGCACGTCGGGCAATATCAGCGTGCGTGTCGAAGATGGCTGGCTGATGAGCCCGACCAATTCGTCGCTGGGCGAACTCAGCCCGGGCCAGCTCTCGAAGCTCGATCTCTCCGGCAAGCATGTAGCCGGCGATCCGCCGACCAAGGAGGCACTACTGCATCGCTCCGTGTACGACGTGCGGCCCAAGGACGGCGCCATCGTGCATCTTCATTGCACGCATGCGGTCGCAATCTCCTGCCTCGATCCGTCCTGTCACCACAATGCCGAAAGCACCCTGCCGCCGATCACGCCCTACTTCGTGATGCGCGTCGGCAAGCTGCCGCTGGTGCCTTACTTCAAGCCGGGCGATCCCAAACTTGCGGATGCAATCCGCGAATATGCGACGGGCCATCGCGCCGTGCTGTTGGCGAACCACGGACCAGTCGTCGCTGGTACGTCGCTGTCGGCCGCCTCCGCCTCGATCGAAGAACTGGAAGAAACCGCCAAGCTCCACCTTCTCCTGCAAGGCCTGAAAGTGCGCACGCTTTCCGATGCCCAGGTGCGCGACGTCGAAGAAGCCTTCCCCTCCTGATCGGATCCATCAATGACCAAGCTCGCCGCCAATCTGTCGTGGATATATCAGGAGGTGCCGCTCCTGCAGCGCTTCGGCGCCGCAGCAGCGCACGGCTTCAAGGCGGTCGAGATCCTGTTCCCTTACGAAGCGCCAGCCGCCGACATCGCGGCCGAACTCAAGAAGCACAAGCTCACGCAGGCGCTGTTCAACCTGCCGCCGGGCGACTGGAGCAAGGGCGAACGCGGGCTCGCCGCCCTGCCCGGCCGCGAAGCCGAGTTTGCCGCGGCCCTCGAGAAAGCACTCGACTACGCCAATGTGCTGGAGTGCCGGACCCTTCATGTGATGTCGGGCATGATCGCGCCCGGGGCCGATACCAAGGCCATGCACCGCACCTTCGTCTCGAACCTCAAGAAGGTCTGTGACCGCACCGCCAAGAGCGGCCTCACGATCGTGATGGAGCCGATCAACCACCGCGACATTCCCGGCTACTTCACCAACACAACGGATCAGGTGAAGCAGATCATCGATGAAGTGGGCGCCCCGCATCTGAAATTGCAACTCGACCTCTATCATATGCAAGTGACGGAGGGTGACCTGCAGAAGCGCATGGAGCGCCTGTTTCCGATCGTCGCCCATGTGCAGATTGCCGGCAACCCGGACCGCAACGAACCCGATATCGGCGAGGTCAATCACCTCTACCTGCTCGATGTGCTCGACCGTCTCGGCTACCAGGGCTACGTCGGCCTTGAATACAAACCCAGGACGACGACCGCCGCCGGCCTCGGCTGGGCCGCCAAGTACGGCATCAAGGCCTGAGCGATGGCAGACAAGAATACGCCGGTCGTCGCTTTCGTCGGCCTGGGCTCCATGGGCCTCGGCATGGCGAAGAACCTTCTCAAACACGGGCACAAGGTGATCGGCGTCGATCCAACGGCCGCGGCACGCGATGCCTTCACAGCGGCAGGCGGCACGACCGTGGCCACGCCGGGCGCCGCAGCGGCGAGCGCCGATGTTGTCGTCGTGGCCGTCGTAAACGCGCAGCAGGTCGAGACGGTGCTCTTCGGTGAAGGCGGCGCAGCCGCTGCGCTGCGCAAGGGCGGCCTGGTCATGCAATGCGCCACCGTCCCGCCCGCCTTCGCGAAGGCGCTTGGCGAACGGCTGGCCGGCACCGGTCATCAGCTCCTCGACGCTCCGATGTCGGGAGGCCGCGCCCGCGCCGAATGCGGTGAACTCACCTTCATGGCCTCCGGCGCACCGCAGGCCTTCGCAACCGCCGAATCCATCCTCTCCGCGACTTCGGCGAAAGTGTTTCGCCTGGGCGACGCCGCTGGCATCGGCTCCCTGGTGAAGACGGTGAACCAGTTGCTCGCCGGCGTACATATCGCCACTGCCGCCGAAGCCATGGCGCTCGCGGCCAAGGCTGGCGCCGACACGCGCGCGGTCTATGAGGTGATCTCAGCCAGCGCCGGCAATTCCTGGATGTTCGGCAATCGCGTGCCGCACATGCTCGACGACGATTTCTCGCCGCTCTCGGCGGTCGAGATCTTCGTAAAAGACCTCGGGCTGGTGCTGAATACCGGCCACGAACACCGCCTGCCGCTGCCGATGGCCGCCGCAGCGCACCAGCTTTTCCTGGCCGCTGCGGGCGCCGGCTGGGGCCGCCTCGATGACGCCGCCGTGGTAAAGGTCTACGAGCAGGCGGGCGACTTCAAAGTGTCGTCTCCGAAGAAGTAGACTGGGCCCATGCGTCGTCAGCGTTTCACCAAGATCGTCGCCACTCTGGGGCCCGCCACTTCCACGACCGAGCGTCTGCGCGCGCTGTTCGAGGCCGGCGCCGACGTGTTCCGCCTGAATTTCAGCCACGGCGTTCCCGACGACCACCGCAAGCGGGTCGAGCAACTTCGCGCGCTCGAGAAAAAATACAACCACCCGATCGCCATCCTGATGGACTTGCAGGGGCCCAAGCTGCGGCTGGGCGTGATCGGCAAGCAGCCGATGGAGCTGAAGAAGGGCCAGAAGCTACGCTTCGACATGGACCCCAAGCCGGCCACCGCCAAGCGCGTGCCGCTGCTCCATCCCGAGATCTTCAAGGCAGCCAGGCCCGATGGGCTGCTGCTGATCGACGATGGCAAGGTGCGGCTCCGCATCGTCGCCCACGACGAGGACACGATCGATGCCGTGGTCGAAGTGCCGGGCCAGATCAGCGACCGCAAGGGCGTGAACCTGCCCAACCTCGTGCTGCCGATGTCGCCGATGACACCGAAGGACCACAAGGACCTCGCGTTCGGCCTGTCGCTGGGCGTCGATTGGGTGGCGCTCTCCTTCGTGCAGCATGCCCACGACATTGCCGAGCTCAAGAAGCTGGTAACCGGTCGTGCGGCCGTGATGGCCAAGCTCGAGAAGCCGGCCGCCATCGATCATCTCGACGAGATCATCGAACAGAGCGACGGCATCATGGTGGCGCGCGGCGACCTCGGCGTGGAGATGCCGCCTGAGGCGGTGCCGCCACTGCAGAAGCGGATCCTCGCCGCCTGCCGCGTGGCCGGAAAGCCCGCCATCGTGGCGACGCAGATGCTGGACTCGATGGTCCATTCGCCGACGCCAACGCGCGCCGAAGCTTCTGACGTAGCCACCGCCGTCTATGACGGCACCGATGCGGTGATGCTCTCTGCCGAATCGGCGTCGGGCGACTATCCGATCGAAGCGGTCACCATCATGGATCGCATCATTCGTGCAGCCGAAGGCGATCCGCTCTACCGCCGCCTGATGGATGCCAGCCGCCACGAGCCCGAGGCCACTACCGCCGATGCGATCAGCGCCGCCGCGCGGCAGTGCGCCCATACGCTGTCGGCCGCCGCCATCGTCACCTACACCAATACCGGTTCGACCACGCTCCGCGCTGCCCGCGAGCGGCCCGACGTCCGCATTCTCTGCCTGACGCCCAACCCCAACACGGCGCGCCGCATGGCGCTGACCTGGGGAGTTCATCCGGTTCACGCAGAAGACGCGCATAATTTCGCCGACATGGTGCAGCGCGCCGTCAGCGTCGCCCGCAAGGAAAAGCTGGCCAGGGAAGGCGAGCGCCTCGTAATCACCGCGGGCGTGCCCTTCGGCACTCCGGGCGCGACAAATATCCTGCGGATCGCCTACGTCTGACTGGACTTGGGGATACCCCGGCCCCTGACGCCGTATCCACTCGTGAAGCCATCCACGAGAGGTGCCATGCCACGCCGCGTTTTTTCCTCAATCGACGCTCTGCTTGCCATCGCCTGTATCGTGATCTTTGCCGGCGGCGTGTTCGCCCAGTCCGGCGACCGCGACCACGGCGCGCCGCCGCGCCGCGAGCCACCCTACGAGAGGATCGCGACCGACCTCGGCATTCCCGCCGACCGTGTGCGCGACGCCTTCCGCAAGGTTGGACCGCCGCCGCGCAACGAACAGCCGCCCACCGAGCAGCAGCGCGCAAGCCATGCCCAGGCGCTTGCCGCAGCCATGAATGTGCCCATCGACAAGCTCAAGCCGGTGCTCGAGAAATATCGCCCTGAACCGCCGGCGCAGCGCGGCGCCAGTTCCGAGAAGCGGTCATGAAGACGCGTCGCCGACTCCCGCTTACCTGGATCGATTTCCTGGTCATTGCCGCGACGGTACTGACCTTCGCCGCGGTCTTCAGCGCGACCGTCGGGCGCGGCTAGCTCTTCGGTCGCTTGTCGATCACCCGGCGCGCCTTGCCCATAGAGCGCTCGATCGTCCCCGGCACGGCGACCTCTACGACAGCCGAGAGGCCGCACATGCCCTTCAGTCTCCGAGCGAGCTCGGCGGCAGCTTGCGCCGAGGCCCCAGCATCAAGGGCCGACCGCGCCTCGACCCTCACCACCATATCGTCGAGCGCGCCGGTTCGCGAAAGCTCGATGAGGTAGTGTCCACTCAGCGCCGGGTCGCGCAGGATCTGCTCCTCGACCTGGCTCGGGAACAGGTTGACGCCGCGCACGATCAGCATGTCGTCGCTTCGGCCGGTGATCTTGGCCATGCGCCGCATTACGGTGACCGAGCCCGGCAGCAGGCGTGTGAGGTCGCGCGTGCGGTAGCGCACCACCGGCATCGCCTCCCTGGTGAGGGTCGTAAACACCAACTCGCCTGGTTCGCCATCGGGCACTAACGCGCCCGACACGGGATCGACGATCTCGGGATAGAAATGGTCTTCCCAGATGGTCGGCCCGTCCTTGGTCTCGACGAACTCGCAGGCGACGCCTGGCCCCATCACCTCACTCAGGCCGTAGAGATCGACGGCGTCGACGCCCAGCCGCCGCTCGATTTCGGCACGCATGCCCTCGGTCCACGGCTCGGCGCCGAAGATGCCGATCCGGAGCGCCGTGCCACGCGGGTCTATACCCTGGCGCTCGAACTCGTCGGCGATTGCTAGCATGTATGAAGGCGTCATCAGTACAACCCGCGCACCAAACTCGCGGATCAGCTGGACCTGGCGCTCGCCAAAGCCGCCCGACATCGGCACCACCGTGCAGCCCAGGCGCTCGGCGCCGTAGTGTGCCCCTAGGCCGCCGGTGAACAGGCCGTAACCATAGGCATTGTGGATGATGTCACCGGGCCGCGCCCCGCCGGCGTGCAGCGAGCGCGCCATCAAGTCGGCCCAGGTCGCGATGTCCTGCGCCGAGTAGCCGACCACGGTCGGCCGGCCAGTCGTGCCGCTCGAGGCATGCAGGCGCACGCATCGTTCCCGCGGGATAGCCAGCATGCCGTAAGGATAGGCGTCGCGCAGGTCGGACTTGGATGTAAAGGGAAAGTGGACGAGGTCGCCGAGGCTCTTCAGATCATCGGGATGCACACCCGCTGCCTGGCACTTGGCACGATACGGCGCCTGGCCCTCGTAAGCCTGGCGCAGCGTGTCGCGCAGCCGTCGGACTTGTAGCGCCCGCAACTCATCGA
>LNFM01023192.1_pt1 | contig 12506 bp, 12 predicted proteins | sample 596031 | NCBI WGS metagenome assembly LNFM01 (sample SAMN04254537, study PRJNA301005) | activated carbon metagenome | isolation source: dual media filters at the Ann Arbor, Michigan drinking water treatment plant | place: USA: Ann Arbor
GGGCGCGCTGGCCGAGGGGCCCCGGCCGGCGCACGCGCTGGCTGATCGCCCAGAGATGCGAATAGTGAGACAGCACCACGCCCTTCGGACGGCCCGTCGAGCCCGACGTATAGAGGAACATGGCCGGTTCCTCGGGCTTCATCGGAAGCGGCGTGAACGGGCCCTCGTCGAGCAGGCTCTCGAAATCCCTGTCGAATGAGAGTTTTGGTACGTCGTCGGGCGCCAGTGGGAGACGCGCATCGTCACCGATCACCATCTTGGCGTCGCAGTCGCCCACGACGTAGGCGACCGTCTCGGCCGGCAGCTTGTAGTTCACCGGCACCGAGACGAGCCCGGCCTGCATGGTGCCGAGGAAGGTGAGCAGGAACTCCGCGCGGTTGGCTGACAGGATCGCAACCCGATCGCCGCGCTGCAGGCCGCGCTTAAGCAGCCCGCGCGCCACCGCGCCACTCAGCCGGATAATGTCGGCATAGGTGTAGCTGCGCTCGGCGCCATTCCCGCCGGCATCGATCAGCGCCAGGTTGTCGGCCGGCACGTCGCGCGAGATCGCATCGCCCTGATTGTCGTACTTGATGGTCACCATGAGGAAAGTCCCGAAAGTGCCTGGTCGGTGAGCTTCAGCCCGTAGTCGAGCGTGTCCTTGCGCCACTGCCCGTCGAAGGGACAGAAGGCGTCCATCATGTCGGCCTGCAGCGTGGCCAGGACGTCGGGATCCAGGCCGTGATGGTGGCGGCGCAGCCACTGGTCGAGGCGCAGCACGCGGCGCATGTTGACGCCCCGTGTGCCGAACTCGATCACCGCGCCGCACATGTCGCGATTGCCGAGGAAGCGCTGCACGCCCTGGAAGACGAGACCGGTATAGTTGGGCCGCGCCATGCCGTGCGGCCGCACGCCGTCGACATTGTCCTTGCCCCACCAGTCGCAGGCGCGTGCGAACAGCGGACCGGCCGGATCGTTGAAGCAGTCGCCGATGCCGGTGTGCCAGTCGATGAAGGCCACGCGCTCGGCGCCGGCCAGCGTCTCCTCGACGATGGCTTCCAGCGTCCGGTTGGACCATTCACGGTCCTTGCCGCCGAACATCAGTCCGTCCTGGTGCGCGTACTGGCCCCGCGCCAGGGTGTCGAACAACACGTCGCGGCCTTTGCTCTCGGCGAACCGGTCGAGCACGCCCGCGACGCGATCGTTCTCCGCGTCCGTCCATTCGCGGATCAGCAGGTCCGCGTGCAGCGTCTCGTAATGCGGGTTGGCGGGCGCCGGGCCGGCCTCGCGGTCGATGAAGTTGCGGTTGAGATCGACGTTGTTCTCGGTGGTGCGCGTGAAGTGCGCGAAGCCGTAGGGATTGAGGCCATGCACCAGCACCACGCCGAGGTCGGCCGGCAGACGCGCGGCGCCGCCCGATTTCAGCCAGCCGATCTGGACCGCCGACCCGGAGAACCCTTCCTGACCGTGCGTGCCGCTCACGAACAGCGCCTGCCGGGGCGCCTTGCGGTCGCCGAAGCAGGCCACGTCGATCGCCAGCGGCCCGCCGTCGGGCGCTTTCTTCGCGGGATGCAGGAAGGACCGCACCTCGCCTTGGGCGGCCGTGGCCGCCTTCAGGAATTTCGCGCGCGCGTTGGCATAGCTCGCCGCGAAGCAGTCGTAATATTCCATCGAACCCCTTCTCGGCCGCTCCCCAGCAGCCCTGACGTCGTTCTTCAGTCTATTCGATGAACTCCAACACTGCGTTCAACGCTTCCCTGGCGGGCACGACCACGCGACCCGCACTCTCGGTCACGCCGCCGATCCTGCCGGCTTGCAAGGCACGTGCCGCCTTGGCCGTCGAAAGGGTGCGGAAGGTCAGGCCCGCCATATAGGCCTTTCGACCCTCGGGGTCGGGCACCGCATCGCCGAACTGCGCTTTGAGTTCGGCTTCCGTCACGATCTCGACACGCGAATTTCCGACCACCACGGCCTTGCCGCCCTTGATGTCGCGCACCGATTCCGCGCCGAACATGTCGGCATAGAGTTTCGAGGCCGCAGCGGGATCCGGCTCGACGATCAGGAACCGCGCGATGGCGACCGTGCCGTTGGCGTGATGCCGCCACTCGTCGCGCCACACCACGTCGCGGGTGAAGTGATGACAGTAGTAGACCCGCCCGTACGGCACGACGCCGGCCTTCATGCGGACCGTGCGGAAGCGCGCGTCACGCATCTCGTCGCCGACCTTCACGGGGCGCGTGAACTCGACCGGCGCCTCGACCGGAACGCCCGCCTTGCTGAGGGCTTCGTAGGTAATGGCAGAATCCTCGGACCCGAACACGAGACCGTTGAGGCCGAACGGAAAGGTGAGCAGGTCCAGGCGACCCGACGTGGCATCCTTCGGGATGGCGATCAGTTCGAGATAGTCGGTCCCGAACATCGCGAGGTGGTTCATCGAGCCGAGCGAGTGGTAGCCGCGTTCGGTGAGCGAAAAGCCGAGCCGTGTATAGACATCGGCGGCATGATCCATGTCGTTGCGCGCATTGATGACCACATGGTCCAGCGTCGCCAGCGGCAGCTTCATCTCGTGTCCCCTCTCGCCGTTCATCGTTGCCGATCTTGGCACAGCAAACACGTCAGGATTTCTTATATTTGGTCACGATCCATTTATGCGCGGAAACCATTTCCAAATTCGACCGTCAAACAAGAACAATAATCCTATTTTCGCACTTCGGCGGTCAATGCCGCCTTGTGGCGTGCGTCTTGCCGCAACGTCAGGCCGATGCGTTGCGAGCGATCACCTCGCGAAAGAAGTCGAGGCTGAGCCTGGGCGTCCGCTTCCGTGTCGCATGGTCGACGCGGACGAGGCTGATAGGCGGCGCATTGAGTCCACGCGCCGCCGGCACGGCGAGGCCGTGCGCGAAGTGGCCGGTCTCGCGGCCCCGCTCGGTCACGGACCGCTCCAAAGCATGCCGCGTGCCCACCCGCCCGCGGGGGCGGGTTGCCGTTCTCAGGTGCTTTCGTTGCTCAGCACGTCACCGAACAGCTTCCACGTCTCGCCATCGAAGGCGGACAGGCGCACCGACTGGATGGGATAGAAGTCCGTCGGGCTGGTGTTGATCTTGATGCCGGGCAGCAGCATCGGCACCACCAGGCCCTTCATGCTGGCGGCCTGCTTCATCAGGTTGTCGCGCGTGAGGTTGTCGCCGCAGGCGTTGAGGCAATGCCGCATCGTGGACGAGACCGCATAGGCATAGACGTTGCCTGAGTCGGCCGGATTGGCGTCGGGCAGGTACTTCTTCATCCACGAGTCCCATTCCTTGTAGTCCGCGTCGTTCACCCACTGCTTGTCGGTCGCGTCCTTCAGGTAGGCGGCGGTGATGATACCCTTGCTGTTCTCGAAGCCGGCGGGCTTCAGCACCGCGGCCACCGAGGCCGAGACGTTGGCGAGATAATGGTCTGGCTTCCAGCCGAGATCGGCCACCTTGCGGATGGCCTGCGCCGCGGCCTTCGGCGCGCAGTCGTTGAAGAAGACGTTGGCGCCGGAGCTCTTGATCTGGATGATCTGGCTGTCGACGGTCGGATCGGTGACCTCGTAGCTCACCTTCGCCGTCACGTACTTCTCGTTTTCCTTGCCGAGGCCGTCGAGGAAGCCGCCGATGTAGTCCTTACCGGAATCGTCGTTCTGGTAGATCATGCCGATGCGCAGATCCTTGAGATTGTCCTTGTACTTGGCCAGCACGTGCTTGGCGTAGATCGCCGCCTCGGTGTGGTAGTCGGGCTGCCAGCCCATGGTCCATGGGAACTCCTTGGGCATGCCCCACTTGGAGGCGCCGGTGGCGACGAAGAGCTGCGGTACCTTCTTTTGGTTCAGGTACTTCTGCACGACCGTGTTGGTCGGGGTGCCGAGCAGCTGGAAGATCGCGAAGACCTTGTCGTCCTCGACCAGCTTGCGGACCATCTCGACGGTCTTGGGCGGGGAGAAGCCGTCGTCGTAGGTGAGGAAGTTGATCCTGCGGCCGTTGATGCCGCCGGTCTCGTTCACCATCGTCCAATAGGCGGCGATCGCCTTGCCGATCGTGCCGTAGGCCGAGAGCGGTCCGCTGTACGGGTTGGTGTGGCCGAGCTTGATCTCCTTGTCGGTGACGCCCGGGTCGTACTTCTTCTGGGCACTTGCGATGTAAGGGGAGAACGCGAGCGCAGCACTTCCGGCCGCGAAAGTGCGGCGGTTCATCTTGGTCATTTGTTTCCTCCAGTCGTCGTTATTAGAGCAGGTGGCCTGCTCGTTCTGCCTTGGTACGCAGGTAATTCTCGTTGTGCCCGTTGGACGGGAAGGAATGCTGGACCCGGGCCGCAACCTCGATGCCATAGCGCTCGAGCTGCGCGATCTTCTCCGGGTTGTTGGTCATCAGCCGCACGCGCTGGATGCCCATGCGCGACAGCATGGTGGCAGCGGGTGCGTAGATGCGTTCGTCGGCGTCGAAGCCGAGTTGTTCGTTGGCGTCGATCGTGTCGAAGCCGTCGTCCTGCAATTCATAGGCGCGCAGCTTGTTCACGAGGCCGATGCCGCGCCCTTCCTGGGCGAGATAGAGCAGCACGCCCGATCCCTGCTTGGCGATCTCGGCGATGGCGCTGCGCAGTTGCACGCCGCAGTCGCAGCGCAGCGAGCCCAGCAGGTCACCGGTGAAGCATTCCGAGTGCAGGCGGATCAGCACCGGCTCGGTCGGGTCGATGTCGCCGACGACGATGGCCAGATGTTCCTTGCCGCCGTCGCTGGGGCGCCAGGCGAGGATGCGGGCATTTTCCGCGCCCTCCAGCGGGACGTGCGCCTGCGCCACCTGCTGCAGGGTGCGCGACGCCGTCTCCTCGTAGCCCGCGACGTCGGCCGCATCGACGTAGACGAGATCCTGTTCGCGCGCCCAGTCCCGCCGCTTGTTGCCGGGATCGCGGGTGAGCGGTCCCAGAACCACGGCGGGCAGAAGGCGGGCGAGCTTGGCGAGTTCGATCGCGGCCTGGGCAAGGCCCGGCGCATGGCTGGCCACGGGCCGCGACAGGTGGCGCAAAGCCACGTGGCGGCCGGTACTGTCGCTTTCGTGCGGCCGCAGGATGACGTCGACGGGCACGCCCTCCGGCAGGTCGATCGTGATGGGCTTGTTGGTCTCGCCCATGCCGCCCGCGATATGCGGCGGAATTTCCATGCCGATCGCCTCGGCGCGCCGGCGGGTGGTGACCAGGACGGGGGCGTTCTGGGCGAGACCCTGCAGACGCTGGAGGGCTCGCGGACCGCAGGATTCGGCGGCTATCACCAGGCAACCGGCCCCGTGCTCGTCGCGCAGCACGACGATACCGCCGCGGCGGAGTTCGGCGAGGGCGCGTTCGACGGCGGCAACTGCAGACGCTGTGCGAGAATGGATCGGGCTGGAACTCATGTCTCTAGCTATCACGCCATGGGAATTCGCCGAAGTGAACCGCTTTTGTGCCCTGATCGTACCGGATAGAGTGAATTTCGAGATGGCTGACAGGTAAAGAACGCATGTCCGTGAACAATCGTGGCAAGAAAATCCTGTTGGTCGATGACGATCAGGCATTGCGTGCCGTGCTTGCGGAGCAGCTCGATCTCTACGACGGCTTCACGACGATCCAGGTCGGGACGGCGGCGGAGGGCCTCGAGAAGGCCAAGATCGCGCATTATGACGCGATCCTCCTGGACATCGGCCTGCCGGACATGGACGGGCGCGAACTGTGCAAACTGATGCGCCGCCAGGGCGTGCGGGCGCCGGTCATCATGCTGACCGCGGCCGACAGCGACGCAGACACGATTCTCGGCCTGGAATCCGGCGCAAACGACTACGTCACGAAGCCATTCCGCATCAACGTCCTGCTCGCCCGCCTGCGTGCCCATCTGCGCCAGCACGAGCGTAGCGAGGATGCGGTGATGACGATCGGTCCCTATGAATTCCATCCCGCGGCCAAGATGCTGATGGAGAAGGGCGGCAACAAGAAGGTCCGGCTGACCGACAAGGAGGCCTCGATCCTGAAATACCTGTTCCGCGCCGGCGACCGGCCGATCGCGCGCGACGTGCTGCTGAACGAGGTCTGGGGCTACAATGCCGGCGTCACGACCCACACGCTGGAAACCCACATCTATCGGCTGCGCCAGAAGATCGAGAAGGATCCCGCCAGCGCCGCGATCCTGGTGACCGACCGGGGTGGATACCGCCTTCAGCCGTAGGGGCTTGCCAGTTCGTGAACGGAGCGTCATCTTTTCGGCAAGCAATATGTGACGACTTGCCCGGGAGGGTGATGCCATGACCACGCAGCGGATTTACGCCCTGCCCGTCGACGTGACGCAGTGGACGTTCGACGGCGCGACCGACCTCCAGTTCAACTGGGAATACGACGACGGCTCGTCGTCGCTGCTCGAGCTCTACGAGAAGGGCAAGCAACAGCAGTGGGACGCCAGCACGCGCCTCGACTGGTCGCTCGAACTCAATCCCGACAATCCGATGGAGCTGAAGGACGAGGCGATCTCGATCTACGGCACGGATTACTGGAACAGGATGAACGAGAAGGAGCGAAGCTGGCTCAGGCTCCATCTCCAGGCCAACTCGATCTCGCAGTTCATGCACGGCGAGCAGGGCGCGCTGATCGCCAGTGCCAAGATCGTCGGCACCGTCCCCGACATGAACGCCAAGTTCTATGCCGCCACCCAGGTCATGGACGAGGCGCGCCACGTCGAGGCCTACAAGCGGCTGCTGCACGATAAGTTCAAGGTCGCCTATCCGATCAACAAGGCGCTGCAGACTCTGCTCGAGCAGACGCTGACAGACCGGCGCTGGGACATGACCTATCTCGGCATGCAGGTGCTGATCGAGGGTCTGGCGCTGGCTGCCTTCCAGTCGATCCGCGACAAGGCCGGCAATACGCTGGCGGGCGCGGTCAACGCCTACGTCATGCAGGACGAAGCGCGGCACGTTTCGTTCGGCCGCCTGGCGCTGCGCGAATACTATCCGCACCTCTCCGATGCCGAGCGCGACGAGCGCGAGGAGTTCGTGGTCGAGGCGCTCTATTTCATGCGCGACCGCTTCAACCAGTCCGAGGTCTGGGAGCGGCTCGGCCTGCCGGCCAAGGTGCTCGACGACATCCAGCAGATGAATTCCTTCCGCGGCCGGCTGTTCAGCCGCGTGGTGCCGACGGTGAAGGATATCGGCCTGTGGGGTCCGCGCGTTCAGAAGGCGTTCGCCGAGATGGGCGTGATGGACTACGCCAAGATCGATGTCGCCGAAGTCCTCGCCAACGACGGCAAGGTCGCCGACGACTTCGACCGGAAGATGTTCGTCGAGAAGTCGATCGCGGCGGAGTAGCGCCGGGTCAGAGCAGAAGCAGCAACAGGACGAGCAAAGCGGCCGGGACGAGCAGCGGATAGGCCAGCACCGGCAGCAGCGCGCCGCCGATCACGGCCCCGATCAGGTAGCCGGTCCAGGTGAGCGCCAGCAGCCATGTGTTCACGGCGGACGGCGGCGGTGTCGGCGACCCCGGCCAGAGCCGGTCGACGGCCGCGTCGGCGGTGCGCGCCAGGGTGCTGGTCACCACCACCGTGCTCACCGAATGGCCGGCGAAGCTGGTGATCGCCGAGGCCTGCAGCCCCATGGCGAAGGCCACGATCATCACCGCATTCTCTTCGCTGACCGGGAGGAAGCCCACCACCGCGATGAGGACGGCTTCGAGCAGCAGGACCGCAGCCGGCCCCTTGAGCAGTCGCACCAGCACGCGCGCGAGCATGGCGCCGGGAAAGAAGGCGACCAGCGGCGTCAGGTGATTCCAGGCGCCGAGATGGTTGCCCTTGGCCAGGTCGATGCCGGCCAGCACCGTGTTGCCGGTCATGTTTGCCGCAAACACGCCGTTCATGGTGACGTAACCCACGGCGTCGGCGATGCCGGCGACCACCGTCAGGATGGTCGCCTGCGCGAGGGGGCGGACGCTAATCGCTACACCACGTCGTAGGTGATCTCGACCTCGGCCCCGAAACAATGGCCCTGGCAGGTCAGGATCCAGTTATTGGCGAGATCGTCGGGCGTGTAGATGTCGTTCTTGGCCAGCACGACCTTGCCCTTGATGGTCTTGGCCGCGCACGAGGCGCAGAACCCCTCCTCGCAGGAAGAGAGCGGGTTGAGCCCGCCGGCGCGAGCGGCTTCGAGAATGGTCTGGCCCTTTGCGTAGGCAACCTTGTGCGCCTTGCCCTCGAAATGGATGGTGATCTCGCCCGGGATCACGTCGCCCTCTTCGCTCGGCTCGACCGGAACCGCATCGTTGCCCGAGGCCTCGAAGCGTTCGATCCGCACCTTCTCGTGCGGCATGCCGTGCGCGAACAGCGTCTGCTCGACCAGGCTCATGAAGGGGCCGGGGCCGCAGAGATAGACGTCGCCCGCCTCGAAACCCTTCATCGCCGCGACGATCTCCTCGGGCTTCAGGATGCCCTGCGTCGAATCGAGGTGATGGATCACCTCCAGCCGGCCGGGATGGGCCTTCGCCAGGGCCTCGAACTCGGCATCGAAGATCACGGAAGACCTGTCGCGGTTGGCATAGAGCAGCCGGATGCGCCGCGTGCCCTTCAGGGCGCTCTTGATCAGCGCCATCATCGGCGTGATGCCGCTGCCGCCACCGAACAGGAGCAGGGGCGCGTCGCCCTCGCCCAGCACGAAGCGGCCGGCCGGCGGCAGCACGTCGAGCATGCCGCCTTCCTTCAGCGCGTCGTGGAACCAGTTGGAGCCCTTGCCGCCGGCGACCCGCTTGATCGTGACCTTCGGCAGACCGTCGGTCTCTGGGGCGCTGGACAGCGAGTAGCAACGGTTGAATGTCCCGTCGGCGTGCGGGACGCGGAAGGTCAGGAACTGGCCCGCGCGATACCGGTACTTTTCAGCGAGTTCGGGTGGGACCTCCAGGACGAAGGAGCGCGCGTCCGGCGTTTCCTGGATGATCTTGGCAATGCGCAGCTGATTATAGGACATCAAAAACTCATCTTCAGATGCCCGTTTTCCGGGCGGACTCTCCTAGCAGACTGTGCTAGCGTCCGCCGAGAAAAATGAGCGGAGCGTCATTGTTCCGACGCTCCATAGGGATGGGACAAGGTTCAGGGCCAGGAGGCAAGAGCCGATGACGACGCAAAAAATTTATCAGCTGCCGGTCGAAATCACGAACTGGAAGTTCGACGGTGCCACCGAGATTGCGTTCAACTGGGAGTACGAGGACGGGTCCGCCGACCTGCTGAACCTGTACGAAAAGGGCAAGCAGCAGCAGTGGGACACCAGCACCCGTATCGACTGGTCCCAGGAGCTGTTCGAAGGCAACCCGATGGGCATGGCCGACGAAACGATCCCGATCTACGGCTCTCCCTTCTGGGACAAGATGACCGACAAGGAGAAGGACTGGCTGCGCTTCAACCTGCAGTGCCATTCCATCTGCCAATTCATGCACGGCGAGCAGGGCGCGCTGATCGCCACCGCCAAGATCGTGAACACCGTGCCGGACATGAACGCCAAGTTCTATGCCGCCACCCAGGTGATGGACGAGGCACGTCACGTCGAGAGCTACAAGCGACTGATCCACGAGAAGTTCAAGGCGGCCTATCCAATCACGGAATCGCTGAAGAACCTGCTCGAGCAGACGCTGACCGACCGCCGTTGGGACATGACCTATCTCGGCATGCAGGTGCTGATCGAGGGCCTGGCGCTCGCCGCCTTCCAGCGCATTCGCGACACCGCCAAGAACAACCTGGCCGGCGCCGTGAACGCTTACGTCATGCAGGACGAGGCGCGTCACGTCACGTTCGGCCGCATGGCGCTGCGCGAATATTATCCGCACCTCTCCGATGCCGAGCGCGCCGAGCGCGAGGAGTTCGTCGTCGAGGCGCTCTACTTCATGCGCGACCGCTTCAACCAGGGCGAAGTCTGGATGCGGTCCGGTCTGCCGGTGAAGGAAATGCTGGAGCACGCCTATCACTCGGGCGCCATGCAGCAGTTCCGCACCCGTCTGTTCACCCGTATCGTGCCGATCCTCAAGGAGATCGGCCTGTTCGGGCCGAAGGTCCAGAAGGCTCTTGGCGAGATGGGCGTGCTTGGCTACGCCGAGATCGACATCGAGAAGCTGATCGGCAACGACCTCAAGGTCGCCGAGGATTTCGATGCCAAGAAGTTCGTGAAGGAACAGATCGCCGCCGAGTAACGCGCGATCGCAGCCGCAATCGGAAAGGGGGCCTCACGGCCCCCTTTTTTCGTTTGCACCACCCCGTCATCTGGACCGGAGCCTCGCGCAGCGAGGCGGAGTGGAGAGATCTTCTCTCTGCGACTTGTCGGCTTTTGGTGGAGCGAAGGTCTCTCCACTTCGCGCCTTCGGCGCTTCGGTCGAGACGACGGTGTTTGCTAAATTCTTCTACTGACAGGTATCGATCCGCGGCGCCGCGCCGAGCACCGTCGCCACCTTCGTGATGTCGAGGCAGCGTGTGCCGATCCACGCCTTGCCCTGCACGAAGATCGCGAAGCGGGCGAAGGCGTCGGCCTGTGCGTCGGGTGTCGGCCGCTTGCGGGCCAGCAGCCAGCTCAATGCGTAGATGTTGCCGGTCGCGAAGTCGGCCGACGCGATGTCGGGATCCTTCTGCCAGAGGGCCACGTTCTTCTTCGCCGCGCCGGTCGCGTCGGCAATGCCTGCCAGCCACGTGTTGGCGTTCGCCGCCAGCGCGTAGGAGCCGCCGTTCTGGGCGATCAGCGCCTTCACCTCCCCGGCCGCGCCGACATAGCCCTGGCCCTCGACCGTGCTGCCGGCGCAGCCGACCCGGCACAGCGCCACGAACATCAGGTACTCGGCGAGGATGATCTCGATGTTGCCGTTGTTGTGCCGTCGCCAGGCGCGCGCGAGGTTCCAGCCTTGCGTCAGCTCCGCGCCGGTCCAGGGCTTGGCCGCCTGCGGCGTGTCGCGCTCGAGCTCGCCGATGACGGCCTGCGCGGCGGCCTGCCATTCGGGAGGGATCTGGGCGGCGGCCGGTGTGGCGGCGCCGAGCAGGATCAGCAGCAGGGTCGAGAAGACTCGTCTCATGTCGCGCTCCCTAGATGATCAGTATTTACGAGCCGTCTTGCGATCGCGGCTTTCGTATTGAACGATGTCGTCGGCCCGCAGCACGGTGGCGTCGGGCGGCATCAGCCAGCGCATCTGTGCCGGCTTGATCAGGCGATAGTGGCGGGCATCGTCGAGCGCCGCGCCGACGTCCCAGCAATTTTCTTCGCTGGTGATCCATTCGTCGGTCGCGAAGCGGCGCAGGTCGATCGAGGCCGAATAGGTGCGCAGCGTCTTGCGGCCCTTGTTGAAGTACTCGTGGAAGTACGACATCGCGAGCTCGCGCAGGCTGCGATAGACCGGGTCGCGCCAGCGCAGCCAGCAGCCGTCGCGCCGGAACAGGGTGACGACGTGATCGGAATCCTCGCGCGTGGCCGTCAGGTCCATGACTAGCGGCGGCTCCCCCTGCAGCCACAGTGCGCAGGCCGCGACGAAAGCCGCCTCCAGGCAATGGGCCTCGCGATGGCGCAGCACGCCGCGCACGGACCGCAGGCTGTCGCCGCCCTGCTCGAAGTTGGCGGGGAGAGCAGACACGTATTCCTGCACGCGCTGCGGCGTGCGCAGCGAGGTGAGGATGCGGCCTTCGGTGGCGGTGAGGCCGAGCTCGGCAGGCGTGGGGCGTTTGCGTCTGCGCATCGAGTGCAATTGTGCCGGGATGCGCCGTGGCAGGCTAGTAAATGAAGCCGGCCATCGAAAAAGGATCGGGGTGGTTGGTGGAGCTGAGGGGGATCGAACCCCTGACCTCCTCATTGCGAACGAGGCGCTCTCCCAGCTGAGCTACAGCCCCCTCCGACCGGTTGCCGGGCCCCCTGTCAAGCAAACCGGCCTGTGATAGCGTCCGGCCCCTGCTTTTGATGAGGTGAGCCAATGGCCAGCGCCAAGAAAATCGTTCAGACGGACGCCGCCCCCAAGGCCCTCGGCCCCTATTCGCAGGCGGTCGTGGCCAACGGGCTGGTCTTCTGTGCCGGTCAGATCCCGCTCGATCCGGCGACCGGCAACATCGTGGAAGGCGGCATCGCCGAGCAGACGCACCAGGTGCTGAAGAACCTGCGGGCGGTGCTGAAGGCCGCCGGCAGCGACCTCGGCCAGGCCGTGAAGACGACGGTGTTCCTGAAGAGCATGGACAGCTTTGGCGCCATGAACGAGGTCTATGGCCTGCCGGAGTATTTCGGCAGCGCCACGCCGGCCCGCTCGACCGTGGAAGTCGCGCGCCTGCCGCGCGACGTCATGGTCGAGATCGAAGTCGTAGCCCTGGTCTGACGTCATGGATCCGGTGAGCTGGCTCCTGGCGCTGGGCTCCTTCACGGTGTTCGTCCTGCTGGTCGTGCACCTGTTCCTGTCGCTCGTCCTGATCATCCCGACCTGGCGGATCTGCACGCGCGCCGGTTTCTCGGGCGCGCTGTCGCTGTTCCATCTGGTGCCGGTCATCGGTTCCTTCATCG